>SXGQ01432584.1_pt1 | contig 10896 bp, 11 predicted proteins | sample 3178371 | NCBI WGS metagenome assembly SXGQ01 (sample SAMN11356859, study PRJNA531348) | freshwater metagenome | isolation source: freshwater sample F1-20 | place: China: Fuxian Lake, Yuxi | collected 2017-12-25 | reverse complement strand
GTTACCTCAGTGCAATCCTCGATCCTTTGGACCTTCGGCCACCCGTGCGTGTTGCAGCACTCACGGGTTCCGCGGGGGACGTTGAACCAAACCTTTCGGTCTGCCCAGCGCCGGTTGCTGAACGACTACATGCCGTCACGGTTTGGTGGAGAAGCCGTAGCGGTTCTCGTTGGCGTAGCCGGAGCTGTCGATGTCAGAGGCGGCGGGGTTGATTCGGTTGCCGAAGCCGTCGTAGGCATAACTGGCCACCGTTGCTCCGTTGGAGTCGGTCAGGCGGATGATGTTGCCATTTCCATCGTATGCCGGAAAAATCGCCTGCCCGGCCTTGGAGCTGCCATTGCCCGCCGCTTCCCGGATCGCCAACAACCCACCCACGCCTCCCGCGCCCTGGAGCGAACCGGAAACATCAAGCCCCCAGACAAAGGTCCGTTTGAGGCTGATCGTGGTCGACTGCGGGGGGTTCGCATACTCCGCCACCGGGTTCCAACCATCGTAAAGCGTGAGTTCGGTGATGTTCCCCAAGATCCGCGCGATCCGCCGACCGAAGGGATCATAACGATACGACACCGTCCCACCACCCCCACCCACGGCCACCTGGGTCAGCCGGTTCTCCGCATCCCAAGAAAAGTGCGACACACTCCCCGGTGCCGAAGGCAGCGGCCCGGAAGTCATGTTTCCATCCAGATCATGCACCACCGCAACCGGAGCCTGACCCGGCAAGGCAATCTGGCCATACTGGTTGACCGGGTTCGCCCCCGCCGCCCCGCCGCTGCTGGCGAAATAAGTGCCCAGATTCGCCCCGGTAGCGGTGGTCGTATTGGTGGTGTGCACCGCTGTTCGGATCCGATTGCCAATGCCATCATACCGGTAACCACGATCCGAAGCCGCCCCTGGCGCATCCTCGGCAATCAGCTCTCCCCGAGTGTTGTAACCCCACTCACGGCTCGCCACCCCGGTCACGTGAAGGCCGGTCTCAGCCATGGAAATGCGTTGCCCAAGCCGTTTCACGAGATAGGAGAACCTCACAAACAACGTGCTGTTAATCGAGCAGAAATCCGAGGCTTGTGAGCTCGTCACCGCTACCGACCGATGCACACTTGGCAAGTAGGTTTCCGGAAGAACCTCTGGGGCTTTTTATTTGCAATCGTTTCGTTTACAGCGCATTTCAAATGTGGATTAGCTCGTTAACCGGACACCCGTTAGGCTTTTCATAGATTTGAATAAAAGGCCGTCACGGCTTCCAAGACAGATGGGCTTTGGGATCACGGTAAAACCCTGCGGAGTCAAGGACGTCCCTCCAATCTTCATTTGCTTGTCCAATCCATTTCCTCAACAAAATCAGATCACCACGCGAAAGTTTGATGACGCCCACTTGAATTCTCTCTATCAATTCTATATCGCTGTCGACCATCGGCAATCCATTAGAACATTCCGCAATGAGAAGAGATTCAGCTTCTACTTGCTCTGCTCGAGCGAAACAATCTTCCAACAATTTATTTACCAACCGAGTAATCATCATGCTTTTTCAATAGATAGCCCCTGGGGCTTTACCATAGAAATCCAGGTTGTGGTAGAACTCCGGGATGCCGGGCAGCACGCTGCGGGAGAAGATTTTGGTGGGATCGACCCGGACGACCGAGCCGTCCTGAAGGCCCCGGGCCAAAACGCCGTGGCCTTTGCTGCGGGTTCTTGCCTGGCTGCGGGCGAGGATTTCCTTTCTCTTTCGTCTGTTAGACATGGGTTGGGGCGGGCTTGTCCAGCCGGTCAGTGCCTCACTGCCTCACTGCTTGAGCGTGCTGTTTTTGGGGGGCTCGCCGAAGGGTTTGATGTCGAGCTTGGGTGTTGCCGGGGTTTCGGCGGGGGTGGGTTTTTCCGCTGGGGTTTCGGTTTTGCTTTCGGCTGGCGCGTCGGGTTTGGGGTCGGTGGGCGCGGGGTCCGCCTCGACGCGGATGGCTTGGAAGAGGAGGTTGTAGTTGTGACGGAGGACGGCGGGGAAGGAAACGCGGCCGGGTTCGACGATTTTTTCGCGGAGCATCTTGGCGGCGATGTCGGCGACGAGGTCGGTGCCGATCTGGACGGCGCGGTCGACGCCGGCGAGTTTCTGCCCGGCATCGGTGCCGCCGCGGATGAGGTCGCTGCTGACGGAGCGGCCCTGGATGGCGATGGTGGATTGGGCAGAGGCGATGGCTCCGGCGCGGTCGATGGTGATTTCGAGGACGGCGTGGTCGTCCGAGGAGAGCCAGCCGCGGACGTGGTCGATGCGGAGGGAGACGAAGAGTCCGCCGTCGGGCGTGGGGGTGATTTCCGGTTTGTAGGTGCGGTAGTTGGCACCGGAGAGCGGGTATTCGGCGGCTTGGCCGTCGCGTTTGGTCCAGCCGCCGAGGGTGTTGCCGAAGACTTCGTGATCGACGGAAACCGCGGCGTCGGAGAGGCCGGAGGTGGCGGCGAAAAGAAGGGTGAGCAGGAGTGACTTCATGGCGGGATGTGCGAAATGAGCGATGGCCACGGTTTTATACCCCGGGAATGGGGATTTTATTCAATGAAATCGGCGGGAGGGGTGGGCTTGGCCTCGCCGAAGAGCCGACTGACCTGGGCGGAGGCTTTGGATTTGTGCTCGTCCTTGATGTAGGCGGTGACGGTGGCGAGGGCTGCGACGAGGGCTCCCCAATCGTCGGTGTAGCCTGCGCCGGGGAGAATGTCCGGGATCATATCGGCCGGGAGGATGAGGTATCCGAGTGCACCGACGATGACGCCTTTGGCCCATGCGGGGGTGTCGCGGTCCTGGAGGCAGTAGAAGAGGATGAGCGCGGTGAGGACGGTCTTGCGGCTGGCGGCGGCGGCGACGCGGCGGAGGGTGCGCCAGAGGCGTGGCGCGGAAAATCCTTTCGCCTCGGGCGGTCCTGAGTTTGGCAGTGTGGCCATGGGGGTTTACTGGCTGACCGACGGGCCCATGGTGCCTTGGCCGGTGCTGGCGGGGGCTTCCGTGGTGGTGGCCGGGGTTTTCGGCTCGAGGGCGATGCCTTCGGCGGCGGCGAAATCGGCGAGGGCCATGTCGGCGAGGGCCTTTTGCTCGGATTCCTTCAGGTTGATGTCGCCGAGGTCCATGCTGTCGCGGGAGACGCGGGCGCGGCCGGCGGCTTTGGTGCGCTCGTCCTCGACGATGTCGCTGAGGCGGCTGAGGGTATCTCCGGATCCGCCGATGGTGGTGATCATTCCGGCGGCCATTTCGTTGAGTTCGGCCATGGCTTTTTGGACTTTCATGTCGTCGATGTCGCGGCGGAGTTTATCGATTTTGTCGCGGGCGGTTTTGACGGAAACGTCGCGGGCGCGGATGAGTTCCTTGTAGCGGACTTCGGCATCGGCGAGTTGTTTGGCGATTTCGTCGTGTTGTTTGTCGACGGCTTGGAGCTTGTAGGCGTTTTCGGCAGCGGCTTCGCGTTGGCCGGCGGTGAGGAGGGCTTTGGTTTTGGCGCGGAGGTCGTTTTCCTCGGCTTCGAGTTTCTTGGCTTGGGACAGGAGGCGCTCGACGAGTCCGGCGTGGGTGGCGAGGCCTTTGTTGAACTCACCGATTTGTTTGCGGAGGTTCTCTTTCTCGACTTCCAAGAGGGCCTCCGGGTTCTTGCGTTCCATGCCGCCGATGAAGAGTCCGAGAAAGCCTTTGAAGAGATTGGAGATGCGTTTGAACATGGCCTAAGTGGCGGGATTATGCCGATTTGGGGGGAGGCTGCAAGTGGAAGCGAGCGCCGGGTTTGGAACCATCAGGGAAATTGCCGGGATGAGAGATTGCGTCCGGAACCCGCCGGGGCATGATGCGGGGATGAAATCACTCGTGTTCTCCGCCATCATCGCAACCTGCGCCTGCCTCCACGCTGCTGAACCGACCGCGCAGGAATGGAAGGCCCCGGACGGCACGGTGATCCGTTATCGGTGGAGCGCTCCGGAGGCTCCAGAGGCCGGAAGAACCTATCCGCTGGTGGTGTTTCTCCATGGTGCGGGCGAGCGTGGCGATGACAACAAAGCGCAGCTCCGCCATGGGGTTTCCGCGATTTTGAGCGGTGCGAGAGCAATCGACGAACCGTGTTTCCTGATCGCCCCGCAGTGCCCCAGCGATTCGTGGTGGGCGCCGATCGACCGCGGAACCATGCGGCTTTCCTCGGCGGAAGAGCCCAACGCGCTGCTCGATGCCCTGGTCGCGAGGATCGATCTGCTTGCCAAGGAACATCCGATCGACACCACACGGCTCTACCTAACAGGACTTTCGATGGGCGGATTCGCCTCGTGGGATTTGTTAGGCCGTGCGCCCGGGAAATTCGCTGCCGTGGTGCCGATCTGCGGTGGCGGTGATCCGACGCTGGTGGCGAAATACAAAAGCACGCCGATCTGGGTGTTTCATGGGGAGAAGGATGATGTCGTCCCGCTGCGAACCAGCACCGAGATGGTCGAGGCGCTGAAGAAAGCTGGCGGCGAGCCGAAATTCACCTGGTATCCGGAGGCGGGTCACGACTCGTGGACCGCCGCCTATCAGGATCCGAAATTGATCCGCTGGATTTTCGATCAGAAACTCGCGGCCAAGGATCCGGGTTGAGGCGGATCAAACCGCCACGTTTCCTCCGCCGGCCCTAACAGGCAGGTGTCCGGTGCTTCCTCGATGAAGCCGCGGCTCAGCAAGCCATCACGCCACTCGACCCACATCGCGCGGCCGGGCGGGACGAACGAGCCGGTGTTCACGATCCGCCGCCCGCGACGCAGCCATGAGCCGTGGCGGTGAAAATGCCCGATCACCAGCAGCTCCGCTTTCGGGAAAAACCGTTCGCAGAACGCCGCGCCGTCGTCCGCCTGGGTCCACCATGCGGCGAGCATGTGAAGCGCGCGCTGCGGAGGAATCGCCGCATCCCACGCGCGCTGGAAAAGATGGCGGCCATGCGGATGATGCAGCGTCGGAAAGGCCATGGAAATCTCCCGGGCCACCTGATGCCTCTCTAACGGATCGGTTTCCGCCGCCGGATGGGCCGCCCAGATTTCGCGCACCTGTTCCGGATTTGTTAGAATCTCGCGTTTCCACGGCGCGCCGTCCTGCAGCAATGTGTCGCCATGGGTGACGACGATCCGCCCATCCGCAAGCTCGATCCAGCCATTTCCCGGCCAGCCGGGATCGTGATTGCCCGGGAGAAACACCACCTCGCACCTGGCCTCCGCCGCCAGCGTGCGGAGCTGGTCCAACATTTCCCGCGACCGATCTAACAATTCCGGCGCGAGTTCCTGCCAGGTATCGCCATTGAACACCACCGTGCCCGCACCCTCTAACAGCGGACGCAGCGCGGAGACGTTCCGGATGCGCGAGACCCTGCTTCCGAGATGCAGGTCGGAGAAAATCCGGACCGGTTCCTTCATCCGACCACCCGGCGTTGGCGCACGGCCTCGAACAAGCAGACCCCGGTGGCCACGGAAACGTTGAGGCACTCGACTTTGCCCGCCATCGGGATCATCGCGAGGAAGTCACAGTTCTCTTCTGTTAGGCGGCGCATGCCCTTTTCCTCGGCGCCCATCACGATGCCGAGCGGGCCTTTCAGATCGAGCTCGTAAAGCTGCTTCGTCGCGCGGTCCGAGGTGCCGACCAGCCACAGCCCGGCCTCTTTCAAGCGCTCCATGGTGCGGGCGAGATTCGTCACCTGCGCGAAAGGGACATGATCCGCCGCACCGACGGAAACCCGGCGCACCGTTTCCGTGATGCCGACCGCCTTGTCCTTCGGCGCGACCACGGCATGCACTCCCGCGCCATCCGCCGTGCGCAAGATCGCGCCAAGATTGTGCGGGTCCTGCACGCAATCGAGGATTAACACGAACGGGCAGGCCTGTTCGGCGACGAGCCGCATCAGATCGTCCTCATCGAGCGATGGGACCTCCTTTTCGGTGACCTGCACATGGCGGTTTTCGCGGGCCTGATGGCCGTGCTGGGGTTTTGACGGGGCGTTTCCTCGGGGACGGGGTTTCACGCGCCGAGTTTGAGCCGTTTCCTCGAGCGGAGTCGAGCGCGAGCAATGGCGGTGGCGGGATTTCAGGCACCAGGACCGAACGACACCTCCGCCTCCGGGTGTCCCACATCTTGGGGACATGACAAATTTCGGAAAATCAGGCACTTTCTTCCCGTCGGCAGCAACTATGGGAATGGTGGTTGCCACGAAAAATTGATTTCATGACAGAATCAACGGGGCCGCGCGAGTGCGCGGCCCTTTTCGTTTTCACGATTCCGCCCCCGGCTCAAGCCACCATCGGCTCGGCGAGGCCGGAGCGGACGAGGAGGGGTTCGAGTTCCGGATCGCGGCCCATGAAGCGGCGGTGGTTTCTCCATCGAAAAACACGCTGTCTATCAAAGCTTGGTTCTCCAGCTTGCGGGTCTGCTTCCTTTTTGCATCCTTGCCGAGTTGCAAAGCCAATCACCATGCCTATTCCAGATTTCCAGTCCCTGATGCGCCCATTGTTGCAACTTCATGCTGACGGCAAGGAACATCTCAACCGCGATTTGGTTGGCCAACTTGCGAATCAATTCAATCTATCGGATGAAGAGCGACGCGAAATGCTGCCAAGTGGCCGAGCCCGCTTGTTTGACAATCGGATCGGATGGGCCAAAACACACCTAATTCAAGCCAGTCTCTTGGCTGCTCCTCGGCGTGCATATTCCACCATCACACGTCCCGGAGTTGAAGCTTTAAACAAGTTTCCCAATCGAATCGATCTGAAGGTGTTGAATGGCTTTGATGGCTATCGCTTGTTTCGTGGCAAGCGCAAGTCCAACGAGGACAAGGAAGATCCAGTGGTGGTCGAAGAGGATTCTCAAACACCAGAAGAATCCTTGGAGAACGCGTATGAGCAGGTTCGCAGGGATGTCGAAACGGATCTCCTCTCGCAAATCATGAGCAATCCCCCAGACTTTCTGGAACGTGTTGTCGTGGATCTTGTCGTTAGAATGGGATACGGGGGCAGCCGTAAGGACGCAGGCCAAGCACTTGGACGGTCCGGTGACGAAGGAATCGACGGTATCATCAATGAAGATCCGCTGGGCCTAGACGTAATTTATCTCCAGGCAAAACGCTGGGAAGGAAGCGTGGGTCGGCCGGAGATCCAAAAATTCGCAGGAGCACTGCAAGGTCAGCGCGCAAAGAAAGGCATCTTCATTACCACGTCCATTTTCACGGCTGAGGCAAGGGACTTCGCTGCCAGAATCGATACCAAAATCATCCTGATCGATGGCCCACTACTGGCTAAGCTGATGTTCGACCATGGCGTAGGTGTCACCACTGCCTCAGTATATGAAGTGAAGAAAATCGACTCCGATTACTTCACGGAATCGTGAATCTGGCGAGGCACCCATCGTTTTCTCGCTTTCACGATTCCGCCCCTGGTTCAAGCCACCATCGGCTCGGCGAGGCCGGAGCGGACGAGGAGGGGTTCGAGTTCCGGATCGCGGCCCATGAAGCGGCGGTAGAGCTCGTCGGCCGGAGCGGAGTTGCCCTTGCTGAGGATGTGCTCGCGGAAGGCGCGGCCGGTTTCCGGATTCAGCACGCCCTCGCGCTGGAAACGGGTGAACGCATCCGCATCCAACACCTCGGCCCACTTGTAGGAATAATACCCGGCGGCGTATCCGGTGGGGCTGCTGAACAGGTGGTTGAACCGGCGTGCCATCGATGGCGCGAGCGTGTTCATCGGGGCGCGGTATTCGGCGAGGATTTCACGATCCACCTCATCGAGGTCGCGGCCCTGATAGGCTGTTAGACGGGTGTGGAGTTCGAGGTCGAGCTTGCCGAACGCGAGCTGGCGCATGAAGGCGGACGCGCTGAGATAATTGCGCGCGGCGATCATTTTGTCGAAGAGGTCCTGCGGGATGACCTCGCCGGATTCGAAATGCCGCGCGAACAGATCGAGCGACTCGCGGTCCCAACAGAAGTTCTCCATGATCTGCGATGGCAGCTCGACGAAATCCCACGGGACATTCGTGCCGGCCAGCGATTTCACCGGCACATCGCTGAGCAGGCCGTGGAGCAGGTGGCCGAATTCGTGGAAAATCGTTTCGACCTCACCGTGCGTGAGCAGCGCGGGCTTGCCATCCACGGGGGGCGACATGTTGCCGATGATCAATCCAAGATGCGGCTCGCCGGGGCCGCCGGTGTGCAGCGAGTTCATCCATGCGCCACCGCGCTTCGACTCGCGCGGGTGCCAATCGGCGTAAAACGATCCGAGGTGGCGGCCGCTGATCGAGTCGTGGATTTCGTAGAATTTCACTTCCGGGTGCCAGACTTCGACCAGTCCTTCGGCAGCGGTTTCGTTGGATCCGGGTTCGAGGAAAACCGTGTCCTTTTCCTTGATCGCAATGCCGAAGATCCGCGTGGCGATTTCGAACATGCCGGACATCACGCCATCGACCGGGAAATACGGACGCAGGATTTCGTCATCGAGGTCGTAGTGTTCCTTGCGTTGGCGTTCGGCCCAATAGGCGGTTTCCCACGGCTCTAACAGGCCCTCAGCGGTGCCGGTTTTCGCGGCCTTGTATTGGGCGAGCTGTTTGCACTCGGCGAGGAAGGCCGGTTGGACGCGGCGGTGGAGGTCTTCGACGAAATTCAATGCGGTGGAACCATTCGCGGCCATCCGGCGGAGCAATGTGAGATCGGCGAAATGGCCGTGGCCTAACAGCTCAGCCTTTTCCTGGCGCAGTTCGAGGATTTTCCAAACCAGCGGTGTGTTGTCCTGCTCACCGTTCGCGGCGACGGAGATCGAACCTTCCCACACCTGGCGGCGGATGCCGTCGTCATGGAGGTGCTGGAGGACGGGAAACATCGAGGGAAATTGCAGGGTGAAACGCCATGCCGGCGATTCATCGGTGGCGATGCCCTTCGCGCGGGCGTTGGCTGCCGCGCCTGCTTTCGCGGAATCCGGCAGGCCATCGAGTTTCGCCTCGTCGGTGATCACCATTTCCCACGCGTTGGTCGAGTCGAGCACGTGCTCGGAGTATTGCTTGGTGAGCTTCGAGAGCTCGGATTCGAGGGCCGCGATGCGTTCCTTTTGCGCGGGTGGGAGGTCGGCGCCGGAGTTGCGGAAATCGGCGAGCGTTTCCTCAACGAAGCGCTGTTTCACCGGATCGAGTGTGGCAATTTCCGGGCTTTCACCCACCGCCTTGATCACGGTCCACAGCTTTTCATTGAGCGGGATCGACGAGAAAAACTCCGTCACTTCCGGCAGCATCGCATTGAGCGCCTCGCGTTGCGCGGGATGATCGCACACCGAATCCAAATGATTCAGGCGGCCCCAGCCGCGGCTCAAATCCTCAGTCGCCGCCTCAAGCGCCGCGAAGGTCGAATCATACGACGCCACCGCCAAATCCTGCGCACAGATCGCCTCGATGTTCGCCTTCGAAAGCTCCAACGCATGGCGGATATCCGGACCTACGGCTTCGGGAACCAGAGTGGACCAACGGATGTGAAACGCGGAATCAAGAAACGGATGCATGCGCGATCTAAATCCGGGAACCCACGCATGAAAAGAGGAGATTCTCGTCGCCAAGTCCGGGTCTTTTCATTCCGCGTGGCGCGTGATAGCCTGCGACCGCGCCAGCGACATCCTCATCTACACCGGCACCCCCGCCACGGGAAACGTCGCCGCTACCTCAAATTCCCCCGAAGGCACACTCCTCAACGCCACCTCCGGCACCCTCTACTGGATCCAGATCAAAACCATCGCGCCCCACACCGTCCGCACCGAGATCAACCTTCACCCCGCCACTCACGAACCCGGATACTTCCAAACCCTCATCGACCGCGGACACTTCGCCCTAACAGGCCCGGACCGTCACCCCACCGCCGACCCCGATGGCGATGGCTTCACTAACGAAATCGCCTGCGGCTCAAACCTCGAACTCCACAACCCCAACTGGCTCCTCGCCCCCCAAGCCTGCCGCCTCTGATAGGCGCAGCACGACCGTAGCTGGTGCATCCTGCTCCAGTCCGTCTTCGGTGCGTCTCGCTCCGAGTCTTCCTCTTCCCTGCTCGCCACCGAAGTGACGGGGCAGCGAAAGCATTTCGCCAGAGCCAGCATTCTCCCATCCCATTCGCGTGAATTGGCGTGGATTCGCGGTTCACCTTCTCCCCGATCACGAAACCCTCACCCTCGGCCAGATCGTCCAGCTCACCGGCGGCAAACCCAGCACGCTCAAACTCCGTCTTCGCGAACTCGTCGCAAGCGGCCACCTCCTCCCAAAAGGCCAAGGCCGAGGAGCCTACTACCTCAGAGCCCGGCGGCCGTAGCGCGGTGGAAGGAAAAACGTGTCCCGACTGTCTCAGTCGGAAAACTCATCCCGTCTGGAGGATCCGAACACCTGGGTTTCGAAACTTCGCCTCTCTATCAAAACGATGCAAAACCACCCACAACGGCGGACCGTGGCGGAAGATTGGCTTGCTAGTGAACGCGTCGCCGGTAGATTTCCGCCATCATCCCCTCGGCAATATGCCGAGCGCAGGGCCGCTTTCGGGCGGCCCTTGCTATTTGTTCCATCCTCACCCCTGCTCCGACCCCATCTCACCAAACCGCAAACGCTTCGCGAAACCGGGCGCTTGATTGCCTCCCGGTGACGGTTCAGCCTCCGCCCATGTTGGCAAAGGAACAGATTTCCCGGATGTCATCCAGCGAGCGCATGGAAGCCATGGAGCTTCTCTGGGCCTCCTTCGCCACCGAAGGAATCGATTACCCAACTCCCGATTGGCACGAAAAGAGGCACAATCGAGAATTTAGTGGGGAAGGGCAAACGGGGTGCGGAGCCAGATTCTAACACGCCCAATGAGCGCCAAGAATGGGTGAGGACAGCGCTTTGTGACGGGAAGCCCCCTGATAACCTTGATCCGTGGCCCTCTG
>SXGQ01563973.1_pt1 | contig 10897 bp, 8 predicted proteins | sample 3178371 | NCBI WGS metagenome assembly SXGQ01 (sample SAMN11356859, study PRJNA531348) | freshwater metagenome | isolation source: freshwater sample F1-20 | place: China: Fuxian Lake, Yuxi | collected 2017-12-25 | reverse complement strand
GGTTTCGCTCAACCAAGGGCTTGTCCGCAGGCTGCTGACGAAGTGGTATTGCCCATAAACCTTCCCTTGGAAATTCCAGCTCGCGGCAAGCGTCGTGTCGAATCCGAGCGAGGCCCGGTGCTGCGTGTTGCGCGAGAACGTCTGCGTCGTTCCCTTCTGGCGCGGGTTCGACAAGAATTGCGCCTGCGTCAAATTGTCCGGGTCTTCGCCTTCGCTGTGGTGGAAGAAGTAATCCAGCGTCAGTTGTCCCGTGGGCGTGCGGTACGAGGGCTTGATGTGGGTCGTCCACATCCGATACGCACTCGTGTCGCGCCAGCCGTCCCATTCCTGCCGTGAAGTGTTGAACTGAAGCTGATACGGTCCCTTGCCCGCGCTCATGTCCACGTTCGCGGAATAGTAACCTAGATTGCCCACAGCCACGCCGGTGGTCGCTCGCGTTCCTTCCATCTGCGATTTTTTGGTGAGGAGGTTGATCACGCCGCCGATGGCGCCCTCTCCGTAGATCGTGGAGGAACCTCCACGAATCACCTCGATGCGCTCGATGCTTTGGAGCGGGATGGAATTCCACAAGAAGGTCGCGTCACCCGCGTCGTTCACTTTCACGCCGTCCACCAGCACCAGCGTTCCGGGCTTGTCGCTGTAACCGCGCATGCTCAGCTTCGTTCCTGACTGTCCAAACCCCACGGTGTCCACCACGGAGATTCCGGTCTCTTGACGTAACAGATCGGGCAGCGTCAGCGCCGGCGACCGCTCGATTTCCTTCTGCGTCAGGACCGTCACATTGCCCGGATACCGCATCAAAGGCAGTTGGGGCTGCGGAAGCCGTGCGCCGATAACGGTCAACTCCGGCAATCGCGTTGGCGCAGGGGTGTTGGTTTGTTGAGCGACCGCCGAAAGGGCGGCGAGGCCGGCGACGGCCAGCGTGGAACGCAACGGCTTGAACATCTCTGGTCTTTCACTTTGTCCCGCGCACGGCGGGACGGTTTGCTGTTGGGAGACCAGCGGGGGGCCGAAAGCAAAACGCCTTCAACCCCGCAAATCGGTGTTAAAGGCAAAACACAAAGGTCCGGCGGAACACGGTTCCACCGGCTGGCCCCATCCTTCTCTTTGCGGAGAAGTGGCCGCAGACATCGCGCGGCCCGACGAGCGCGATCCAACCGGTATCCTGACTCCGGGCCTCATGCCTCGCCCCCGCCTTCCCAGCCTCGCGGCCGGTGGCCTTGGGGGTTTGTAGCCCGATACAGTGGCGCAACCGTCCCCGTCTCTCACGGGGTTCCCTGACATTGGATCGCTGGCGGACACTCGCCCGCCATTCTTTCAAAGAACGCCGCGTTGGTAAGCCAACTACCGCCGCTTGCCAAGTGTTTTGTGAAGCTGAAACGAAGCCATCCGCGCCCGCGCGCGATTAAAATTCCCAGCGAAGAACGCGCACCGCCGAACCCGCGGGCCATGTCGTGCACGGGGGCACATCCACCAAAGCGTTCGCCGCCGCCAGCCCGCCGAGCGCGTGCGAGGCCTGCATCCCGGCCAGGTGAACGCGGCCTTCCGCATCCACCCGCACTCGCATGAAATGCCGGCGGTCGCCGCGATTGACGAGCGGTTCGGCGAGCGAAGCGGGATGCGATGGCAGAAACATTTCGCTCGCACCCTGCAACTTCAAGAGCGCCGGGCGGACCAGCAACAGAAACGTGACCAATGCGGAGATCGGATTCCCCGGCAAACCAAACAGGCATTTCCCGTTGAGCCGGCCGAAAACGAACGGTTTGCCGGGCTTGATCGCCACCTTCCAGAGATCGAGCGTGCCGCCGAGTTGTTCGAAGGCCGATTTTACGAAATCGAACTCGCCCACCGACACACCGCCGGAAGTGATCACCGCATCGCATTCCGCGAGCGCCCGAACGAGCGCGGCGCGCGTGGCCTCGGCCGTGTCCGGCAGCAGCGGATACACCCGCGCCTCCGCGCCGGCCGCCCGCACCAACGGGGCCAGCAACGCGCGATTGCTCTCATAAATCTCCCCCGGCCCGAGCGGCCCGCCGGCCTCGCGTAATTCACTGCCCGTCGCCAGCAATCCCACCACGGGCCGGCGTGTCGCCGTCACTTCGGCAAAGCCCAACGCGGCGCACAAACCCATCCGCCCAGCCGTGAGCCTCTCTCCCACACGCAGAAGCGTCTCGCCGCATTTCACATCCTCGCCCCGCAACCGCACGTTCTCCCACGGCTTCACCCCGTCGAGCAGGCCCACCACGCCCGCGCTCGACGCCTCCACGCGCGTGTCTTCCTGCATCACCACCGCGTCCGCGCCGCGCGGGAACGGCGAGCCGGTGAACAGCCGCACGCATTCGCCCGTGCCCACCTCGCCCGCGAATACCTCCCCCGCCGCCACGCGGCCAACCAATCGCAGCGCCACCGGCTTTTCAGGCGAGGCCCCAACCACATCCGCCGCGCGCACGGCGTAGCCATCCATCGCCGAGTTATCGAATGGCGGCAAGTCCAGCGGTGCCACGACATCCGCTGACAGCACGCGATTCAGTGCATCCATCAGCGGCACCTTCTCGATTCCGGGCGACGCTGAAACGGCCGGAGTGAGGGCGGCGAGAATTCGAGTTTGAGCAGCTTCGAGCGTGAGCATTTATTTTCCCAAACAGAATTGGCTGAAGATGGAGTCGAGCAAATCCTCCGTCGTGGTCTTGCCGACGATCTCGCCGACGGCATTGACGGCGATCCGCAAGTCGAGCGCGGCCAATTCGAGCGTCACTCCCTCGCGCAACGCGGCGATCACGCGCTCCGTCGCGGTACGCGCACGGCGGAGCGCCTCCTGATGGCGCGAGTTGATCATCGCCGGCAGCATCTCGGCCCGGATCTCGCCCAACCAGACAAGTGACTTGATGGCGTCCTTGAGCACCTCGATGCCGTCGCCCGTGGCGCACGAGACACCCACCGCACTGTTGCGACCCGGAACCGTCGCGGGCAACTCCAGCCGCGCCGGCAGGTCGGTTTTGTTATGGATGAGGATTCGTTTCTTATCGGCAAACTCGGCGAGAAATTGCTCATCCTCCGCCGCAAGCGGCTCATCGGCGGCCAGCACGTGCAGAACCAACTCGGCCTTCGCCACCATCGCGCGCGTGCGGCGGATGCCCTCCTGCTCGATCGCATCGCCCGTCTCACGCAGGCCTGCGGTATCCACGAACACCACGGGGATGCCGCGGATGTTCGCGGTCTCCTCGATGGTGTCGCGCGTGGTGCCGGCGATGTGCGAGACGATGGCGCGGTCGTGGCCGAGCAGTTGGTTGAGCAGAGAGGATTTCCCCGCGTTCGGCCGGCCAATGATGGCCGCGCGAATCCCGCGCCGGAGGATCTGTCCTTCGTCGGCGGTGCAAAGCAGCTCATCCATGAAGCCGACGCCAGCGGCGAGGCGGCCGATGAGTTTCTCCTTCGTGTCAGGCGCGATGTCCTCGTCCGGAAAATCAATGTGCGCCTCCACGTGCGCGAGCGTGGCGACCATCTGGTCGCGGAGCTGATCGATGCGCTGCGAGAGCTTGCCGGCGAGTTGCTCATTCGCAGCCGTAAGCGCCAACTCGGTGCGCGCGTGGATGAGGTCGGCCACCGCCTCGGCCTGCGCGAGGTCGAGGCGACCATTGAGAAACGCGCGCTTGGTGAATTCGCCGGGCTGCGCGAGGCGCGCGCCATTTTCCAGCACCGTATCGAGCACGAGCTTGGCAGCCAGCAGGCCGCCGTGGCAGGTGATCTCCACGACATCCTCGCGCGTGAACGTGCGGGGCGCGCGCAGCACAGCGAGCATCACTTCATCCACGACGCGCCCGTCACGGATGATCTTGCCGTAATGCAGCGTGTGTGTCGGAGCGTCGGAAGGTTTGCGGGACGATTTGCCGGCGGGATGAAAACTCTTGTCCGCTATGGCCAGCGCCGTCGTGCCGGAGATGCGGATGACCGCCAGACCGCCTTCGCCCAACGGTGTCGCAATCGCAGTGATGGTGTCGGAAAGCATCGGGGTTAACGCCGCGGCGCAAAGACATGAAGGCTCAACGAGGGCGGAGAGACGCTCACTTTTGGGCCTCTGCCCCTTCGCGGCCCGGCGTTGAAATCAACGCTCACTTCCGGCAGGCCCCCTTTTCCGGGTCGATGCCCTCCAGCCAGAGGCGGGCTTTTTCATAACTCTTGCGATGGAGGTAATGGCGCAGGTCGTGGCTGCCGCCGGGCGGCAGTTGCGCCGCCAGATCGTCGAGGCGCGCGAAGAGGGGCAGCAGGTTCGGCTTCGGGTTCGCCGTGGGCATCCGCTTCACCGCCGCTTCCAGTTCCTGCAGCGCGGCGAGGATCGCTTGTTCCGTCTCGGTCACGGACAACGGATAACGCAACCGGCGCGTGAAACCAAGCGGCATTCGCCTTGCCAAGCCCGTGGCCCGGCCCGAATACTTGCCCCGTGGTTTCGGCGCAACCCGCACTGTTTCTCGGCATCGAAGGCGGCGGCACGCGGACCGTCGCGCTGCTTGCCGACGCCGCGGGCCATCTGGTGGAACGCGCCGAGTTCGGCCCCGCCAACGTCCGCCTGCTCACCGACGCGCAACTCCTCCGGCACTTTCGTGAAATCGCGAAGGCGTTTCCACGACCGGTTGCGGTGGGCATCGGTCTGGCCGGTGCGCGCGATGAAAAGGATCGCGAGCGCGTCCGTCGCGCGGCAGCCCTCGCATGGCCGCGTGTCCCTTGCCATGCCACGAACGATTTGGAGACCGCGCTGGCGGCGGCGGAGCCGAGTCCGAAATCCACGATCCAAATCTTGGTGTTGAGCGGCACCGGCTCGTGCTGTTACGGGCGTGGCGCACGCGGGCGCACGGCGAAGATGGGCGGCTGGGGCCATCTGCTTGGCGACAAGGCCAGCGGCTACGAAATCGGCCTGCGCGCGCTGAAGGCCGCCGTCTTCTACCTCGACCGCGACGGCACGTGGTCGCGGCTTGGGCAGCAGCTTTTACGGACGCTGCAGCTCAACGAACCGAACGACCTCATCGCGTGGGTGCAGTCGGCTGGCAAGACAGAGGTCGCCGCGCTGGCGATCGAGGTCTTCGACGCCGCGGCGCACGGCGACCAGATCGCGCGCGACATCCTCGAGGGCGCGTCGGCGTGCCTCGCCAAGGACGCCGTTAGCTGCGCGCGCAAGCTCGCGAAGCCGGGTGCGCCGGCGCGCTTCATTCTCACTGGAAGCGTGCTGCTGAAAAAGACCGCGTTCGCCCGGAAGGTCGCGCGCGAAATCAAGTCGCGCTGGCCGGGGGCGGATGTCGTGGCGTTGAAGCGCGAGGGCGCATGGGGCGCGGTCGTGCTGGCGCAGGCGTTGGTTCAAGGTTCAAAGCCCACGGCACAGGGCCAGTTGCCCACAGCGCCTTCTCCCGTGCTTCCGATTTCCCACCCTCTCTCGCCCACGGAGCAGCGCAACCCGCGCTCGATGCAGCTCGACCGGATGAGCACGCGCGCTGCCATCGCGCTGATGCTGGACGAGGAGGCGCGTGTGCCGCGAGCGTTGCTGGCGGAGGGAACCAAGCTCGAGCGGGCCGTGAACGCCATCGCGCGCGCGCTCAAGCGCGGCGGGCGGCTCTTTTACGCGGGTGCGGGGACGAGCGGCCGGCTCGGCGTCCTCGACGCGAGCGAATGTCCGCCCACGTTCCGCACGTCGCCGGACTTGGTGCAGGGCATCATCGCCGGTGGCCAGACAGCGATCTGGAAAGCGGTGGAAGGGGCGGAGGACGACGCAGCCGCCGGCGAGCGGGCGATCCAATTCCGGGGCGTCGGGCGAAAGGATGTCCTCGTGGGCATCGCGGCGAGTGGGCGGACGCCGTTCGTCTGGGGCGCTTTGAAGGCCGCGCGGCGGCGCGGCGCGTTCACGGTGTTGCTCTGTTTCAATCCCACCCTGAAAGTGCCGCGGGCCGAGCGACCGGGCCTCGTCATCGCGCCGGCCATCGGGCCGGAGGTGCTCACCGGCAGCACGCGCCTGAAAGCGGGCACGGCCACGAAGCTGGCGCTGAACCTCTTCACCACGCTGGCGATGGTGCGGCTGGGCAAGGTGGCCGGGAACCTGATGGTGGACCTGAACCCCTCGAACGTGAAGCTGCGCGATCGCGCGGTGCGCATCGTATGTGAATTGACCGGGGCCGACGCCGAGACGGCGCGCGCCGCGCTGACGCGCAGCGGTTGGGATGTGAAGGAAGCGCTGCGGCGGCTCACCCCGCGGCCAGCGTTGGCCAAGAAGAAATCGGTCTCGGCCTGAACGCGGCCAACTCCGGAAGTGTCCGAAAACAAATCAGGCCGGTCCTTGCGGGCCGGCCTGACCTTTCAAAAGAGGAAAAACGGAAGCCCCATCAACGGCCCGTGGCAGTAGCCCGTGCCCAGACCTCGTTCCTGACGGGGCTCGCCACCAAGACATCCCAGTCGGCCTTCTTGAGCCAAGTGACATGGCCGGCGACCGCGCCGACGAGCGCGCCGATGCCGTGTTTGGTGCTGATGCCTTCGGTGGGCAAGTTGCCTCCGTCGTTGAAGAAGAAGTCGTTGTTCGGGTCCTGCTCCCACATGAGGTAGGCCATCGGGTTGATGTCCGTCTCCATCATGGTAGCGCCATAAGGGCCGGCGGTAGGACCGGGGATGACGTAGTTGTTGACGGCGCCGTTGAAACAGAAGCTGCTGATGCCGTGATAGCCGGCGGCGACGCGGTTCGGGAAACGAACATCCACGGTGCAGCGGAAGAGGTTGGTGGCACGCTCCACGAAAGGATAGATCTTGCCACCGGTGATGTCATACCGAGCCGCGCCCGCCGCCGCAGCGTTCCAGTTGTACAGCCAGCCCCACGAGTCGGCGTACCAGTTCGAGGAGGGCATGTAGTCGCGATTGTCGCCCACGTAGTTATGGTTGGCTAGGAGGATCTGCTTGAAGTTGTTCAGGCACTTGGTCTGGTGCGCCTTATCCTTCGCCTTGCCCAAGGCCGGCAGGAGCATCGAGGCGAGGATGCCGATGATGGCGATGACCACCAACAACTCGATGAGGGTGAAGGCGCGCGAACCGGACCGGAGGCGCCCCAGATAGATTTGGGTGGGGATGAATTTCATAAGGTTTCTGAGGTTAGGTACCAAAGCGCCGGCGGTTGCACCAGCCCAAAAGCGCTCCTTTGCGGTGGACGGAAACGGCGCGGCGGGCGTGAAACTGACGCCGGGGGCGTGAGCTTCACGCGCGCCGTTCGATTCGGTTGTGACGTTTTCGGCCATTTCGACGCCTTTCGCGGAATTCTAGCAAGCCCCGTGCCACGACCTATGATGCTGCGGGCGACTTTATCGCTCTGTGAATAACATTCCCTTGCCGGTTCGATTTTCGTGGATATGTTGCGGCCAACCCCAAAGGAAAGGAAACCAACTATGTCCCTCATCGCCCGTGTCCTATTGTCCTCAATTCTCGCCCTCAGCCTGACCTCGCTCATCAGCCATGCTGCCGATGAGAAAAAGCCGGAGGTCAAAAAAGAGGAAAAGAAAGCGGGCGCCATCCCGTTCAACACCAAGATCAAGGCGGTGGATGCCGCCGGCAAAAGCATCACGCTCGATGAGAAGACCTCGCGAGTGATCCACGTGGCCGACGCCACGAAGGTCTCGCTCAACGGCAAGGAGGCCAAACTCGACGAACTGAAGGCGGGGTTTTTCGTGACCGGCGCCTACAAGAAGGACGGGGACAAGAACGTCGCCACGACCCTCAAGGCCTCGACCGCCGCACCGGAACCGAAAAAGAAAAAAGTGGAAGCCAAGTGAGACGCGCCGTGCGCGCTCACAGGCCGAACCGCTTCACCAAAAGCCGGCTCCGCGCGGCCGTGAGCGCCATGATGAACTCGTCGTAGGACTGGAAGCGCTCGTCCGGGTCCTTGGCCATTGCACGGACGATGGCGTCGTTCGTGTCCTTCGTCAGCGAGGGGAAGATGTTACTTGGTGGCGTCAACGGCTCGTGCACGTGGGCCCACGCCACCCCGTTGATGTCCTCTGCCCCGTTGATGTCCTTTGCATCAAACGGCACGCGGCCCGTCGCCCCGTGGTAGAGGGTCGCGGCGAGGCTGTACATGTCCGACCGAAAATCTTCGCGCTGATGCTCCACACGTTCGGGCGCGATGTAGAAGGGTGTTCCCATCAACCCCTCGTCCGGCGGCGACTTCTCGCCCACGCGCTTGGCCAGGCCGAAATCCACCAGCTTCGGCTCGCCCTCGGCGTTGAAGAGGATGTTGCCCGGCTTCACATCGAGGTGCAGCAGGCCGTGGCGATACGCGGCATCGAGCGCGCCGGCGATTTTGATGCCCACGTCGAGGACGAGCAACTCGTCCACGTGCCCCTCCTTCTCAAGACGGCCGTCGAGAGAGCCGCGATCGGACAGCTCCATCACGAGGAACTTCCGTCCCTCGTGCTCGTCGAAGTTGTGGATGTGGATGATGTATGTGTGGTTCAGCCCCGCGCACGCGCGCGCCTCGCGCAGGAAACCGGCCATCGAAGCGGCATCCTGCGTGAATTCCTTTTGCAGCAGCTTCACCGCCACCTCGCGCTCGAGGATGGTGTCGAAGGCACGGAAAACCGTCCCCATGCCGCCGGAGGCGATCACCGAGCGCAGCTCGAACTGCTTCAACTGCACCGGCATCATCACCGGATGGCCGCACTCATTGCACGGCACGGTCTGGAACTGGGGCGTCACCGAGGGGATGAAGTTCCTCGTGCCACACCCCTCGCAGGGAACCATCTTCAACTGTGATTGCCCAGACATCGCGTATCAACGGATACCCGTATCACTCCACTGGCGCGCTGGGAAGTCAATGCCGGCGGCGCGGAACTTCTGCGGCGGCGGTTCTGTTTGACGGTTCTTCCACGCGCGGCGTACGCTCCGGCCGATGCCGGACGCGCCGCTCCAACCTTCACCCTGGATGTTGCTCCCCTTCGGCCTGCTGCTCGCCGCCATCGCCCTCGGGCCGCTGCGGTTCGGCCAATGGTGGCTCCGCCACTACCCGAAGGTCGCCGGCGTCCTCGGCGCGATCGCGGTCGCCTACTACCTGTTCGCGCTACACGCGCCGCAGCGCGTCCTCCACACCGCGCACGAATACGTGAGCTTCATCGCGCTCATCGGCTCCCTTTACGTCGTGGCGGGCGGTATCCATCTGGGCGTGAAGGGCGAAGCTACGCCGGCGGGGAACGCGCTCTTCCTGCTGCTCGGCGCGCTCCTCGCCAACGTGCTCGGCACCACCGGCGCATCCATGTTGCTCATTCGCCCCTGGCTGGCGTTGAACCGCCGCCGCCTCGCCCCGCATCACATCGTCTTCTTCATCTTCATCGTCGCCAACGTCGGCGGCGGCCTCACGCCCATCGGCGATCCGCCCCTCTTCCTCGGCTACCTGCAAGGCGTGCCGTTCTGGTGGGTGGCGAAAACCTGCTGGCCGATCTGGCTCGTGGCGACGGGATTGTTACTCGCGTTGTTCCACGCGATCGACCGGCGAAACTATCTCCGAACCGCCGCCGAACCGCGCGTGCAACACGACGAGCCGCCGGGCCAATGGCGCTGTGATGGCGCGCACAACGCCCTCTTTCTCGCCGTGATTCTCGGCGCGGTCTTCATCGAGAAACCGCTTTTTCTCCGCGAGGGGCTCATGGTCGGCGCCGCCCTCGGCTCTTATTTCACCACGCGAAAATCCATCCATGAATCCAACGCCTTCACCTTCCATCCGCTGTGCGAAGTCGTGATCCTCTTCCTCGGCATCTTCGCCACCATGATGCCCGCGCTCGACTGGTTGCAGGCCCACGCCGCCCAGTTCGGCGCCACGTCGCCGGCGTTCTTCTACTGGGCCACCGGCGCGCTCTCCAGCATGCTCGACAACGCCCCGACCTATCTCTGTTTCCTCAGCGTGGCCACGGGGCAATCGGGCGACATCCCCTCGCAACTGCTCGTCCCGTCGTTCGCCGCAGACCTCGCGGCCATCAGCATGGGCGCCGTCTTCTTCGGCGCGGCGACCTACATCGGCAACGGCCCGAACTTCATGGTCAAAGCCATCGCCGACCAGCAGGGCGCGAAGACCCCCTCCTTCCTCGGCTACCTCGTCCGCTTCACACTCCCCTACCTCTTGCCCGTGCTCGTGGCGGTCTGGTGGATTTTCTTTCGACGCTGAACGCGGTTTGTGGCAGATAGCGGACGGCTGATGCGCCTGTTCTACAACATTCTGTTCTCGCTCTTCTTCCTATTGAGCGCGCCGTTCTACTTCCTCAAGATGTGGCGGCGCGGCAACTGGCGTCACGGCTTCGGCCAGCGGTTTGGCTCCTATGACGCAGATCTGAAAGACCGCCTCGCCGGTTCGCGCGTGCTCTGGCTCCACGCCGTGAGCGTGGGCGAAGTGAACGTGTGCGCCCGGCTCATCCACGAACTCGCGCCACACCTGCCCGCGTGGCGTTTCGTTGCCACCACCACAACCTCGACCGGCATGGGCGAGCTGCAGAAGAAACTGCCCGCCGAAGTCATCAAGCTCTACTATCCAGTCGACGGATTTTTCGCCGTGCGACGCGCGCTGGACACGATCCGCCCCGCGGCGCTCGTGCTCATCGAGGCAGAGATCTGGCCGAATCTCCTCTGGCGCGCGCACGATCTCGGCGTACCGCTCTTCCTCGTCAACGCGCGCGTTTCCGAGAAATCTTTCCGCGGCTACCGGCGCTTCGGTTTCCTGTTCCGGCCCTTCTTCGACGCGTTCCGCGGCATCGGCGCACAGAACGAAGCGGATACCGTGCGCCTGCGCGAACTGGGCGCGCGCGCGGAAGCTCTCCACGTGACCGGCAATCTGAAGTTCGACGCCGCCAGCGCCGCCGGCCCACGCAAACTCGATGCCGCCGCGTTGCTGAAACAG
>SXGQ01634868.1_pt1 | contig 10898 bp, 10 predicted proteins | sample 3178371 | NCBI WGS metagenome assembly SXGQ01 (sample SAMN11356859, study PRJNA531348) | freshwater metagenome | isolation source: freshwater sample F1-20 | place: China: Fuxian Lake, Yuxi | collected 2017-12-25 | reverse complement strand
GAACCTGTGACCTCACGCGTGTGAAGCGTGCGCTCTAGCCAGCTGAGCTATACGCCCGTGCGAGCGGGAGACTGTAGCAGTCAGCCCGGGTAGCGACGGAGCTCGACCAGGTTGCCGTCCGGGTCCCGGAGGTAGATCGAGCGGGCCACCCCCTGGGCGCCCCAGCGCTCCCCCGGTCCGTCCTCGATGACCAGGTCTCCTCGGGTGGCGAGCTCGTCGACGTCGTCGTCGACCACGAGGCAGAGGTGGTCCACGTTCTGTCCGCCCCGCTCCAGCTGCATCAGGTCGAGGACGGTGGTGGCGTCGATGCGCACGCTCGGGAAGAAGACCTCGCCGGCCTCCCACTCCTCCACCCGCTCGGGCGCCAGGCCGAGGGTGCCGACGTAGAAGTCGAGCGAGCGCCGCACGTCGGCGACGTTGAGGACGAGGTGGTCGAACCCGATCACGCGCACGGCGTGATGGTGCCACGGTACGGTCCGTCCATGGCCGACGATGCCGGGAACCCGCTCGCACAGGTGCTCGGGCGGCTCGGGCTGTCCGGCGACCAGCTGTCGTCGCTGCAGGGGCAGCTGGGTCGGGTGATGCCGACCGAGCAGCTGAAGCTCATGCGGGACCTCGTCGACACGTTCTCCCCTTCGGGCGACCAGCTCGCCGGGATCCGACGCCAGCTCGAGGCGCAGCGGGTCCAGGTGGCGGCGATGCTCGTGCAGCTCGAGGACATGGAGGCGACCCTGTCGCGCCTGGCCAGCACCGCCGAGCAGCTCCATGCGATGCAGGAGCCCTTCCAGCGGTGGCTCCACGTGTTCGGGGCGCACGACAAGGGCGCGCCCCCTCAGTAGCCGGCGTCGACGTCCACGGGTCCGAGCAGGACCTCGCCGGCGACGAAGCGGCGGACGTTCTCCCGCACCCGGGCCGACAGCAGCGGCACCGCCATCTCCGGGGTGTTCCCGACGTGGGGCGTGATGAAGCAGCTCGGCAGCGACCAGAGGGGGTGGCCGTCGGGGAGCGGCTCGGGGTCGACCACGTCGAGGCCGGCCCCGCCGATCGCGCCGTCCTGCAGCACCCGGACCAGGTCGTCGGTCACGACGTGGCGTCCTCGTGCGACGTTGACCAGCCAGGCGTGGGAGGCGAGCAGCCGGAGCCGGCGCTCGTCGAAGAGGCCCTCCGTCTCGGGCGTCAGCGCCACGGCCAGGACCACGACGTCGGCTCCGGGGAGCTCGTCGTCCAGGGCGTCCAGCGCCACGGTCCGGGAGGCGCCCGGGAACGGCGTCGCCGTGCGCCGCACCACGACGACCTCGCACCGGAACGGCTCGAGCAGGCGGACCAGCGACTCGGCGATGCCGCCGCCCCCGACGACCACCACGCGGGCACCGATCAGGTTGTGCCCGGTCGGGCCCTCCCACGTGGACGCGTGGGCGTAGGTGGCCATGCCGCGGAGGCCGGCGAGGGCGAGCATCAGCGCCTGCTCCGCCACCGGATCGGCGTAGACGCCCTTCCCGCAGGTCCAGCGGCGGTCGTGGTCGAGGACGCCGACGAAGGGCTCGATGCCGGCCCACGGCAGCTGCACCCACCCGACGCCCGGCTGCTCGTCGAGCAGGCGGCGGAGCCCGGCGGCGTCCTTCGGGTCGGTCCACACCACGGCCTCCGCCTGCCCCTCGGCGACCGGCTCACCGCCACCGTCCCGGACGGCGTCACGGAGCCACGGCCGGCCCGGCAGGACGAGGATGCGGGGCCGGTCGGTCGCCATGGCCGCCATCCTCGCAGGCGACGTGTGGGCAGATCGGACCCTCCCGGCCGTCCCTCGTCCACGGGTGCGGCCAGCGGGTCGATGTGTGGACCGATCCGGCCTCTGAGGTCGCCGGTCGTCCACGGGTCATGCCGCTCGATGCCTGATGCGGCTCCCGAACCGGAGCAGCTGGTCGACGATCCCCAGACGGTCGTCCCGGACGCGGAGGTGGGTGAAGCGCATGACGTGCAGCCCGTGGACGGCCGCCTCTGCGTCTCGCCACCGGTCTCGCTCGAAGTCGGCGACCCGCTGGTGGTAGCGCCGACCGTCCGCTTCGAGGATGAGCCGCCAGTCCGGGACCAGGGCGTCGACCATGGACCCGGTGGATGGGGACCACGGCGCCGGCGCCTGCCGCTGCACCGCAGGCATGCCCGGGACGTCCTGCAAGACGTCGAAGAGGCGGCGCTCCAGCTCGCTCTGGGTCGGTGGATCTCCTTCGAGGTCGACCGCCAGCTCGAGCAGACCCCGCAGTCCCGGCAGCCGCGACCCCGAGAGGCGATCGACGTGGCGAAGCAAGCGATCGAGCCTGCGGGGATCCTGGTTGACGCCTGCGTGGAGGACGGTCCCGACGAGGTCGGGACGGATGGCAGCCAGTTGGACCAGGACCTGCTCGAAGCGGGTGATCCGCAGTCCGTCATGGGTGGCGAAGCGGTGATGACGTGAGCGATGCACCTGCACGGCGCGGCTGCGGTGGTCGGCGTCGAGCGGGACGGTCACCCGGAGCGGACGCGACCGGTCCACGTCCCAGCCGCAGTGCGCTGCGGCGGTCTCGTGCGAGAGCGCCGAGAGGGGATGGACGAGCGTCGCCGCCCAGCAGTCCCGCAACCAGGTGGCGGGCGCACTGCAGAACGCCCACACGTCGTCGTCGAGCTGCTCGATCTCACCGGACGCCACCCTGGCCCGCACCATCTTCGGCGTCACCAGCGACGTCGTCGCCTGTCCCCGGTTGAACGCCCCGGCCTGCCGGCGGGCGATGGTGGCCAGTCGGGCGTCAGGCGATCGGTCCATGCACCGATGCTGGCCGAGGCCGCTGACAGGAACTCGTGGACCTGCGCTCGTGTGGGCGGATTGCGACTGACGGGTCCGGATCGGTCCACACGTCACCCCGATGGCGGGACCTGCGGACCGATGCGGCCGAAGACGGCCTGATCCGCCCACACGTCTCCGGTCCGGCGCTCAGGCGTCGGGGACCGGGTCGGGGAGGATCGGGACGGCGGCGCCGCGACCCTGGCCGAGGAGCGAGGCGCGGGTGACGGCGCTGCCGCCGAAGCGGTCGCGGACGGCGTCCAGGGTGTGGTCGAGGGTGCGACGGTCGTGGCCGTCGAGGTCGAGGGTGAGCTGCACGGCGTCGGCCGGCGTGAGGTCGGAGACGGTGATGCCGATGAGGGAGCACCCGACCTCGCGGAGGTGCGGCCACCGGGCGTCGAGGAGGTCGCGTGCGGTGGCCAGCACGAGGTCGGTGCGGTCGGTCGCCGTCGGCAGGGTGCGCGACCTCGTCTCTCGGCTCAGGTCGGCGTGGCGGAGCCGCAGGGTCACCGTGCGTCCGACCCGGCGGCCGCCGCGCAGCCGCTCGGTGACGCGCTCGACGAGCGACAGCAGCGTGGCGTCGAGCTCGTCCCGGGAGCGGGGGCGGCGGCCGAGGGCTCGCTGCGCGCCGATGGAGCGGCGCCGCTTCCCCGGCGTCACCGAGCGGGGGTCGACGTTGCGAGCCAGCGCATGGAGGTGGCGGCCGGCCGCCGGCCCGAGCATCGCCACCAGCGCGGACTCGGGCACGCCGGCCACGTCTCCCACCGTCCGCAGCCCACGCTCCTCGAGCTTGCCTGCGGTCACCGGCCCGACGCCCCAGAGCCGGCGCACGTCGAGCGGGTGCAGGAAGGCCACCTCGCCGTCGGGCTCGACGACGAGCAACCCGTCGGGCTTCGACACCGCACTCGCCACCTTGGCCAGGAACTTCGTGCGCGCCACGCCGACGCTGATCGGCAGACCGACCTCCTCCCGCACCCGGCGACGCAGCTCCCGGGCGATGTCCACCGGCTCGCCGACGAGCCGGCGCAGCCCGTTGACGTCGAGGAAGGCCTCGTCGACGGACAACCCCTCCACGAGCGGCGTGGTGTCACGGAAGATGTCGAACACCGCCCGGCTCGCCTCGGTGTAGGCCTGCATCCGGGACCGGACGACGATCGCACCCGGGCACAGCGAGCGGGCGTGGCCGACCGGCATGGCGGTCCGCACACCGTGGACCCGGGCCTCGTAGCTGGCGGTGAGCACCACGCCCTCACCGACGATGACCGGCCGGCCGCGCAGCCCGGGATCGTCTCGCTGCTCCACGGCTGCGTAGAAGCAGTCGAGGTCGGCGTGCAGGATCCCGGCGCCGTTCGACCCGTCCATCGGTCCTGAGGGTATCGCCTCGGAGCGAACGGACGTTCGATCCTTGACCCGTTGGTCAGTCCCTGACGGCGGGGACCACACTGTGTCGGTGACCGCCGTCGACGACACCACCGACGACGACGGGCGGGAGGACGAACGACCGGCGCGCAACGGCACGGCGATGGCCGTGCTCCGCCAGGGCACGTTCCGCCGCGTCTACACCGGCGCGTTCCTGTCCAACATCGGCACGTGGATGCAGAACGTCGTGCTCGGCGCCTACGTGTACGACCAGACCCGATCCTCGTCCTTCGTCGGCCTGGTGCTGTTCGCCCAGCTCGGACCGATGCTGCTGTTCTCGATCGTGGGCGGGATGCTCGCCGACACCTTCGACCGGCGCCGCCTGCTCGTCACCGTGTCGGCGACCCAGGCGCTCCTGTCGTTCGCGCTCGCCTTCGTCGTCAGCGGTGACGGCATCGACCGCTGGGCCATCGTCGGCGTCGTCTTCCTGATGGGCGTCGGGCAGTCCGTGTTCGCCCCGACCTACTCGGCCGTGCTCCCCGACCTCGTCGGCCCGGGGAACCTCGCCGGCGCCATCTCGCTGAACTCGGCACAGATGAACGGCTCACGGGTGATCGGCCCGGCCATCGGCGGTCTGCTCTTCGCACAGTACGGGGCGTCCCTCGTCTTCTCGCTGAACGCCGTCACCTACGTGTTCGTCATCGGCGCGCTCCTGTCGGTCACGCTCCCCGACGTCGAGAACAGCGGCGCCGACGAGTCCCGGCTGCACCGGATCGCGCTCGGGTTCCGCATCGCCCGCAACCGGTTCCCGGTGGGCCGCTGCCTGGTGACGATGGTGCTCTTCTCCTTCCTGTGCCTGCCCTTCATCGGGCAGATGCCGGTGGTCGCCGACCGCAACCTCGACATCGCGGCACGGTCGACGGCCTACGGCTGGCTCTACGCCTGCTTCGGCCTCGGCGCCATGCTCGGCGCGCTCTCCGTCGGCACGGTCTTCGCCCAGATGTCGAAGGAGACGCTCGTGCGGGCGAGCATGATCGCCTTCGGGCTCTCGCTCGCCGTGTTCTCCTGGCTCCGTGCCCCGGCCCCGGCGTTCGTGCTCATCGTCGTCGTCGGCTTCTTCTACTTCGCCGCGGTCACTGCCCTGTCGACGGTCCTGCAGCTGCACCTGGCCGGCAACGAGCGCGGCCGGGTGATGGCGCTGTGGATGATGGCGTTCGGCGGCACGGTGCCGATCGGCAACCTCGTCGCCGGCCCCCTCATCGACGCCACCTCGGTGACCACGGTCGTGCTACCCGGTGCCGTCATCGCCATCGCGCTCGGCTGGTGGGCCGACACGAAGACCGACCGGCCCTACGCTCACTGACGATCGCGACATCCGGGGGGATCACATGCCGTACATCGCCGACCGGGTCGTCCACGACGCGGACGCCCACATCATGGAGACGCCGACGTGGCTCCGTGACCACGCCGACCCGTCCATCCGCGACCGCATCGAGCCGCTGCCGCTGACGAGCGGGAACGAGCTGCGCCAGACGGGCGATCCCGACGAGCAGCTGGCCGACCTCGCCGCCGCGTTCGAGCGACTCGCAGCGAAGCACGCGTCCGACGAGTACCGGGCGGAGGAGGCGCACGAGATCATGCTCCGCAAGAACTTCGCCGCGACCGGGTCCTTCATCGCCGAGGACCGGGTCCGGGCCCTCGACCTCATCGGGGTGCAGAGCCAGCTGGTCTTCAACACCTTCCACAACTCCCGGCTGCACCGCTGGGAGCGCGAGGGCGACCTCGAGATGACCTACGGGACGGCCCGGGCCCACAACCGGGGCATGGCGGACTTCTGCTCCGTGGACGAGCGGCTGCTGTCCACGATGTACGTCCCGCTGGCCGACTTCGACCACGCCGCCGCCATGGCGGGCGAGTGCATCTCCATGGGTGCCGCTGCGCTGCTGGTGGCGTCGGGCTGCCAGGCGACCCACTCCCCCAGCCACCGCTCGCTCGACCCGGTGTGGGCCCAGGCCGAGGAGGCCGGCATCCCGATCGTGTTCCACGTCGGCGGCACCGGCGACCTGATCGACCCGATGTACTTCCAGAACGGGCTGCCGATCCCGCCCGACTTCCACGGCGGCGACGAGAACTTCCGCTGCGTCGACTACATGGGGATCCCCGGACCGCCCGCCCAGACGCTCGCCACGATGCTGTTCGACGGAGTCTTCGAGCGCTTCGCCGAGCTCAAGGTCGGCGTCATCGAGCAGGGGGCCATCTGGGTGCCGGGCTGGATGCGCCAGATGGAGTCGGCCTTCGAGGCCTTCCACCGCCACGAGGAGCGACTGCAGCAGCTGAGCCTGCGGCCCTCGGAGTACGTGTCCCGGCAGATGAAGTTCACGCCGTACCCCACCGAGGACGTGGGTTGGATCGTGGACCAGGCCGGGCCCGAGACGGTGCTGTTCAGCACCGACTTCCCGCACGTCGAGGGTGGGCGCCGACCGGTGGAGCGCTTCGAGGCGACCCTCGGCGACGTCGACGACGACGTCCGCGACCGCTTCTACCGAAGCAACTTCGTGGAGCTCATGGGGAACGGCCTCCCGGCCACGCTCGCCGCCGTCGCCTGAGGTTGCCCGCAGGGCACCGGCCCGCCGTACCGTCGACCGGTGCGCGGACTCGGAACGGTCGTCAACGTGGTCACGGTGCTGCTCGGCACCGGCGTGGGCGTCCTGCTGCGCGGCCGCATGCCCGAGCGGGTCCGCGGGACCGTCCTCGACGGCATCGGCCTCATCGTCCTCGGCGTCGGCGTGGCCAGCTTCCTCGAGACCGACAACGCCGTCTTCCCGGTCGTGGCGATCGTCGTGGGCGGGGTGCTCGGCGAGCTGGCGCGCATCGAGGAGCGGCTCGAGTCCCTCGGCGAGCGGCTGCGGCGCCTGGTGGAGGGCGACGAGTCCGAGCCGCCGATCGCCAGCTACGTCGAGCGGGACCCGGACGAGCTGGCCGTCGACCACGCCGTGGGCGACGAATCGCCGGCGAATCGGTCCTTCGTCGACGGGTTCCTCATCGCCAGCCTCACCTTCGGCGTCGGGGCGATGATGATCGTCGGCTCGCTGCAGGACGGCATCAGCGGGGACAGCGAGCTGCTGATCGTGAAGTCCGCCCTCGACGGCCTGGTCTCGGTCCCCTTCGCCGCCGTCTACGGCTGGGGCGTCGGGTTCAGCGTGCTGAGCATCGCCGTGCTCCAGGGCGCGTTCACGCTGCTCGGCGCGACGCTCGGCGAGTCGCTGCTGGACGACCGCATGGTGGCCGAGATCGAGGCCACGGGCGGCGTGATGATCCTCGGCATCGGGCTGCGCCTGCTCGACCTCAAGAAGGTCAAGGTCGGGTCGTTCCTGCCGGCCCTGGCCATCGCGCCGGTGCTGGTCGCCCTCTTCGCGATCTGACGCTCAGGGCAGCAGGAGCGACGCCACCCGCTCGAGGCCGGCGGAGCGACTGGCCTTCACGAGCACCGCATCGCCGGCGCCGATCGGACCGAGCGCGTCCACCGCCGCTTCGACGGTCGGGACGTCGGTGCCGACGCCGTAGGTCGGGCAGTCGACGGTGACGACCTCGATCCCGAGATCCTCGGCGAGCTCGCCCATCTCGGCGTGGCGGGCATCGCTGGTGGCGCCGAGCTCGGCCATCTCGCCGAGCACGGCCACGTGACGATCGGCATCGAGCGCCACGAGCGAGTGCAGGGCGGCGGCGAGCGCCGTCGGGTTCGAGTTGTACGAGTCGTTGAGCACGACCGCGCCTGATGCCGTGTGCCCGAGCTCCATCCGCCACGGCGACAGCCCGGCCGAGCCCAGCCCCTCGGCCACCGCCTCCAGCGGCACGTCCTGCACCAGCGCTGCAGCAGCCGCCGCCAGTGCGTTGCCGACCTGGTGGACCCCGTGCACGGCGAGCTGCACGTCGACGGTGCCCCACGGCGAGGACAGGCGGACGCGGGGCCGGAGGTGCTCGTCGACGTCGACGCGCTGGGCCACCACGTCCCCGGACACGCCGTAGGTGAGCACCTGGGCGTCGGTGCGCGACGCCATCGCCCGGACCCGTGCGTCGCTGCCGTTGAGGATCACGTGGCCGTCGACCGGGATCGCCTCCACCAGCTCGCCCTTGGCCCGGGCGACGTCCTCGATGCCGTTTGCGTACTCGGACGTGTGCACCTCGGCCACCATCGTCACGATGGCCACGGTCGGGCGGGCGATGTCGCACAGCCAGCGGATGTGGCCGATCCCCCGAGCGCCCATCTCGAGCACGATGCGCTCGGTGCCGTCCGGTGCGTTGACCAGCGTGAGGGGCACGCCGATCTCGTTGTTGAAGCTCTTCTCGCTGGCCGCCGTGGCGAAGGTCGTGGCGAGCGCTGCGGCGAGGAGGTCCTTGACCGAGGTCTTGCCGACCGACCCGGTGATGCCGGTGACGGCCTCAGGGAGGCGGTCGCGGGCCACCGACCCGAGCCGGGTCAGCGCCCGCATCGTGTCGTCCACCCGAACCGCGGCCGTGCCCTCGAGCGGCTCCCGCTCGGTGAGGTAGGCGGGGGCTCCTGCTCCGAGCGCAGCAGTGATGTAGTCGTGCCCGTCCCGCTCCGCGACCAGCGGCACGAACAGCTGGCCGTCGCCGGCGAGGCGGCTGTCGATGCACGCTCCGGTCACGGTGGCGGGTGGTCCCACCGCCTCGCCCCGGACGGCGGCGGCGACCTCGGCGACGGTGAGCTGCACGCCGGGATTCTGTCAGCCGACCCGCCCGACCCCACCGGAGGGCGCACCTACACTCCGGCGCCATGGCCCTCCCCGACCGCATCCGGCTCGTCGTGCTCTTCGGAGGTCGGTCGGCCGAGCACGAGGTCAGCTGCACGACGGCGGCCCACGTGCTGCGTGCGCTCGACCTCGACCGCTACGAACCGATCCCCGTCGGCATCGGGCGCGACGGCGCGTGGCAGCAGGCCGACGGGGCGATCGCCGCCCTGCAGGCCGGGGCAGGTGCGCTGCCGGGACGGCTGGAGGCCACCGGCACCGCGGTCGAGCCCCTGCCTGCGATGCAGCCCACGACGGCCGACGTCCCGGTCGTGGTGCTGCCGCTCCTGCACGGGCCCTTCGGCGAGGACGGGACGGTGCAGGGCCTGCTCGAGCTCGCCGACGTGCCCTACGTCGGCAGCGGGGTGCTGAGCTCGTCGGTGTCGATGGACAAGGTGGCGGCCAAGGAGCTGCTGTCCGCCCACGGCATCGCCCAGGCCGAGTGGCTCTCGGCCCGGCGCCACGAGATCGACGACGAGCTGCTCGAACGCGCCGCCGACCGGCTCGGGTTCCCGATGTTCGTCAAGCCGGCGAACATGGGCTCCTCCATCGGCATCTCCAAGGTGCACGACGCCGACGGACTGCCCGCAGCGGTCGCCGAGGCATCGCGGTTCGACGAGTGGATCCTGTTCGAGGAGAACATCGTCGGGCGCGAGCTCGAGTGCGGGATCCTCGGCAACCTGACCCCACGGGCGTCGGTGGTGGGCGAGGTGCGCCCGGGCGCCGACTTCTACGACTACGACGACAAGTACGAGGACGGTGCCGAGCTGCTGATACCGGCGCCGATCTCCCAGCCCATGAGCGACGAGGTGCGGGCGATCGCGCTGCGCACGTTCGCGGCGCTGCGCTGCGAGGGCATGGCGCGCGTCGACTTCTTCTGGGAGGAGGACGGCCGTGGGCCCCTCGTCAACGAGGTCAACACCATCCCCGGCTTCACGCCGATCTCCCAGTACCCGAAGCTGTGGGAGGCCAGCGGTCTGCCCTACGGGCGACTGATCGACGAGCTCGTGGCGCTGGCGCTGGAGCGCCACGAGCGTCGGTCGGGGTTCGCGACCCGGCGCTGAACCGCTTGACCGCCGAGGGCAACGGCGCGAGCGTCGATCCTCGGGGAGACAACGACCATGCCGGAGCCTGCAGGGCGCGGCGGACCCGAGGGCATCGGCGAACCGACGAGGGGGTTCGCAATGACCATCAACACGGAGGGCACCGTCGACCTGCGCGTCGACGAGGCCAGGCTCGAGGCCTTCATGGGCCAGATGATCGGGCACATGACCGGAGGCGCCGTCTGCTTCGGCGTCTGGCTCGGCGACGAGCTCGGCCTCTACCGGGCCATGGCCGGGGCCGGTCCGCTCGCCGCCGCGACGGTGGCCGAACGCACCGGGTGCAACGAGCGCCTCGTGCAGGAGTGGCTGGACGGCCAGGCCACCGCCGGGCTGCTCGAGCGGCGCGACGACCGCTACGTCCTGCCGGCCGAGCACGCCATGGCGCTGGCCGACGACACCTCACCGGTGTTCGTGGCTCGGGGGATGAACGCGTTCGGGTCGATGTTCATCGACATCGAGAAGATCAAGGCCGCGTACCGGGGTGACGGCGCCCTCCCGTGGGGCGAGCACCACCCGTGCCTGTTCGCCGGCACGGAGTGGTTCTTCCGCACGGGCTACCGCGCCCACCTGCCCACGGAGTGGATCCCTGCGCTCGACGGGGTGGCGGCCAAGCTGCGCGACGGTGGTCGCGTCGCCGACGTCGGCTGCGGCCACGCCGCGTCGATCGTGGCCATGGCGCACGCCTTCCCGCAGGCGGAGTACACCGGCATCGACTCCCACGCCGCGTCGATCGACACGGCGCGCCAGCGGGTCGCCGAGGAGGGGATCGCCGACCGCGTCCGCTTCCAGACGACCCACGCCCAGGCCTACGAGGGG
>SXGQ01638949.1_pt1 | contig 10899 bp, 8 predicted proteins | sample 3178371 | NCBI WGS metagenome assembly SXGQ01 (sample SAMN11356859, study PRJNA531348) | freshwater metagenome | isolation source: freshwater sample F1-20 | place: China: Fuxian Lake, Yuxi | collected 2017-12-25 | reverse complement strand
CCTCGCGGTCATGGCCGTCGTGTGTCTCCCGGGCCGTGTCTTTGCGCAGGGCGACCCAGCAGCCGGACCCCAGATCGAGGAAATCCGGGTGCGCTTCGTGGGACCCGCCACCGTGAGCGAGGACCTGATCCGCAGCAACATCCGCAGTCGTGTAGGCGAACCGTTCAGCCAGAAGGCCGCGGATGATGATGTGACCACGCTCTTTTCCACGGGGTATTTCTACAACATCCGCGTCTCCCAACAGCGGGCCGACGGCGGACGGGTCATTCTCGTCTACCTCGTCCAGAGCAAGCCGATCCTCACCGAGATCCGCTACACCGGAAACAAGCGCTTCAGCGTGTCGCGACTGCGTCGCAAGACCACCTCCAAGGTGGGCCAACCGCTGGATGAGCGGAAGCTGTTCGCCGACGCCCAGGAGATCCGGAAGGCCTACGAGAAGGCCGGGATGCAGAACACCACCGTGACCCCGATGCCCAGCATCAACGAGCAGCTGGGCCGCGGCACGGTGACGTTCGAGATCAAGGAGGCTCCGAAGGTCCGGATCGAGTCGGTGGACTTCGAGGGTAACAAGGCGTTCGCCTCCAAGAAGCTCCGGAAGGTCATCAAGACCCGCCGTCGGAACTGGCTGGGCTGGCTCACCGGAGCCGGCAAGTTCAAGGAGGACCAGTTCGAGGAGGACAAGGAGAAGCTTCGTGCCTTCTATGCGGACAACGGTTACGTGGACTTCGAGATCCAGCAGATCGAGTTCGAGTATCCCAAGACCAACCGGATGGAGATCGAGTTCACCATCGCCGAGGGAACTCAGTTCCGTGTCGGTTCGGTCACCTTCGAGGGTAACAAGAAATTCACCCAGGCCGAGATTGTGTCGAACATGCGCGATTCCACCGGGGTGATGACCCGGCCACGGCTGGCACCGGGGGCGATCTTTCGTCCGGGCGATCTCGAGAAGGACCTCGAGGGCTACGAGAACTTCTATGGGGCGCAGGGTCACATCGACGCCAAGGTGACCGCACAGAAGATCCCGAACGTCGAGACACAGACGATCGATCTCAAGTACGTGATCCAGGAGGGAGATCGGTCCTTCATCAAGAAGATCGAGATCCGTGGCAACACCAAGACCAAGGACAAGGTCATCCGCCGGGAGCTGGCCGTCTCGCCTGGTGAGACGTTCGACATGGTCCGGGTGAAGATCAGCAAGAACCGACTGGAGCAGATGAACTACTTCGAGAAGGTGGACGCTAAGGACGCGTTCACCGATGCGCCGGGCGAGCGTAATCTCGTCGTCACGGTCGAGGAGAAGAACACCGGCAACATCGCCTTCGGTGCCGGTTACAGTTCGGTCGATCAGTTGGTCGGGTATGTCGAAGTGACACAGGGTAACTTCGACCTCTTCAATCCTCCGACCTTCACTGGCGGCGGTCAGAAGGCCCGTGCCCGTGCCCAGGTTGGAACCGCCCGGCAGGACTACATCCTCGGATTCACGGAGCCTTGGTTCCTCGGGCGTCGGCTCCGACTCGATACGGAGCTCTACTACAGGAACCTCGCCTACCTCTCCGACTACTACACCCAGACGGTGCTGGGAGGCAGCGTGGGGCTCACGAAGGCCCTGCCGTACAACTTCTCGCTCAACACCACGTACACGCTCCAGGACGTCAACATCATCCTGAACAACGGGTACATGAATGCGCTGGCTGCCGCGGGGCAGCAGGCCCAGTACGCGACGAACAATGGCCAGGTCTCCATCGTCGGGACCAACAACATGGCTGGCCAGGCTCCAATATTCCTTCAGCAGGCGGGCGCGACCCTGGTTTCCAGCCTCAACTGGACTCTCTCCCACGACACGAGGAACAACGTTATGCTTCCGACGCGGGGGCACCTGGTACAGTTCGAGCCCATGCTGGCGGGCGGGCCGCTCGGAGGTCAGGCAAGCTTCTACCAGTTGGAGATCAAGGCGGCCCAGTATTGGTCCCCGGCCAATTTCTTCTCCCCCGCTAGCGACATCTACGAGACCTTCAAGAACCACATTCTCGAACTCGTCGGCAACATCGGCGTCGTCAACGCCTATGGGTCCGGCGACCGTGGACAGCGGGGTGTGACTCCAATCTTCAACCGTTACTACCTGGGTGGCATGTACTCGTTGCGCGGGTTCAGATTCCGGGAGGTCGGGCCCAAGCAGGACCTCACGGCAGAGCCCTATGGCGGCGGAACTTACTGGTATGGGTCATCCGAGTATAGCGTCCCGGTCATCCCCCGTGTCCGGTTCGCGGCGTTCTTCGACATCGGAATGGTCTACCCCGACGCCTACAGCTTCCAACCCGAACAATATTTGAACGGAACCACGACGGGCCTCTATAACTCCAACTGGGGTGTGGGTCTCCGCCTGAACCTGCCCATCGGCCCTCTCCGGTTGGACTACGGCATCCCGATCGTCTCGGACCAGTACAACCAGAGCAGCGGCCAGTTCCAGTTCGGCGTTGGCTACACCCGCGATTTCTAATAATTCATACCTCAGTTCCTGAACATATCCTCAATGAAAGCCCTGATCACCTCCCTCCTCCTGCTGGCCGGCCTGGCGCTCGGTTCCCCTGTGCAGGCCCAGACCAAGATCGCCGTGGTCGACCTCAAGAAGGTCTTCGACGGCTACTGGCGGACGAAGCAGGCAGACGGGCAGCTCAAGGAACGGGCTGCCGACTTCGAGAAAGCGCGGAACGGTCTGATCGAGGACTACAAGAAGGCAAACGAGGATCTCAAGAAGTCGAGCGAGGGACTCAATGACCCGGCTGTCTCCGACGAGGAGCGTGATCGCCGCAAGAAGGACCTCGAGAAGAAGCTTCAGGACATCCGTGAACAGGAGAACGGCATCCGGACCTTCGAGCAGAACATGCGCCAGGCACTCGGCGAGCAGCAGGGCCGCATGCGGGAAAGCGTCCTCAAGGACATCCGGGGCATCCTCGATGACAAGGCCAAGGCAGGAGGGTATGCCCTCGTCTTCGATCTGGCCGCCACCACGATCAACCAGACCCCGGTGATCATGTACAACACGCTCGCCGGGACCGACTCCGACATCACCGAGGGTGTCCTCAAACAGCTCAACGCGAACGCTCCGCCGGACAGCGGTGCCAAGGCGGCCGACACCGATGGAAAGAAATCGGACGGCGATACGAAGAAGCCGGACGCAAAATAAGGCTGCTTCCCAATTTCCCCTCACGGACATGGGGCGCGGGTCTGACCCGCGCCCCTTTTGCATTCGGGTCCTGTCGTGTTGGAGTCCGGGAACCCAGACAGCGAACTTCTGCCTGGCCGCATCGGGCCCCCTTTGACCGCGGCCCCTGCTCCCAAGTCAATCTTCTGGCCAATGGGATGATGTCACGAACCAGAGCTGCGACAGACCGGGGGCTTGCCGGCCGAGAGGCCCCGATCCACCGTTTGGTGGCCGGCCGGGCCATTCTGACGTTTTTGAAACGTTGGGCTAGTTGAAATCCCTAGGGGATTAGGGGTTCTGGAGGCCGTGATCTCGAGGATTCACCACTGGGGCGGAGCTTTGGACGCCTGCTAGGAATGATCCGGCCGCTTTTGGGCGGACTCGATGCGTGTCGTGTTTTCACATCCTGAATCTGAAGCCTGGTCCTCTGGCGGCCTCACTGTTCAACGCAGTCCCCGTGACCGGTCCTTCCCCGCGAGGGCAGGGACGGTCCACCCGGATGCTAGGCAGATTCTCAACGGAGTGAGCGGATCGCTCCCAAGCAGGGAGGGCGTAGCATGAGGATTCTCGAGCTTGGAAAGTTCTATGCGCCCGAAAAGGGAGGGATCGAGACGCTCTTGCGTCAGCTGTCCGAGGGGTTTGTCGCGCGCGGATCCCAAGTCGAGTGTGTCGTGGGGCGTGGATCGTTTTTCAAGGGGTCCCGATTCCGAGCGGAGCATTCGGTTGTGGAGGGTGTCCGGCTTCACCGCATGCGGACCTTCGGTGAATTCCTGCGCACGTCGGTCGCACCGGAGTACCTGCTCGCCTCTCGGCGTTGGCCGTGTGATGTCATCCATGCCCACTTCCCGAATCCACTAGCCGACCTGAGCTGCCTTTTGGCACCGCGACATCTCCCCGTGGTCGTCAGTTGGCATTGCGACATTCCTGTCCGCCACAGGTCCATCATGCGGCTCTACACACCATTCCAGCGCGCGCTTCTGAACCGCGCGGATCGGATCGTGGTAGCGACCCCGAATCACCTTGAGTACTCGGATTGGCTTCCGGAATTCAGGCATAAGGTGGATGTGATTCCCTACGGACTCGACTTGGAACGATTCCAGCTTCCGGAAGGCCATATGGGAAGGGTTGCAGAACTGAGAAAGACAGCCGGGGGGAAGTTCATCCTCCTCAATGTCGCCCGCCTCGTTGGCTACAAGGGACAGTGCTTTGCGATCGAAGCCCTTCGGCAGGTATCCAACGCCGAGTTGTGGCTTGTGGGAAGCGGGCCGCTGGAGGGCGAACTGAGAGCCCTCTCCGCGGAGCTGGGGGTCGCAGACCGGGTCCGGTTTTTCAATGGCGTTGGGGATTCGGACCTGCCCCTGTACTTCCAGGCCTGCGATGTCTTTGTCTTCCCATCGACGACCCCTGCCGAGGGATTTGGACTGGTGCAGGTCGAGGCCATGGTCTGCGGCAAGCCCTTGGTGGCGTCCAATATTCGTTCTGGGGTCACTTATGTGTGTGCGGACGGGGTCAACGGCCTCGTGGTTCCGATTGGCGATCCTTCGGCCCTGGCGGCAACACTCAATCGACTTCTGGCATCTCCGGAGCTGCGACATCAGCTCGGCGAGGCGGGGCGTCGGCGTGCTTTCTCAGAATTCTCCGCGACGGTGATGATTCAGCGCTATCTGGAACTGTTTGGTTCCCTGATGCGCCAACCGAGAACGGCCTGCGCATGAGGTACAACACCTATCTCGGAATCCTCGTGGTCTCGGCGGTCACGGCCTTCTGGTTGACGCCACTCGCGGGGTGGATTGCGTTCCGCATCGGTGCCGTCGATCTGCCCAACGAGCGGAAGGTCCATCGTGGTGTCATGCCCCGCCTTGGAGGGCTGGCTGTCTATCTGGCATTCTTGGTGTCCCTCCTTGCCGTGCCGTTCCTGCAGAACTCGATCGCCTTGGAATTCCGGCGTTTTGCCCAGCTGATGGGGCCCCTTTTCCTCGGATCGCTTGCCACGCTGCTTCTGGGCATCTACGACGACATACAGGGTGCCAATGCATCCAAGAAGTTCCTGGCCCAGATCATGATTGCCTTGGGGCTCTGGTTCGGCGGTTTCCGGATTGATTCCATGGTGGTGCCATTCCTGGGCCCGCTCGAGCTCGGCTACCTGGGACTTCCGATCACCGTCCTCTGGATTGTGGGCGTCACGAACGCCGTCAATCTCCTAGACGGCATCGATGGCCTGGTCGCGGGTGTGACCGCATGCATGGCCTTGTCGCTCGCGGTCATCAACATTTTCTCCCAGAACGTACTCGTCTCGCTCCTCAACCTGGCGCTGGCCGGTGCCTGCCTCGGTTTCCTTCCCCACAACCATTCCCCGGCGAGGATCTTCCTCGGGGATTCCGGCTCACTGACGATTGGGATGATCCTCTCCTGCATCTCCATCATCTCCCTGTTCAACGGCGGAGCGGACGGTGCGAGGGGGGCGAGCTCCATACTCACCGTACCACTCGTCCTGTTCGCCCTCCCGCTCTTCGATACAACCCAGGTGATGTACAACCGCTGGAGACGGAACGTCTCGATCTTCCAGGCCGACAAGGGGCATGTACACCATCACCTCCTCGCCATGGGTTATGACCACCGGCAGGCGGCCTGGATCCTGTACAGTGTCGCGATCGTTACCGGAATCCTCGCGATCGCCCTGTCGCTGCTGGATCTCGGATCCCAGCTCTTCCTCAGCGTCCTGTTCCTGGTCATGGCGGTGGGCTTCTTCCTCATCTGGCGCTCACGACTCCGGGATGACTCTTCCGCGGGGGAGTCCAGCAAATGACGGGTGTTTCGTTGTGTCGTGAACTTCCCTAGTGGATGGGATGCCTCGTCGGCATGGGGGCTTGGTTTGACAGGGAGGGGCTTTAGCGAGACTTGGGATCAGGCTTCCGGATACGGTTTGTCATGAATCACACCTCTCCAGCACCCCAGGACTCCTCAAGGGCGAGGTCTTTAGAGGAGGTTCTGGATCGTTTCCTTGGCGCGGCACGGGTCCTTGCCGATGAGGAAGTGGCTCTGCGTGACTGTGTCGGCCGGTTCCTGGCGGTTCCACCCCTCGCCCGGATCCCGAATCCGTTCATGGATTCTGTCGGGCTCGATGGTTTTGCCGTCCGGGCCTCGGATGCCAGGGAACTCGGAACGGTGCTTCGTGTGGCCGGTCGAGGGTTTCCAGGTCGTCCCTTCGATGCGGTGCTGGAATGCGGGGAGGCGATCGTCGTGTCGACGGGTGCCCCGCTGCCGAGGGGTGCGGACGCGGTTGTCCCAGTGGAGGAGGTCGAGCCACTTTCCGGGGATCCCACGCGCATCCGGCTTCTGCATCGGGTTAGGCCCTGGCAGTCGGTCCGTTTCCGGGGCGAAGATGTCACGGAGGGTCAGGCCCTGCTGACTCCCGGTCATCGGATCGGTCCTGGGTGCCTGGCCCTGTTGGCCGCTGCTGGTATCGGTTCCCTCAGGGTGTGTCGGCGTCCCCGGGTTGGTATACTCCCCACGGGCAGCGAGTTGACCCCAGTTGGATACCCTCTTGGGGCAGGTCAGGTCTTCGACGGGAATTCCCCCATGTTGGAGTCCCTCCTGTCGACGCTTGGGGCCGATGTTCGGGTTTTTCCAGGGGTTCCGGATGACCCAGGGACTTTGGATGTCGCGCTCCGGGCAGCCCTCCCTTTGGTGGATCTGCTCGTCACCACCGGAGGGGCGTCGGTTGGAGAGCCGGATCTGGTCCGACCTGCATTGCTCCGGATCGGTGCTCGGGTCAACGACGGCCCCATGGCCATCAAGCCGGGCAAGCCATTCTTCTGGGCTCAGTGTGTGGATCGCCTCGTTGCCGGCCTGCCCGGCAATCCGGCCTCCGCCTGGGTCACGGCCCTGCTGCTCGTCGCCCCGGTCCTCCGTCGACTGTCAGGTGCCCAGAACGTGCATCTCCCAACGGTTCCTGGAGTCCTGGCCGAGCCGTTGTCCAATCCGGGTGATCGACGCCAGTTCTTCCGCGTGATCATCGATCGCGAAGGCTCGGTGACGCTTGCAGGAACCCAGGCTTCCCACCACGTCACGTCCCTGGCCCGTGCCAACGGCCTCGTCGACCAAGCGGCCGGCCTTCACTGGCCCGTGGGGACGCCCGTTCGGGTCATCCATTGGAGCCTGTTCGACTGATGGGTTGGTGGTTTCGCTCGCCGGGAGCATCAAGGGGAAATTTCTGGAGTCCGGTCAACTGGCGGGTGGCGAGCCACAGGAAGCGGGGCACCACCCTCGAATATCGAGGCCAGAGCCGCTTGAAGTCCTTGGTGAGCCGGAAGAACCACTCGAGACCCGACCGTTGTATCCACCGCGGAGCCTGCGTCACCCGCCCGGTATGGAAGTCGAAGGCAGCGCCGACACCGAGCATGATGCGCGCTCCGAGTGGTTCTAGGTGGGCTGCCATGAAACGCTCCTGCTTCGGTGTGCTGAGCCCGATCCACAGGTAGTCGGGGTCCTTTTCGCTGAGTTCCAGGGCCAGCGCCTCGACCTCGGAGGCCTGCAGGGGACGGAAGGGGGGCGTGTGTGTTCCTACGATGCGGATCCCCGGGAAGCGCCGCTCCAGACGCTGCCGGAGTTCCTGGGCCACGCCGGTGTTGCCCCCGAGAAAGTAGTGCGTGGCGCCGCTCTTTTGGGACCAGGCCATCATCCGTTCCATCAGGTCAGGTCCATAGACCCGGCCCATGGTGCTGTGGCCCTGAAGGCGCCCCATCCAGACCATGGGCATGCCGTCCGGGGTCGACAGCAGCGAGGCATTGTGGATGTTCCGCAACGCCGGATCGTCCTGTGACTCGATGACACCATGGGCGCCTGTGATGGTGACGAATCCGCGGCGGCCTGCGGCTCGGGCCGCTGCCAGGGCCTCCACGGCGGAGTCGAGGTTGAGCGCCGAGATGCCGACGCCGAGGACATTGACCCGGGGTGGTGATACGAACTCTGGCATGGACGAGGGGCGTCGGGGTCGGGTCAGAGCTGGCCGTTGTCGATCAGGCGAGTGGTTCCCACACGGACCGCCAGAGCCATGTGGCTCCCCGGGACCACGGTCCGGACCGGATCGAGGGAGTCTGGGTCGAAGAACTCCACGTAATCGAGACGTGCCGAGGGGTGTCGCGACACCTCCTTTTGGACCCTGGCCCTCAGGCGATGGGCCTGGACCGGGCCGCTCCGGACGGCCTCCCGACAAAGTTCCAGGCTCCGGATTAGGGCAACTGCCTGCGGGCGTTCGGTGGGCGACAGGTATTTGTTCCTGGAACTCAAAGCCACCCCATCCACGTCACGTTGCGTCGGAGCGACGACGATCTTGATGGGGAAATTGAGGTCCTGAACCATCCTCCGGACCACTTGGGCCTGTTGCCAATCCTTGGCCCCGAATACGGCGGTGTCGGGTTGGATACACAGGAACAGCTTGGCGACGATCGTCGTCACCCCACGGAAATGGGTGGGGCGGGATGCACCTTCCATGCCTTGGGAGAGCCGCTCCTCGACGACATAAGTCGAGTATCCGCCGGTCTCACGTCCGGGATACATGGACGCGTCGCTGGGAAGGAACACGGCATCGACACCGGCCTGTCGGCAGAGGGACAGGTCCCGGGGAAGGTTCCTCGGATACCGGGACAGGTCCTCCGTGGGTGCGAACTGGGTGGGGTTCACGTAGACGCTCACGACGACGATTCCGTCCCGACCCGCACGCCTCCGCGCCTCGTGGACAAGGCTGATGTGACCCTCGTGCAGGTATCCCATGGTGGGCACGAAAGAGATCTTCCGCCCCTCCCGCTGCCACAACCGCGCCCGTCGCTGCATGGCGGTCGGTGTCTTGACGATAGTCATGGTCGGAGGCTGCCATGGATCTTGGAAAGGGGACAGGTCATCTGTTGCGCCAGCATATCGGACGGCACGGGGATGGCAGGAATGGGTGAAGAGGAGCTTCAGATCCGAAGACGCTGAGAGGGGACAGGTCCTTGATCTTCGCATGGGTTGGCCCCGTTGGGATTCGGTTGCAGAGCTTCGGATGTGTGACTCATCTCAAAGGGCGGGGACGGTGGAATCCGGACCTTGTCTCCGGAGACTTCCCGTCTAGAGTCGCCCCGGATGGATTCGCAACTCGCCCAATATCTCCCGGTCCTTCTGTTGCTCCTGGTCACCATGGGGTTTGCGTTTGGCACCCTGGTCGTCTCCGTGCTCCTCGGCAAACGGGGGCGTCGGACACGCGCGAAGGATATCCCATACGAGTGCGGAATGGTGCCCCAGGGCGAGGGGACGTCCCGGCTGTCCGTGAAGTTCTACCTGGTGGCGCTGCTGTTCGTGCTCTTCGACATCGAGGTGGTCTTCATGTACCCGTGGGCGGTGGTCTACAAAGATCTGCTGAAGGAGAACGCGAGCCTGATTCTGGGCGGGATGGTCAGCTTCATGGGCGTCCTGTTCGTCGGCTACCTCTATGCCTTGAGGAAGCGCGCTTTCGACTGGACCCGGTAGTGGACCGGGTCTCCGTGCGGGGGTGTCCTGCGGCTACCCGTTGGACTGGACCGTAGACCTTCATGGCGACACACCGGCGAGACTTCGACTTCATCGTCTTGGGCAGCGGCATAGCGGGCCTCAATTTTGCCCTTCGCGTGGCGGGTCATGGGCGGGTGGCGGTGGTGACCAAGAAGAACCGGGCCGACTCGAACACCAACTGGGCCCAAGGGGGCATCGCCAGTGTCACCAGCCCCGAGGACTCCTTCGACCTGCATATCAGGGACACCCTCGACGCGGGCGCTGGGCTGTGTCGGGAAGAGGTGGTCAGGACGGTGGTGGAGGAGGGGCCGGCGCGGATCCGGGAGTTGCTGGATCTGGGAGCCCGATTCTCTGAGCGGGAGAATCCGGAGGCGCCGGGCCGTCGGGAGCTGGACCTGACCCGCGAGGGGGGACACTCCAAACGGCGGGTCCTCCACTCGGCCGACGCCACGGGCGCGGAGCTGGAGCGGACCTTCCTCCAAGCCGTCGGAGGACAACCTTCGGTCACCTTCTTCGAAGACCACCTCGCGGTCGATCTGATCACGTCGGCCAAGCTGGGTTTGCCGGGGCCAAACCGTGTGCTGGGGGTCTATGTCTTCGACCGTCTTCAGCAGCAGGTCGAGGTGTTTGCGGCTCCGGTCGTCGTACTGGCCACCGGGGGCAGCGGAAAGGCATACCTCTACACGACCAATCCCGACATCGCGACCGGCGATGGGGTGGCGATGGCCTATCGGGCCGGGCTTCCGGTTGCGAATCTCGAGTTCGTCCAGTTTCATCCCACCTGTCTCTATCATCCGCAGGTCCGGAACTTCCTCATCACCGAGGCGGTTCGGGGAGAGGGTGCGGTGCTGCGCGGGGTGGACCAGAAGCGGTTCATGGACCGCTATGATCCGAGGGCGGAACTCGCGCCCCGGGATGTTGTGGCCCGGGCGATCGACTCGGAGATGAAGCGAACCGGGGCCGATTGCGTCTTCCTCGATCTCACCCACCTCAAGCCGGACTTCATAGGTGGGCATTTCCCAACAATCCTCTCGCGATGCAGGGAGCTGGGCATCGACATCACCCGACAACCCATCCCGGTCGTGCCCGCGGCCCACTACCAGTGCGGTGGCGTCGTCGCCACGGTCGATGGTGAGACCGGGATCGAGGGGCTCTTTGCCATCGGCGAAGTG
>SXGQ01849854.1_pt1 | contig 10900 bp, 5 predicted proteins | sample 3178371 | NCBI WGS metagenome assembly SXGQ01 (sample SAMN11356859, study PRJNA531348) | freshwater metagenome | isolation source: freshwater sample F1-20 | place: China: Fuxian Lake, Yuxi | collected 2017-12-25 | reverse complement strand
GACGTCGTTTCTTGGACATGGGGATCGTGTTTCGGACTTTGGGTTAACGATCCGACCTGCCCAACTTTCGGGGTCCACTTCAAGTTCAAGTCCGTTACCACGATATCTTGAGAGGCCGTGATTTGCATCCATCGATGCTTGCGTCAACTGCCCCAAGCCTACAGAACCCACAGGGCTTTTGGAACGTCGGCAACTTGATCTTCCTTATGGTGTGAGGTTCTGGCCAGACCTCCGCCACGCGAAATGGCCAACGCAACAGTCATTATGTCCGAATTTCCGGCAGGCCTGCTCGAATGGTCCGGTCATCGCAGCGGAGGCGTTCGAAAACCATTTTATGACCTCAGCGGTAGGCCGTGCAAGGATGTGATCAGGACGCCGCTACTCGAAAGGACGAAGGAGTGGGCAATCAAGATCGTCGCGGGAGAGGTCGGTACAGCGCGCACGCTGTTTCTGGTCGGCGGACCGGGAAACGGGAAGACCGAGACCGTAGAGCAACTGCTCGTTCAATTTGATCAAGCCCTTGGGCTCGGAGGCGGGCTTCTAAGCCGGTTCGAAACTCAGTTCAAAGGTCACGAGGCCACCGCTACGCCCCGTCTGGTTGCAGTCGAGATTGGCGACACTGCTACGCCGGGCGCGATATCGAAAATTGTCGTGGTTCAGGACGCATCTATGACGGATCCCGCGCGCCCCAACAGGTCGCCGCCGCAGTTGCTCGTGGAAGATGTCGTGGCTCAGCTGGCGGAGGGTCATGAAGCGGTATTCCTCGCATGCGTTAACCGCGGGATATTGGACGATGCCCTCATCGAGGCCAACGCGACAGGCCAGTCCAAGGCCCACAAGTTTCTCGAGGCGATCGTGAACTCCATCGAACTTCGAGCCAACCCCGTTGCCTGCTGGCCGCTCGAGGGATATCCCAGCGTGGCAGTATGGCCGATGGACATGGAATCCTTGCTCCATGACCCGAGCGGCAATTTGCTGGCGAGCCCCGCGGGCGAGGTTCTGGAGAAGTCACTTGTGGCCGAGAAGTGGCCAAAGGAGGGCGAGTGTCCGGCTGGCAACCGTTGTCCATTCTGCGGGAGCGCCGAGCTGCTGCGACTGGAGGAGCGTAGAGCCGCATTCCTCCAGATGCTACGCTGGAACGAACTGGCGACCGGCAAGCGCTGGAGCTTTCGCGATTTGTTTTCCTTGTACTCTTACCTCCTTGCCGGAACCGCGAGGGAGCACGCCGGGAGGGTCGCCGATCCGTGCCGGTGGGCGGCGGACGTGTATCAGGACTCGATCGGAAGCGTGGCCGCGCCAAGCGCCGCGAGGCTAAGGGCGCCCTTCATTCTCGTCAGCGCCCTCTATCAACATGCGGCATTCAACCGCTGGCAGCGACCCGCAAAGCTCGCGCTGCGAAAGGACATCCACGAGCTCGGGCTCCAGCAGGACGCGGGAATCATGGGACTTTTTCATTTCCTGACTGGCACCCGCGACCACTCCGTCCCGCCCACTTTGTCGAAGCAGCTGGACGCGATCAACGAGACTCTTGATCCTGCAATGGCCGACCCTCTGGACAAGATATTGCTCTCTACGCGTGATATTGAGCTTGGAAGGGATATTGACGCGAGGTTCAGCCATTCGGTGAAGGAAGGGCTTGAGCAATGCAAACGACTGCTGCACCCGCTGGAAGTCGATGTGCTTGATAGACTGGCGCAGTCAGATGAGCGTCTATCGGATTCCACAGTCCGAAAAGCCCGCCCCGCTGCCGCCAAGAGACTGCAGAATCTGGTCAGGGATTTCAGCTGCCGGCTTGTCCGCAGGAGTCTGGGGGTGGGGCATGCCGTCGTGAAGGATCGAATTGCGCTGCAGGAATATCAGCAGATCGTGGAGGGCAGCGCCGAGCCGATCCACCGCGCGGTGCGAAAGGTCGAGGGTCTCCTGAATCACCGCGACCGATTTATCGTCACGTTGAACTCGACTTTTGGGCAGCCGGCACTTCCTCCGTCCCGACGCGCGATCCTCAGCACTGGCAAGCAACGGGTTCGCGCCATGGACTACGATGAAACAGGGCGTCCAGGATCCGTGCTGCCGTTCCTCCGCATCGGTAACGCCAAAGACGCGCAGGCGCTTCCCCTCACGTTCGAGCTGTTCAGGGCAGTGCGAGATCTGGAGCAGGGCCTCCTGCCCGCCTCACTCCCGAGGCCAGTGGTCGCTTTGTTGGACACTAGCCGCGCAAAACTGGCGGGCTACCTGGTGAGGGACGAAGACTCGCTGGAGGATTCGGAAATCCAGCTGGGGACCATGGGAACCACGGTTCGTCGCGAGCTTAAGCAATTCGTCGTCAGTCGACCAGATTGGCAATGAGCTACGATAACTTTCTTCAGAACCCCTGGAAGGAGACGCACAAGGCGTTTGATGATTCATTCTTTCAGCATAGCCCCGCGCCTGAGAATGCCACTGGCGAGATCGTGGTCTCGTCGCTCTATCGGATTATCGGCTACAGCGGCCTCAAGGAAAGCGATGTAAGCAATACCGGTCGCGACTTTATGCGGCGAACCCAGATGCCGCGTGTTCACCAGAGCTTCGGTAGCGAGGTGGGGATTCCGGAATGGCAGTCGATTATGCATGGCGTGCTGGAGAGCCCCAAGCAGGCAAGCCAACCGTCGCGACGGTTCCTGCAAATGACGCCAGTGGTCCCCGACGTTGCGCTCTACTCCGGGGCGGCGCGGTTGGCGGGCAATCCCTGGCGGCCGGGCATGCTTGTTAAGCGGCTCGTCCTGATGGGCAGTCGAGACAAGCCGGAAGCCGAGGCGACATGGAAGCTTCTGGGTGAGGCTCTAACGGTCGAATGCAATGACGATGTCTGGGCCCGGTGGCTGCAACACGAGTTTGGCCTGCGACGAGAGGGCCGGTCCAATTGGGCACTTGTCGCACTTGGCGAGGGCGACGTCCTCCTCCGCGGGGAGAAGCCACCGATTCCCGCAGTGCAATTTTGCAGGGATCTCAGGGCCGTGCTGCAGGCCAAATCGGCCATGACCAGGCACCAGTGGATTACCTTGGTCGAATCGCTTCTGCGCGTTGGAACGGTCATGCATTCACTGTGGCTCTGCGACCTAGGCCACCGACTGTGGTCGACGATCCGAGGCATCATTAGTGACGGTAATGATTCCCCGACGGAGCGGCATCTCATCGAAAGCATCCTGCCTTGCTCGAACAAGTTGCTCAGCTATGGAGATCCTGCGGTCCAGTCGATCCGGGACTATGCCTCCCGGTACCTAATTGCTCGGCTCGGCATCAATGCCGTGCTCTGGAGACTGAGCGAGCGTGCCAAGTTTTCCGCCGACCTCACCTCGACGGCCGGCTGCGCGGCCTTTCTTGGGGACATTGCCTCCGCGCGAGAGATGCTGGCGAGGCGAGGGGTTCTTGCGGACGTTGAGGCCAAGAAGGACGAGCACACGCGAATCATCGCGTGCAAGAAGGGCATAGGTTCGAACCTCGCCGAGTATTGCCGCTATACCTTGGGTCAGCGCCAGACAGCGGACGAGTCGCTGAGGGGCTACGATCAAGGATACTTTCTTCGCAAGAGGGCTGAGTATTCGTCCGCGCCATACGTGTTCTCCATGGGCCCGGTGGCCATTCTGGTGATGGTTCATTGCAGTCTTGTCGAGCGCGCGGGATCCCGCTCGATCCAGTCCCTGGTCAGGCATCTTGCGAGTTACGGAATCGAGCTTGGCACGGACGACATTGCGACCGGCGAGCTCGGTAGAAAGCTGAGAACCTTAGGCCTCGTCCTAGATAGTCCAGACGCCGAGAGCGGAATGCTTCTTGTCGAGCCGTTCCCAAGGACGAGAAAGGAATCGGCATGAAAAACCTCGCACACCACATCGCCGAGAAGGTTCGACTGTATGTCGGCAAGTCGATACAGGCTCTGGCTTCCCCATCCGCGGAATGGCGCTCGTTCTTTCACGGCCCGCCCGACGAGTTTCTGGAGTTAACGTTCAAGCACCTGACCGCCGAGGGGTTTATCAGGATAGAGCTCGCCGGTGACGAGAGAATCGATGTCCCGGTGTTGTTCGTGCAGCATGGATTTCGCGGGCCGAATCCTGCGGTCGGGCAATCGGGCGTCTGTGATGTAAACCACCTGCTGAATTGCAGAAACTCATTGGGGCAGTGCCCGAAATTCGTCGCCCTGATGGGGCCGGGAATTCATGTGAACATGTCGCTGGACTCCGCTCAGGCGGACTACGGGCTGTCGCCGCAATTGCCGTCGATTTCGGATTGGTGGAGGGATGACTTTGTTCAGGCACTGGCAGCCCACGCGCTTGCACGGATGACGACAGTCAATGAGATCCAGCGAGACCAAGCCACCCAGCTGTTGGCGCGTGCGGCAGAGGCTGCAGACTCCGCCGAGCGATCCATGCAGGCGGCCCAAGCATCCGGGGCATCAAGCTCCGCCCGCAATGGGCCGTGGCTAATGCTGTCCCGGATGTACGGGACCATTTCAGGCCTCAGGCCCGATCACATCATTGCCCTCGCGTGCGGGTATCCCCCCGCGGAGGATTCCAGTGTCACCGCGCGCGAGCAGTTACGCATGCTCGCCGTGCTTGCTGATCATCTTCAGGACAACGGCTTCGGGCCTGGAATCGAGATGCTCAAGGCTCGCGCCGACGGCGAGGTTCAGGGTGCACTCACGGCCTTTGCGGAGCACCTCCGGTCGGTTTGCGACTTGCCGAGCGCGTTTCGCGAGTCGGCCCAATATTACTACGGGCCATGCCGATGCGCCGACTTGGAGCCCCCCCCAGACTGGTGGAAGCTTCTCACGCTGGAGGTCTGGGCCGCGCTGCTCGACGAGGAAGAGGAGCTTGAGGGTGGCTTAACTCTTAAGTGTGATAATCCAATTTTCGACCCACCGGGAAACAGTCCATGGATCTCCCGGAATGGAGTGACGCTGCTGGCGGGCGGGCCTGATACCGGCACCACGGAGGTGCACGCTGTGGTCACCCGCAGGGCCGGGGGCAGTACCCAGCTTGAGATTCCCGTGGTCCTGCCAGCCAGCGAGTCAGTGCGCGTCGAGGACACCGGCGTGCCTGCCCACACGACGCCGCTGCGTTACTTTTTGGATTCGGAGAAATTCAAGAAGGCATCCATTAAGGTGGTCGACCTCGGCAAGTGGCAGCACGGAGTCGTGGCATTCTGCCGCAATGCAAGTCGCTACACGGTCCCGAAACCGGCTAGGACCGGCACCGACCTTGAGTGCGCAATGACCCTTCAGGGTAGTGGGAGGCACTACATCGACATCTACACCGTCGCAGGCGTGATCGTTCGAGATCTCGCGGTTGGACGGGATGCCGACGAGATTGGGCAGGAGGCCGTGCAGGCAAGAGTTGGCCATATTGACGACTCCACCTATGGATTCGATGCGCTCGTCGGGGAGAACGCCCACTATGACATAGAGTTCAGGCTCCCGGGAGACAGTGCCGATAAGACCCTTAGGATCCATCTTACGTGCGAGGAGCTCGACCCTCTGGCCTGTAGGTCCGAGTTCGAGCGCCTGATAATCCAACACCGCGAGCCACGTGGGGTTTCGAGCCACGTAGTCCAGATTGATCGGAACACCAGGTGTGCAACCCTGCAGCAGTGGCTGCTGGAAAAGGAACAGGCGGCGGACTCTTTCTTTCCATTGGTCCTCTCGACCGACTTTGCAGCTTCGTGGGTAAAGCCGTCATGGTCGCAGCAGGATATCCCGCCCTTGTCGCGAGGAAGGTTCCTCCATGATCCTCGGCCAAAGAAACATCTATTCGCGGCACCGGCTAGTTTCAGGGATGCGAGACGCATGCTGGCCGAGATAATCAGGGGAGAGGACGACGACCATATCGAGAAGGCCCAGCTTGGAAGGCTCCTCGCCACCGACGTTGCCTTCGCGGAGCTGCTAGAAAATTATCTCCGCTCATACCTCGAGTGGGTGGAGGCGGACCCGACAGTCGCAATCTGGGTGGACGTTCTGGCCTTTTGTAGCTACGAGGCGGACGGGCATACGCTTCGCCAGACTCCAGATGCCGTGATCATCGGTCCATTTCATCCGTTGCGGCTCGCATGGCAGGGTCTGGCACAACGAACCCTCTTCTTGGCTTTGCAAGGCCACAAGGCATGCCCGGCCGCCAGCATACTGGATCCGCACTCGGTGCCAGATGTCTTGCACCTGCCCCTGCACTTGCCCGACGGTAGCGTTGAGTATCGCAGCTATTTCGCCGTCGAGAGCAGCTCGGACTACTGGAGCGTGATGTGGAACGGCCAGCGGCTGGACATGCTGCAAACGCTCGCCGAGAAGCCCCCATTCACGCAGGAGTTCGGACTTCGCATCGGGGGAATCGCGAGCGGCTTCAGTGCGACGCAGGTCATCCGTGCTCTCGACGACGTGTCGGACATGCTCGCTGCAAAGCCAGTGCTCGATGTGATCGTCGCCAGCGCCAGCGGTCAAACGAATGCCTGTAATGTCGGGCTCAGGGACTGGGGAATGCGGGCGCTCACGTTGGGCGAGAAATCGAATGGAAATGCGATTGGAACCCGGGTGCTGAACATCTACGATGAGCGCAAAGAGGTGTCGTTGCCGGACGATGCGGAGGTCTCCAATCTGGCCGAGGACACAGGTAACGCGCTGAAGTGGTATTCTTCAGCGGGATCCTCGCACCCCGGGGACCTTGGCATCATCGCCCAGCTGGAGACGGCCAACCTAAGGGAGCGAGCCGCCATCTGCGGGGCGACTCTGGGGTGGGGCGGTTTGCTCCGCCACAGAGTGCGTAGGCAGCTGCAAGGCGGAGACGGAGCCTTTCTGGCTGAATCCAGATCCTGCGAGCCTCGACCTCCGTGCGGTGAGAGCCTCGGCGATCTGGTCATTGGGACGCTGAAGCGCCTTGAGAACGTCACCGAGGGCAAGGCCGGCTTCGAGTTCTCCCCAAGCATCCTCTCGATCAAGCAAGTGCTTGAACGAGCCGACTTCGCTGCTGTCTCATCCTCTGCCGTCGACCCAGCTTGCTTTCTGGGAAACTGGCTGGAGGGAAGCTACCTATGGGACTACCAACTCCCGTCGTACTCGCAGCGTTCCGGGGACACGAATGGATACTACCTGCTATCCAGGGTGAAAGTCCGTGACCGAGATTCATTGCGGAAAACGCTTACTAAGCTGCCTGGAATGGCCGACGTCACCGATCAGGAGGCCGACGCGATCTTGCTGGAAGTCGCAAGGCGAGGAATCCCTACCGTCAGGGGACTTTCGTCAGGTCACAACGGGGCATCTGGCGACCTCGGGCTCATGGTCGCGTGCCGCCTGCTTCAGGATTCATTCAGGAGGACCGGCAACGAGGGAGGCCTTCTGCCCACGCTGCAGGTAAGCGACGACGCCACCACGCTATGCCTCATCATCCCGGTGGACCCATTCCGGGGATACGTTGATGACCTGCAACGCGCGCTAGAGGGGAAACCAACCCTCAGGCCCGACTTGCTCGTTGCGGGCATTCGGATGACCGACTCCTCGTGCAGCATTCGCCTCACCCCGCTAGAGGTAAAGTATCGACAGTCCCCCATGTCGATGGACGCAAGGATCCAGGCGCTTGGGCAGGCGAAGGCGTTCTCATCCCTCCTCCGCAAGCTGGACGCCGTAGGACAAGATCCCGCGATGCTACTGTGGCAAATCGCATACAGGCACCTTCTGACATGCATGATCAGCTTTGGACTCCGCGTCTATAGTCAGCAGTACTTGGTCAGCCAAAAATCCGACCAATGGGCCAAGCTGCATTCGCGGATAATTGGCTCACTCCTCAATGGGGAGGCTCAGGTCACGATAGACGATGCCGGCCGCTTGATCGTCATGGATGGCTCGACAGTCAGCACGCCTTTTGATTGCGACTCTGACGACTTTCAGGAAACCGTTGTGCTGTCGCTTTCGGATGCCGCGTCGATCGTTCGGGAAAGTTCCCCGAATATCGTCCAATCAATCAAGGGCCGGCTCGGCACATGGAACACCCTCCCGGCCGGGTCCATCGTAGCGCCGGTGGCCCCAGCCGCCGAGATGCCCCCGCCTAAAGGGCCAACGCTCGATGCCCCGCCGCCAGCCGGCGCCGAGCAACCTTCGGTGGTAGAGGAACCAACCCTGCCGGTTGCGGCCGTGCCGGCTTCACCCCAACCAGAGCCACCTCCCCAAGTCGGGCCCCCCGCGAGCCCAGACTTCGGCATCTGCTTCCCCGTTGGCGAGTCGAACCACCACTTTAACAAGAGTATCTCCGTCTTCAGCCCTAGCGATACGCGCCTCAACCAGCTTAACATCGGGGTCGTGGGCGACCTTGGGACGGGCAAGACACAATTCTTGAAGGGCTTGGTGGCGCGGCTATCCCGCAGCGCGCCCCAGAATCGGGGCATCAAGCCGAGGGTCTTGATTTTCGACTACAAGAAGGATTACTCCGCCGCGGCCTTTGCCAACGCCGTCGGCGCCAGAGTCTACAAGCCGCAGAACCTGCCGCTCAATTTCTTCGACCTTAGCGCGGCCGCCGAGTCGACCACCCCGTGGCTAGATCGGTTCAACTTCTTCGCGGACGTCCTGAACAAGATCTATTCCGGCATAGGACCGGTCCAGCGCAATCAGCTGAAAGTGGCGGTCCGCACCTCGTATGAGCAATTCAAGAGCCGCGGCAATAGCCCGACAATCTATGATGTTCATGCAGAGTACCAGCGCATGCTGGGAGAGAAAGCGGACTCCGTGCTCTCGATCATCGATGACTTCGTCGATCGCCAGCTCTTCGAGCCCGACTCGAGGAAGATTCAGAGTTTCGACAGCTTTTTGGATGGAGTTGTGGTGATTGATTTGGCGGCACTGGGCGCGGATGACCATGCCAAGAACATGCTGGTGGCGATCATGCTCAACATGTTCTACGAGCACATGCTTCGGATCGAGAAACGGCCCTACCTAGGTACAAGCCCGCAGCTGCGAGCCGTGGACTCCTTCCTCCTGGTAGATGAGGCGGACAACATCATGAAGTATGAGTTTGATGTACTACGAAAGATTTTGCTGCAGGGTCGCGAGTTCGGCGTGGGTGTAATCTTGTCCTCTCAGTATCTGAGCCATTTCAAGTCCGGGGCGACCAACTATCGCGAGCCACTGCTCACTTGGTTCATTCATAAGGTTCCTAACATCACCCCGAACGAGCTGCAATCCATTGGAATGACGACTGAGGCTGCAACCGTCGCGGACCGCGTGCGCACACTTCAGGTACACTCGTGCCTCTACAAGTCGCATGACGGTGCAGGTGATTTTATAGAGGGGATACCTTTCTTCAAGTTGTAGGGCGCTGCCCTAATGGGTCAGTCCGCTGATTGTTGAATTCTGGGCAGTTGGTGGGTCCGGTCGGCCCGGAATCCCGGTAGAGCGGTTGGTGGCGTGGGGCCGGGAGCGTCGCCTCGCTGCCGGGATGGCGCGTCGTTTGCGGATCCAGTTTGCGGGGGCCCGGTACCACGGGATCAGTCGCGGGAACCTGCAGCACGACGTATTTGCGACGGGGGGTGCGATCGCGTCCTTTGTCCGGACGTTGCAGGCCGCGGTGGGGCGGTTCCGTTGGCGGCGGTTCTCCGCCGTGCCTCAGGCGTGGATCGCCGGTCAGCTCCGGATGGGAGCACCCTCCTCGTTGCGCGCGAACTTAAGCCGGCGGGCCATCCGGATCGTGGGGGAAGGGGAGTGTCCCGGGAGCGCAATCGGGACGCCTGGATCACCCGGTTGAATCAACAATCAGCGGAGTGACTCATTCGTCCGGTGTCCGCGTTGGGGCAAACCAAAGGTGAGGTTTAGAGCGGTGCAACCTTGCCTGCCCTGCGATCCATGGGAATGTCCCAGGCTTCCGGTTGCGAGTGATCCCCTGAGAACAGCCCCATGAAAACGTTTCTGATCCTGCTGCTTTTGGATGGAGTGAAGGTGTGGCTGGCCCGCGCGGCCTGAGGCAAAAACCGGCGAACGATGTCCTACCGCGAAATCGAGGGTAATCTGTTTGCCTCCGGTGCGCAGGCGCTGGTCAACACTGTAAACTGCGTGGGGTTCATGGGGAAGGGAGTCGCGCTGGAGTTCCGACGGCGGTTTCCGGCCATGTTCGACGAGTATCATCGCGCTTGCGTGGAGGGTCGCTTGAGGCCGGGGCAGATCCTTCCTTTCCGAAAATCCACCCCGTGGGTGCTGAACTTCGCGATCAAGGACGACTGGAAGCAACCGGCGCGTGAGGAGTGGATCGAGGAATGCCTGCGCAAGTTCCGCGAGAACTACCGGGCGATCGGGTTGTCCTCCGTGGCTTTCCCTTGGATGGGTGCGATGAACGGCGGCATTCCCTTGGCGAGAATACAGGCCATAATGAGGCTGCACCTGCAGGACCTCGATGATATCGACGTCTCGGTCTACTCCTATGATCCGATGGCGGATGAGCCGCTGCTCGATGTTCTCAGGCGGCGCGCCGCCGCGATGGATCCGAAATCCTTTGCGCTGGAGGCAAGGCTTCGCCCTCAGGTCGCGCGGACGATCTACGAGTTTTTGGAAGGCAAGGAGAGCCGTTGCTGGTCCCGGCTTACGGAGGCGCCGGGACTGGGAGAGGTTTCCCTTGTCCGACTGTATTCCTACCTTTCCCATCCTCGCCCTGAAGGCTTCGAAGGACGGGAGCTATTCTGATGACGGCGAGGCGGCATCCCTTGGATTCGCTCCTCGCTCTGCATACGTCGCCGCGCCTGTCGCGGGCCGCGGCTGAGTTGGAGCGGTTGCTGGGCCGGTGACGTGATTCCGCTATTTCGAGCCGCTTGAAATGTCGGTCTGGGCCAATAAAAAGGACCCAGATCATGAAAGGTAAGCGTTACAGTACAGAGGAGAAAGTTCGCATCCTGCGGGACGTGGACGGAG
>SXGQ01383510.1_pt1 | contig 10900 bp, 12 predicted proteins | sample 3178371 | NCBI WGS metagenome assembly SXGQ01 (sample SAMN11356859, study PRJNA531348) | freshwater metagenome | isolation source: freshwater sample F1-20 | place: China: Fuxian Lake, Yuxi | collected 2017-12-25 | reverse complement strand
TGGATAGTGTGGTCCCACACGATGAGAAGTGAGTTGACACTCACGGGCGGTACTGTTCTAGCCGAAACAGCGTTGGCAGCACGATAGCGGTCCCGGTCGGGGAGCGGGTGGAGGGTGTGTGAGATTTGCGGGGCAACCCAAGAGATGATGCACTATAATTACCGCCGCGGGATGCAGAGCATTTTTTGGATATCATAGTCAAGCATCGATAAGGTATCGTGAGTGGACGCATTCACTATTCGGGTCACAGCGGCCGGCGACTGATCCTGACATAACTGCATCGGCTTTGGAACGGAAGCACCGGACTCCTAAATTGGCACTCTCGGTGTTTGACTATGCTATTGAAACAACTACAATTGATAATTGCGGCCATGCTGTTAGCACCCATCACTGTCATGGCCTGTTCAGCTTGGGTTATCGGCTTTAGAGGCCACAACGAAGTTTTTGACTACGAAGCCTTTGCCGACTATGCCACAATGCAAAACTTTTGTTTTAGATCATTTGGGTGGCAAGATTCTGTGGAAGCAGAACGTTTTGTTCAACGCATCACCACACCATATCAACTTTACGGGTTCAGTCGTGGTGCCGAAACTGTGGCTCGAATGCTAAGGCAAGGCCGTGTGCGCCCACAGTCGGTGATCACGGTGGGTGCCTATCGCACAGTGGATGTGAACTTTGATCGCTATGGTATACCGTATCGCAACTACTTTGACCGCTCGGGTCAAGGTCAGCGCAGTCCGGGTGTGTTTCTTGACGTTGATCATGGGCGTGTCCAGCGGGTGGTCACTGTTATTTTAGCTCACTCTGCTAGGCCTTTGTGATTCAGCCATACGTTGTTTGAACTGGTCGCTGAATATGCCGTCTACTCTAATGCTGTAACAAGCAAAGGGTGACGGTCCGGAGCCGTGCCAATTGTTGGTGTTGAAATAATTGGCAATGCCGGTGGCATACACTTTGGTCTGTGATTCTGGATCAAAAATATAGAGATGTTTGTGTGGACTAAACCCCAGCCAAATAAACTCGTCTTTGCTGGGTTCATTGAGATCCACATAATCCCTATGAGTAAGTGTACCAGTGTGTTGGAAGTTGATAAAAATTTTCACACTGCCATATTGTTCAAAGATTTTTTGATTGTCAAGCCAATGATAGAAGTCTGTCAGCTGCGCATCTTCAGCTATTGCTGCACAGTGTGCAGCTAAGTGTCTCTGTGTCCAATGTGTAACCCAGGGTCGTAGATTTATCATAAAATTTCCTACTGCTAGATCTTGTTCAAACATCAACCAACGATGCAACTGTTTGTTATCAACAAATTTATAAACTTGATCACCACTGTTTTTTGCCTGCCATGCTTGAGACAAATCAAGCAAGGCGGTATCTTGTGTCCATAAATTTTTTTGATGGTATCTACATGGTTCAATGAGATGAAAATTCCTTGCCACAAACGCAGACAACCAAGGCTTCATGTTCAATACTGAATCCACATCTATCAGTTTGTCAAAATTCAAAAAAAGTTGACCATTTGTGAGAAACATGCTATACCTAACTAGGCCTTTGTGATGCAGCCATACGTTGTTTGAACTGGTCGCTGAATATGCCGTCTACTCTGATGCTGTAGCAGCACTGTTTCACTGGATCGGAGCCGTGCCAATTGGCTGTGTTGAAGTAATTGGCAATGCCTGTGGCATACACTTTGGTCTGTGATTCTGGATCAAAAATATAGAGATGTTTGTGTGGACTAAATCCCAACCAAATAAATTCTTCTTTGCTGGGTTTATTTGATTCTATGACGTCTGTGTGAGTCACGGTAGCAGTGTGTTGAAAATTAACAAAAAATCTCACACTGCCGTATTGGGCAAACACTGTTTGCTGATCAAGCCATTGATAAAACTCTGCAAGTTCTGCGTCTTGAGGTATTGGCTGGCAATAAGATGACAAATGCTTGTATGCTGCCTGGCCCTTGGGCCAAGGTCTAACGTTGATAATGAAACCGCCAACCTCAACGTCGTGTTGCAACATTATCCATCGAGTCAACATCTTTGTTTCACGCAATTGATTCACCAGCGGTAAAAGATCTTGATCTATTTGCTGTGCATTGACATAGGCATTGGCCAAGTCAAGTACACCCTGCCGATTGGAAAGAAGATTTTGATGATAATATTTAGGCGGTTGTAGAAGATCAAAATGTCTGGCCACAAACGCAGACAACCAAGGCTTCAGTTTCAATACAGAATCAACATCTATCAGTTTGTCAAGATTCAAAAAAAGTTGACCATTTGTGAGAAACATGCTATACTTATTTTCAGTTTTGGGAGGGTTGCTAATGTTGGCCCAAGGGCGAGCCTTATAAACTCGTAGAGCACTCGCCAGATAAGCGAGAGTAACGTGGGTTCGATTCACACCCCTCCTACCAAGTGTTTTTGGTCAAAACTGTAGTGTGGAGTAAAAAACTCGATGACGACGGGCCCAATTGCCAGGGACAATGACTGTATCCACCGCCGCTGACTGGACGAGAGTCACAGAAACTGCTAGTCACAGTTGTTCATGCAGGTGGAGGGAGGTCAGTGCTTCAGAAGCAAGTGCTGAGTACCCTTGAACTCAAGGCAATCACACAATAGTTTTGTCCAAAAACACTTGACACAGTGGCGCTGTGAGCATACACTAAATACTCTAACGCGGGGTAGAGAAATGGTAACTCGTCAGGCTCATAACCTGAAGATTGGTGGTTCGACTCCATCCTCCGCAACCAGATTTTTAATTGTGGCATAAATATCACACATGAAGATTGTGTGGTTGACACACAATGATAAATAAACTACAATAGGACTTATGATGAACAAGCAATCGCATTCCGTGTTGAAACCCACAATGTGCCTCACAGCACAGGCCTGGTCACGCGCCTTTGCGATCGTGAATAGTATTCCAGGCAGTCAGGGGTCCCAGGAGACAAAGTGTAACTAAATTTTACATTGAGAATCACAAGGACCCCAGGACTAAACACCCTGGGGTTCGTCTTTTAGTGCAATGGCAACGCGAGCCTGTATCACTCTAAACTGCAAATGGGCGGCCTCGGGGATGGGTTATCTTCTTGTAGATAAAAAAATCCGAGCGTAACCAAGTGCATTGGTCCGCGGTTCTGTGACACAAGGGTCACGGCCGGCTCCCAGTGCTCTTGGTTACACACATTGGCAACAGTGTGTTTACAAAATGTGGGCTGTTAGTGATAATGGGAGCACGAGGCCTTTGCACGGCTTAGGTGGGAGTTCGATTCTCCCACGGTCCACCATCAAGCATGAACTGTGTTGGGAATTTTGGCAGTGTCTAAGAACCCCAACAAAGGTTTTGCGAGGCGAAAGTCTGTGGTGATCATTACAATTTTATTATGATGATCGACAATCACATAGACTCTTTGATGTTTAGACCAATGGACTTCGCAACGCATTGTGTATTTAAATCTCGCTGGTGTAATGGCAGCATCACAGTCTCCAAAACTGTTGGTCGGGGTTCGAGTCCCTGGCGGGATGCCAAGTTTTTGTTGGGGAATGGTGAAATGGTATCACACAGGATTTTGATTCCCGCGTTCTAGGTTCGATCCCTAGTTCCCCTGCCAGATTTTAAAGCCGCGTAGCTCAGTGGTAGAGCAACCGCTTGATAAGCGGTAGGCCGTTGGATCGTTCCCAACCGTGGCTACCAAGTTATTGTTGACAGCCACTACTGTTGACTATATAATTATAGTTTGGTGAGTTGGATGAGAGGTTGAAATCGGCACCCTGCTAAGGTGTTTTCTTGGGAAACCAGGGACGTGGGTTCGAATCCCACACTCACCACCAATACACGCTCCTGAAGCATTGCTGGCGATGCGCCGGATTTGTAACCCGGAGATAGACTGTTCGATTCAGTCCGGGAGCACCAATCGATTCCCCGAGAGCAATCTAGGTGAAGGCGGCGGACTGTTAATCCGTGAAGCCTGGTTCGAATCCAGGTCGGGGAGCCACTTATAAATATCACCATGTTGAATTCTACCTGTCGCATGCTCAGTGCTGGGGCTAAATTTATAACCACAGGTAAAGATTTGACTGTGAGACCTTGCTGTCTCTACAATCAAGAACAAAAAGTCAACACCAAACAAGATGTGATACAGTGGCGGCGGCATGTGCACTCAATTGATTCTTTCAAACAGCCATTGTGTGATGATTGCAACTATCTAGAAAGATCACAGGTCAAAATATCTCGACGCCAAATCAGTTTTAGGTTCATTCCTGACACTGCAGAAGTCGGAGATCCTGCGTGGCTAGAGATACAAACAGACATGACCTGTAATGGTGGTTGTGTGATCTGTGGCCCTGAGTTCAGCTCTTTTTGGGCACAAGAACTAGGTCAGGCATCGTCAATCAGCAATCGTCCAGATTACATTGCACAAATCAGTGAGCTTGTGAATTTACAAAAAGCAGTGCACATTGTGATTTTGGGCGGAGAACCCATGCTATCTGACGCCGAAGAAAGACTACTGAGGCACATAGACGACCCCAGCAAGGTTACTTTGCAGATTACAACCAATGGCAGTGTGTGCCCTGGTCAACAAAGATTTCAGTTATGGGAAAAGTTCAAATCAATCATATTGAACTTTAGTATAGACGGGGTAGGGCAACGTTTTGAATATTTGCGATACCCGTTGCAGTGGCACAAGGTTGAGCAAAACATGCGCCGCGTGGATGTAGAAGCGCCAAGCAACGTTAGATGCAAAGTCAACCACACTCTGTCTTCGTTGAATATCTATTACTTTGATGAGTTTGATCAATGGTACAGTGAAAGTTTTGGTGCCGACTTGCACAACAGAGGATGGAATCTTACCGTAAGTCCAGCCAACGGTGTGTTGTCACCGCAAATGACCACGGCCAAGTTGGCTGCCAAGATCAGTGAAAAATACACAGGTCGGTCTTTGACACAAGCAATCGAGCGGCACACTGACCACAATGAGCCATTGCATCAATTTTTGCACAGGCTAGATCAACGCCGCGGACTAGATTGGCGGATGGTATTTCCAGAAATTGCAGAGGACCTATGACGTCAAACAGTTTTTGCAGGCATCTCAGCAATGGATTCAGAATTTTTATCAAGAATGGTCGTGTGACCTGGTTGCCTTGTTGCTATTGGCAAGGAGAAGAACTTGCATTTGATCACTTGCAGACAAGGCGCAGTGCTATCAATATTTCAACGCCCTGGCACCATCAAGAATGTGCTCGTTGTGGCAATGAAGAAGTGTATAAAACGCCCAACAGTTATAGAGAAGTCAGCCACAGAATTATTCCAAAGATGGATCAACAAAAAGCTGGTTGGATTGACATTCAGGCCGATATCACCTGCAATGGTGGTTGTTTGATCTGCGGGCCATGGAACAGCAGTTTTTGGCAGACAGAACTGGCCAGGTACAAAGAGTGGAGCATTGTTCCAGTGGAACGTGATCTCAAAACATTGGTTGATTCGGTATTTGCGCAGGTGGATGTCAGTGAACTGCGACTGCTGCAATTTCTTGGAGGTGAACCATTTCTCAGTGATGTGGACCAGTGGGCCATGGCACACATTGAGCATCCTGAACAGTGTGTGTTGAAGTATACAACCAACGGCAGTGTGTATCCCCAGTCTGACCGATTAGACAGCTGGCGCAGATTCAAAGAAGTTCAAATCAATCTCAGCATCGATGGCATAGGAGCAAAATTTGAATACCTAAGATATCCGTTGCAGTGGAATCGAGTAGAATCACACATTCAACGCTATCTCAATGAACGTGAGATCAACTTTAGCTTTCACATCAATCACACTCTCACACCATTGAATATCTGGTATTATGATGAATTTATAGCCTGGGTCAATGCTACATTTCCGGCCACACGGTTCCGTGGTATTCATGCTCACACAGCCTATGGAGTGATGAGTGTGGCAGCTACTTCTCAGCGTGTGCGCGACATGGTTCTTGGCCGATATGGCAGCAATCACATGTTGACGCAGATGTTGGCTGCTAACCCATTGACAGCCAATGATTTTTGGCCTTGGATTGAAAAATGGGATCAACGTCGCGGTACTGCGTGGACCCGAGTATTCAAGGAGATTGTATGACTTTGGATTATGACCAAGACAGTATCACTGAATTTTTTGCACAGACTATACAACATCATCACAACCGTGAAGAATACATGCAAAAATTTTCACGGTCAGGATTTGCGCTGATTGAGAAGATTCCGGCCACTGCCAAGATCTTGGACGTTGGTTGCGGCAAAAATTTGTTCAAGCCTTGGTTTCCAAATCTTATTGGCATAGATGTGATTGGCACAGAATGTGATATTCAAACCAGCTTGCTTGATTATGTTACACAAGATAGATATGACGTGATACTGTGTTTGGGCAGTGTGTTTGGTTCTCTAGCAGATATCAAGCATCAAATTCAGCACATCAAATCTCTGTTGGTTGTTGGCGGCAAAGTATACTGGCGCAATCATCCTGCTGTACCAAGGCATCAGTTTCCGCCTTTTTTTTATCCTTGGTGTGAAGCCACACACCGTGAACTCGCGCAGCAGTTTGGGTTCGACCTCAATGAGGTAGTTCAAGAACTCAGCGGTGCCAGTGGCTATAGAATCTATGCAGAATGGACATTGAATTGATCACGATCTATACCCTCCCTTGACGAGTGAGTCCCTGGATCAAAACTTTTTACCATCTTAGCTCAGTGGATCAAGAGCACTGGTCTACGAAACCAGGGGTCGGGCGTTCGAATCGCTCAGGTGGTACCACAATTGTGCAGCAATAACATGTATCCCAGCTATCAAAATCTTGACATCAGCCGCTACTTTACCAGTTGGGGGTTTTATACCTTGGGATATGTGCAACATCACAGACCCGACATTGAACTGATTCCCATAAGATTCAAAAACTTCAATGAACACATTGAAGTGCACGATAAGGTAAATTATGATTGGTTAGCTCACTGCATCAACCAGGCACTGTCACAAGGCAAGATTGTAGGGCTTCTTCCTGAAGATGAGCATGTAGCAGGCCCTCCAAATACCCAACTCACACAAATTGTGAATCAGGTAGCAGAAAAATCAGTGTATTGGTTGACTCAACTGGATCAGGTGGCTCACAGAGAGGTGTATCATAATGATCATGGCATGCGGTGTCGCATGCTGGAACTACCTTGGTGCCTGCTTAATGATTGTTTGACTTATTACAGAGTACGGCGTGAAGCAGTGCCCAATGCTCGGTCGCAACATAATTTTTTATGCATGGTCAACAACCAAGAAACGCACAAAATGCAGTTGCTGACAGAATTGCATCGTGCAGGCTTAGATCGCTATGGCCGACTCACACTGTCGCGTCGTACGCCAGGTTTTGAGTTTTGCAAAATCAATGGCTACAACCCATACTCCGATGTGCCCGAAGGATGCTCTGTGATTGGTGCTTGTACGTTGATAGACAACGTATGGATATCAAAAAATGTAGAAAATTTTTTATACATAGAACAAACATACAATCACATACCGCTGATTATCAATGCTGAAACAATGATAGGTCAGTTTATGAACACTGAAAAAAGCATATGGCCAGTGTTGTTGGGTCACTTGTTTTTGATCTGGGGCAGGCCTGGAACCATGGCCTGGATACAAAAGTTCTATGACATAGACATTGAATCTTTTGCCAACACGGAATATGATAACATCTGTGGCGATACTTTACAAGAACAAACAACCAGAAGTTTGCAACAACTTTTGACCAACAATCAAGCGTTGATACAAAGTGCAGCTGACATCAAATATCAACTACAACATGATCTACAAGCAGCACGTTGGACATTTGGTCAAAACATGTACAATTTTTTTGTTGAACAGCTTAAGCAAATTGCCTAAGGGGGCATAACTCAGTGGTAGAGTATCCGGCTTTTAACCGGAGAGTTGGAGGGTTCGAATCCCCCTGCCCCTACCATAAGAAAACATACTGTAGCGGATCTGTAAGTATGAGTCGCATTGGCAACAGTGCCCTTGGATTGGGTATAGTGTGTTTCTTTATGGTGTCCATAGTTTAGTGGTAAAACCGCGGGTTGTGATTCCGCTGTCATGAGTTCGATTCTCATTGGATACCCCAGGGTGCTATGGCGTAGACGGATGCGCACCGGATTCATAAGCCGAGGAGAAAGGATCGTTACCTTTTAGCACCACCAAGAAAATTTCTTATGTCCTGCACTTCTGACCTATGAAATTGTTCAAATTCTGTCAGAGTCATGGCTCGATGAGCATTGAAGGCTCGACGCAGACGACCTTGAGATTCTGGATCTGCATGCATCGCCACCAACATGTTGGAGTAGAATTCTACGGCTTCGCGGCTGGCTCCTGGTGCAGCATAGATGCCCCACCATGAAGTCAAGATAGAAGGTGATTGCCAATTGATGGCTTGTAACTTTCCAGATTCTATCAAAGGTTTTGCAGAATTGAGATCAAGCAACCCAACTTGCACACTGCCTCCAATGACATCAGTGAGCAATTTGGCAGATGATGTGTAGATGACCACATTGGGTTTGGTTGCGCCGGTTGTCATAGCCTGATTGAGATACAGTTCAGGAATGCCAGCAAAGGTACCAAAATTGATGCGTTGACTGTTTTGAGCATGTTCTGCCACAAGGTCACCAATAGCAGTGCTGCGAATCTGTGTGGGATTGGTTACCAGCACCAGCTGTGCACTGCCAACATAGCCCACTGGAGGGAAAGTGTTTTCATTCCAGGCTAGATTGGGCACGCCAGACAACGGTGGGTAGATGTAGGCACTTTTGGCTCCTACCATGAGCATGTAGTTGTTGCCGGGTTGCGTGGCAAGATAGGTGGCACCCAATGTTTGACCAGCACCTGGTCGGTTCTGTACCACAGCATTGAACCCACGTTTGGTCAAATATTCTGCAAAGATTCTGCCAGCCGAGTCGCCAGGACCACCGGGTGCATTGGAAACTACCACAGTGATTGTATTGCCACCAGGTTCAAATTTCTGAGCATGACTCAGCAAGGACAGACACAAAAGTAAAATAGAGAGCAGGTTTTTCATAAATGTAATTATTGCAGAAATGATCAATCCAAACTTAAATTACCAAGTAGGCCAACAGGTCTATGCTGATAAGTTTCAAGCAGCCAGTGAGGCATGGCGTACCAAACAAGAAGTACATTTCAACTTGTTTGACACAGTGTTTGACCGCACAGACTGGAATCAAGAACCCAAACTGTCATGGGATACACTGTTGGATATGCGAGCAGCACAAATTGCCAGCAAAAACCGTCCCATTGTGTTACATTTCAGTGGGGGCACTGATAGCTATACCATTTACCGAGTGTTTGAACGCAATCGCATTCATCTCAGCGCATTGATTTTCAACTTTAGAGATGATCCTGAATATCAGTCTATGTACAGTATGGTGCACAAATTTTTGCAACAAGGCATCTACGACCCTCATTGTCAAATTATTTTTGACAACTATGATCGCAGTGACACTTTTGACACCCTATACAATGATTCTGATTGGAGCTGGACCACTCAGGAGCGCCACAGTTTTGCGTTTTATTCAGGCCTTGGCAATGGTGATGAAGTGTTGTGTGAAAGATTTGGCAAGGAAGTGATATCGGTGCTGGGCACAGACAAACCAAGATTGCGATTTGCTGAAGATGGAGTATACAGTTATCAAGATGATCATCCTTGGCTACGTCATATCAAGAATTCTAGATTGGAAAGTTTTTATATCACCGACGAATTGCCCGAACTGCACGTCAAACAAAGTTGGATGCTAAAACGACATTTGCAACAGAAGTACGTGATTGACAAAAGCTGCGCTGATCTAATCTGGCTCAGTGCTCAGAGTGATCCCAACAAGTTTGACTGGCAAGAATATGCAGCGGCTTGCGGCAGATTTGGTGACCTAGCCAACAGTCAATTGCAACATGTTGGCAACACTGGCATCAGGATGTATATTCCTCCATCAGGATCAATTCAGGATGCGGTCTACACTGGCCGGGCCAAAAAAATATTTGACAAACTCAAAAGCACAGACACATTGGGTCATTTTGTGACTGGATTGCTGGCTGCTGCCACCGACGGTGCTGGTCAGTATTTGGGATTGAACACTGATAACTTGTTGTATGTGCGCAGTCTCTACAGCAAGGGTCACCGAATGCCTTGGTGAGGTTGACACACAATCAACAATCAATTATAATTGCACAATTGCGGGGTTCGTATAGTGGTAATACCTGAGCCTTCCAAGCTCATGCGAGGAGTTCGATTCTCCTACCCCGCTCCAGTTTTTGTGCCTCGTTCGTCTAATGGTAGGGCCGCGTCTTTACACGGCGCAGACGGCAGTTCGATTCTGTCACGAGGTACCAGTTTTTCTCGGTGTAGTGAAATGGCATCACCCGTGGTTTGGGACCATGTAGCGCAAGTTCGATTCTTGCCACCGAGACCAGTTAGTATGCACTAGTGTCAGAATGGGAATGAAGCAGTCTGCAAAACTGTTGCGAAAGCAGAGTAGGTTCGATTCCTACCTAGTGCTCCAAAACAAAGCGTCTGTGGCGTAATTGGTAGCCGCGCTGGATTTAGGTTCCAGTCTTTCGGGGTGGGGGTTCGAGTCCCTCCAGACGCACCAATCATGGAGGGTTATCTGGGCTGGGCCCAGCACGGTCTTGAAAACCGATGGATCGCGAAAGCGGTTGGAGTTCGATTCTACCATCCCTCCTCCAACACGGCTGCTTTAGCTGATGTGGTCATAGCGCCGGTCTGAAGAGCCGGTGAACGTGGTTCGATTCCACGAGGCAGCACCAAGCCCTCGCCTTTGCTGATGGCGTATAATAGGACAAGTAATCAGCAACCTGCGTGATTAGCTCAG
>SXGQ01231774.1_pt1 | contig 10900 bp, 16 predicted proteins | sample 3178371 | NCBI WGS metagenome assembly SXGQ01 (sample SAMN11356859, study PRJNA531348) | freshwater metagenome | isolation source: freshwater sample F1-20 | place: China: Fuxian Lake, Yuxi | collected 2017-12-25 | reverse complement strand
CCTATATCACCTTTTACACTTTGAGGTACAGCCATTACTTTGTAACCACTGTCTTTTACTTTCTCAATAAAGTCCAAAGTTGATTTCCAAGTTATTTCCCAATCTTGGAAAGGATAGTCTGGAGCTACTACATAGGTTGGTTCTATTCCACTATCTTCTATAAACTTGAAGATCTCTTCTGCACTTAAAGCTCTTTTAAACTCAAATGCTGAGTTGTCTAAGATAACTGTGTCACCTCTCTTGATCTTCTCTTTGTAAAAGTCTACATACTCTTTATTGTTGAGAAGGTGAGCTAGAATTAAATGAAAGTCAGCAGTATCAGGAATTAAGTCTTGATAACAGATAGGAGTAATATAACCGTACTTTATTTGTTTCATGCGTGTCTGCTTTGATCAATTAGGTTAAAGAATTCTGCACGTGTGCCAACTTCATTAGTCCAGAAGTATCCTGACATTTGAGATGTCTTCATCACACTATCTTGTTTAATACCACGACACTTAACACAGTTGTGTTGAGATTCGATAACCACAGCAACACCTCTATTACCAACACACAATCTATCAATGTGATCGTGAATCTGTTTAGTTAAAGATTCTTGAATGTTAGGTCTGCGAGAATAGAAATCTACGATACGGTTAAGCTTACTCAAACCAATAACCATATCTGTCTTTTCTTTACCAGCAATATAAGCTACGTGAGCTACACCTGTAAAAGATAAGTTGTGATGTGCACACAAGCTAACTACAGGGATACGAGTTTGACAAATTAATCCAGTATAACCTTCATCGTTAGGAAAAGCTCTGATTTCTGGTTCAGGATTGATAGATCCTGCGATCAAATCATTTACCCAAGCCTTTGCTACACGTCTAGGTGTGTTAGCAGAATGCTCATCAGCTGCCCAATCAAATCCCATGGCTGTTAAAAACTGTCCATAGTACTTCGCAGCTTCCTCAATCATCTGTTGCTTTTCTTCTTCGGTACGTACAATGTTACCGTTTGCTTTTTTAATTAGTTCCATTAATAATTGTTTACTATTGTTAATCTGTCTTTAAACGTACTAAAAATATTTTGACATTCCAACTCTATTGGTTTGTTATCTGCTACTTCAAAAGGTTCAATGTCTTTTATATCTTTTCTATTTTCGTATCTGCGTTTCCTTTCTTCTGTAGGTACTTCTAACCAAACCATTTCTGCATCTGGATAAACCTCTAGCACTTTATTAACTATGCTAACTTGTCTGATACCATCAATTATTATTTCGTGAGTATGTTTCATATCTTCAAAAGCTTTTAGAATTCTTTCAGCTATTTGATTATCTAGATGCATACTGTTTTGCAATGTGTTTCTATCTTGACTCATAACTAAACCTCTTACTATACCTGATACATAAACCCTACCCACTCTATCTTTAATTCTGTATTCAGATTTACCACTGCATATTCTTCCGAACACAAGTGTTACTTTAGGCTTCGACGATTGCTCCATTCTCATTATCCTCCCACACCGATACTGATGTGCATTTAAATTCTTCTAATATCTCTGTAGCAATCATTTCACAACTTCTGCCATGAAAGTTACAAAGACGAAGAGTGCTGTCGTAGTATTTGTTTTGTAAATAAACACTAATGTCTTTCTTTAGCATCAAAAATTCCACATCCCTATCTCCATGGAATACTTGCTTCTTTGCTTCAATGTGGAAAACATGACGGTGTGGATCAGAAAGATAAGCTACTTCTGGAAAAGTGGTCTTAGCATCTTTCCAATTATGAATACCATCAATCTGCAATCTCACTATTACGAACGTCTTCATTTTTATCCTTTTTTTTGTTTATGTCTTGTTGCATTTCCATCATCTTGGTAGATATGCTCAATACGATAGTTCCTATTTGTGACCAGACTTGATCTATCTCAGATTTCATTTTTCTCAATAAGTGAAATTGCAAAGCTTGTACTGCCATCAAAAGTAAGATGACAACGAGGTAAATTGAGTTCTCCCCAAGAGTAATGGACATAGCTTTAATTTGGATAAACTTACGAAATTATTTTCTAACTAGCAACATCTGAGCTAGATAAAAATTCATACGCTTCGGGTGTACCTGGAAAGGCTATGAAGTTTGGACTCATCATGACTCTCTTGAGTACTCTTATTGTAAGATCTTTATCTTTAGTGTCTAGAATAACTGGTTCGAAAACAAATTCGTCTTTAGAACCTTCCTTCTTGGTTATGTAATATAAACTTCCAGCTCCTATGTGCTTGATTGCTTCGTAAAAGTCCTCAGCTGTTGTTTTTTGCTTCATAATAAAGTCTTCTTACTTTGCCACCAAGCTCTGAATCGTTTGGTGTGTTATAGATGATATCGGATGGTACCATGATGTGCATTCTTTCAGTTCCACGATCCCAACATGATTTACAAAGTTGGCCTGCACCTTCTATGTAACCAACTCTGTGGTCTACATGGGTACTAAACTTAACATCTGTCTTTGCTCCACACATAATACAAATTTCATAACCATCATTGGTTACTCCTTTGACTTCACTTTCTAATGCACATGCAAGATGATCATAACCATTCAAATAATCGTATTCGACAGTAGAGGTGTCTTTGCCACAGTATTGGCAAACAAATGTAGTGTTCATATTTATTGCTTTTTTGGTTTAAGAGTTGCTTTTTTTGGTTTAGTCATATCAAAGATTTTCTTTTGAACTTCTTCGATTTGAGTCATAGCAAACCACTTACCACTTACGCTACCAGCTATAAAAAAGATTATTACTGGCCAATCACCTTTGAAAAGACTATCCAATGAATAATACGTACTAGCTAATGAAACTAAGTTTATATAGATTGAATTGTATAATAGAGGTTTAACTTGATGTCTATACGTGTATTTGATCTCAAGTGTTTTAAAGATGTTAAATGCAAAGTTAAAAAAGAATACAAGTAAATAAACCTTCATTTAAAATTTTTAAAATGAATCTATAATTTCTTTTACTCTCTCCTCAAGGACACTTACAGCTGTTCTAAGATGTCCTGTGTCTGTTGGTTCGAATCGAGATCTTAAAACTTCTATCTCGGCTAATAAAGCAGTGATGTGATCTTTTTTGTTTTTGATATCCATAGCTTATTTTTTTAGTGAATCAATATATTGTTTTAATTTGTCTGTTGGCTTCCAGCCCAACTTATCAATAGCATCGTTATTTAATCTTAACGTCTTTCTATAGTTACCTTTCACATCTTCGACATACTCTCTTAGTTGATAACCAAACATATCTGCTACTTCGTTCAAGGAATAATTGTTTCCTGTACCAAGCTCCCAAGCATCTTCATGTCTTTCATCTGACTCTGCTATCCTAATTAATCCATCTACAATGTCATCAATGTGAGTGAAGTCTCTTCTTTGCTCTCCATCACCGTGAATCTTGATAGGTTGATTTTTATAGATAGCTGCTCTCCAAATTCCAATCACTGCTGCCATGTGTGAATCAACTAACTCGCCGGGTCCATACACGTTGTAAAAGCGAACTATCTCTGCATTAAGATCGTATACCTTCTTTAGCATTTTTATCCATTCTTCACCCATAAACTTTGTCATTGCGTAAGGTGAGAGATGTGGATTGTGATGTTTAGAAGATGATCCTGAGTAGATTAGTTTAGCTTTCACTTTGTGTGCGTACTCTGAAACTTGTCTGGTTCCATCTACGTTTGAAGAAAATGTTACGTTTGGTTTTTTAATAGAGGGTTGAATTCTACTCAAAGCAGCTAAGTGGAAAATGTATTTGTAATCTACTAGAGGAAAAGCATCCATAGCTCTGACATCGCCATGTAAGAACTTTGCTCCTAATTCTTGTACATCCTTAGCTTCCTTACCAATGCTCATGTTATCTATAACATCAACTTCATAACCTCTTTGCAAAAGTTCTTTAGTCAAAGCATAACCAATAAACCCACAACCACCTGTTACTAATGCTCTCATTATACATTCAATGTTTTATTCCATGCGGCTATGTGTAAACGTGTCAATCCTCTAAATCTATACTTCTTAGCCATCTCTAAACAGAATTGAGTACGCTCTTCGAAATCTTTAACATCATCTAAACCAGGCATGCATACTACGTTTTGCAAAGGTATATTAAACGGTTCTACAAAATCACGGAACAATTCCTTCACATCATCTTCATTGCTAATAACAAACTTGAACTGGTAGTTCTTGTGTTCCATAATACGTTCAATAGCTTTAGGAACGATACGCTGTTTTGCTGTCATACCTGAATTGGATAATTTAGGTGAGCAGTTAATTTGATCGATGTATCCAAACAAATCGTTTTCTATGTAGTTTGTTCCGTTAGTTTCAATTTCGTAGAAAGGAGTATCAGTATCATCAATGTGTTTGCTTAACCAGTAATTGGTAAAATTTACAATCGCTTCTTGGTGACCTTTGATTGTAGGTTCACCACCAGTCCAAATGATATGAATGTTACCATTCAATATATCGTTGTACACATCTTCATCTTTCCATCTTTTGATTAGATAATCAAAGTCTTGGTCTACACCTCTCCACAACCACTGTGATGTACTATCACAAGTCCAAGTTGCTTTACCTTCAGCATGTAGATCACCTACAAAGATCTCTCCATCTTCCAACGATGCTTCCTTCATTAGGTTATTTGTAAATCCTCTACTCATACCGCAAGTTAGGTTACAAATACCTAAACGAACAAAGTAGGAAGGTACTCCGGATGAAATACCTTCACCTTGGACAGAGTAGAAGTCTGAGCTTATCAATAATTTATGTGGATCTATTTTACTCATAACTGTATTTTAAATTTGATTTTTTGTATAGGATGCTGAGTTTCTTTCATGTTCATACACTTCTACTTTGGTAGCTTGAACTCTGCCTTCTGTTTCTAATTGAAGAAACTCATTAATAACAGTAAACAAATATTCAGCAAACTTCTCACATCCTACAGCAGGTAGAATTCTTAATTGGATAATACCATCCTTATCCATTTGCTTAAATAGATCTAGGTAAGGATCGTTATCGGCAACAACGGTTGTATGATCCAACAGCCATGTGAAAAACTCTTTTGGTGATTTACCTTGGATAGTATGTTTTGCTCTTTTCATACCACCAAAGTCGAACACCCAATTACGTTCATCTAATTGTCCTTCGAACCAAACTCGGAAAGAAACTGCATAGCCATGTAAAAACTTGCTAACAATGGGTACCCTCAGCCTTCCATTGGCGGAAAACTGTAGAGTACCCATCAAATAATTTAGAGGATTGATACATATGTTTACTGTTTATTTTTTAACTTACTTAAATTTGCTTTGCGAGACAACTCTTTTCCATTAAATCTTCCTTTAATCCATCCTTCCTTTATTGTAGGATCATCTTCTGTTGTTCTTAAATGCTCACCTTTTTGATTGTAATACCAGTTTGTATTTCTTATTTTTTCAGCTCCTGCTGTTGATCCTTTTTTTGTTCTTTGTTTTGAATCATTTCCTTCTTGTTTCCACTTTTCCCATCCTTTTTTTGCAAAGCTTGATAAATCTTCTTTTGAATATTTATTTTTCTTTGCTTCAACAGCTTTGAAAGATATTTCAGGATTTTGAAGACCTTGTATACCTTCTTCAATTCTTTTTGAAATTTTATCAAATGCCTTCTTTCTAATCTCAGGATCATTAAAAGGATGTGTACCTTCTTTAATCCTTTTCTTGTTTGATAGTGAAGCAAGTTTAGATTTCAACTTAGTATCAATATCCATTCGTTGTGAGATCCTAAAAGCAGCAGCATATTCACCTTTTTCCAAATGTAGTTTGAAATGATCTAAAATTGAAATACAAATTAGATTGGAAAGTTGATTATTACTCCTATCACCATCAACATGGTGAATTTCAAATTTATGTCCGTATTGATCGATGGGAATTTTTCCATTGGATTTTTCCCAAATACGACGATAATTCATAACCTGACCTTTTATATAAATAGCATCGTAGCCATGTAAAAGTTGCACTATACAAAAGTTTGCATAAACTTACGATTGATTTTTTATAAAAACAAATTCTTCTGATATTTTTTCTGCACCGGATTCATACTTGGGATCGTATGGACAGTGACGACAAATATTACCGCAACAAAAGCCACGTTCTAAATGAAAGAGGGCTGTAAAAACAACCCTTCCATTTTCTAAATAATAGTGTGTGGTACTATCAAATTCTCTACTAGGTTCCATTCTAAGCTACTTCGCACAATCCTCCAGCGCACGCAACCTCTCCTTTCAAATCTGTGTTATCGTTGTATTCCACTACTTTGGAAAGATCTATACCATGTAAGTGTGAAAGCATTTCCTCATACTTCTCCTTAGTACAATCTTCAAATGGAGCTTGAGTATAAGAACCTCCATCGTAGTTTAGGACTGATAGTCCGTTGTAGAATTTACGATTCTCCCACATCCACTTTCCAACTACATCCCACTCATCTTCTCTGATTGATACTGTAGCAGAAATGTTGTGTGTGTTTTGACCTGACCTATGTCCAGGTTTGATCCAATTTTGGTAGAAGTATTTTACTCTTTCAAGTAGATCCAAAGCTGACTCTGTTCTGTAGATAGCTCCTTCTGGTGCTTTTTGAGGAACAGAAATTACAGCAGTGTCGTGTGGTCTAAAGTATTCATCTTCAAGTAGTTCGGGATGGTTAATATAAAGATAAGTGTAGATAGCTTCGTTCTTTCCTACTCTGATTCTGCGAATATAGTAATCGTTATGCCAAGCATGGATACCACTAGAAGTTCCCAAAGTCAAAGAGGAAGTTCCACTTGGTTTAATAGTAGTACATCTAGCAGCTGGGTTGATTCCAAGAAGTTTGGCTACTCTTTCGTTTTCCTGCTTGACAACTTCCGAAGCTTGTTTAAGATCTAACTTTTGAGCTTTACCAGATCCAATTCCAGTCATACCAACTCCAATCAAACCATCCTTTTCAGTTGTTCTTTGCCAAACTGGTCTCAAGTAATGGAAGCTTGTGTAAGATGCTTGGAGTGTTCCAATAAATGCTGCTGCTTTAACTCTTGCATTTAAATCATCTTGATCTACTACATCACTAACGTTTACTTCGCAAAGGTTACAGAATTGGAAAGGTCTCAAAGCAATTTCACAGCAAGGATTGGTTCCCCAATCTTTATCGTTGTTAAAGTAGATGCCAGGTTCGCCAGCTCCACTTGCTTTGATTTTACCCCAAAGGCTGAAGAAGAATTCCTCTGTTGCTTTATTTCTTAGAAGTACAGCTGAGTTGTTTGCTCTACCTCTTTGTGGATTGAGTTCCCACCAAGCACCTGACTTAGCAGCAATCATCTCATCATCGTCAGCACTAAACAAACTAATCAAAGCTGCTCTACGGATACCACCTGCCAATACTGCATCAGCAATGTGACATACGATATCGTGTACCTCAATAGGTTTGAGTTTGTCATTGTTTTCTTTTTGATCTAAGATACCTTGAACTTTCAACAAACACTCTTTAAGTGGCTGAGGACCAGGTGCTTTACCACCTGAAGTAATTAGTCTTGCACCTTTTGGTCTAATGTCTGAAAAGTCGAACACAGGAGTACTACCACCTTCGAAGTAGGCTCTTACCAAAACTTTAACTGCATCTGCCCAACCTTCAATGCTATCTCCAATAAGGAAACGTCTTGTCTTTTTAGGATCTGGTTTACGAATTTCAGGTAGTTGTTCTACGTGATGTTTCTGTACTGAGTAACCTACTCCAGTTCCACCTAACAAAAGAAACATTGTTTCTGCAAATGCTCTCCAATCATCAATAGGTAGATAAGCACAGTTGTAAATACGGTTAGGAGAAATCTCAATTGGTTTACCCGCAAACTGCATTGACCTCATTGAAGGCAAAGCTTTCTTATCGTATACAAATTTATAGGCATTCTCAATCTCATCCGCTAGTTGTGGAAACTTTTTGATATGCATAGCTTTATTTCTGTCAACTAATTCATTCCAAGTTTCTCTTCTCTCCAATTCTTGATTGAATTTTGCATATTTCATATAAACCGTGATATCCGATAGAATGCTCTGAGAAATGTCCATTTCAATTTTGTTTTTTATAATTTTTAAGATAGGTTTATCAGCCGAAGGTTGAATACCCTACAGAAGATTTATAACTTTATTTAATAATGCTTAGATTAGTCGGTTTGATATAGCACCTTCTCTAAATAGTCGTGCTACATACGTATCTTCAGGAAGAGGAGGTCTAAATGTAGGATCTACCATGTCTCTCTCAACCAGGTTGTTCGTACCGTTTTTTTCCATATTGAAAACGAACTCTTCATACGTCTCCTGATTAACTGGAGGAGCTAGTGCTGTTTTTTTCTCTTCGTAAAGCGCAATAAGACTCATATCTAACCGTGTTTTGTACTAATAAATAGCGTTATCTCGTTAATTCAAAGAATTTTTGCTGCAAATAATTTCTTTCTTCACTACTAAAACTTGTTGGAGGTCCTGACCTATTTGGTTGGCCGTTCTCGTTCAAATTTAGCTCTTCTTCACCTAACTCACTGGAACTGATATCAATATGTCCGTTGTTGGTATTTATCTTGGCTGAGTATGTCATTCCATCACTTCCATACCTGTTTTTCATGATATGTATCCTACCAGTTCCGTTGACTTTGTCTTGACGCTTTCTTGATAGAGATATAGCAAAGTCAGCAATCATCATCTTGTTATAAGAACCTGCTGCTTTGTCTCCTTCAATTACATCATCCTTAGCACCTGCTCTGTTTACTTGAGATACAGTCCAGATTGGTATATTCAACTCTCTAGCCATACCCTTTGTTGAAGCATATACATCATCAATTTCATCTTTTCTATCTACACTCTTACGCTTAGATTTAAGCAAATCCACATAGTCAATAATGACTAAGTGTGGAGGATAGCCCAAATCCTTACATTTTTGAATGTGAGTTTCAATAGATGGTATTCCTGTCTTTCCCATTGCAAACTCTTTGATAATCAACTTGCCTGGTACTTTACTCACTATTTCATCTATCTCTGCTCTATGTTTGTGAAGATCTTGAACACCAATACCAGTAAATACAGAATCATATCTTCTACCTATGTAGAACTCACTAAGCTCCAAAGTATAGTGACAAACATTATAACCCATAGCCGCAGCCTTAGCACCAATGTTTACTAAGAACCAACTCTTACCACCTCCTGGATTTCCAAAAATTAGTCCTAGGTCTCCTGCACCAAGTCCACCCATTAAAAGTTCATTAAGGTGTTCCCATCCTGTTGGTACTGCTTTTCTTTCTTCTTCCCTATACCTTACTTCTGTGTCTTTTTCATATTCGTGACCAATATGTTTATCTTGGCCAGCTTTAAGCGCAGTATCAATAAGATAACGAATGTCGTCATACTGACCTTTCTCAAGTAAGTCCACAGAAGAGAGTAAGGCTTTTTTAAGCTGCTGATTCTTACAAAAGTTTGAGAACTCTTGTTCAACGTATTCTCTGTCATCATTAGATGCTTTATATGCTTCCTTTAATTGTTCTACTACTGATACTTTAAGTACATCGTTGTCAATTTTCTTGACTTCTACTTGAAGTGCGTCCAAAGTTGGTGTAGCATGGTACTTGTAATAATACTTTAAAATTTCTTCTACTATCCATTTATGGGAAGGATTATCAAAATAATCAGCTTCTAGGATATCGTGTATACTTTGAAGAAACTCTCTATGTTTTAATAAACTTGATAAAACCTTTATTTGAAATCCAATACCATAAGCATTCAATTGGTTCAACACCGACATAACTATTCTCCTTTATATTAAGATACATCATTAATTCTAATCTTGCAACTTATACTGAGTTAATTTTCCAAAAGTTTCACTAAGCCATACTTGTGGATTCAATAAACTCTTTCCAAGTTGATCTTCAATACAAAGTTGCTGAAAACATTGAGGATCATATTCTAGTCTTGGATTCTCAACTAATGTATCTAATCTTATAATATCCTCTTCAGGAATGTTTGGATTAATCAAATCCATTAGCTGTTTGTTAATTGTCAACTGATGTCTGAAATTATAAACGTCTGCAAACTTTCCCTTATTGTTAGAACACTTATCAACAATCTCGTTTAGCTCTACTCTATCACCTGCTAACTCTGGAAACATTTTTATAAGTGTCTTAATTTGTATTCCCTTCACTCCTGGTACATTATCTCCTTTGTCGCCTACAATTACCTTATGTGTTAAAAAGTTATAGCTTGGAATACCAAACTCTTTCTTAACAGTGTCAGGATAGTAAATAGTTTTTTTAACAGGAGAGAATACAGAAATGTTTTCGTTAACAAGTTGCAAGTAATCTTGATCTGTTGAAAGTATTACTACCTTCTCAGAAAACTTTTGAGCTATATAACCTATAACATCATCTGCCTCTATCTTATCGATAGCCACAAGATCAACTGGAAGGCATTTAAGATAATCAATTAGTCTTATAATCTGATTAGTTATTGCTTCGGACTCTTCTTCTTGAGTATCAAATGCATCCCAGTTTGTAATCTTTGTGATGTGTCTGTTAGCTTTGTAATCCGGATATAAATACCTCTTATTAGTTGAACCACCTTGTCCATCAAACACACAAATCACTCTTGTAGGTTCTATATGTTTAATTACAGATCCAACAGACTTGAGAAAACCTGCTAGTCCACCTATGTGATTGCCACTTGGGTTGATATGATGTATTGCAGCAAAGCTTCTGAGAAAGGTGTTGAGGGAATCAACTATAAGAACTTTACTATTCTTATGAAGGACTTCATCCTTCTCTTTCTCCATATTGTCTAGCAGTTTTCTATAATCTATAGCCATTATTCAGTTTCTGTTGCGTCAAAAATATCTCTAT
>SXGQ01046324.1_pt1 | contig 10901 bp, 7 predicted proteins | sample 3178371 | NCBI WGS metagenome assembly SXGQ01 (sample SAMN11356859, study PRJNA531348) | freshwater metagenome | isolation source: freshwater sample F1-20 | place: China: Fuxian Lake, Yuxi | collected 2017-12-25 | reverse complement strand
TTGAAGAGCGTGCTCTTGCCAACATTTGGTAATCCAACTATGCCGCATTCCATATCGCAACTCCTGGGTTTAAAATTTCACGAGAGGGGGGAACATAGTAGCGGCGAATCCTGTCGCCGAGGCGTTACGCTTGGGTCATGTCGTCGCATGATCGTCCCACCGTAAGAGCACGCAAGAGATTGATTTTCTTGGGAGCGTTGGCGCTATTGGCCACAACTGGTTTGGCCGCACGCTTGTGGCAATTGACCGTGGTTGATGGCGTGGAGTTGCGTCAAGAAGCCGAGCAACGGTTGGACCGAACTGTTTGGCTTTCCACGGTGCGCGGTGACATTGTGGATCGTCTTGGACGAGTGATCGCCAAAGATATTCCGGCGTGGGATGTCGCGCTTGATTATTCAGTGATGGATGGATCGTGGGTTCGAGATCGCGCCAAACGCACGGCTCGAAAACTGTATGGACGTTCCATGTGGAGCCGTCTTTCGCGCGAGGCACGTGATTCAACCGTGGAGTTGTGTCTCTTGCGCGAGGAAGAAGCGCGCAACGAACTGCTTGAACAAGTTGCGTTCCACTGCAAGATTTCGCGCGCCCAAATCGACGAGCAAATGGAGACCATCCGCGCGCAAGTGCAAAAGCGCGCCGAGGGAATATGGAGCAAGCAACGCGAAGCGCTCGCCGCGAAGTTGGGACATGATCCAGGCGACTCATTTCACGCGGAGCCAATTCGCGAGCAAAAAACTTCGCACGTGGTGGCGCGTGATGTTTCAGATGAGTCGGCGTCCGCCATGCGCAAAGTGGCCGACGAGTTTCCAGATTCGATCGAGGTCATCGACGCGTCGCGAAGAGTTCGGCCATGGGAATCCGCGGACGTTCGCTTGAGTAGAAAAACGCTGCCAAAACCACTACAAAATGCTGGTGATACCAACATTCATGTGCGTGGAGTTTTTGACCACGTGCTGGGAACAATTCGCGAGGAGACCTGGGCCGAGGACTTGGCGCGTCGTCCGTTTGTCAGGAGCGATGGAACAATTGATCCCGGCGGATATCGACCCGGTCCCGATCTTGTTGGCGGGCGCGGACTTGAAGCGGCGTATGAGGATTGGTTGCGGGGCAAGCGTGGTCAACTTCAATTGCGCCTGGATAGCGGAGAGAGTGAACGAGTGGAGCGCGTGGATGGGAAAAAATTAAAGTTGACCATTGACATTGAATTGCAGGCGCGCGTGCAGGCGATTTTAAATCCAGAGTTTGGTTTGACCAGAGTTCAAGAGTGGCATCATGGTGGCGAGGGTGGATTGCCGCTTGGAACGCCATTGGCAAGCGCGGCGGTGATTGTTGAAGTGGAAAGTGGCGACGTCTTAGCGCTTGGAAGTTGGCCCACCTTGGCCGACGCGCAGGGGATGTCACCAAGCGATGTTTTCCGATTGCAGCCTGGTGTGAACCGCGCCACGGAGGGCGTGTATCCACCAGGCTCGATTGTGAAACCGTTGGTGTATGTGTGCGCGGTTGGCGCAGGAAAATTTCCGCTCGCCGGCGCGGTGGAATGCAAGGGACATTATTTTTCCGAGTACACGGATCGCGCGCGATGTTGGATTTACCGACCGCAATATGGCATGACCAACCACACTGAACAGACGGGTGGATCACTCTCTGTTGAGGACGCAATCAGCCGTTCTTGCAACATTTTCTTCTACACAGTGGCGCACAAATATGGCTTGCGATCGCTTGTGGATTGCTATCGAAGTTTGGGCGTTGGCATGACATTGGGAACTGGTTTGCAAGGGCCGCTACCCGCGTCGCAGCGCTTGCCGGGTGGCGAAAGCATCGGCATGATTCCAAATGAGGAGCAACTTTTAAATATTGAATCGCGACACGACTTGTTCACACCCATCATCATGGGCATCGGTCAAGGGCCGATCGCGTGGACGCCATTGCAAGCCGCAAATGCGTTTGCAACGCTCGCGCGCGGCGGTGAAATTCGTGACGCTCGAATCATCAGCGATGTTGCAGCGTTGCCACCCGATCGTAGAACAGGCACTCTGGACATGCCCGCCGAAGCGTGTCGCCGCGCGCTTGAAGGGTTGAGGCAATCCGTACAGGAGAAGCATGGAACCGGTCACCACATTAAATATGGTGATGGCACGCAAGAACCAATTATCTCAATTCCGGGCATCACTGTGCGCGGAAAAACTGGAACTGCCCAAGCGCCGCCGCTTCCACTGGACGACAATGGCGATGGCAAATCGGATCGCTCGTTGAAGGGAATTGACCACGCTTGGTTCGTGGGTCTCGCGGGAGAAAAAGGCGAGAAGCCCAAGTACGCTATCGCGGTGCTTGTTGATCGCGGTGGCAGTGGCGGCAAGGCGGCGGGTCCGATCGCCAAGCAAATTGTGCAGGCGTTGCTAGACGAGGGATATTTGCAGGAAACAGTGAACTTAAAAAACCCTGATAAAAGTAGCGATTCTGATACATTTTCTCCCTCCTCGGATCCGCAACCACCCGAACCAGAAGCGAGCGAAGGTTGAGCAGCAGCATGAGCGCGGTTTCCCCACCACTTGGTTACACCGGCGGTCGCGCGGTTGGTCCAGCTGGACTTGCGGGGTTCAATCCGGGTTGGATCATGGTGGTGGCGGCGGTGGGATTAAGTTTAGTTGGCAGTTACATAATTTCGATCACCGAGCCCAGCTTGGCCAAGCGGCAATTTTTTTTCGCGTTGATTGGCATGGTCGCCGCCGCGGCAGCATGCTTGCCTGACCACAAGTTTCTCAGTCGAAGCGCGTGGGCTCTCTACGTTGTCTCCATTATCTTGTTGATATTTGTGTTGATTCCAGGAACACCGGATTGGTTGGTGCGGCCAAAGAACGGCGCGCGGCGTTGGATTAATTTGGGATTTTTTGAATTTCAACCAAGCGAGATCGCCAAGCTTGCGTTGGTGTTGGTGCTGGCGCGATGGCTGCGCCAGCCTCCAACGATCGCACGCTGGCGCGGATTTTTCGCGCCATTTTTTATCGCGGCGCCGCTCATTTTGCTGATACTTATAGAGCCCGATCTAGGAACGGCCATGTTGTTTATTCCACCAGTGCTCGCCATGCTGCTGGTTGCGGGCGCAAGAAAAAAACATATCGCCACGCTTATTTTAAGCGTATTGGTGATCGCGCCTATCACGTATCCAATTTTGCGGCCGCATCAACGCGAGCGCGTTGACGCGCTTTTTGCCCAGTTTCGCGGGGATGATCGCTATGCGCGTGATATTGGATTTCAAGCGGACCGCGCCATGACGTTGGTTGGCGCCGGTGGAGTTTGGGGCAACGATCGCGATCACGCCGAGGCTTTGGTTCGCAACAATCATCTGCCCGAGGAGCACAACGACATGATCTTCGCTGTAATTTGTTGTCGATGGGGATTTGTTGGCGGTCTTGGGACGTGGGGCTTGGGACTTCTGTACGCCGGCGGCGCGGTGATTTGCGCGCTCTGCGCCCGCGACCCGTTTTCGCGGCTCATCGCCACGGGTATTGCCGCAATCGTGTTCACGCAAATCGCTATCAACACTGGAATGACGCTGGGCGTTTTTCCGGTGACCGGCATCACTCTGCCGTTTGTGAGTTACGGCGGCTCAAGCATGGTGTCAGGTTGGCTTGCCACCGGAATTATTTTTGGACTTGGACTTCGCAAACCACGCAACTTGGAAAGCCTAGGAGGTGTTCGTTGAATAGGGTCTCTGCTCCGCCGCCACTTTTTTATGAGATGTTGAAATCGCAATCGATCGAACTGGATCACGGCGACGAGGACACGTTGGGAACATTTTTGTCTCACTTGCTCTTGGTGAATCAGCAATTTAATTTGACCGCCATCAAGGATCCTGCCGAGGCTTGGGTGAAACACATCGCGGACAGTCTTTCGCTGCTGCCATTTCTTGCGGCCCTTGACGCAAAAAATGTTGCCGACATTGGTTCGGGCGGCGGCTTGCCTGGCATTCCACTGGCCATCGCCATGCCCAATGTGTCCTTCACTTTGATCGAAAGCACTGGGAAAAAGGCTCGATTTCTGTCAGAGGCCATTGAGTTGCTTGGCTTGTCAAACGTGTCGGTTATGCAGGCGCGCATAGAGGACGCTTCCGCGTTCCGCAGCCCGGAGCGCGAAGCCCTTGACGCGGTCACGTGCCGCGCGGTTGGGCAATTGGCGTCGATCATTGAGCTGGCGGTTCCACTGTTGAAAGTGGACGGCGTGTTGCTTGCCATCAAAGGGGAGCGTGCGCCGCAAGAAATAGAGGCGGCGCAAAGGGCCCTTGAATTATTGCACGCTAAGGTAGACACAACCACCCGCACGCCAACGGGAACGATTGTTGCGGTTGTGAAATTGGCCAAGACTTCGCGGTTGTATCCGCGCGATCAAGGTCTGCCTTCACGCAAGCCGCTTGGAATTGTGGAACCCAATGACGCTGATTTGCAACAAGACTAGAAATTTTCAATGACATTGCACGCTGAATCCATGTTGTGTGAGGATGGCCCGCTGGCGCGGCGGTTGGTTGGTTTTGAAATGCGTCCTCAGCAAGTGGAGATGGCTAAATTAGTGGAGGAGGCGCTGGCCAAGCGCGGACGACTTTTGGTGGAGGCGGGAACGGGCGTTGGAAAAAGTTTCGCGTATCTCATTCCTGCCATCGCCCGCGCGGTGGAGGCCAAGGAGCGCGTGATTATTTCAACCAACACTATTAGCTTGCAGGAGCAGTTGATTGAAAAAGATCTGCCGTTGTTGCGCGCCGCGTCCAGCCACGAGTTCAGCGCGGTTTTAGCCAAAGGCCGCGGAAATTACGTCAGTTTGCGCCGCTTGCGTTTGGCCAGCGAGCGTCAAGAGCGGCTCTTTCCCGACGAGGAAGAGCGCCATCTATTGCACGCCGTTGAAGATTGGGCCACTGAGACGCGTGATGGAACGTTGTCGTCGCTGCCAGTGCTTCGGCCAGAAACAATTTGGGAGCAAGTGCAAAGCGACACTCACAATTGCATGGGCAAACGTTGTCCAACATACGACAAGTGTTTCTATCAGTCGGCGCGACGGCGCATGGAGAACGCCGATATTTTGGTTTGCAATCATGCGTTGTTCTTCAGTGATTTGGCAATGCGATCGCGCGGGCGTGGGTTTCTTCCTGACTACACGCATGTCATCTTGGACGAGGCGCATGAAATAGAAACCGTGGCGAGCGAAAATTTTGGTTCGCGTTTATCCGAGAGCGGCGTGAAACATTTTCTACGCACGCTGGTTTCCAACAGCGGCAAGGGTTACTTGCCACAGTTGCGTTTGGCCAAGGCTGGTTTGGAGCGCATCGAGCAGGCGGTGCGTTGCGTGGAGTTATGCGAGCAAGCCGCGGAGGGGTTGTTCAACGATCTTTGGCACTTGTCAAAAAATGGATCGTCCGATCCAGAGTCCGCGGGCGAGCAGCGGGTGATTGGCGCAAACGCGGTGGTGGATTCGTTGAGCGAGCCCATGAAAAACTTGGCAGGAATGCTGCGTTTTTTGCGGGAATCCGCTGAGGAAGCAGATCAATTTGAACTGAATGCGTTCGCCGAACGCGCGGATGCGTTCGCGCTGGCCAGTCAATCTTTGGTGGCGCAAAATATTCCTGGTTGCGTGTACTGGATTGAAGGCGGACGGAAAAATAAACGCAGCGCGCGCGCGGCGGTGTCGCTTCAAGCGGCCGCGGTGGATGTGTCGCCGCTGTTGCGCGAGCAACTTTTCTCCAAGAACATTTCCGTGGTACTCACTAGCGCCACGCTGGCGACCAGCTTGAACGACTTCTCGCTTGCGTCGCGGCGCCTAGGTTGCGATGACGCAAAGACCGTGCAACTTGGAAGTCCGTTTGATCTTGCTCGCCAAGTAAAATTTATCATTGACGCCACGATGCCCGATCCAGCCGATCAGAATTTTGAGGCCGCGCTGGCCAATCGAATTTTGCGCCATGTGCGCGAGACCGATGGCGGCGCGTTTGTGTTGTTCACCAGCTTGGCGACCATGGAGCGCGTGGCGCGTGTGGTTGAATCTGATTTTGCGCGCGACGGGCATCCATTCTTCGTGCAGAACCGCGGCATGCCGCGAAACATCATGCTGGATCGATTCAAAGAGGATTTGCGCAGCGTTCTTTTTGGAGTCAGCAGTTTTTGGCAGGGCGTTGATGTGCGCGGCGATGGTTTGCGCAACGTGATCATCACGCGGCTTCCATTTGAAAGTCCCGACAAGCCGCTCACCAAGGCGCGCGGCGAAAAGTTGGCTAGCGAGGGCGGCGATTCATTTCGCGACGATCAACTTCCTCGCGCAATTCTGCGGTTTCGACAGGGTTTTGGGCGCTTGATTCGCTCGAGCCAAGATTCGGGGCGCGTGGTTGTGTTGGATTCTCGCATCGCAAAAAAGAATTACGGCCGCGCGTTTCTCAAGGCGTTACCCGAAGGCGAGATCCCTGAAATTGACGAGGGCGAGGGAATTGATCCGCCGAGTTTTGAAGAATGATCACGCTTTGATGATGGAACTTTTGGAGAACGTGCCGCCCAAAATTTTCGCGCTTGGCGCCTTGAGCCACTCGTCTAAAATGTTGGCGTACACGCCGCGGAAATCCTGCTTGAATTTCAAGTCGCCTTGATCAAGGTCCGTGAGGCTTGGATGATCGCCGTGCACGCCGGCTTTCACCTTGGATCCAATCACAAACATGGGCGCCGCGGTTCCGTGATCGGTTCCGCCACTGGCATTTTGTTTCACGCGTCGGCCAAATTCGCTGAACACCATGGAGATCACACGGTCCTCTGCGTGTTGCGCCACCAATTCCTTTTGGAACGCGGCCAAGGCGTCGCCCACTTGTTGCAACGCGCGGCCGTGGCTTCCAAGTTGGCCTCCATGCGTGTCGTAGCCACCTTGGGAAACGTAGTACACGCGGGTTGGCATTCCGTCGCGAATAAGCGCGGAAACAATGCGAAGTTGACTGGCGATTTCGGATTGTGGCCATGTTGTCAGAGGTAGTTTGCCTACCGCGGCGCGAATGCGATCGCTACCCAGTTGAGCGTCAAGCGCTGTGCGCATTAAAAATGCCGCCTGGCTTGTCTGTGTGGTTTCAGGCAAAATTCCGGCGCGGTTGATCTGTTGATATGGATCATCCAAACTCTTGTGCAGGTCTTTTCCAAGCCAGCGAAATAGTTCAGCGCTTTCAAATGAAATTGGTTTTTGCACTTGGCCATTCAGCGCCAGCGGAGCGGTGCGTCCGATGCTGATTGAGCCTTCTGGAATTGGCGTGCCGTTGCACGTGTTGTCAAAGTAGCGGCCGATCCAGCCGTTACCCTTGGCGCCAGTGGTTGCGGTTTGCCAAATATCCATGCTGGTGAAATGGCTTCGATTTGGATTTGGATATCCAACTCCTTGAAGCACCGCAAGCTTTCCATCGTCATACAAACCCTTCAAGCCCTTGAGCGAAGGATTCAATCCAAGTCCGCGTTGTTGATCAAGCATCAACGCGACGCCAGTCTGACCCTTGGCCGTGCCGCTTGGCGCGGGAATTCCAATGGTTGGACGAGCGTTGTAATACTCGTTCATTCCAAAAGGAATCACGGTGTTTAGGCCGTCATTTCCGCCGCCAAGTTGCACAACAACAAGAATGCGATCTTGTGGAAGTCCGGCGCCTCCAGGATTTCCTGCCAATTGCGCCACCATTCCAAGGGCTGAATTTTGTATGAATTGTGGAATAGTTGTGGCCATGCTGGCCAACGCCACGCCATGGCGGATGAACAAGCGGCGTGAATATGGAATGTTGTGTTCACTCATTGATGTGCTCCTAAAGAATATCGCGCTAACACAGTTGGTACTCCGGCATGGCCGCGGTCAAGGCAAGCACGGCGATGATTCGATCATTGTCCAGGCGCTCGCCGCGACTTTTGGCGAAGGCCATGACTTGTTGAAGCCGCAATGGCGATGGGGATTGCGCCAAATTAAATCGCAGCAAATATTCAATGCCGCTCGCCATGTCCACGCTGCCATCGGGTTGGCGCAAGTGGTCCACCAAATGCGTGGCGTCAAATGGAATGTCGCTGGCTTGCCATTCGTACATGTCGGGTTTGCGACCAGTGAGCAAATACACCAGCACATTTTGGCGAATGAACAAAGTGCTGGTGTTGATCCAACTGCGACCGCCGTCCCAACCTTTGACATTGGGCGGAAAGAAAACATTTTGTCCCATCAAATCGGTGGCGCTTGCCAAGGCGCTGAGTTCGCGCACCGGAGTGCGAAGACTGCGCACCGCTTGCACTGTCAGTTGAATAGGACTCTTGATGATGGCGCCACGATTCTGCGCGCTATAGAAGTAGGCGCTTGAAAAAACCGCATCAAGCAGGGGTTTCAGCTCATATTTGCTGGAGCGGAGTTTGTTGGCCATGGCCAGAATGAACGCCTTCTGATCTTTGGACATGTCGCCAGAGAAGTCGTTGACAAAAAACCTGAACAACTTTCCAGCCATGAATTCAGCGCACTCATTGCGCGCCAGAATGACATCCAAAAAACCATCGCCATCAAATTGGCCGCTCTTGCCCATGATGTTCTTGGTCGAGGTGTCATGGTTGTTGTTGTTGAAATAAAATGTGTCGTCTTTAAACGTGTAGCCGGTGAGCGCCAGCGCGCCAGCTTTAATGTCGTCCTCGGTATAGCCCCGACCCTCGCCGAGCGTGAACAATTCCATCAGTTCGCGCGCCAGGTTTTCATTGGGTTTGGACTTTTGATTCTCATCGTTGTCCAAATATTTGATCATGGCTGGATCGCGAATGATCCGGTGCGCCAACTGCGCGAAGTTGCCCGTGGCGAACTTTCGAAAAAGTTGGTTCTGCTGGTACATGTGAAAGCTGTCTTCAATGGTGCGGTAGCCCGTGGCGAAATGTCCATGAAAGAACAGCGTCATTTTTTCCTCGAGCGGCCGAGGGGTCTCAATCATGCGCTTAATCCACCACTTTTGAAGTTCGGCGATTTGCTTGCGATCCTCGCTTTGTTTGCGGTTGCGCTCGCGTTGCAGCGCGGCCAACACCTCCTCGTCATTGTTTAGGCGGGCTTTGCGAACAGTTTCACGCTGTTCATCCGTGAGCGGGCTCATGATGCTGTTGTCAAAAAGATCCGCCTTGACCGGCTCGACAGGTTGTGATTCGTATTTCACCAACTGATCGACGGCTTTGTTCAATCCCATGTCGGCAAGCGCGCGCGCCTGCGATGGCGTGCCGCCAAAGCCCGCGCGATTGAGCAAATGAACAGCGGCCACATAGTCGAAGGCTTTTTCAGGCAGTGGTTTGAGCGCATCTTCAAACATTCAAAGTCCTTTGATGAAATCCATCTCGCATGCAATCAACCTCACTTCGCAGCGCTCACTTACACGTGGCCCGGCGGCTATGTAATGAACATTCGCATTCACGCGTTGGAACGACCATCTTCAATTACAATTTCAGTCTCTTTCATAAAATTGTCGCTTTGCCATAGTGCCGCGATCACAATCACGCCCAACGACACAAGCAAATACGAAGTTCTCGCCCCCACCATGCCGCGTTCGGCCGCTGCCGCCGCCACAAAAATCGCCGGCCACGCCACTGAAGCGGGGACCCGCCGCAATTTTAATAGCAGCCACGCTGGAAAAATGATTCCGTAAAAACCAAGCCAGCGCAAGTATGTTGCTTCGCCGGCGGAAGTCACGGATGAAACGGACGCGAGCAGTTCGCTTGCGGGCATCATCACTGGAACATCCACGGTGATGGCGGTGAGTAAATCAAGCACGAATCGACCCAGCGCCATGCCCACCACTGGCAAGGCTAAAACACTGGCGAAATTGATAAAACTTGCTCGACTCGTGGAACGCAGAATCCACGCCGGCGCTGTTGACCAACTGCGAAGTGAAGTGGGGCTGGTCACGGAAACCATGGCGCACATGGTGAAGGTGGTTTGCAAAATAATTTGCGCCGCGATGGGCCACGCCAAAGACACGAGTCCAGTGGCTGCGTTAAATGTGCTTGCAGCAAATAGAAGTTGCGCCGCGAAGGCAACGCCAAACACCGCGAAGGAATGACGGCTTGGACTTTGTTGCAGAGCGCGGTGGAATGTTGGATCAAGCGCGGGGCAGAGTAAAAATCCAAACGCCATGAATGGCGCGGCCCATGCCAGCGACATGGGAGTCATACTTCCAATCACTGGCGGATCGTTGAGCGCGCCCAAACCATTTGTGGCAAACAGCGCGAAGCTTGCGATCGTGCAGGCGGTTCCTGCAATCATCCAGAAGCGCCCAGTGCCTGGAAACATTAAAAATAAAAGTGGCAAGAGTCGGCATAGGTCTGCCCAATTCACCGACGTGCCCAGCAATCCTTGCATACCCAGTCGACGGTCGGCCCACGATCCAAACCAAGATTGAAAAGCGATTGTGACCCACGCGAACCAGCGAATGCTTGGCGCATATCGCGCCACGAATCGGCGGCTGGTTTCTGGTGTGAATACATATCCAAACGCCACGCACCCCAGGATGTTGGGAACCGCGAACGCGACAAAACCCGGCCAACCCCACCAACGCAGCAGCAGAATGGGCAAAAACATTCCAATGCACCACGTCCAACTACTGGCTAAATACAAACCCCAACCCACAATTTCAACGGATCGTCGCATTCACACATCATGACCGCAACACGCGAACATGTCGAGGTCACTCGTCGGTTGAATTGTTGATTGCGTTGTCAAGCGCCACCACTTTTTGCGACTTGCGCAACGCGCGCGCCTTGGCCATGGACTTTGGCGTGCAATGAAACACAATCTGGCAACGTCCCACGCGCTTGTCGCCGCGCTTCTTGCCCATTTGCTGATGAATGTTGATGACCAGATTGATGTTGAATTCACCGCCGACTTTCACCAGCTCATCAATGTCT
>SXGQ01520536.1_pt1 | contig 10902 bp, 9 predicted proteins | sample 3178371 | NCBI WGS metagenome assembly SXGQ01 (sample SAMN11356859, study PRJNA531348) | freshwater metagenome | isolation source: freshwater sample F1-20 | place: China: Fuxian Lake, Yuxi | collected 2017-12-25 | reverse complement strand
GCTTGCGAACGAACAAGAAATAGCTAAGCTTTTAAAGGAAATAGAGACTCTTAGAGCTTCAAATGCGAATTGGGACACTTTGAATGAGCCACTAAATAAGCTACGACAGCTAAGGGACGCTCGTAACACCTTCCTTCTTGAGCTTTTTGAAAGGAAGCTAGGCTATGATGCCGATTTCTGCATTAATATTAGTATTTGGAGACTAATTCTGGAGCTATATGTAAAATATGAGCCTCAAAGGAAGCATCTAGAAGGCCTAGCTAATAATCCCAAAGCTGCAAGCAATACAATGCCAAACACCGTAGAGGACTACCTTAAAGCTATATCAGGGGAATTCAGAGAAAGAGTAGAAGCCCCCTCAGGTACAAAGACAGCTGAGGCACCTAACAAAGCCCCTCAGGGAAAGAAAGCCCCCACCAATAGCACCCCAATAGGAGCCTACCTAGGCTCAAAAACACTAGCAAAGGCCTTTCTAGATAAGGACATAATCTCCCTTACGGATCAGGCTGCAAAGCAAAATTTCGAAGAGTATATAGAAACGGAGCTAGGCACCGATGCCCGTGATATACAAATCACATTAAATGTAGCCTTCAAGGATAATGTCTGGCCAAATGTCGTAGCCTCTCAGACCTTATCAGCTGACAGCCCCCTCAAGGAAGCACCAGACTTATTCAAGCCCCTGCCAGCCTCCTATAGCCCAGAGCTGATCAAAAGAGCCTTCAAGCTAGCAATCGACATCGATAGTCGAGCAGCCGCTTGGGCAGCTTCACAGTCAAAGCAGAACCCTGCAGAGGCGTTGGTCACATTAGCCTCCGAGCTTTGTGCTACGAGAGACAACGCATTTTGCTTCACACAGGATCAGCGTTTTGTATGCATGACAGCAGATCATAATACTATAGTCATTTCTGATACTCTACCAGGTCTAGCTAAGGAAAGGCAGGCCTGCACACCTCAAATGCAGCCCCTACCAAGCAACGCTAAGCTCTCTAGAACAGATAAAGCCCTTGACAGTCTTAGCTCATGGCTGACTAAGGCAGGCATTACCAAACCCGAGCTTGTAATCGAGCTGCCTGTATCAGCTGTAGAGAGCATATACAAATATCTAGAGGAGGTAGACGCTCAGCTGCTAAAGCTGCTAAAGGGCTTCCATATTAATACAGACAGGAAGGAGCTTCTACAATCCGAGGCCAATAGCTTCCTAGAGAGGCTCTGCATTCTGCTTGAAATTGATTTCAAGAGTGGCACAATAGCGATCAAGGGTCAAAGCACCAAGGGTCTTCGTGTAGAGCTAAAGACCCTTCAAATCCTGCAGGACATCTCTCCCTCCAGCAAATATCAGGCCTCCACTGCCCTTGTAAGGGAGTCCATAGCCCTTCCAATTAGCAGGGAGCTACAGCAGGCGGTAGCTCACCAAAGGCTCTGCATTGAGCTTGAGCTATCTGATATTATCCCCCTGCTAGACCTTGGCATTACCACAATAGGCATTTCTAAGCTGAGAAATACACAGCTGCTGCAGGGCAATGAATACTACCTACAGGATTATGCTCTTTTCTACCCCTCTGACACAGCCGGTAGCAGCGTAAATTTTGCTTGTGCCCTTACTCCTGCTCCCCTAAAGCTTCGATAAGAGCAAGCTCCTCATCACTTGGATTCTCCATAGGATGTCGAGGCAACGCTCTATAGGACAGGTCTAGCTTCTCAGCTACCGATGCTTCCTCCTCCTCAAAGGACTCCTCTAATATATCCTCCAGGCTCTGATCCTCGCAATCCTCATCAATAATTACACCCAGAGTGGAATCATCCTCCGAATCCTTAATTTCCCCTAATATTGTGCCATGGCTCGATTCTGCCATAGCCACACATTGCTCATCAAATTCCATTAGCTCGTAAAACTGCTTGGTTCTAAATTTTATTGGCGTTTTGTTTCTTTGCGTTTTGAAGCTTTTCCTCAGGGACACAATACACCCCTGACAAACGCCAGAGTTTTTGTTGTCCCACCTTATTTGGTATTTTTCAAGCCGCTGATCCCTTAAATTGTCTCCGCACACAGTGCAATATGCGGTCTTTTCGTGGTTCAAGACCTCGGACTTCAAATTCATTTTTTACTCCTAGTAAATTTTTTTTATTTTTTATCTTTTTTCGCTTGACTTTTTCCGTATTCTAGCCTATAGTGTACTCACCGTTGATTGAGAGTCCTTGAGACTCCACAGCAGCCCAACGAAAAACGAAAAACAAAAACAAAACAACTGAAAAAACAAAGGACACATTATGTCAATGTCTATTTTCAACAGAGTCGCAGAGGCACAAGCCCTCAACAATTCAAGCTACTTCCAAGAAGGCCAATATCTCGTAGAGATTCTCGATGCCCAGGTAAAAGAAAACCGTCATGGCTTGATGATCGCAATCGTAGAATGTCGCGTAGAAAAGTGCAGCAATCCTAGCATCCGCGTTGGCAGTACAGTTTCCTGGGTATGTAAGCTACAGGGCTCAGATGTCGGTCCTCGTGATCTCAAGACACAATTCTGTGGTATCGTCAAGTGCAGACCAAATCAGGTATCCGCTGAGCTTTTGGAAAACGCATTCACACCAACAGCTGAAACAGGTGTAAGCCCCTTAGCAGGCACCAAGTGCTATGTGTATGCAAACTCCGTCCAAACCCAAAAGGGCTCAACCTTCACTAAGGTTGAGTTCCGTGGTCTACAAGCCGGCGATCCAGTTCCAGACTTTCAGCAATCAACCTTCGTAGAGCCTACTGCACCAGTAGAAGCAAGCAGCGATCCTGACTCCATTTTTTAGAGCATAGGCATCCGTGCACAGTGTAGGCAATTTACCCTGCTTTGTCAAGCGTGGCTGCTGTCTTGAACAAAACCAAAAAAAATGCTGAATACCCACCCCGCTAGTCTCCTAGGCCTAGTGGGGTTTTTTATTTTGTACCATGTATCATGGTATAAAAATTATGTTAAAATTATTTTATTTTTTTCTTGACTATTACTAGACAATTTTCTATAAACATAATCCCAAGACAGAGTATTGCTTACTCTCGCATACATTAACTACAAGGCATGCACATTACGGATTCGTAAGCCCAGCAGCCTTCGCACACTACATTATATAATGTAGAGCCCACGAGGATATATTATGAAGGTATATTTTGATACAGAAACAGAGCTTATTGGTGAGCAATTCGGTTTAGCACCACCACTTATTACCTGTGGTATGGTTGTTCGCTTTGAGAGCAAGGATGAGGAAAACGAGCTTCGCCATTCCTTAGGCAGGCTTTTCCCAAACCAGATTTTCTCTGATGAGAGCAGTAGAAGCTTTTACATGGAAAAGCAAATGAAGGATGGGGTATTAGAGGGTGTTGTTTTTATATTCAACAGAGAGGACACCTGTAAAATGCTCAGGCACCTGCTTGCTCTACCCTATGTGCATTTCATTGCACACAACACAGCCTTCGATCTTGCTGTTGTGTGTGCTGCAGAAGGTCGCCTCCTGCCCCTGATATTTCAAGCCCTTGATGCAGACAGAATCCATTGTACATATCTCAGGGCTATGATGGAGACCATCGCAAATGGGGGCTCACTAAAAAGAGGCTTCTCTCTGAAGGATTTAGTAAAACGCTATTTAGGTATCGAGATGAAGAAGGATGAGGCTGTAAGAACCTCCTTTACAAATGTGAAGCATTTAGCAATCAGGGATTGGCCTAAGGAATATTTCGGCTACCTGCTAGATGATATTTTCTACCTTGAGGGCTTATTCAATATGCAGGAGGAGGGCAAGCTAGTGTATGTCAATTATAAGCAATCCGAATATGATTGCTTTATAGATGCCCCAGCTAGAATGCGTGCCGCCTTTGCACTTTATTTAGTTTCCTGTAGGGGGCTAAGGGTGGATACTGATGCTGTAGATCGCTTGAAAAACACCTTGGAGCCAGAGCTACATCAAATCGAGCACGGCTTAGTCCAAGCAGGCTTTGCAAGCTACAAGAAAAAGGATGATGGTAAATCCTCTCTTATCCAGCAAAACAAAAAGGCCATTCAAGAATATCTCAAGAGCGTAGGTAAGGTGGCTCTTACTGAGAAGGGGCAGATTGAAACAACAGTAGATGCTCTAAAGGGCTGTGGTAATTCTGCATTAGAGGCACTTGCAGATTTTGGCCCAAAAAAGACTGTGCTTTCCACCTATGTTCCAGCCCTAATGGAGGCAAAGCAATCCCCACAAAAAATATTGCACCCACGCTTCATGCCCTTTTCGGAAACTGGTCGTGTAAATGGCAGAGAGCCAAACCTCTTAAATTTACCTAGATCAGGTGGTATTAGAGAGTGCTTCATACCTAGAGATGGGCACTGCTTTATTTTTTCAGATTACGATGCTGCAGAAATGCGTACCTTTGCACAGGCACTTCTTGATATCATCAAGGAATCTAAGCTCGCTAGAAATTACAGAAAGGATCCTAATTTTGATCCCCACACCTATCTAGCTGCTGCCTACCTAAAAATATCCTATGAGGAGGCTTTGGAGCTTAAGAGCAAGGGAGATAAGAAGCTTAAGAAAACAAGACAGCTTATGAAGGCTGCCAACTTCGGCTTTCTAGGTGGCTCCTCTGCAAATACCTTTCTTGCCTTTGCAGAGAACTATGGTATTACCGACATTACACTAAAGGAGGCGGAGGCACTTAGAGCCTTCTATCTCCAGGTGTATCCTGAGGTAAAGCAGTACTTCAATTGGATATCTACAAAAATTAGACAATGCACCATGGACGGCGACATTTCTGTTATATTGCCCCGTAGTCGTAGAATTGCAGGCCATAGACGCTTTACACAGGCCTGTAATGTATATGTCCAGGGCGTAGCAGCGGATGGTGCACTCAAGGCTCTGTATGAAATTACAAAGGCCTGCTTCGATCGAAGCTCTGCTCTTTTCGGCTCTAGACCCGTGCTATTCATTCACGATGAAATTGTCGTTGAAGCACCTCTCGGCAAGGCACCTGTAGCTGCTAAGGAGGTACAAAGACTCATGCAGGAGTGCATGCAGCACTTTACTCCTGATGTGCCGTCCACCTGCTCACCATCACTTGCACTTAGATGGTATAAGGAGGCTGAGCCAGTCTATGACGAGCAGGGCAATCTCAAAATTTGGGAGCCAAAAAAGGACTAACAAAAATTCCAGCAAAAGCACTTCACTAAAAAAGCACATACAAGGCTAATTACAATGACAGAACAAAAGCAAGGCAATACATTAGAGTCTATTACAGGCTCTCAGCCCCTACCAAGCACCTCTCTATCAGAGCACCTCATCCCTCTGCTTCAATATAGCACTCGCTACATTGAGGAGGTATCTAAGCCGGAGCAGGGGCTCAGCTTCTATGAGAGGAGCTCACAGCCCTCTACAGAGGATACCCTTCCCCTAGGAGCCTTCAAGGAGCTCACAGATGAGGAAATTGCAGCCTTTGATACAGGCAAATACGATAAAAGAATAGAAATCGACAACGGAGGCTTTGTGCAGCTTGTTGATTTCATGGGAAACGATTTGTCTATTGTCAGAGCTGCTCGTGCTAGCTACAACAAGGCAGTAGGCTCAGAGCTTACTCCCAGAGATGAGAGCCTTCTTGCATATCTATGGAAGCATCAGCACACATCCCCCTTCCGGCATGCTAGCGTGAGCTTTATTGTTAGATGCCCTATTTTTGTGCTAAGACAATGGCAAAAGCATCAAATAGGCTGCTCCTGGAGCTTTGAGCTGAATGAGCAATCCGGTCGCTATGTGAAGCTTGAGCATGGTAATTTCCGTCCCAAGGAATGGAGATACCAGGACACCAAGAATAAGCAATCCTCCTTCGGAGAGCTCCCACCTGAGCAGGCTAAAAGGGCGTATGCCCTCCTAGACCTAGCATATTTTGTGCAGGACTATGTGTATTCCGAGCTTACTGAAATGGGAGTTGCAAGGGAGCAGGCAAGAATCCACAATGCTGTTGGGCAATACACACAATGCATGTGGACTGGGAGCCTTCAAGCGGTCATGCATTTTCTAACACTTCGTAACAAGCCTGAGGCTCAAAGGGAAACAAAGGCTTATGCAGAGGGCATTCGTCTGCTTACTCTCGGGCAATTCCCAAGGTCTCTAGAGCTTATCGGTCAAGCAATCGAATATGCCGCCGACAACAATTTAATAGGCACCAGGCTATAATATCCTATTCTATTCTCTACCAAAAAATTTGAAATTCCTGCTTTAATGCTGTAAAAGTATGCAATGCTCTTTCGACAAGGACAAGCACTATGCACCCATTTTTACAGCACTTTGATAAGGCCTACTCACATAAGCTGGGCAAGAGATACAGTACCTTTTTCAAGACCTTCGAGTATCTCCTATCGTTAAACAAGCCCTACTACACCATCGTAGAAACTGGAACTGTTCGCAGGTCCGATGCCTACGATGCTGAAGGCATGAGCACTCTCCTTTTCGATGAATTTTTGAACAGTCCAGGGATCGATGGAAATTTAATTTCAATTGATATCAATCCTAGTGCAGTAGCGTTTTCTACCTCGAAGGTTTCATCGAAGTCTCAGGTTGTTTGCAGCAATAGTATTTCAGTTTTGTATGAGCTAGGCTCTAGCCTTGATAACGGCGTAGACCTACTTTATTTAGATGCAATGGATTTGGATTGGGGAAATCCCCACCCCAGCTCCCTGCATCATTTAAAGGAATTTTGTGCTGCTCAGCAGCTGCTTCGTAGGGGGAGTATTATTGTTGTAGATGATAATGAGAGAGGGATCGGCAAGGGTGGCTATATTGATTCCTATATGAAGGATATTCAGAATCCCGCTCTATTTAATGAGTATCAAATCGGCTGGATTTGGTAAAGCCAAGTCCAAGCAACACACGCAGGAGAAAACAATGCATCCATTTATTGATTTTGTTGCTAAAAATTATCAAAGATTATTAGGAGCAAGCACCTTAGATTTTTGCAAAATGCTACACATGCTATTACATAAGGGTAAAACAAGCTTCACCATTGTGCTAGTTGGGAATAAAAATCTAATCCCCGATGAGCAGGGCTTCGTTTCTATCGCCAAAATTTTCGACACCCTGATCAATGCAAGAGGCTTTGACGGCAGGCTCGTTGTAATCGATACTGACGGTGCAAATGCTCAAAGGCTGGCAGCTACGACCTCTGATAAGGCTTCAATTGTCACTGATGATTGGATGTCTACCCTTAGTGGGCTGGCAGCCTCTCTACAAAGCCCTGTCGATCTTTTATTTTTTGATGACGGTGGCAGCAGTATTGTAGCCAACACCTATTCCAAAAGCACAAAGCCCATCACATTGATTGATGATGTTTTAGACGAGGGCTCTGTTTTGGTGCTTGCTGAGAGTCAGGCCGGAGGGAAGCTTCTTGCCGATATTGATACCTGGGCAGACGATCAGGATAAAAAGCCCTTTGTCAATGGTAAGCTAATTGGGTGGACCTGGTAGTCCCCTACAAAATTGAACACACTAGCATAGATATATGCACAAAGGCTACAAGCTATAATGGAAAAAATACATGCTTATTTGGAAATTGCAAGAACACTTTCAAGGCTGTCGCCTTGTCCTAGAGCTAGCGTTGGAGCAGTCCTTCTCCGCCCTGATAGGTGGTCCCCCCTCGCCTCAGGCTTCAATGGAGCTCCTAGAAAAAGCGATAAGAGACTTTGTGGAGGAGAATGCTGCGATAGAGATCGCCTATCAATCCCATCAGGAAGAGATACTCAGATCGGATGTCACCACGCAGAGCTAAATGCGATATCAAATGCAGCCTTTGAGGGGGTTAGGCTAGAGGGGGCATGGCTTGTATGCACCGCTCCTCCCTGCCTTATGTGTGCAAAGGCGATACATCATTCAGGCATTGCTAAGGTCTTGTATGAAAATTCCAATCCAGAGCGATGGGGTATAATGGAGGGGGTCTCCTATTTAACAGAGAATAATGTTGAGGTTATCAATTTGCCTCGTAATGAAAATAAATAAAATATACTTGACATAGGCTTAAATATAGGATACAAATACTGTCGCAGCTATTGCAAAAAAGTTTTTTTATTTTTCAAAGGCATTTCACCATGAGCGTTAGCACTACTAATACGGCAGTAGAACTCAAGGCATTGATCGAGGATTTGTACTATGTGCAAAGGAAGTCCTTAAAAAATGTGGCAAAGGAGCTCCAGCTCTCAAGCAATCGTCTAAACAAGCTATTCGAGGAATATGGGCTACAAAAAAAGGCACCCCCTGTCGTCACCAGGAAGCAGCTTGAGGATTTATACTATACCCAAAGAATGCCAGTCAAGCCTCTTGCAGACCATCTAGGTATTTCGACTGCAAGCCTTTACAAGCTATTCGAGGAGCATGGCATCAAAAGGAGACCGAACTCTGCTAAAAGTAAATCGGGAATAGATTTGTCCTCTCCGAATGTCGTTGCCCTTTTGAGGAGCTCCTATTGTGAGGAATGCCTGTCCTATCAAAGCATTGGCGAACGCCTCGGTATTTCTGCCTCTAAGGTATATTCTCTTTTGAAGGAAAACAATTTGATTACAGGCAGGGGCTCTGTGCAAAGGAAGCTGAAGGAAAACATTTCCAAAAACGAGCTTATTCGGATGTATTCCTTGGAAAAAAAATCCCTAAGAGAAATTTCAGAGCTCTGTAAAACCTCCTCTAGGAAGATAAAAAAGCTTTTGACTCATTATGAGATATGTGAGAATCCAAAGCTCTTGAAGAAGGTTTATCTCCAGGTGGAGAAGGAACGACTGGTTGAGCTTTATGTTGCTCAAAATTTGACAGCCACAGAAACAGCAAGGCTTTTAGACATCTCTGTTCATACATTAAGACAGGCACTTGCCTATTATGGACTAGAGGCAAAGCCTGTCCCGTCAAAGAACAGGGGCTTAGATAGAAGGGAAATCGAAAGGCTTTACATAGACGAAAATATGTCACTAACCACGCTTGCGACTAAATATAGCATGTCCTATATTACAATGGCACGCTTTCTCAAAAAGCAGGGCATTAGGAAGATGCCTATTAGAGCTGTGGATACCTCTCAGGATTCTGCTGATACAGAAGGGGCCCCAGCTGTAGAAAAAGAATAGCTTTTGCTTGTGTTTCTATTAGGAACCTCGATAATATATTGTAGCGTAAGCCTTACAAAAAAGCACAGAGGTCTCTTCCATGGCAATATTTAATGTCACCACTGTAAATAATACGATTACAATATCAGATGGCACACCTAGCCTAAAGAATGTAGCAATGCCGTTGCTTGATGGCACTCTCTCTACAACCGAATGGGTAAATGATATATTTTTCACGCTCTATCAAAGAACCGGTATAAGTGCAGGAGCCTTTTCCTTTACACCTGTCAATTGGGCTACCCTCACCACCCACGATGTAGGCATGCTGCTTGCAACCATTTTTCCTAATCTATACAGCAATGTAAATGCTGCAGCAATCGAGACCGAGCATCCTGAATTCACGCCCTTGTTTGCGAGACTCAATGGTGATCCTATAGGTACAGGCTCAGCCTATAATTTTGCAAGCAGCTTCGATGAATCCGCCTTTGGGACACCTGCCAGCAACAGTAATTCTATACCCTGTATTTTGACGCATTTTGGGATCGGCACTATCTTAAATGGGTATATTCCTGTTGGAGGTGGAGCAGCAGGCACCTATGGAGTGCATCTAACAGGCTATGACCCGACAGACACAGGAACAAGAAACGACAGCTTCTATACCGGAACCTTAGCCAATGTAGGTGTTCAATACATTGTGTACAGCAATCTGCTTACGAATGCCTTTTCCAGCTACGGATCAATCCCTGGAGGTATTCAGCCCTTTCAATTTCTAGCAATGTGGCCTCCTATCGCTAGACTGCTTAAGACACTAGAGCCCACACGAAATCCTGCCCTGTATCTAAACTCATTATTAGACACAATGTGGCTTAGACGAGGTGTACCTGCCTACTTCAATAGAGCTGCCAGGTTGAATAGCACCTATGGAGCTACAGGTAATTATCTGCTATCTGTATTTAACTATAACCCTAGTGCTCCCGCTGGCGAATCCTGGGATATTCCTGTATTTCCGATGTTTTCTTCACTATTTGAGCATGAGATTATAAACATTGACATGAGGGTTAAGCTGCCGGGTCTAGTATCCTCCCCAATATCCACGGCCATAGGGATACAGTATAATGGGGGTATCGCCCAGGTTGTACCTCCAAATTATGACCTAGTTGGCAATCTTGCTCGGGGCAGCAAGAAGGTTTACAGACGCCTGATCATGATGTACACAGCTGCAGTCGAGTATGACATTGACAACCTAAGTACGCTAGGACAAACCTTCATTGATACAACGGAGGCGGTTATCACAGGGCTTCATGGGATTACACCTGCCGTTTTCTACCAGGAGGCTGCAGCTCTGCTTGAGGATGGAGAATATGCGTATTTCTTCAAATTTACATCAGAGGTAGCCTTTACACCAACAGGAGGGGCAGCTACAACCATATTCAATCACTTCGTAAATCCCTATATTACATGGGGAGCGAATGTAATAGCCCTCCCTACAGCCTTCAATTTTAAAAGAAATTATGCTACAGCCCAAGCAGCCCTGTTTACAAATTGTCCTATCTTGAACACAGCAATAAATGATGCCTTAACAGCTTTGAATATTTCGGATATGTCTGCAGGACAACAGACTGCAGTGCAGTCGTATGCTTATCCACCTGTTTAATTAAATGCTAGCTAGCCCTACTAAAGGCTAACAGCACACTGACCACCGGCACAAGCCGCCTCCTGAATGAAGGCGGTATTATCATCATATTCGAGCATTTCAGTATAGTCCACAGCCTGAAGGCTTTCTCTTAGCTCATTCCAAAGCATCCAATATTCT
>SXGQ01846657.1_pt1 | contig 10907 bp, 8 predicted proteins | sample 3178371 | NCBI WGS metagenome assembly SXGQ01 (sample SAMN11356859, study PRJNA531348) | freshwater metagenome | isolation source: freshwater sample F1-20 | place: China: Fuxian Lake, Yuxi | collected 2017-12-25 | reverse complement strand
CGACGAGTGCCCGGCCGACGGCGAGTATCTGCTGCTCACCGCCGGAGAGCGTGCCCCCCATCTGCCCGAGCCGCTGGCCGAGCAGCGGAAACAGCCCGCAGACCTCGTCGATGTCGCGCCGCACGGCGGCACGATCCGACCGGGCCTGCCCTCCGAGTTCGAGATTCTCCCGGACCGAGAGGCGCGGAAAAATCCGCCGCCCCTCCGGCGCGTGGCCGAGCCCGAGCCGCATGATCTGGTGGACCGGCAGGCCGACGAGGTTCTGGCCGTCGAAGGTGATCCGGCCGGACCGTGGCCGGACCACACCGGAGATCGTCAGCAGCAGGGTCGTCTTGCCGGCGCCGTTGGCACCGATGATCGCCACGAGTTCGCCGGCATCGATATCGAACGACACCCCGTCGAGCGCGCGGATCGGCCCGTAGGCTGCCCCCAGATCGCGGACCTCGAGCAATGCCATCGCTCACCCCTCGCCGCCCAGATAGGCCTCGATCACCCGCGGATCGCGCCGGACCTCGGCCGGGGTGCCCTCGGCGATCTTCACCCCGTGGTCGAGCACAGCGACCCGGTCACTGACCCGCATGACGACGTTCATGTGGTGCTCAATGAGCAGCACCGTGAGGCCGCGATCGCGGAGGCGCTCGACGAGATCCGCCAGCTCGACGGCCTCGGCGGGGTTCATTCCCGCGGCCGGCTCGTCGAGCAGCATGAGCGCGGCCCCGGTGGCCATCGCGCGGGCGATTTCCAGCCGCCGTTGGTCGCCGTAGGGGAGCTCGCCGGCGATCCGATTGGCCGAGGCTGCCAGACCGACGAAGCGCAGCGCCTCGAGCGCCCGGGCCTGCGCCACCTGCTCCGCCCGCCGGGTCGCGGCGGTCCCCAGCAGCATGCTCGGGACCCCTCCCGGGATCGTCCGGTCGAGACCGACGAGCACGTTCTCGAGCACGGGCATGTTGCGGACCAGGCGGATGTTCTGGACCGTGCGGGCGATCCCCGCGCGGGCGACCACGTCGGGAGCGCGGCGGCCGCGCCGCCAGATCGCCGCCGACCCGGCCACCCCCAGTAGCCAGCCGGCGGCGAGCCCGAGCAATCCGCGGCGCCGGATCACGTCCTTGCCGCGTGCCAGCCTGTCGAGGACAGCCTCCGGCACGGGCGGCATGGCGACCGCCGCCGCCCGGTCGGCGCCGGCGTCCGCGCTCTGATCGAGGTCGCTGGCATCGGGCACGGTGCCGGGGCCCGCGCGGCGGGCGGTGACGGCGGCCTGGAGCAGGTCGCGCACGTGGCGCGCCTCGGCGAGATCGCGACGGATGGCGAGGATGTCGTTGCCGTCGGCACTCACCACCCGCCACTTGCCGGCCATCTGGTCAATCGCCAACTCGGCGCGGAAGTAGCCCCGGAGACGGGCCGCGGCCCCGGCCAGCGTGAACGGCTCGCCGGTCACCATGCCGCGCTGGATCACCGCCTGCCAGAGACGGTCGACGTCGACCGCCGCGGCCGCGAACAGCAGCCCCGTCAGCAGCCCCACCGCCATCGCCTGCCAGAACGTGCCCGCCGTGAACCCCCGCTGGAGGCGGCGACCCATGAACCGCACCGTCCCGGACGACGGCTGGTAGATCCCGCTGATGCAGTTGAAGGCGGTCGTCTTCCCGGCACCGTTGGGGCCGATGAGCGACACCACGCTGCCGGCCGGCACCTCGAGATCGAGCTCCGACACCGCCACCAGGCCGCCGAAGCGGATCGTGAGCCGATCGACATCGAGGAGCGGCGCGGCTCCCGCCTGGGGCCGGGGCTGGCTGGTCATGGCTGCCCCCCGTGGAGTTCCGCTGCCTGTCGGCGCGCGGGCACGAGCCCCTCCGGGCGGTAGCGCATCACGAGCACCAGCGCGACACCGAACACCGCCAGGCGCCAGCCGCTGAAGCTCAGCAGGCTCGACCCGGAGGGATTGATCTGCATCTCCTGGATCCAGGCATCGGCCCAGGGGGCGAGCACGGTGTCGAAGCCGACGAGGATCGCCACACCGAGCAGGGTGCCGGGGATGCTCCCCAGACCGCCGAGGATCACGGCGCAGAGCACCATGATGGAACGGTTGAAGTCGTAGGCGTTGGGGTCGGCGGTCGTGGAGAGGCTGCCGGCATAGAGGCACCCCGCCAGGCCGGCCACCGCCGACGACAGCGCGAAGGCCGAGAGCTTGACGCGTGTCGCCGATACCCCCATCGACGCCGCCGCCAGCTCGTCTTCGCGGACCGCCACCCAGGCCCGGCCGAGCCGCGACCGTTCGAGGCGCCGCATCGCCACCACCACCGCCGCGAGCGTGCCGAGGGCGAGGTAGTAGAACCAGCGCGGATCGATCGCGAAGGCGCGGCCGAGGTCGATCCAGCCGAGCGTGACACCGGCCCCCGGCGGCGGCACCGGATTGAGCCCCTTCATCCCGCCGGTGATCTGCTCGAGGTTCCGCAGCGTCACCTTCACCACTTCGCCGAAGCCGAGGGTGACGATCGCAGGTAGTCGCCCCGGAGCCGCAGCGTCGGTGCCCCGAGGGCGAGGCCGACCGCGGCACAGATGGCGGTGCTGATCGCGGCGGCGGGTGCGAATCCGATCTGGAAGGGGAGCATCGGCACCGTGAGGATCGCCAGCACGTAGGCGCCGATCCCGAAGAAAGCGGCGATCCCGAGGTGGACCAGGCCGGTGTAGCCCACCATCACGTTGAGGCCGAGGGCGAGGATGCAGTAGACGAACAGCGTCGTCATCTGCCCACCGAGCGCGCCGCCGAGGGGGGGCACGACCAGCGGTGCCACCGCGAGCGCCACCAGCGCGACCACGTCCCAGTGCTCCCGCACCCAGGCGGCGAGCGGCGACCGCGCGGCGGATGGGGAGGGTGCGGCCATCGCTCAGACCTTCTCCCGGGTACGCCGACCGAGCAACCCCTCGGGCCGGAACACGAGGATCACGATCAGGATGGTGAACACGATTGCCCCCGTCCACCGCTCTCCCACCAGGCCGGTCGAGAGCGACCGCACCAGTCCGATCACCAACCCGCCGACGACCGCCCCCGGGATGCTGCCGATGCCGCCGAGCACGGCGGCGGTGAACGCATAGAGCCCGTTCTGGAACCCCATCTGGAAGCCGATGGTGTTGATGTACAGGCCGTAGATCACGCTCGCGGCCCCGCCGAGGAAACCACCGATGAAGAAGGTGGCGGCGATCACCCGGTCGACGTCGATGCCCACCAGCGCCGCCGCGGTCGGGTCCTGCGACACGGCGCGCATCGCCTTGCCGAGGCGTGTCCCGCGGACGAGCACGGACAGCGCCACCATCAGCGGACCGACCACGAGGACGACGAGCAGATCCTTCCAGGAGAACTGGAGCACGTCGCCACGGAGGAGGTTCGTCGAGGGGAGGAGTTCGGGGAATGAGCGGTCGGCGGGACCGAGCCAGAACAGCCCGATGTTCATGAAGATGAACGACACGCCGATCGCCGAGACGAGCGGCGCGAGCTTGGGGGCGCCACGCAGCGGCTTGTAGACGATGCGGTCGACGGCGACGTTGATCACGCCGCAGAACAGGCCGCAGAGGAGGATCAACGCGACGATCCCCACCCAGGTGGCGGCCGGCCCCGCCGTCGCCAGGCCGAGCGCCCCGACCAGCGAGAGGGCCAGGCAGGCGCCGAGCATGATCAGGTCGCCGTGCGCGAAATTGATCAGCCCGATGATGCCGTAGACCATCGTGTAGCCCAGCGCCACGAGAGCCACCAACGCCCCGTTGGTGAGGCCGATGAGGCACTGCTGGAGGAGGAACTGGGCGGACACGCGGTGGTCTTCCGTGCGGGGGGCGTGAGGGGTCCGTCAGGGCAGGGTCGGGGCGGGGGCTGCGTCCGCGGCCGGCGCGGGAGACGACGGGGCCGGGCCGGGGAGGATGTCGGCTTCGTCGAGCACCTCCTCGAAGACGAAACGGCCGTCCTTGACACCATTGACGGTGAGCGTCCGTAGCGTCGTGTCGCCGTTGGCGTCGAAGCCCCAGTGGCCGAGGGCGCCGTTGAAGTCGCGGATCGCCAGCGCGGCGTCGGTGATCGCGCGCCGATCCTTGCTGCCGGCGGTGGCGATGGCATGGAGGGCGACGCAGGCCGCCTCGTAGCCGTACACGGCATAGGCCTCGGGCTCCTCGCCGTACCGCTTCTTGTAGCGGACCACGAACTCCCCCCCCTTCCCCTCGAGCCGCTCCGGGGGCAGCCCGCCGAAGGTCACGAAGCAGCGCCCCTCGAGGTTGGTGGCGCCGGCGGAGTCGATGAACACCTGCTCGAGGCAGCCGTCGGGCACCATGAAGTCCGCGAGGATCCCCGCAGCGGCCATGTCCTTGGCGAGTTGCCCCCCCTTGCTCTGCGTCGTGCCACCGAAATAGACGAGGTCGGGCTTCGCTGCCTTCACCGTCGCCATCAGCGACTTGAACTCCTGCGCCTTGGCGTCGATCGAATCGTGGCCCAGCACCTCGACCCCCAGTTCTCGGCAGCGCTCGTCGAACAGGTCGGCGATCCCTTTCCCGTAGACCTCGTTGTCGTCGAGGATGTACACGCGCTTGACCCCCCGCTTCACCGCCCAGTCGGCCGCCATCGGCCCCTGGAGGTCGTCGGCGGGCACGACCCGGGCATAGTTGCGCCGCCCGGTGGGGCGGTAGACATCCGGTTCCCCCGGCATGCCCAACCCCGGCTTCGTCAGCCCGACCGCGGTGTTGGCCGGCGACACCATGAGCAGATCGCCGAGGTTGAGGATCGGCATCGACACCTTGGCCGCGCCGGAGTTGAAGGTGCCTATATAGGCGCAGACATCGGGGTCCTGAAGTGCGCGGCGGGCGTTGGCCGCCTCCGCCTCGCTCGTCCACTGGCCGGCGGCGGCGGTTGAATCGTCGAGATCGAGGTACTCGACCCGGAAGCGACCCACGCGCCCCCCGACCTCCTCGATCGCCATCCGGATCCCGCGCACCAGCGTGTCGGACTGGTGCTTGGCCGACCCGGTGCGCGGCAGGCTGCTGACGATCCGGACGAGATCGGGATCCGCCGGCCGGCAGCCCACCGACACCACCGCCACGAGCAGGGGGAGGAGCCGGTGGATGCGCCGCGGCGAGGGAGCCATGTGTTGAATGTAGAACCGCTGTTTTCCCGCCGCAACGGCCACTCCCGGCATCCGGCCGGGGGGTGGATTCGCAGCGCCCGGTCCGCCATCGCCTCCTGCCGTCAGCCGCTCCCCGCCCCGGGTCGGTCGGATCCTCCACCGTGCGCCGGTGGCGCCAGCGGGTCGGGGGGAATGGCGCTGCCGCAGCGCACCAGGCGCCAGGCGCGGTGCGGCCGGGCATCGCGGAAATCCTCCGCCAGGGTCTGCTTCGTGATCTCGCGCACCGTGTAGTCGGCCGCCAACCGATCGGCGTCGAGGTGGAAGCGGCGGGCATTGGTGGAAAAGTAGACGACCCCGCCGGGAACGACGTTGGCCGCCACGAGCGCGAGCAACTCGGCGTGATCGCGGGCCACGTCCCACGGCACTTCGCTCCGGGCCGAGCGCGAGAAGGTCGGGGGATCGACCACGACCAGGTCGAACGGCGCCTCGCCGCGTCGGGCCCGGTGCGTGAGGTAGGCGCGGGCCTCGTCGCGCACGGTGCGGTGCCGGCCGGCATCGCGGAACCCGTTGCGCGCGAGGTTGGTCCGCGTCCATTCGAGATAGGTGTTGGAGAGATCGACGCTCACCGTGCCGTCCGCGCCGCCCGCGGCAGCATGGACGGAAAACGCCCCGGTGTAGGCGAACAGGTTGAGCATCCGCCTGCCTTCCGCCTCGGCGCGCACCAGCGCGCGCGTGGTGCGGGGGTCGCGGAACAGGCCGGTGTCGAGGTAGTCGGAGAGATTCACCTGGAAGACGAGGCCCGCCTCCGTCACCTCGACCACGGCCTCATGCCCGTCGACCTTCTCGTACTGCCCCCCTTCGCGTTGGCGACGGCGCAGCTTGAGGAAGGTGCGCTCCGGCGGCACGCCGAGTTCCGCCGCCGCCGCCTCGAGCATCCGATCGAGCCAGACCTCGTGCTCGATCGCGGTGCGCTCGTGGGGTCGCTCGAACTCCGCGGCGTGGAGCCACCCCGAATACCAGTCGATCACCAGGGGGATCTCGGGGATGTCGCGGTCGTACACCCGGAAGGCATCGGTCCCCTGCCGCCGCGCCCAACGCGACAGGTGGCGGAATCGCTTCGCGAGACGGCGGCGGAAATCGCCGATCTGGTCGGCGGTCGAGCGCCCTGCTCTCCGGCCGGGGACCGTTTCCTGGTCGTCCGGTGCCCCCTCCCCCGCCGGTGGCTGCCAGGGCGGATTCGCGCTGCGATGGGCTCCCGGCTCACCGTCGGGCAACGGTGGCTGCCCTGGAGCGGCGCCACCCGTGCCCTGGCCTGCCGCGGCGTCGGCGCTACGGGGGCGGATCTCCACCTCGAGCAGCCGGCAGGCGATCGGACCGTTGGAGAGCGGCACCCGGTGCGTGGGCCGCAGCCCGAGGTGGCCCGCGACCGGCGAGTCGGGGGCGAGGATCGCCGCCCGCCAGCCCCCCATGCGCTGCACGAGCCAATCCCCGAGCCGGCGGAAGAGCGCTCCGGCGCGGGGCAACGGCAGGCGTTCACCGTACGGCGGATTGGTGACGACCAGGCCGGCCGCCGCGGCGGGCAGCACCGCCTCGAAATGGCTCTGCCGCACCTCCACCACCCCCTCCACCCCTGCCGCCCGGGCGCTGGCGAGGGCCGCCTCGACCGCCCGCGGATCGAGGTCGCTGGCCTGGAAGCCCGCGGCCGGCGACGCGACCCGCGCCTCCATGGCCGCCACCAACCGTGCCGCCAGGTCGCGGTCGCAGTCGCGGAAACGGAAGAAGCCGTGCCCCTCGCGGCGGGCGCGCCACAGGCCGGGGGCCATGCCGGCGGCGATCGTGGCCGCCTCGATGAGGAGCGTGCCCGACCCGCAGAATGGATCGAGAAGCGGCTCCCCAGGCTGCCAGCCGGCAATCGCCAGGATCCCCGCAGCGAGCACCTCGGAGAGGGGCGCCTCCACGTCGCCGATCCGCCAGCCGCGCTGGTGGAGCGAGCGCCCGGCGGCGTCACGGAAGACGGTGGCGACGTTGCCGACGAGGTGGAGGGCGACGCGGAGCGTGGCCCCGCGCAACTCGACGCTCGGCCGACGACCGCTGGGGGTGCGGAGTTGGTCGACGATCGCGTCCTTGACGAGCTGCGTGGCGTAGAGGGAGTGCGTGGTGAAGGTGTCGTGGATCGCCGCATCGACGCGGAGGGTGTCCTTGACGCGCAGCTGCTCACGCCAATCGATCGTGCCGACTTCGCGGTGCAGGGCCTCGGGGGAATCGACGGTGAACCGGCCGAGCGGTTCAAGGACCCGGATCGCAGTCCGGCACTCGAGCACGGCGCGGTAGAGCGTCTCCTTCTCGCGGCCCGGCTCCGCCGAGAACTCGATCGTCCGCCTGCCGACGCGCAGATCGACCGCGCCGAGCGCCTCGAGTTCCCCCGCGAGCACCCATTCGAGCCCCTCGAGCGTGCGCGCCGTCAGCCGGGGCGGCTCGTCGGGCCGCGGCGCGGGGAGCGGCCGGGGCACTGGCACGACGGGAGGGAACGGGGGCGCGGGCATGGCCGAGGGACTTTCAGCGTGTGGGGACAGTCCGCGGAAAACCGCGGCAGCCGCCCCGTTGTACACGCGGCTGGCGGGGACCGCGGGCCCTTCCCCTGCCCCCCTGTTGAACCCCCATCCGTCGGCCGCGATGATGCCGTCATGAAGACACACCACCCGCCCCTGTCGATCCTGCTCGCTCTCCTTGCCTCCACCCTGACCGGGTCGGTCGTGACCCGCGCCGACGAGCCGGCGGCGATCACCCTTCCCGAGTCCGACGAGGGGCTCCCCGGGGTCGGCCCGATCCGCCGCTACGACTGGTTCCGGAACCTGTGGAAGGAGCGCCGCGGTGCGTGGGCCGCGCGTACGGCGGCCGACAAGCGCGCTCTCGTGTTCCTCGGCGACTCGATCACCCAGGGTTTCGGCGACGACTTCCAGGGGGCGTTCCCAGGAGCGAAGCTTGCCAACCGCGGCATCAGCGGCGATACCACGCGCGGCATGCTCCTCCGACTCGCCGACGACGTCCTGGCGCTCGATCCCGCCGGCGTGGTCATGCTGATGGGCACCAACGATCTCGAGGAGGGTGCCACTCCCGAGGCGATCGCCGCCAACATCAAGGCGATCATCGCGGCGATCGAGGCGAAGAACCCGCGCACGCCGATCGTCGTCTGCCAGATGTTTCCCAGCGCCACCGAGAAGAAGCGCCCCGCTGAGGCGATCAAGCAGGTCAACTCCCTGGTCGCGGCGGCCGTGAAGAACGACCCGCGCGTCCGCCTCGTCGACACCTGGACGTTGTTCGCCGGCCCGCATGGCGATGCCAAGGCGGAGGAGTTCCCCGATCTGCTCCATCCCAACGACGCCGGCTACGCCAAGTGGATCGCCGCCATCCGCCCGGTGCTCGAGACCCTCGATCTCGTTCCCGTCGCGGCCGACGATTTTCAGCCGGAGGCGGGCTTCGAGATGCTGTTCAACGGCCGGGACCTCACCGGCTGGGGCTACCGCGAGCAGAAGTCGCAGGCGCGGCACCTCGATCTCGACGGCCGGCAGAGCAGCCCCGACGGCCGCTACGTCGCCAAGCACGGTCGGATCGTCGTCACGACTCCGCCGGAGGGGCGCCGGGTCGAGCAGCTGTGGACGACGCGCGAGTTCCCCGGCAATTTCGAACTGCGCCTCCAGTTCCGTGCCACGCCGACGGCCGACAGTGGGGTGTTCATCCGCGCCCCGCAGCTCCAGTGCCGCGACTATCTCCTCGCCGGGCCCTACAAGGAACTGCAGCACTACAGGCCGCAGGACTGGAACGACCTCGTGGTGACGGTCACCAACGGCACCGCCCACTGCACCTGCAACGGCGAGGTTCTCGAAGCGGCCCTGGCCGTGCCCGCCAGCGGCCCGATCGGACTCGAAGGGGACTCGGGGCAGCTCGAGTACCGGCGGCTGCGGATCAACAAGCTGCCCTGACGGGCCACTGTCAGCAGGCCTCGACAGCGACCACGGCCTCCAGCAGCGCGACCTCCGCGCGGTCGAGGTGGCCGGAGTGGAGCGTGCGGCAAGTGTCGGCGGCGCGGGTCGGGCAGCCGAGGGCCTCGAGTGCGATGGCGACGTCGAGCACCTTGCCGCTGGCGCAGCGCCACACGGCGGAGGCCCGGTTCACGTCGCCCTGGGCGAGCGACGGAAAGCGCATCACCGTCTGCCAGGCGGGGGAAAGACCGGCGGCGACGATCATGGCACCCCTCCGCCGCGACCGCCCCCCGGCACCTCACCCCGCCGGCACGGGCTGGGGGAACCGGTCCTGCAGCGCCTGCACGGCGAGCGACTCGCTGCGCAGCGCCTCCATCGCCCGGATGCAGGCCTCGGCCGCGGGCAACGTCGTGATGCAGGGCACGCCATGGAGCACGCTGGCGGCGCGGATCCGCCCCTCGTCGGTGCGTGCCCCCTTGCCGCGCGGCGTGTTGAAGATGAGTTGCACGCGGCCGTCGATGAGCGAATCGAGGAGGTTCGGATGCCCCTCCTGGAGCTTCTTCACCACCTCCACCGGCACACCGGCGGCGGCGAGCACACGGGCGGTTCCGGCGGTCGCCACGAGTTCGAACCCGAGGGCCACGAGCTTGCGGGCCGGCTCGACCATCGCCTCCTTCGCCTGCGGGCTGGCGACGCTGATGAAGATCCGCCCGGAGCGCGGGAGCACCGTTCCGGCGGCGATCTGGCTCTTCGCGAAGGCGATGCTGAAGCGATCGGCGATCCCCATCACCTCGCCGGTGCTGCGCATCTCCGGCCCGAGGGCGATGTCGACGCCGGCGAATTTCACGAACGGAAACACGCTCTCCTTCACGCTCACGTGGGCCGGCAGCGGATCGGAGAGGATGCCCTGGGCGGTCAGCCCCAGCCCGGTCATCACCTTGACCGCGATCTTCGCGACCGGCACACCGGTGGCCTTCGCCACGAAGGGGACGGTTCGGCTCGCCCGGGGATTGGCCTCGATGACGTAGATGATCGGCCGACCGTCCTCGCGCTTCACGGCGAACTGCACGTTCATCAGGCCGACCACGCCGAGACTGCGTGCCAGTCCCGCCGCCGCAGCGCGGATGGCGGCGATCACGTCCTCGGAGAGGCTGTGCGGCGGGATGCAGCAGGCCGAATCACCGGAGTGGACACCGGCCTCCTCGATGTGCTCCATCACCCCGGCAATCACCACCCGGGACCCGTCGGCGATGCAATCGACGTCGACCTCGATCGCATCCTCCAGAAACCGGTCGATGAGCACCGGCTGGCCCTGCGACACGGCGAACGCCTCGGCGACGTAGCGGTCGAACTGCTGCTGGTCGTAGCAGATCTCCATCGCCCGGCCACCGAGCACGTAGCTGGGGCGCACGAGCGACGGATACCCGATCCGGGCCACCTCGGCCCGGGCCTCCGCCAAGGTGCGGGCGATGCCGCTGGCGGGCTGCTTGAGCCCGAGCCGGTCGAGCAGGCCGCGGAACTTCTCCCGGTCCTCGGCCATCTCGATGGTGTCCACGCTCGTGCCGAGGATCGGCAGTCCGGCGGCATGGAGGGCCCGGGCGAGGTTCAGGGGGGTCTGGCCGCCGAGCTGGACGATCACCCCCTCGGGTCGGATCCGGTCGGCGATGTTGAGGACGTCCTCGCAGGTGAGGGGCTCGAAGAAGAGGACATCGCTGGTGTCGTAGTCGGTGCTCACCGTCTCCGGGTTCGAGTTGACCATGATGCTCTGGAAGCCGAGCTCGCGGAGCGCGAAGCTGGCATGGCAGCAGCAGTAGTCGAACTCGATCCCCTG
>SXGQ01282109.1_pt1 | contig 10908 bp, 18 predicted proteins | sample 3178371 | NCBI WGS metagenome assembly SXGQ01 (sample SAMN11356859, study PRJNA531348) | freshwater metagenome | isolation source: freshwater sample F1-20 | place: China: Fuxian Lake, Yuxi | collected 2017-12-25 | reverse complement strand
TACAGGTTTAATACCCATTTTTTCTAATGTTGCTGGACCAACAATACCGTCAGCCGTTAAACCATTTTTTGTTTGCCATTCTTTAACTGCCTTTTCAGTGTTAGGACCGAAACTTCCGTCCGCAGTTAATCCAAGTTTTTGTTGAATTGCTTCAACTTCCTTTCCTTTTGAGCCAATTTTAATAATCATAGTTTTTTATTTTAACTATAAATACATTTTACTCGTACATTTTATCTTCTTTCTTTGGGTATTTCTTGGCAAACATTTTCAATATTTTTCCCGCCTCAGAATTTGCTTCATCCTCGTCAGGACCACCAATATCTTGTTTTGCCCTTTTTCTCTCATATTGGTGTTGATGTTCATGAACCCACTCATGAGCTAAAGTTCTTAATACATCAATCAACATTCTATCTTTACATAAAACTTTAATTCTTCCTAATTTATTCGAACCTGTTGTCATTCCTTTCTCACTTTTATTGGTAAATAAAATAACAACATCCTTTTTTAATGGAAATTCTTTGTTTAAAAATAAAACAAACTTTCTAATAAGATTAATCTTAGAATCGGTTAAATTTTTTCTATTAAATTTTAAACAAACTTGCATATCAGCTAATTTAATATATAATCAGTTTTAATTACTCCAATATTTTTTGTGGCAACACCATATAAATCCCAAAACATAGATTCAATATCTCTTTCTATTTTTACCAAATTGAATTTTCGTCTAAAACAAGAAGCCATGACCCAATAAGAGACTCTATCCCCTTTACTATATTTTTGTTTACACTCAGGTGTCATATCTCTCATGATACCATTCGTTAATGTAATTGTAAAATCACCATGTAAAAGACCCAATCTTATTTTCAATGAATTAACATTAACACTCTGAATAAATGAATATCTAGAACTCAAAGTCCTATCTAATAGTTTTTTATATTCATCCATTGAAAAGTCCATACAAATAAATATCATTTATTATGAATATGATATTTATAATTTAATAGGACTATGGAAAACAAAAAATTAAATACAAATATAGAAAAAATTAAATCTTTGATGTATGAACAAGAAACAAAAGAAAGTTTAGTATCTGACATTAAAGACTATCTTGTAGATAAAATTGACGGAGTAATTAATAACACTGGTTTAGGTGACGCTTTTGATTCTTTATTAGGTTTGAGCGGTAAAGAACAGAGTGACGAAGACCTAAAAGGAATATTAAGAATTCCTGAGAAATCTTCAGAAGAGTATACAAAAAAAGAACTGGAGAAATTTTACTCAGATATTGATTCTGACGATGAGTTTTATGGTAAAGTTTTATGGGGTTTAAATGTTCCTGTGACCACACATAATATTGATTTTATGAAACTTTGGAGAATTGCAGAAATGGGTACTGAATCCAATAATCCAAATAAAACCGCGACAAATAATCCGTTGAATACTACTCAAAGCTCTTATACGGATTCAAAACAAAGCAATTTTAATAATGTTGGTGTAAAAAATTATTCTCGTCCTGAATATGGTGTTGAGGCAACAATCAAAACATTAAAAAATGGTTATTATGATTGTATTTTAGATGGTTTGAGAAAACAATTATCTTATGAACAAATTGCCGATTGTAAAACAGGAAAATCAACAAAACCAGCAATGGATGTTTGGGGAACCACCGCAAAACACATGAAAAATGTAATTCGTTCATTCAAAGGAAAATCTTTAGAACCAAAAAAAATAGACATGAACCCAAACGAGGATATTAATTAAAATAAATCAGACTTAAGGTCACAGTTTATGATGACTCTATCAAAAGAAAGGATATTTTTTATCCTTTTTTTTATTTCAAAAAGTTTAGAATTAAAATTTTCAGTACTATAAGAGTATTCTTCTAACTGTAATACAATGTATATCATTTCCTTGTCTTCAGGACCAATAAATGGCTCACATTTTTTTATCGAGAATTTATAATTTGGGTTTTCTTCAAAATCGTTAATTACTTGTAGTAATACTTCTTCATCAATCATATTATAAATGTAAAAATTATAAAATTGTGTGTAAATAAAAAACCCCCACATTTCTGTGAGGGTTCAATTTAATATCTTGTAAATTACATTTCGTTTACGTCACTTCTTTTACCTAAAGTTGACTGTAGTTCTTTCATTAACGTTTCAATCTGTCTAAACTTGTTCTTGATTGCTGCGTTTTTTTCTCCAGTCAAACTATCATTTAATTTTTCCAATTCATTTTTGGTTTTAATAATTTTGTCATAGTATTTTTGAGCAACTGAAGTTTCTTTTTTTGGTTTTTGCTCTTTAGCTTGTGAAGCTTCCATTTTTTCAGGTGACGCACTTTCAAAACCATGCATACCGACCATTTGGTTTTCAGCAACTATTTTCTCTATCAAGTTTACTAACTGAGATTCTGATAATCTAATTTTCTTTGTCATAACTTATTTTTCTATATAAATATATCGTTGTTTATAAATTTTTACTTTTTGCAATCACAGATTCTTTATCTATGTAAAAATATGCTGACCTACCTGTTGGACTTGGTAGAACCATCTTATCTGTGTATTGATATTGTTTATCTTTTCTTACCACCTCTTTTTGTCTTTTACTAACTATTACTTCACCTGATGATGTACCATATCCTACAAAATCTAAATTTCTTTGTTTTGACACATATGGTTTACCTGTAACCCTATATGAACCCTCAGTTGGTTTAAGTAGTGTTGACTGTTCTAAATTTATATTCCAAACTTTTTTACATTGTATTGTTTTTATCTCACCGTCTTTTTCCATAATCAAATCTACACCAAGTAATACGTCTATGGGGTCTCCACCACTTCCTTGATGAACCAAAGACCACCCATTTTCCGACATAGTTTTTATTACAAAGTTTTCAATCTCCTCACCTTCCATAGAGTTAAACAATGAATTTTGAGAATATAGGTTAGTATCAACTAAAAATCTTTTATAGATTAAATCTTTGTTATTTTCAATAACAGAAAGAACAGACCTTAGTTTACTTGTATACCCATCATTTAACTCATCCAATACTTCCTGAGCTTCAAAACTTTTACTCATATTTATAATGTCTGTTATCAATACAGCAGCGTCTGAATAATTGGTATCCAATTTATTAATTGGTGACCATTTTGTTCCGTGTTCCTCATCATATATAAAGGCTAACTCTGGTAATCTATCACTAATAAATTGGTCTATAGTACCAACCACAAATCTATCACCCACTTTACTTGCAGGCCACTGCCATTTTTTATCTGGGTCAACATTTTTAAGTTTACCCAAAACATTAAATATTATATCTTGTTCATCTTTTGGGATTGATTCACTCCATTTTTTTTTCTTAATATCTAAAATTTTGGTCAGTACAGGTGTAATTTCATTACGATACATTGAGCTATTAAGTTCGTTACATAACTTAAATTCCGCACTACCTTTTTTATATTTTGAACATCCGATAGGCTTTTCTACATTTTCAGTAATTAACTCCGTTATCGATGATAATAATTTTAATTTTGACATCTATTATAAATACATTAATTTATTTTTAAGTTTATTGTCTTTTCTGAAACAAGGAAATAATTATTATTCTTATATTATAATATATAATATATTAATACTATATTGTATTTTTATATATAAGAACTTCTAGGTAAATTTTGACTTTTTAAATTAAAAAAATTATTGTTTATTTTGATGGTGTTTAACTTAATTACCTTTGGATATGTGTTGGTACTAATGGGACTCTATGAGTTGATTAGATGGTCTGTATTGAGTTTTTTGGACCATTCCTACTACCAACATTTAGAGAAAAAAGAACAAGAAGTAAAAGTTGAAGAATGGAAACATATGACTTTGGAGAATTATGAAAAAGAAATTAAAAAAAGATATAATGAACTTTATATGATACAAAAAACCCCGTCCAAGAAAGACAGGGTCTTAAAATTCTTAAAAAAGTTTAGATTAAGGCATTAAATAATCGGTGTCCTCATCCCCATACTCATCGTCTCTAATCATACTTGAGTCATCACTACCATCATTATCCACATCTTCACCACTATTATACAGGTTAATTAAATCTTCCATATAAACCTCCTCCAAATAAGACACCAACTCGTCAGATTCCGCCATTCCTTCGTATTCTGCAGCCGATACTAAAGCTTCGATAACCGCACGAGCGTATTCAACAGGTTCATTAAAGTCAGATGCGTAAGTATTTTGTAATACTTGGTCCAATAATTCTGAATTGATAAGTGAATCACCAATATTTTCGATTGACTCACCAGGTCCCATCATTTCCATGACAAATTCACCTGCAACTGCGGTGTCTGTTACGTGTCTTCCACCATATTCTTTGGACAATTGTTTTTTAATTACAGATATTAATTTGTCACCTTGTTCTTGACCATAATCCTTATAATATTTTTTAATCATCTTATAAATGGTGATTTCTCTTTTGTTGTCTTCCTCCATTTCTCTGATGAGTTTTCTTGCAGACTTTATAATGTTGTTCATATTTGTTTTTGTTAATAAATATTCGTAGTTTTACAATATGTTAGATTCATTAATTATCATATTGTGGTCTTTTTGTCTAAAAAGACTATTAACCATGAAAAAACAACCCGTCGTTAGTCTTAGAGGTGAATTATATCAGTTTTTAGCTTACGGATTTACCTTTAGTCTAATAATGTTGGTGGTATTTTTGGTTATTTGGGTATTAAGCGTATAAAAAGTTATCGGCCTCAAAAACGTACTGATGAACATCAAAATGTTCATTGAATTGCGGGTAGTAATTTCGTATTGTATCTATTATCTTCCAAGTAACTCCATTTTCGTAATGTGTACTCAATTGTTCATCCACAAAAATATAAATGTCACAGGAATTTTTGTCTCCACGGTATACCCCAAAGTCTTTTATTTCAATACGCTCAATGTGGTCATCTATTGGAAGTAAATTCAACAATTCTTCAGTATTTTTTAAAATTTCATCTCTCGTGATTTCTTCTTTTAATATTTTTCTGATTGATTCTGTTAAATTTTTTTCATCATTTAATTCTTCCACATACCCATCGTATGTAAATTCATTTATTGGGTAATTTAAGTATTTTTTTATAAAATCACCTTTAAAATTGTTATTAAACATTTCTATTTCATCATAAAAAAATCTACTTATTGCACCTTCAGTAACAAAAAAAATTAGTTTTACTTTTAAGTTCCACCCTAAATACTGATTACTTCTTGTTAGTGGATTCCAACGAGTTGCAATTTCTTCTTTTAAAATCTCATCAACCTTGACTTTTTTTATTAAAGTAAAAGGTTCTCCACTATTGAGAACATACTCATTTATATAAAATTCAATATCTTCTTTGTCAATATTTGGTTTTTTGAACATAATAACTTATTATAAATAGTCAGGATATTTATTATAAAATATGAAAGAGTTAATTAAAAAAATACTTCACGAAGCCGTAGGTGTACCTAAAGGGATTGAAGTTTCCGCAAGAAACATATACAATGACATGATTCAATTTTTAAAACAGAATCCTGAATATGCCACTAATGAAGAAGAATTTGAATTAGAAGATGGTCAAAAATACGGTTTTGCCGATTATGACATTCAAAAAGTTACAATAACGATTGAACATATGGAGGCTACGAATATTGACCAATATGTAATTGCGGGTATGGGGATTTCAAAACAAGCCAGAAGAGAAGGCAGGATGATGAAAGTCGGTTTTTCAAGGGATGTAGTTCTCCAAATAAGAATTGTAAGACCTGTTGGGGACGTAGACCCTGATGAGGTTATATCTCTTTTAGAATCGGACAAAGCTAAACACATATCATCTTTAGCTCACGAATTAAAACACGGATATGATGATTTCAAAAATCCTGGAGGAACTAAGGTTGAAAATATTGCAATATATCAGATATTCTCAAATTCAAGATTCGGTAATGAGGTTGTAGATAGATTCATATATGATTCATATTTTAGTACTTATATTGAATTCTTAGTAAGACCCTCTGAATTATATTCACTAGCAACTGAACAGGGTATTGAAAAGAAAGATTTTATGAATTTTTTAAAAGAAACTGATACGTTTCAGATACTTCAAAGAATTGCGGGAACATCTTATGAAGATTTCAGAGGACAGCTAAGACAAAATATGAAATTTGTGAATGAAGTTATAAAAAACTTTAAAGATGAAAAAATGCCAAAAGATGACGAAGGAAAAATAGACCTGTTTTTAAAAGGTTTTTATATTACTTTAAGTAATCAAAAAATTAATAAGTTTAGAGAAATGATAACACCTAATAATCCATTGGATGCCATAAAAGCATTATTTGCTATGTTTGGTGGAGGTTCTTTAAGTTTAGAGGATGAGGATGAAGAACTATTCAATAAGTTTCAAAACAAAATCAGGGCGTACGATGGTAGAGAAACGGAATATTTTAAATACATGTTCAAAGAAAACCAATATCAAGCTCGTCAAGCAATCAAAAAGTTAGGAAAAGTATATTCTATATTACCTTACGGTCCTGAAACTGAGAAAATTAAAGAAAATTATCAAACTATTACGATATTTGACCCTGTTAATTTTGAAATGGACCAATTATATCGTAAAATCAAGAAAAAAGACTTATTTAAGTAACTGATTGACCTTTTGAAGAATCATTTGTTGTTGTGATTCCAAAACCTTGATTTGTCTTTCTTGTTGCTCGGTCAAATTTACCTGTGTTAATCTGATATCGGCAATTTTATTACGTAAAACGTCGAATTCTCTCATCAACTGTGAGTAAAGTTGTCCTTTTTGTTCGTTATTCATAGTATTTTAATTATAAATAGTAATTTTTACTTGTATAGTGTTGTAAATACCGATTTTTAGCGGTAATTTTGTATCAATAAATCATAAACAATATGGATAGAACACTCCAAACCCTAAAAGAAGTTGCACCAGCGGTATTTGCAACTCGTCCCGATGGAAGAATGTCGAAAAATTACCAATTTGTACCCACAATTGAGCTTTTGGACAAATTTATGAATGAAGGGTGGGAACTTCATAAAGGTACACAGACAGGTCGTGGTATGTTTTCCAAACATGAGGTTAGAATGCGTCACGGAGCAATACCAAAAGTGGGTGATTCAATACCTGAATTGATACTCCTTAACTCACACAACGGTTCCACAGCATTTTCAGTGAGTACAGGATTACACCGTTTGGTTTGTTCAAATGGATTGACAGTTCCAACATCCATTTCTCAGTCTTTCAAGGTTCGTCATACTAATTTTGACCTTGGCGAAGTACGTAGATTAACAGACCAATTTGCTGATAGACTCCCAGTCATTGCAAGTTCGGTTGATAAGATGTCTACTCGTATTCTTACCCTTGACGAACAGTTGGATTACACCACAAAGGCACAGAACATTCGTTGGGCTAATGGACAAAAACCTGTCGGGTTGACTTTGGAGGAGATTCTTCAGCCACTTCGTGGTGATGATGAGTCTCCAAGTATGTGGAACACGTTTAACGTGGTTCAGGAGAAGTTTGTTCGTGGTGGTTTGGAGTACAAAGGTCCCAAGAGAATGACCAAGATGAGGGAACTCAAAAACATCGGTGTGGTAAATAAAATTAACACCGAACTTTGGGAACTAGCCGAAACCTATTGTTAAGAAAAAACCCCCTTTTAATCGAGGGGGTTTTCTTTTTCATCTTCATCACAAATTTGTTGGTAAAATATCATTAAGGTCGGCCCAAAGTTTCTTAGAGCGATTTCGTAAAGTTCATCATACTCTTCAGAATTATCATCGTCCATTATATCGTAACCTAATCTACCTAAAGTGTAGTCAATTATTGATTCGGCATAGTCTTCTTCATTCTCAAAGTCACAAGCTTGGTAATCATCCATTGTATCGAATATTGCGCTTGTTAGGTCTTCGGAGAATTCTTCGGCTTCTTTCAATATTTGTTCAGTAATTAACATCAATAATAAATATTAAACTTTTTGTTAATCGACGTATGTGAAATCAACATCCACATCAACATCAGCTGAGAAATATTTTTTAACTTTGTCTGAGATGTCATCAGTTAGGTAATCCCAAGTAACCTCAGGGACATCATCATATGAGGTGATATCCTCAAAATTTTCACCATCAAGGGTAATTTTAGTTTTAATTATTTGTACATACACCGTTCCTTCATAATTGTCGGATTTTTCAGACATCCAAACAGATACCCTTGTGACTTTGTATTTTATATGAACATAAATTTCTGTCTCATCCCACCAGTTATAATATGAAGTAATATAAGTATCAAATGTTTCATTCATGAAATCTTTGATAATCTGACCAGCTTGCTCGTCTCTGTGCTCTTTTAATATTTTTTTAATTATTGATTTCATGAGCAATTGTATGTTGAAAATATGTCAAAGTATGTACATCCAACGTAAGGATTTTCATGTAATAAAACCCATAATGGACCTACTTTTTGCCAATTCTCGTTAAAATCTAATTCACTCTCATAGATATCCATCCAATTATTACAAACATCAACGGAACAATCTTCAACCTCACCTGTATCTTTATATGTCCTATAAGCTCTAATTAAATTAGAATGTATGATAATATTAACATCTTCATATCCATTAGATTCCATCTCAATTTTATATGGTTCTTGTTCTATGGTTAGTGTATGAATTCTCTTAGTCTCATAATCATTTATTAGGTATTCAAATTTTTTATATGGTTCAACAATTTCTAAAAGTTCATCAAGAAAATCTTGAGTAAAATGGTGGTAGTACCCACCATTGAGAAGTTGGTCACCACTATATAATTTTATATCCCACTCTTCGTTTTGTAAGTTAAAATACTTAAGTATTTTTTTAATCTCTTTGGTGACAATTTTTTCCAAACAGTTTAAAGAATAAGATAATACTTTAGGGCAATAAGTCTTAACGATAAAAGTATTTTTTTCTATATCGGCTAATAAGAACTCAAAATCATAATATTGGAACGTGAATTCTTCACCCTCGTCAATAAGGTTTTTAATTACATCAAATTTACCCATTACATATAAATACTTTGTGTAATGGAATGTTCAATTACCAATCAATTCTGATGTTTCTGTTAAAACCTAATACCTCGTAAGCGTGTTCTTTGAGTTTATCAACAACCACACGTCTATTGCTTAAGTATGACCCATAACTTTGCTTGAAAATAACTTGGAGACTTGGGTACAAATCATTATCATAATACTTAACCCTGATGGCATGAATCTCACGAAGTTCCTTTAAGGTTTTACCATACTCTTTAAGTTTTTTAAGTTGAGTTTTTTTCCAAACTTCAACATTGGTTTTATTAATGTATATGCTTGAGTATGCGTGTTTATCAAAACCCAAAATACCATATTTTTTCATAGTGTTATGTACTTTCAGAAGTTGTGAACGAACGTTCCAAAGAACATCGTTATGGTGGTCCGATTCGAAGATTTTCAAAACATCCAAATTAATATAAAAAATATTAGTAATGTATACAGAATTGTCTTCGGCCTCAACCCGAACTTCAAAATCAGAAGGAATACCTTCAAGTAGATTCAAATCGCTAATTGCGGTTAAAACGTCTTCTTGGATTGTTTGTTGCTGATTCATAATACAAAGATACTACATATAACTTTAATAAAAAAATAAAAAATGTTTGGTGGTGTGGAATAAATGTTGTAAGTTTGTATTATAGAAAGGAAATAAAATTATGAAAAACATCATCTTAACCATCGCATTAGTGTTAATCTCTTTGGGAGTAAATGCACAGACTTATTACAAATTCGAAGTTGACACCGTTCAATTTTTTCAAATGGTAAAAGAAAAATCAGTGAAAGAAAATCTTGACAGTAACCTTGTTAAGTATCAAGGATTTGAGTATGGACGAGTTGATACTTGGGAGATTGATTTGTTAAATAAAACAGTTAGTTTTGGTTTTGGTGAAAATAAAATCACTAGACATGAAAAAGATGAAAACACATTGATGATTGAGTATTTGGATTCCAAAACCTTTGAAAAATATTTTCTTATTTTAAGTTTTGATAAAAAAATGAATAGAAAATATGTTCTATATCTTAAAGATGAAAATTACGGTGGTGGTTTGTCTTATTTAAAATAAAAAAAGGGGTTTTTACCCCTTTTTTTATTATTGATATTTACTATAAATTACGATATTTTTACACCTGAAGCATTACTAACGGCCGTTAGAACTTTAGGGTACATTTCATCAAAATTAGAAAAAACTTTTTTCGCCTGAACAACATTTGGGTCTTTTGAAAAACTTGGTTTAGTTAAAACTGCAGTACCTTTCGAATCCGAACTCCAATTTTTTAAATAAGCCATGTTAACCTTCATCAATAAATCGTTCGCAAAGTTAATATTCTGAAGTATTGGTTGTCCTTCCATTGCGGTTTTAGGGTCTTTTGTCTTCAAAAGTTTTTGGGTAAAGATATCCATTTGTTGTTTATAAGTTTCATCAGGATATGCGAATGGACTGATTCCGCCAGCACCCCAAGATGCACCTATTTGTTTCATAAATTTTGCAAATGCAATCATATCACCACCACCAACAGCAGTTTGTGTATCAACAAACTTATTAAAGTTGGTGTCATTTAATCCTGGTACATAATACGCAACACCATTAACCTCATATGAAGGTTTTGCGGGTGTTGTTGATGAAGGTGATGTTTGTTCACCTAAATAATGTCTTTTAGTTGCCTCTTGGTGCATCCCTAAAATTCTATTTTTTTCTTCCTCAGATATTAAAAATTTTTTCATATATTCTTATTTTAACAATAAATATTCACACATTAAAAAAAACACCAATTAAAGTTCTTTTACCGATATTATTTTAACACCT
>SXGQ01183751.1_pt1 | contig 10908 bp, 8 predicted proteins | sample 3178371 | NCBI WGS metagenome assembly SXGQ01 (sample SAMN11356859, study PRJNA531348) | freshwater metagenome | isolation source: freshwater sample F1-20 | place: China: Fuxian Lake, Yuxi | collected 2017-12-25 | reverse complement strand
GCCGCCTCTCCGGCTGCGGTGGCCTCAACCGCCAGGTCGTCACCGCTGCGCTCGGCTTCCGCCAACGCTGCCAGCCGTCGATCCACTTCGGCGCGCTCTGCAGCAACCGACTCGGCCTGGGCCCGCAGCCGCGACATCGTCGCCGTGTGAGAATCGATCAGCATCTGGCGACGCGCGGCGAGACGCTCGCGCTCCGCGGCCGCCTCCGCTGCCCGCCGGTTGCGCAGTTCCTCGGCCTCAGCCCGGGCCAGCGCCTCGCGGCGTTCGACTTCCTGCCGCTCCAGTTCCTGACGGTGCTTCTCTTCCTCGATCGCCCGCGCCTCCGCGGCCGCGCGCTCCGACCGCAACTGCGATCGTTCGCGAACGGTGCGGCTCAGATAGTCCCGCCACACCAGTGCCTGATTCTCAAAGGCATGAATCTGCGCCTCCGGCACCCCCTTGGCCCGCAACCCGGCGCAGCGCTCCGACAGCAGCGACTTCAGCGCCGCATCGCGGACTTCGCGCCAGGTGCGGCGGTAAAACTCGACCTCCAGCACTCCGATGCCAAGCATCTCGGCGGCCCGGCGCAGGCCCCCCACCCAATCGTTCTGCGACTTGCGCAACAGTTCCAGTTGCGCCTCAGCGATGTCCTCGATCGAGCGCAGGCTGGAAACCAGCTCACCCAATTCCACCACCATGCGGTGCTCACCCTCGGTGAGCTCACGCCCGGTGGTCAACTTGCGACTCTCCCAGAACAGCAAGCTCTCGTGGAGCGTGAGTGGCTTGGCCATGCGCGCCGCGGTCGCCCATTCATTCCGGGCGAACCGCAAACCTCCTTGTAGTGCCGCAATCCTAGTTTGCAGCGAGAGTGAATCAATCGGTTCAGGTCCGGGATGACAACTTGTCCACAGACACTGCTACCCTGTAGCCATGTCCGCGGCGGAGCAACCCGACTCCGGCGCCGAGCCAGCCGAAGACGGCATTTTCGGCCGCTTGGCAACCGTGGTTAGCACGTTGTCCCGATCCAACGATCTGGATGTCATCCTGCAACTTATCCTGACTCGGGCTCGCATCTACGCCGGTGCCGATGCCGGAAGCCTATGGATCTGCCGCGGCGGCCGGCTTCAGTTGGCTTACGTGCAGAACGACACCCTGGCCGCCAGCCTTCCGGCCGGAACAGCCCTCCCGTTGGCCTTCCTGCAGGTCGACATCGGGCGCGATTCGATCGCTGGCGCGGTGGCGCTGGATCGAAAGCCGGTTCGCGTTGATGACGCCTACGCCATCCCCCGGTCGGCCCCCTACCACTTTGACCAATCCTTCGATGAGCGAAGTGGCTACCGGACCCACTCCGTGATGGCTATTGCCCTGCAGGGTGCCGACGGCGAATTGCTCGGGGTGCTGCAGGTGATGAATGCTCTGCCGACCACGGCCGAGCCTGATCGCCGCACATTCACCGCCGCCGACGAGAATCACCTCGAGTTGTTCTCCTCGCTGGCCACTCTGGCCCTTAGCCGCGCCCGGCTCTACCGCTCGGCTGTGCTGCGACTGGTGCGTGCGGCTGAGTTGCGCGATCCGAGGGAAACCGGTCCGCACGTCATGCGCGTGGCGTCATACGCCGTCGCCATCTACGACGCCTGGGCCGCCAGCCACGCAGTCCCGGCCGACGAGGCCACCTCTACTCGCGACCAGGTGTGGATAGCCGCGATGCTCCACGATGTCGGAAAGGTCGCCATCCCCGATCAGGTCCTGCGCAAGCCTGGCCGGCTGACACCAGAGGAGTTCCGGATCGCCCAGACCCACACAATCCATGGAGCCCGGCTCTTCGCCCGACATGAGTCGCCATATGACGACGCGGCGCGAATCGTCACCCTTCATCATCACGAACGCTGGGATGGGCGGGGCTATCCCGGCCGCATCGATGACGCCACCATCCGCAACTTCCCGGTGACCGCGCTGGAACTTCCCCAGGCGGAGGCGCTCGGCGGCAATGAGATTCCACTTCTGGCCCGCATCGTGGCGCTGGCCGACTGTGTCGATGCTCTGGAGAGCGAGCGCGCCTACAAGGCCAGTTGGCCGCGGCAGGCCGTGGTGGCTGAGTTGCGCAGCCAGACTGGGCGACAGTTTGACCCCGAGCTGGTCGAACTGCTGGTGGAGCGGATGAGCTACCTCGCTGGGATCCCGCTGCGCTATTCCGAAGCCGCGGAGGGGGCCTAGATCGGCCGTCCCCGGCGGCGCTTGATAGACAACTAGTGGCGAATGGGTCTACCTCCCCACAATCGCGACGCCACCGGCCGAGAGGTATTCGCCATTCTGGCCCGGGAGAATGCCAACCACCTGCTGGTCCATCTGCGCGCCCTAGTTCGCGACCGCACCGCCGTCGATGATCTGTTTCAGGAAACGATGCTCATCGCCTGGCGACGCCTGCCCGAGTACGACCGCACTCGACCATTTGGCCCGTGGCTGCGCGGAATCGCAACCAGGCTTTCACTGGAATGGAGGCGCAAGTCGCGGCGCCTGACGCCCATCGACCCCGCCTTCGCCGAGGCGATCGAAGCGGCCGGATCACGCTTCGAGCAGGCCGAGGGATTGACCTTCGATGAACGCCTGGCCTCGCTGCGAGAATGCCTGGAGCACCTGAGCCCGGATCAGGACGAGATCGTCCGCATGGTGTATCGAGAAGGCCGGGCACTGCGCGATGTCGCCCCGGTGCAGGGCTTGAACGAGGAGACAATCAAGAAGCGCCTGCAGCGGCTGCGCGGCGCACTGGCCGACTGCCTGCTGGCCAAGGGAGCGATCGCATGAACGAAACGGACCCGAAGCCATCGGTGCAGCGCCAAGCTCAGGAGGCGTTCGTCGAAGCGTTGCTGGAGCACCAGGAACTGCCTCTCTCGATCGACCGACGCATTCGCCAGGTGGAGCAGCGACTCGATGCCGAGGAGCGCCGTGGCCAGTGGATGCGGCGGCTGGCTGGCCCGCTGAGCATCGCCGCAGTGCTGGCAGTGGCGGCATTGCTCAGTTACCCCACCAGCGTGACGGCCGGCGAGCGGGTGCGGCGGGCTCGTGCCGCCGAGACTGCGGCGGGTGATCGCCGCTACAGCCTGGTGATTGAAGCGCCAGTTCCCTCGCCCGATCGCCCCCCTCTGCAGGGCTGGCTTGATGTTCGTGACAGCCAGCAGATGCTGCTGCGGGTGACGCTCCCCGACGGGCGCTGCGTTCTGATGGGCCGCGACGGCGATTCGGCCTGGCAGAGCGACCCGGATGGCGTTCCAGTCCAGCGCGATCCGAACTCGGCTTGGGCCAGTTGGATGGAACTGCGCTCAGGCGGATTGCTGATCGACTCGATGGAGCGGCTGTTGTCGGCGGTCGATGGCCCGTATCGGTTGGAGGCGCACGATGATGCGGGCAGCGGCTCAATCCCGGGCGCCATTCGGATTCAAGCCACCCGCACCGGCAGAGGAGACCTCCTGCCCGACGCGGTGCAACTGTGGATCGATCCGTCGACCGAAGCGGTCATGCGCGCCGAACTGCGCTGGGATGACTCCGCCATGACCGACGAGGGTGCCCGCCCCGCAGCGCCGCCCGGTCGCCGCGTTCCGCCGGGCATCCCCGCCCATCAGCCGTCGCGACTAGTGATGGAACGAACCGCTGGCGTGAAGTTCGAGAGCGACCGCTTCTCCGCGGAGCGCTGGTTCGGCGCCGACTGCAACGACTAGCCGCGCTAGGGATTGCCCGTTGTCCCGGCTTGGCGGGGTAGCATCGCCGCTCCACAAGGAGCACCCATGCGACACTCGGCACCTCGCTCGTTCAGCCACACTCTGCTCGCCTGCATCAGCATCGCCGCCACTGCGGCGGTGGTGGGGTTCCAGTTCGGCGCGACGCGCGACGATGGCGGCCCCAGTGATGATCAGGCTGAGGCAATGGCGGCGTTGGCCGCTTACGCCACGCCGGGATCGATGCAGGAATTCCTCGCTCGCAGGGTTGGGCGATGGAACGGGGCACTGGAGATGTGGCCAGCGCCCGGTGCAGAGGCAATCACCGGCACGGGAGTCGCCACCTACACCATGGATCTGGGCGGTCGATACCTAGTGGAGCGCAATGAGTCACTCTGGATGGGACAACCATTCGTGGGGCTGGGATGGACGGGCTACGACAATTCCCGCAAGGTCTTTCAGTATTCGTGGATAGACACCATGGGAACGGGGATCGCCCGCGGTGAGGGCACACTCAATGAGGCTGGCACGGTGCTGAACTGGACGAGCATCATGACCGACCCGGTGAAGGGTGCTTTGGCTTCCTATCGCAGCACCGACACTTGGCTTGACGCCAACACCATGGAGTCAATCATGTTTGGGGTGGGAACCGACGGAGCGGAGTATCGGATGATGCGAATTGTGCTGGCCCGCGACACATCGACCTCGCCCCCCGCCACCGACGCGGCGGCTACGCCTCAGCTGGGAGCCCAGGGCAAGTGACCGCAAGGGGCAGTGTTCGAATCGGCTTGGTCCAGCACGCCTGTCCCATCGGGCAGTCGCGGGCGGAGTGCTTGGCCTCGTTCGCCGGAATGGCCCGCAACGCGGCTGGGCGCGGGGCGCAGGTCATCGCCACGCAGGAGTTGTTCACCGGCCACTACTTCCCGCAGGTCGAAGACTCGGCCAACATGAATCTGGCTGAGTCGATCCCGGGGCCAACGACCGAGTTCTTGGGCGGACTTGCCCGCGAACTGAAGGTTGAGATCACCGCCAGCCTGTTCGAGCGGCGCGCTCCCGGGCTCTACCACAACACCAGCGTGTACTTGGACTGCGCCGGTCAGATCATCGGCAAGTACCGCAAGATGCACATCCCCGAAGACCCACGCTTCTATGAGAAGTTCTATTTCGCTCCCGGTGATCTGGGCTGGCAAGTGGTCGATGGTGTGGCTCGCAGCGGATTGCTGGTGTGCTGGGATCAGTGGGACCCGGAGGCGGCGCGGCTGACCGCGCTGGCCGGTGCAGAAGTCATTTTCTACCCCACCGCCATCGGCTGGTGGCATGGGGAAACCGAGGCCGACAAGACCCAGCAGCGCGACGCTTGGATCACCATGCACCGTGCCCACGCCATTGCCAACGGGGTATGGGTGGCGGCTATCAATCGGGTCGGAGTCGAAGCCGAGCTCAAGTTCTGGGGTTCATCAATGATCATCGATCCCGGCGGCACAATCGTGGCTGAGGCGCCGGTGGATCAGCCAGCTGTGCTGGTGCACGAGTGCGATCTGGGCCGCATCGAGGAGTTGCGCCGCGGCTGGCCGTTCCTGCGCGACAGGCGCATCGACGCATTCGGCGGGCTGACCAGTCGTCTGCTCGACGCGGCAACCCGGTGAGCACCGTGACCCAAGTCGATACCGCGCGCAGCGCTGCGGCGCAGGGCTACCGGATGCCAGCCGAGTGGGAAGCACTGGATGGCGTCTGGCTGGTTCGGCCGCACAACGAAGAGACTTGGCCGCTGTGCCTCACAGCGGCGCAGCGGGAATGGGATGATTGGCGCGACAAACTAGAGCGGGTGGTCATGGTGCGCGAGACGAGCGCGCTGGGTATCCCCACCAACGACTCATGGATCCGCGACTTTGGGCCGGTGTTTGTGCGCACCGTGTTGGGGTCGGTCGCCGCCCAGTCGTTCCGCTTCAATGGCTGGGGGAACAAGTACGAAGCCCGCACCCTCGATGATGCCGTCCCCGAGGGGATACAGGCCCTGACCGGCCTGCCGATGTGGCGCCACGACGCGTTCGTACTTGAAGGCGGCTCGATCGACTCCAACGGTGCTGGCAGTCTGCTGACGACCACCCAGTGCCTAGAGAACGACAATCGAAATCCGGAGGCGGCAACCGATCGGATCGTGAATCACCTGCGCGATTGCCTCGGGATCACCAACATCATCTGGTTGCCGGGGGGAATCAAGGGCGATGACACGGATGGACACATCGACGACATCGCCCGCTTCGTGCGCCGCGATTGCATCGCGGCGCTGCGCGCCCCATTGAGTCATCCGGACCATGATGTGCTCGAGCGTAACTGGCAGGTGCTGGTGGCGGCCCGCGACGAGGGCGGCCGGCCGTTCCAACTGGTGGCCCTGCCCGTGCCCGAGCCGATCTACTACCAGTTTCCAGCCGACCGCTTCGGACCCGGTGGGCGCATGATGCTGCCCGCCAGCCACGCCAACTTTCTGATTGCCAATGGCATCGTGTTTGTGCCGGTGTTTGGCGGCCCCAGCGATGATGTCGCCTGCGATGCGCTGGGGATGGCCATGCCGGGGTTTCGGATTGAACCAATCATGGCTCGCCATCTGGTTGTTGGGCTGGGCAGCCTGCACTGCCTGTCGTGCCATCAGCCCGCCGAAGCCGCCGCAGTGGCTCAACGCTAGGATGATCTGGCGCAAGTCAGGCGCGGGGCATCGAGTGCGGCGCTGCTGGCGCCGCTCCTCTGGATCGGAGTCAGCATCGCCGTCTGCCTGCTGACGATCCGGGACCCCGAGTATCGCTCGCTAGCACCGCTCTACAAGCAAGCGGTGGTCGATTGGCAGGCGCGGCAGCCGCTGTATGTCGGACCGTCGGGCATGAACTATCTGCCGCCATTCGTGCTGCTCTACCTGCCATTCGACGCACTAGGGTTTCCAATCGGCGACTGCGCCTGCTTGCTACGGGCCGCTGGCGGGCGGACTTGGGCTGGTCATCCTGCTCTACTCGGTGATCTCATGGCTGTTTGTCGGCCAGACTCCGCCGGGATGGGCCAGCCTCATGGTGGTGATCGCCCTGCTGGGAAGCGCCCAACTGTTCGTGCGAGGAATCATCGGTGAATACCTCGGCCGACTCTGGGAGCAGAGCCGCGGTCGGCCGATGGTGCTGATTGACTAGGTGATCTGCGGCGGAGCGCCCCGGGCCTAGGCCATCACCTGCTGGATCGGACCGACATCCTCGACCCCGACCAGCCGTTGGTAGAGCCCGCCGTGGAAGTAACTCAGGGCATTGGGATCGATGCCCATCAATGCCAGCGCCGTGGCGTGCAGTTGCTTCACATGGAAGCGATCCTCAACTGCCTCGTTGCCCAGTTCGTCGGTGGCCCCAACGCTGATGCCGCCCTTGATGCCGCCGCCAGCCATCCACATGGTGAATCCAGCGCTGTCGTGATCGCGGCCCGTTCCCTCGGCGTACTCGGCGGTCGGCTGGCGACCGAATTCGCCACCCCAGATCACTAGGGTTTCGTCTAGCAACCCCCGCTGCTTCAGGTCCTTCAGCAGCGCCGCCACCGGCTGATCGGTGCGCCCAGCGTGGTAGTCGTGATTCTTCTTCAGATCGCCGTGGGCATCCCAGTTCGCGTCGTTGTGGTTGCCGCCGGAATACACCTGCACGAATCGCACTCCGCGTTCCACCAGCCGCCGGGCCATGATGCACTTTCGGGCGAAGTCTGAGGTGCGCTCGTTGTCGAGGCCGTACAGCTCACGGATGGCCTTGGGCTCGGCCGAGAGATCAACCGCTTCCGGGGCCTCCGACTGCATGCGATAAGCCAGTTCATACGAAGCGATGCGCGAGGCCAGCGCCGAGTTGCCGGTGCGCAAAGCCTGATGCGACTCGTTCCACATCCTCAGACGATCGAGCATGCCGCGCTGCACTGAGTCGCTCACCCCATCGGCGCGGCCGAGGTCGAGTATTGGTTCGCCCTGCGGCCGCAGCACACAACCGGCATAGGACGCTGGCATGTAGCCGCTCGACCAGTTCTTGGCGCCGGATATCGGCCCGCCGGTTTCGTCGAGCATCACCACGAAGCCGGGCAGGTTCTTGTTCACGCTGCCGAGACCGTAGTTGGCCCACGAGCCGATGCACGGCGCGCCCGAAAGCAACTTGCCGGAGTTCATCATCAGCATGGCCGAGCCGTGCAGCGGACTCTCGGCGTACATGGAGTGCAGGAAGGCCATGTCGTCGACGCAGGTGGCCAGATTGGGGAACAGATCACTCACCCACTTGCCGCACTGCCCGTACTGATTGAACTTCCACTTCGGGCCGACGACGCGCCCCTGGTTCTTGGTGCCACCGCGGCCCTTGGTGCGCACTTCGATGGTCTGGCCGTCGAGGCCGTAGAGCTTGGGCTTGTAGTCAAAGGTGTCGACCTGGCTGGGCCCGCCGTACATGAAGAGAAAGATGACGCTTTTGGCACGCGTCGGGTAGTTCATCCGCGGCAGTCGCGGAGCCTTTGGCACGGGTGTTTCGCCATCGGCGGCCACTGCTTGGCGGGCCAGAAAGCCGTCGGCGGCCAGCATGCTGCTGAGGGCCACCCCGGTGAATGCCCCCCCCGACTCCCAGAGGAACTCGCGCCGCGTCTGGTTGCAGAAGGTGTTGCGGGGTTGGGCAGGCTCAGCGCTCATGGGTCAATCTACGAAGGCGAACTCGTTCAGGTTGTAGACCAGCAGGCACCAAGTAGACAGGGCCTGGTCGGGTTCCAGCCCCTCCTGTCGCTGCATTTGGTCAATGAAGGCCATGCCGTCCTTGATCTCTGAAGCACTGGCCGAGCGGGAAAGCGCCAAGGCGATGCTGCGGGCCACGCAGGCGGCATCGTCGGAGCCGCACTCCTGACGCAAGCGCCTGGCAAACGCGCGGGACTGCTCTTGGGCAAACTCGCCGTTCACCATGGTCAATGCCTGAGTCGGCTGGATCGAAGTGAAGCGCACCGGGCAACTGCCATCGGTGTCGGCTTGATCGAAGCTGGCCAGCAGCGGCTCCTGCAGCGAGCGCTTCACAAAGATGTAGGCGCTGCGGCGGTGGTCGTCGGCGTCGGAGCTGTCGCCCCACGCTTCTTCGGGGCGCGAAGCAGTGGCCAGCACCTCGGCGGGAATTGGCGGAAACACCGATGGCCCGCCCAACTTGAGATTCAGGGACCCGTTGGCGGCCAGCACAGAGTCGCGGATCTCCTCGCCACTGAGCCGTCGGGTGTCAACGCGCCAGAAGGTGTCGTTGGCGCTGTCGGTTTGGGCGAAACCGGCATCACCTGACCAACCCATGCGATAGCTGGCTGAATCCATGATGAGGCGGTGCATGGCCTTCACCGACCATCCGCTCTCAATGAAGCGCAGCGCCAGCCAGTCGAGCAGCTCCGGATGCGTCGGCTCCTCGCCGAGTTTGCCGAAGTCATTGGGATCGCGGCAGATTGCCCGGCCAAAGTGATGCTGCCAGATTCGATTCACCATCACCCGCGCGGTGCGGATGTTTGCTGGATCAGTGATCCAGCGGGCTAGTGCGGTGCGCCGACCGCTGGATTGGCCAGCAGCAGCAGCGGCGATGATGGCCTCGCCGCCACCAAGGGGTGTGGGGAATCCCGGCTCGACCTGAGCCAGCGGCGAATCCGGATTGCCGCGAGCCAGAACGTGCGTTGGTTCGACTGCGCCGGGCACCTCCTGCGCGCAGAGCACCTCGATCGACTCAACGACCGGGGCCCGCATCGCCAGGCGCTGCTGGACCACTTCGTTCAGGGCCCCGGCGGCATCGGCGCCAGACTGCCCGGCAATCAGTTGGCTCGCCGCCGGTCCAAATGCCGCGCCATCGGACAACGCCAGCACCTCGCGCTCGTCCAGCGCGCGGTCGTAGATGCGCACCTCATCAATCGCCCCGCGCAGCGGATTCACCCCCGTATGCAACATGCCTATGGACAACTGCGGCGAAGCCGATAGCGCCTGCCTTCCGGCCACGGCCTCCGCAACGAGCTCTCCGTCGACGAACAGGGCAACCTCGCCGCTAGCGCGCGATCGGGTCAAGGCCACATGGTGCCACACGCCGGTCTCAAGGCCACCAGCGCTTGAGAGGAATGTCTCCGGGTTGCCGATTCCCGCGCAGACGCGGCCGCCACTGAACCACGCAATGCCGAAGTCATCGGTGATGCCCGGCACTTCGCCATCGACCAGCCCCTGACCTAGGAACCAGCGCGCCCCGAACATCTCATCCATCTCCCCCGATCCATCGGCATCGGGACGGAAGTGGAGGGAGATAGTGAAATCATCCTGCACCTGGCGTTCGATGCGACGGGAATCTGCCCCGCTGCGCACTAGCAACGCCATGCCCGACACGCCCTGTTCGCACAGTGTCGAGTCGCCATCAAATGCTTCATGGCGCAGCAGCCCGGCGGCCGGAAATCCGACGGCTTCCAGCGCGGACTGCGGTCGATCACCGCCACCGGCGCCCGCCAAGGACTTGCCCACCAGCGCCTCGGCGCGCGGGGCCAGTTCCAACCGCTGCGCTTTCCAGATGGCGCGCGGGTCCTCACCGTCGGCGCCCATGTCGCTGGGCACATGACGCACGAAGTTGCCGGTGGCGATCGAGTTGCCACCCCCACTGCGATACGGCTTGAGGCCGCGGAAGAATGCCGCCATGCGGTAATAGTCGCTCTGCGGAATCGGATCGCGCTTGTGATCGTGGCAGCGCACGCAACCCATGGCCATGCCCAGCATGACCCGGCTGGTGGTGTCGACCATTCCATCAATGTCGTCGTAGTAGGCGCGCTCGGGATCGGTCGGCTCGTCGTCACGGATCCCTAGATGCAAGAACCCCGTGGCCACCAGCGAGTCGATGGTCGGCTGGGGGAGTTCGTCCCCGGCCAGTTGCAATTGCAGGAACTGGTCGTAGGGCAGGTCATCGTTGAACGCGGCAATCACCCAGTCGCGATAGCGCCACGCCCCCGGCTTGGCACGGTCGCGCTCGTATCCATCGGTTTCAGCCCAGCGCACCAGATCGAGCCAGTGACGCCCCCAGCGCACGCCGTACTGCGGCGATGCCAGCAGTGAACCAACCAAGTTGCGCCAACGCTCGGGGGCAGACTCCCCCTGCCACCGCGCCACGGCCTCTGGAGTCGGCGGCAACCCAGTGAGGTCAAACGAAGCCCGCCGCAGGAGCGTCAGATCGCTGGCTTCACCGGCTGG
>SXGQ01044000.1_pt1 | contig 10908 bp, 6 predicted proteins | sample 3178371 | NCBI WGS metagenome assembly SXGQ01 (sample SAMN11356859, study PRJNA531348) | freshwater metagenome | isolation source: freshwater sample F1-20 | place: China: Fuxian Lake, Yuxi | collected 2017-12-25 | reverse complement strand
TTTGTTTTTTTTTATTTTTTCATTTTATATTTGTTTTGTTTTTCATTTTGTATTTTGTTTTTTGTTTAATATCCCTTAATTTTTTTAGCGGTTAAATGAGGTTAATGTTGTAATGTTGTATGAAATTAATTCATTGTGTTAGAATCGCGAAACTGAACTCGCCATCGAAGCGGTGTCTGGGATTCACGGAGCTGATGTGGTAAATGTCCGACAAGCATTCGCTTGCGTATGCACGCAACTCCTTCAGTTCATTCATTTGATCAACCGCCTTTTCGTAGTAATCTTTGATTTGCCGCGAATCACGATTAATTGTCATGAATGTGTCGCGAATACGATACAATATATCGGTCGCGGCATTTTGAACCGCCACAAGCAAGTCAAGGATTTGGCGACTGATTTCGGAATCCTGATGCAGGCGAAATACTCGTCTGCGAAATATTTCTTCGGTGATGTCTTTGCACATGAACAGCACTTGAAGTTTTTCCATACGCGTTCTGACTTCGGCACTTTCGCGGAATCTCGGAATGTCGTGCAAACGCAAGTGGCTAATGGATTGTATTATCTCTAACGTCCTGGCATAGTATGTTTTCAGATGTGTTTTCAGATGGTCAACCGTTTGGTCTATACCGGTATTGCGCACTTTCGAAAATATGCTTGTAACTATAGAGTGAAGATCGGTAGAAAATCTCCCGTCGATTTCGCGACCACATTGAATGTCGGCCGGGTCACGTGCCATTCCTCCACCAGCGCCAGTGCCACCACCCTTGCGCATCCACTCCAAGTAGTGTGGATTGTGCCCGCGCTCTTCAATGCGACCCGTTTTCCAGGACCACAAATTCTTGCACGATGTGCAGAACATTTGGTCACATCCTTCGGTCTTGTGAATGTAGATTCCGCATCCTGGACCTGGGCAAGGTTTCGTGTCTGCCTTCATGAGCTTGATGGTTTCAACCGTGTCTGGATTGCAAACATGTGCATCGGTTTCTTCCTTGGTTGTTCCCTTGATTTCGTGGCAGTGCGTGCACGAGAATTTGTCACACACGCCACACTTCCAAGCAGATGACACGAATCCGCGGCATTCCGGGTCGCAGCATTTGTGCTGAAATGCGGACACGGTATCTGCATCGTTTGGCGAACCATACAATCCATCACCCCTGCTGTGTCTGAGAAAGCGGATATCGTCGGTGAGAATCCGTTTTTGAATTAACAAATCCCTGATCTGTCGTTCAACTTCATCAAACTCCTTTGACTTCTGTCGAGCGAGCTTTTCGCGCTCAACGCGTGGTTGAGCCAATGGAAGAAGTGCCAGCTGCTGCTGGTAAAGAATATTGACCCTGTGTTCGCGCATATCTCCCCTTATAAACGTGTCAGTGAAATGTTGTTTGAGAAAGCGAGTTGTCATTTCCGTGTTGCATTTCATGCATTTGGCTTGGCTCACACCATCGCTGGTGAGAAAGATCTTGTAGCAGTTGTGGCACGCTGCATAGTCGCAAGATGGACAGACAATTGGTTTGCGCAACATCTTTGTGAACACTTCACAGCATGTAGGGCATTCAGTTGCAGTTGTTCCACTCGCAACCTGTGCTTTAACCAGAGATAAAAGTTGACCATCTGTAAGTTTGTGTGCTTGGAACATTTGTTGAATGGGAATGGGTGGTAGTCGTCGTTGATTGTTGAGTAATCGATATAATAGAATCATACTTATAATAATAAGCTTTCTAAATCCGCATCAATTTTTTTTCATACAATGACTATAATTAACCAGTAAACTTCAAATTTCATCTTTAATGGGTCGTCGCATTCACGACTGCTGGTGCTTTTCGCTTGACAACCATCATCTTCTTCACTTTTCCCGCGCTACCTGCACACGCCGATGCGTTTGCAGAAGCAGAACTCATGGTGTCATTTTCCCGCCTTTTTCGCTCCACAATCACGCTATACGCCGATTCCAATGCATCCAAGTCGCGAATCCATAGTGCAGATGCGGTGGTTTCCATCAGTTCGGCGTATTCCCGCTGTTTTGAATCTCGGTCGGTCATTAGTGCGGTAACTTTCTCTTCCGTAACCCCATCCTGTGGCATTTTCAGAAGATAGTCATACCCACCGTCACGCACCGCGTATCCTCGCGACGCAAGCAATGCATTGATTGACTCGCGCTTCTGACGACGCAAATCCAGCGTGTCGTCCAGCTGTTCCTGGATGTATTTGGCCCGATTGGACAGCACTTCCAACTCGCTCAAAAGCTTCGCGAGCATTGCGCTTCGTCTCCGTTCATAAATCTCGCGGCGGACCGGGAAGAATGCGCGCGCAATGTCGTAAACGGTCTCATACCGACGCAATTTCTCGTTTTCGTCAAACAAGTTCATATTGGATGTCGACTGCGTGGTATAGAGTTTGAGCGTTTTTTCCAGCCCGTTACACTCCGTTACACTTGTCGCGCTTTGGTATCGGTCGCGCTCCGCAATGGGTTGCGTCATTGTAATCATGAAATCAACGGTCGAGTCGGTGCTCATGTCACAATACTCCTTTACGTGCGGCGGCGTATGCACCGCGTTTGCACCGGTTCCGCTCGTAGTAGGCTCCATCAACGCCTCCAAATGCGTCTTGAAATCCTCCGTCCAAAATCCGATTGGAAGTTCAGTCACGCGAACTCGATGGTCGTCAATTGCGATGTAGGAACCCTTGATTGCGTATTTCGCTGGACCCGAACCAGATTCTGACGAGTTTAACTTTGCAATTGTTCCTTTGAATCCCTGGTAGAACGGTTCAATTGCGATTCCGCTTGCGCTTGTGCCTGCAGTGCCTTTATTGCCAGTAGCGTCATCCGAATCCGCAATGAGAGCGCGCATATACGCAATAATCTGTAGCGGGTTGTGGCACATGATGTCCGTGCTGAACCCCGTTCCAATTCCCTTGGTTCCGTTCACAAGCACGAGCGGAATGGTTGGCGCGTAAAACACGGGCTCCACGAGCTCGCCGTCATCGTTCAGATACTTCATTATTCCGTCATCCTCGGGTCGAAACAATATGCGCGTGAGCGGGTTCAAAATCGTGAAGATGTATCTTTCGCTCGCTGAATCTTTTCCTCCCTGAAGACGCGTGTTGTGTGTGATTGTAAAATCGCCGAGCAAGAATCGTTCATTCTTGTCAATATTCCATCCACAAAACGCACCACGGCCTATTCCTTTGATTTCTATTTTGTGTATCCCACAATGGGTTCTTAATCTCGCCTGATAAGCGATTTGTTTTCTTGGAACTTTCACGGGAATTTTGTCAATATTGTTTCCGGTGATAGATAAATCAAACATTCCATTGGAAGTTTTTGATATTTTCGCTCTAAATCCTAAAGAGCCGGCAATAATTCGAAATGACTCCAATAAATGGTGCCTTTTTTCACATTGCGATATCACATACCGATAAGAATCATTCTGCCGTTTCAAACATCCGTCGGTGTCAATCATTCCTGCAAGCACTTTTAACCTATTTTCTTCAGAATTCACAACATACGCAATTGGAACGTGTTTGTTATCATAAAGATTGTGTCGTTTGAATAATTCGACAACCGGATTTAAGTTGACCACATTGCGTCCATCTGCATTTTTTCCACACCCTTTAACGAAATCGACTCTCTTTTCAAAGGTCCATCCATCGCACGCATTACAAATGTGTTTGGAAGTTTTGCATCCAATGCAGTTTGCCCGACTATGTCCAGGTTCTCCAATCGCGGTCGCCTTACCAGTAGATGATCCACGTCGTCGAATGTAGAACGAATGATTTTCGTGTGGTGGTATGTTTTTGACATGACATATTTCACATCCAATCGTGTCAGTCCACACGGCCCAAGATTTAATGATTTCGGAATCCATACTTGCAAATGCATTGCATTTGCTCATTCCATCTCCTAACCACAAACCCAATATGTATGGATCTATGGGCAATTCTTGTTCTTTCCATTGTATAACTGATGTGTTGAGAATACCCTTCATATGACCCTTTACACTTGCTGGCAGGGCCAGATATTGTTGCACATTGATGTCAAATATATTGACGTCCGTTATCGTCTTTGAAAATTCAAATATTTTATCGTAAGCATCTTGTTTGGTCAAACGCGATTTGTTTAAGTGTGCACTCTTTGCCGAATCCACTGTTTGACTACTCAGACATTTTACCGTTTTAGTATCATCATCGAAATAGTTCATGTGCCACGAATTGGATGATTTTTTCCAGAATATTGACTTGTGCCCAGAATAACACACTGTCAGTATATGATGACTGTTCACAATGTAATTGTCCATATTTCCATTCGACACTTCATACATTTCGTCCACACCATTCGTCAGTTTCGAAACGGTTCGACATGTTCCATCATCTCCGACCAACTTGTCGCCAACTTTTATATTTTTAGCTTTTTCGATATCACCACTCCACAACAATACCGGCGTTTCGGGATCAATGCAGCCAAACTGACCATTGGGTTCAAATAAATTGATGTTGTTGCTGCCAACAAAGTTCTGCGCCATGCCGACAATGGTGGCATTTAGACTGGCCTCGCCGTGGTGATACCCGGAATGCTCCGAAACGTAACCGCTGAATTGGGCAACTTTGATTTCCGTTTTTGTGAGCCCCTTCTTGAACGCGGCATACAGGATTTTCCGCTGGCCCAGCTTTTGTCCGTCCATCAGATTCGGAATGGACCGTTCGTTGTCATACACCGAAAAGTGTATCATTTCCTGGTTTATAAACTCTGAATACGACACCTCGGGTTTGCGTGTATCCAAGAACGCGTCCCTGGAATATGACGCGAGCCACGTTTTGCGGTCATCGGGGCGCTTCTTGTTAAACGCCATATCCACGGAATCGTCGCACGTTTCACCGCCGTGCACGAACGATACCGTTTTCTTGCGCTCAAAATATTCCTTGAATTCCTTGCTCGTGCTTGTTCCCAGACCCTTGTAATATTTGATGGTCCACGCTTTGAGCGCGGCGTCCTGTGCTTCCGCATTGGCACCCAGGGTGCGCTTCCATTCCTCGTATTCTCCGTCGTTGTAGAACAGCATGGGTTCACCCCTTCCCGCCCGAGTAGCTTTCAGAATCGGCGTGTTCATGAATCCGATGAACCCCGGAATGTGGGCAAGGGACGGCCATTCGGACTGAAACAAGTTGATACCGAGTCCCTTGATATGCGACCCGTCCAAATCCTGGTCGGTCATGAAGAGGATTTTACCGTAACGCAGTTTTGTGCGCACGAGGTCGGGTGTGTATTCGCGCCCCGTTTCCAGACCCATGATTTGCTTGATTTCCGCGATTTCGTGGTTCTCGGAAATGCGCTTTGTGGCCTCACCGCGCACGTTGAATATTTTACCCTTCATTGGGTAAACGCCGATGAAATTACGGTCTTCTTTTGACAGTCCCGAAACGATTCCCGCCTTGGCAGAGTCGCCTTCGCAGAAGATAATGGTGCACTGGTCTGACTTGTCCGTTCCCGCCAAATTGGCGTCCATCAGTTTCGGAATTCCGCGAAGTGTGCGTGACTTCACACCGTCCGTCTTTTTGGCGGCCTTGGTGTCCTTCACTTCCGTCAAAGCGCATGCGGCGTCAATCACCCCCATTTTTGCAATCTTCTCAATGAAGTCGTCGCTTACGGTGCAAGATGAACCGAACGCGGCGACATTCGTGCCAAGCTCGTCCTTGGTTTGGCTGGAGAATGACGGGTTCTCGATATCGCAACGCAGAAACAGCATGAGCTGTTCCTTGATGGTGTTGGGTTTCACATCAATCTTCTTTTTCTTCTTGATGAGCGCTGCCAATTTTCGCACAATTTGGCCCAGAATGTATTCCACGTGTTTCCCGCCTTTGGGCGTGTAAATACCGTTGACAAATGAAACGTGTGTGAACTCGTCGGTTGGGGTCAAACACACCACATACTCCCAACGCGCGTCGGGCGATTCGTATGCGCGTTTTGCATCACCCTTTCCGCCAATATAGAGGTCCACATATTGCTGAAAATGCTTCACTGGAACGGTTTCGCCGTTGTATTTCACGCGGATGCTTCGGTCCGTTACTGCTGCGATGTCGAACACGCGCTTCATGAACAGCGACATCATGTCGGCAGTCGGAACATTGCTGGAAAGACCGAATCGAATGTAGTCGGGGCGGAAGCTGATTTTGGTATAAGGCTTAGTCTTGGAACATTTGGTTATTTTTGGAGGTGAAATGACGGTGAGATTGGAATGGAATTCTTGGTAGTATTTGAGACCGCGCACGTGGTCGACCGTCTCAACTGCACCCCAGGTTGACCAAATAAACACCAACTTTACACCAAACCCGTTTTTCCCGCCGACAATCTTTTCCTTCTTTGATTCGTCGTAGTTGGTTGAAGTGCGCAGGTGGCCGAAAATCATCTCGGGAATCCATATGTCGTGTTCGGGATGTTTGGCAACGGCAACACCGTCTCCGTCGTTTGTCATGCAGATTGTGCCGTCGGTTGAAGAACACGTGATTTCCAAATACGTTACCGGGAGCGCGTCGGTATTTCCGTCTGCGATAGCATGTGCTTGGCGAATTGCATGGTCGCGCATGTTCACAAGCCCCTCGTCGAACAGCTTGTATAAACCTGGAATAAATGTTATTGGGCGGCGAACCATTGTCACGCTTGCCAGTGTTATTGAATCCTTTTCTTTTTCTTTTTCAACTGATGATGGTGGTTGCGCATGTGACACCATGGCGATAAAATCGGTGGCGTCTGTTGTATTAATAGGCCCAATATACGTATCGGGCCGTTTTAATACGTGTTCCAAATCAGTAAGCTTTTGGTATTTTGAAAGCGAGTCAGAGGAAGATGATGTCGATGTCGATGCCATTGTTTGTTTTCAATGCGTTTTGTTAAATTGCAGAGTTGCAGATACGTGTGCTGACCAAATAATATAATATGATTGTCATTCAATTTTTATATTATTTGAAAAAAAAGTGTTAATTGTTTATAAAATACTTACCGTATGAAATGTTTACTTACCATACTCACCTCGAGTAAATGAACAGAACGAATGCGACCATTGTCATGCGGATGAAATTTCCAACAATGAGATCAAAGTAGTCGATTTCACGCGTTATTGATGGGCGTGTGTTGACCGCAGCCGGTGCTATGGATACAGCTTCAATTAGTGCCGGTGCCGGCGATTGCTGCCAGATTGGTTGGATTGACGTTGCTGTTGTTGCTGTTGTTGCTGTTGTTGTCTGAAAGAGAGGTGACTGAAATGGCGATCGATGAGTTGCATCGCGATTTGCAAAGATGGGTGAGATGGGTGAGATGGGTGAGATATAAACCGCAGGTGCCGACAGAGGCGGTTGTTGCTGCTGCTGCAGGTAGTGCGCAACCCTGATTCTGATAATCGGGTCATCAATGTTAACACTTGTAACACTCACGTCATGTTCGGCCTCACGATGAGAACCGTCAATATCGTGATTTTCATCTTCATCTTCATCTTGATCCTCATCCTCATCCTCGCCATCGTCCTCGTCTTCTTCGTCGTCCTCGTCTTCTTCGTCGTCCTCTTCGTCGTCGTCGTCAATTCCGTTGTATTCATATGCGTTCCAGGATGAATGATATGTTTCCTCACTCGTGCCCTGCCATCCAGCCATACTGTGAGCGGCCCCGAATGCGAGTTCGCGCGAAAGTGACAGAATCATTGCAGCGCGTCCTTCGATATCCTGAAACGCGCCAATAACAGCGATTCGTCGGGTCAAGTCAATGGCGGTTTCTTCCTCTCGGATAATGTTAGCAACAATAGTGGCGGTTAATGGTTCAATTGCAGGCGCGCGGGCGGGCTCGATTTCTGCGCGACAGTTGGGGCATGTATTGCGAACTGCGAGATGTTTCAGCAAACACGACGTGCAGAATGCGTGGCCGCATTCGGTGATTGTAACGTTATTGACCGCTGTTTGGTCGATGCAAATAGAGCATTCCAGTTTCGCCTCAGGTGCGTCGGTTGCGTCGGCGTCGGCGTCAGGTCCAGTTTGAGTTCCAATTTCTGTAAAAGTTTTTGCGGGAAACAATCGACGTCTCACGGATTCCTTATCCTTTGACGCGATTGTTACATGGGTATGGGTGTGAGTAGATGTTTCAGTTCCGGGAACAGATGTCGAAGAAATCGATGGCATAATGATTGAGTCAAGCGTGCTATTCTTTAAACTCTGAAAGGAATTTAAATCAATTTTTTTGTTAATTGTCAAAATACGGGCTGTCGCTAATCGTCATCCCACAGTAATTTTTGGGGGCCTTTTTATAATCAACCGGGGTATAAATCTTAAGATCACTGGCTTCCTTAATTAAAAACCGGAAATTGTCCCAGAATTCGTCCTTGTGTCCAACGCTTTCGGTTGCAATGTGACTCAACTCATGAAGCGCCACAAATGTGAGCGTATTCTCGTCTATAAGTTTACTGCCCTTTTTAGTGGTGTTCAGACAAAATGCGAGTTTCTCCCCCTTATTCTCACTGTATGCCGTGAATTCGCTGGTTGGAAGCGTTTCTGAAACTTTTTCAGGTTTGAACCGCGACACCAGGCGTTTAACGTTCGGTCGGTCCGGATATTTTTCCCCCAGTACGGAAACAATTTTTTTCATTTTCTGGGTAATTTTTGCAAGCATGTCAGCCGACTCCTCCAAACGCGCCCGTTCGCGAACACAATACTTATTTCCATCTACACTGGATATAATGCATTTCAGGTTGAATGTGTCCGATTCCTGATACAGTTTCAGGCAGACAACCACTATAAAAAATATAATGACGTATCCCAATATGTCGATCTTCATAATGAATGTGGGACTATACTATACTCAATCAATAATAATATAGTATACTATAATATTATTATTATTTATTCGTTGTTCGGGTTGAAATGTTTACTGGGGGCCACAACCAACTTCAAGGGGGGTGCGCATGAGGTCTGGTGCAAACGTGCTGTTGTTCCAAGGCCCGATATTCAGCTGGGGATTGGGGGGCTCCGAACGAAGCTGCAGGTTGGGATTCTTCATGGTGTTGCCGATGGTGTCAATACCCGCTAAAAATCCGGCGCTAAGAAGGCTCTGGTTCATGAGATCACCGCTTCCGGACGGGTTCAACTGGGCCCACTGGCTGTTGGGGTCTTTGGGGAGCATGTTCATGTTTGGGAGCAGATCACCCGGGGCAGCTACGGCCTGACTGGTGGAGCTTGGAGCGGATACGACGGGGCCCTGGATGCCACTAACGTCTTCATATTCGTTCCCCTGCATACCGCTTGATGGCTGGTATCCGGAACCGGCGCTGGCAGAAGTGGCAGCGGGGGACAGACCTTGGGGTTGGCCGAACTTCTCGGGGAAAAAGTTTTTATCGGTGGAATACTGGTAAATCGCCCATAGGAGCACAATAGCGCCTAAAATTGCGATCATGTGGTGTTGCCTAAAATTTCTCTGTAAATCACGAACGATTGCAGAATTCATTGTATAAACGGTTGTTATAGAATAGTTGTTTGTTTTATTATTCTTATATATAAAATAAATATGATAAAAATATTTTATTTTTATTTATATTTATAATTTAATTATTTTGAATGCCGCATGTATATCCGAAATCCAATCTTTCACTCTTTCTAAGTATTTCTAAATAAACCTCGCAATTTGCATCATTCTCATTTCCATTCTTCACCCAAGAGCATCATAATCGGATATTGACAGGTGAATTGAATCTCCTGAAATGTTAATTGGTGGTCGTTTTTTAAAATCGTTGCAGTCTTCGTCATCACCATCGTCATCCTCTCCAGCATAGGAATCGTTAACATCACTGCTGTCACTGTTACTGCTGTTATTATCACTGTTGCCAATAGCATCGTCGTGACTATCATCATGATCATCGACATCATCATCGACATCATTGTCGTCACTATCATCCTCAACGAGTTGCAAGTTATATGTGTTTTTAATGTTTTTTGCGTCTAAATATGCGGCGATAGACACCTGCTTGGCTTCATGCGCACGCTTTCTCGCCGCCTTATATAATGTATAATACACTTCTAATGGGTCCTTTATTTTTATGCTGGATGTGGCGCTGTCCACACGAATGTCGTCGACACTACTTATACTTCTATCGGGTGGAGAAATTGGGATTGCAGACGTGACATGCGCGAGCACTGTATCCGTATCCGACCCGAGCCGCTTTGCGGTCGTATTATTATTAGTATTAATAATAGCTGAGAATCCCAGATCCTTCTTAATGATGCACGTCTGAAATACGGGCTTCTGAACTATAACCGCAATTTGCTTTGAAGCCAGTTCAAGTTGAAAACTGCTGGAAGTGAAACGGATGCCTAAAACTTCCACAATGGATATTATATGGTGGGTTGCATTTATGTAGTCAACTTGCACTGAATTTTCTGATTCGTCAAATACGGTGCAGCTGAATTGATTTATTCGCGTTTTACCTGGCAGAACATTTATGCGAATAGAAAACTGTTTTCCTCCTTTAAACGGTTTCATTGGAGATGTAAACAGATTTCGAATGTCATCTTCTGACAACGGGTCGCGAAACCAGACCTTGCCGTGTTCGTGAAGCAAGCGTATGATACGGTCTTCCAGGCATTCAACCCATTCCAGAAATGCAGCATTTTCTGCAGCAATTTTACTCGAACCTGTATTTGGATCAAGAATAATATCATAGTACGCTTTGCGACCGTTAACGACCATACCTTGACGTGTTTCGCACGTCGGAGTTTGAACATATAGCGCTTCGTCACCGTGCATTAATTTGGTGAAATGCGCAGAGCCCCCTTGAACCACCGTTGGTGTGGTGAGTGTTATTTTATCGAAATCAAACGGCGTTCCGAGCGTATGGATTCGTTGGAGGTCTGTCATTTATTGATTATGTTTGTAATGAGATT
>SXGQ01683673.1_pt1 | contig 10910 bp, 11 predicted proteins | sample 3178371 | NCBI WGS metagenome assembly SXGQ01 (sample SAMN11356859, study PRJNA531348) | freshwater metagenome | isolation source: freshwater sample F1-20 | place: China: Fuxian Lake, Yuxi | collected 2017-12-25 | reverse complement strand
CGGTTCGAATCCGTCTCGGGGCACCATTTAAATCAAGATTTCATGGCGCTGGGCCAATTCGGAGTATGTCACCGGGGACACACTGGGGATGCATCTTCGCAAGTTTCTACGGCTTTTCCGGCCAAGCCATCATCGCTGTGGCTAGTCCTCGAATAGGTCGCTCGCGGCCAGTTCCTCCAACAGTCCGTCGACGCTGCAATCCCGGCGTAGACTTTCGACGCGGCCCTTCGCAACGACAGGATCATTGAAGCCTGGCTCTGGACTATGGCAAGCCGGTCGGTTTGCGTTTCCGGGAAGCGCCGATTTCTTCTCTTTGCCTCTCGACTCGGCAAGCGCAATCGCCACCATGTCCACGCATGGGGAACCTGAGAGGAGAGGGGATGGCGGCGGCCTTAAGGTGCCTTGTCTTTCTTTGCTGTGTGCTGCTGCTCGTGCCAAGCCTGTTCGGGAAGACCTTTAGCGGGGCCGAGCGCTACGGCTACCTCGCCGACATCATGCCGGGCGACTGGGCCGCCACCAACGTTTGGATCGACGGCACCGATTGCACGCTCGCCCGCGGCACATGGCTGGCGCTGTGCGAGGACGGGAAGCTGGTGCCGATCTCCGAACGGGCGCAGGCCGACGATCCCGGCCACGCGCTGCTGCTCAATGCCTGGGCGGCGGCCACCGGCCGTCGCGCCACGCTGGTGGATGTGGCGAGGCTCAACACCGTCCTCAACGCGCTGGGTCTTGTCACGCTCGCCGGCCTGCTGGTGGCACTCCGCGTTTGGGGCGCAGCGGCGGCGCTCCTCGTGTTGGGGCCGGCCGAGTATCTCTTCTGGATGGGCACATCGCCGCACTGGAGTTACATCGGAATGGTGAGCTTGGCCGCCGTGTTGCCGCTGGCGCTTCTGGCGCGGGCCGAGGGAATGCTGGGGCGGCGGGCCGCGGCGGCGTGGATCGGCGTCGGACTCGTGTTCCTGGCCTGTGTCGCGCTGGTACGTGAATCGATCGGCATCATGGGCCTGCTGATTTCGCTTGCCGCACTTTTCTGGTCAGGCGTGAAGGCGCCGCGGTCGCCGGCGAAGGTCGCGGGTCTGCTCGTGGTTGCGTCGCTGTCGTTCATCGCGTTCACGGCGCCCCGCCTCGCGGTCGCGGCGCGCGACGCCTCCTTCGACATGGTGGCGGCCGAGCGGCTGGAGCGCCACGGGCTCGCGCACACGCTCTATCTCGGCCTGGGCTTCGTCGAGAACAAATACGGGCTCATCTACGACGACGATTTCGGCTACGAGAGCGCGCGCAGGATCGTGCCGGACATCGTCTTCTTCTCGCCCGAGTATTTCCGGCTGATGTGGAAGCTCTACCTCGGCTACGTCGTCCGGGATCCCGTCGAAGTGGCGCGCATCTACCTCGTGAAGGCCGGGCTACTGCTCGAGCGGCCGACCGTCCATCCCGGCCCACCGCTCGGCGTGGTAGTCGCCGTCGCGGTGCTGCATTTCCTCGTGCTGACCGCGTTCGGCTGGTGGCGGCGCATCGGCTTCAGCCAGGGCCTGATCGTCGAGGCGGTGGCGCTCGCGTTCCTCGGCCTGTTCGTCGCGCAAGGCATGGTGGCGCTGCCCAGCCATATGTACATCGTGCCGATCAATGCCTTCGTGCTGGTGCTTCTGGGGGTGATCGCGGAGTCCTTCCTGCGCGCGCTTTGGACGCTTTGGTGGACGCCAGACGCGGCAGTTCATCGGTCGTGGTCCAGAGGTAGGCGGGCCGGATCGTAGAGCCGCAAGCGCTTTTCGTCGGCTAAGTCCCCGCCGAAAGCCATGTAGGCGTGAACCGGCGGGCGGCGGCAGAGCCGAAGAAGTCGAGACCGCGCAAGCCACAATGAGGGGCTTGGCCTTCTCCTAGCCGTTGGAGGAACACCCGATAGATGTCCTTGGCTTCTTCGGCCACGGCATTCTCTCAATCTTGCATGACGCCCGGTGAAAAATCGGGCTGGTCGTTTCCAGGCACCGGTCGGCTATCGCTGCGTGCCGCGCCGATGGCCGTACTCTCGGTAGACTCTGGTGCCGATGATGTACGCCGTGCCCGCCAGCACGACGATGTTCACGGCGATATAATAATCCTTGAGGTTGCCCAAGATGGTGGATTGGCCGAACTGATCGTTGCGGACGAGAAGCAATGCGCCCAGGCTGGAGGCGAACAGAATCCGAACCCAGCGCGGCGTTTTCTTGTCGGCTATCTGGCAGAAGCGCCGGACCGCGCCGAGCGCCCGTGCGGCGTCTGGTTTCATCGTTACTCTCTGCACGTTTCCGTCTTTTGGAGTTTACATCCATTCCGGCCGGACCGGCCAGCGGCCTTTGCCGCGCTTCGACCCGGCGACGTCGGGACTTCCAGCCCCGGTTCGTCTTGAGATGCAGCTCGTATTCCTGGATGTCGGCCGGCGCGAAGCCCGGCAGATGGCCGAACTTCGTCACCTTGTGACCCTGCATGAGCGTCTCGCCGGTTGCGGGATCGCGGCGAGAGGCCCCGTCCTTGCCCGATCAGGGGAATGAAGGCGGAGAGCTCCGCCTGCAGGTCGTGCAGTCGGCCCTGTTCGCCGATGATGGCGCGCGCTTCTGTTTCGGCAACCGGGCCTGGGACCGTCATTTCGGTGTCCTCCGCCCAGCCGAACCGCGCGATCTCGCTCGACGGACGAGTGGCGATATCGGCTATGATTGCATGTCTCGACTGAGGGGATTGTGAGAATGCCAGGAACGCTCTTTATCGACTCGACGCCGGATATCGATCTCGTCTGGAAGCGGGTGCATCGACCGGATGACATCGCCGTCGCGGTCAACAGGGGGCCGGTCGCCGAGGGCGACATCCCGGGCAAGGTCGCGGGCTACGACACGGTGATCAACGACGCGACCTATTTCAACGAGGCCACCCTGAAGCGCTGCGCCGGCCTGAAGCACATCGTCTTCCTGGGCACGGGTGCGGCGAGCTTCGTCGATCTCGCCGCCGCGCAACGCCTCGGCATCAAGGTCTCGACCATCGCGGGCTACGGCGACACGACGGTTGCCGAGCACGCCATGGGCCTGGTCTTCGCGGCCGCGCGCCACATCGCCACCATGCACGGGATCGTTCGCTCCGGCGGCTGGCGACCGATGCAGGGCATGGAACTGCGCGGCAAGACCCTGGGACTTGTCGGCCTGGGCGGCATCGGCCGCGAGATGGCGCGTATCGCCCAGGGCGTCGGGTTGAAGGTGATCGCCTACAACCGCTCGCCCCGGGCCGACGCCCCGGTGCCGATGGTAGCCATCGACGAACTGCTGGCGAAGTCGGACATCGTGAGCCTGCATCTCGGGCTGAATGACGCGACGCGCGGCTTCCTCGACCGCGCGCGGCTCAAGAAGACGAAGCCCGGCGTGATCGTGGTCAACACGGCGCGCGCCGGCGTCGTCGACGAGCCCGCCTTGTTCGATCTCCTGCGGTCCGGCCACGTCGGCCACTACGCGACCGACGTGTTTGCCAAGGAGCCGACCGCGCCCGACGACCCGCTGCTTACGCTCGACAACGTCACGCTGACGGCGCACGCCGGCTACAACACGCCGGAAGCGGCGATGACGATGTATCGCCGCGCCATAGATCTTGCGGCGGCCGGTCCCTGAAGCGGCGGATCGCGCTACGCGGCCTTCGGCATCTCGCGGCCGGCGTCGATCATCGCGCCGGCGAGCATCGTGTAGGCGGAGGACCAGGCTTCCTCGATCTCGGCGGTGAAGGCCGCGGCCAGGCCCGTCTCCAGGGTCCACAGCAGTGCGGCACCGACCGGGGCGTACTGCTCGGCGGTGACGCCGTAGCCGGCATGCCGCTTGCCGAGCGCGCGCACGGCCGGCAGCAGCGTGTCGACGTGGCTCAGCCCCGCGACGACGGTGCCGAGCATCGCCATCAGCTTCTTCTTCTGCTCCGACAGATCGTCGGGGAACATGGCCCGCACTTCGGGAGCGATCTCGAACAGGCGGCCGTAGAAGAGATCGGCGGCGGTGGCGGCGATCGGAGCGACCTGGGCGAAGCTCGTCTGCACGAGCTTGATCTGATGCGGCGTCATGGGCGGGACCCTCGGTGAGCGGTTTGTCGTCGCCCCGGGGTTTACGCGCGCTTGGCCTCGTTGCCATGTCGCGCCAGCGGAAACATGTATCGTCCGTATCGCCGCACATCCGCTAGTCTTGTCGCCCGCATCACCTTGTGGAGTCCGTTCTGGCCCGCGATCTCGAGACACTGCACCGCGCGGCCGCCGAATCGCAGGCAGAGGCCGAGGCGGCGATACGAAGCTACGAACGCGGGAGTTCGATCAGGCTCGCCCTGGTCTTCTTCCCGGTGCCGTTCATCGTCTTGCTCGTGCGGCTGCATCTCGAGGCGTGGGGCTACTATGTCGCCGGTGGGTCGCTGGTGGCGTCGGCCGCGCTGCTCTTCGCTCTCGACCGGGCGGCGGCGGCGAGGCGCGATCGTGCCATCCGTGCTGCCGAGCGCGCCCGGAAGGCCTGCGACCAGGCGCGTGCCGCCAAGGACACGCGCTGAGGGTTTCAGGCCTCGACTTTCAGAAGGTCGGTGGCGAGCAGGACCTCGCCGTCGAAATGGGCCTTGGCCTCGGCGATCCATTCCGGCTCGGTGCCGGGCAATGGCGCCGGCACCGGATGGTTGAGCACCAGCGTGCGCACGCCGGCATCGCGGGCGGTCCGTGCCGCCTGGGCGATGTCGGAATGGTAGTCCATCACGTCGCGAAAGCGCTGGATCGGCACTTTCTCGATCATCTGGCGGCGGATCACCGTCTGCACGTAGACATGCGCGCCCTTGCACAGGCGTGTGAGCCCGGGGCAGGGCACGGTGTCGCCGGCGATTGCCACCACCTTGCCCTCGGCTTCGATGCGAAAGCCGACCGTCGGGTGCACCGGGCTGTGGTCGGTCGGCGCTGCCAAGACACGGATGCCGCCGGCCTCCCAGGCGAGGCCCTCGGACACCTCGGTGACATTCACCTCCGGCCGGTGCGGCAGGTCGGGATGGTGCGCCATGCGGTAGTGGATGTCGTTCTCAAGCATCGCCAGCGTGGCGTCGGTGAATTTCCCGAAGCCCGCCGGCCCGATCGCCGTCAGCGGCCGCGGCTCGGTGTTGGTGATCCAGCGCGTGGTGATGACGTCGTTGTAGTCGGTGGTGTGATCGCTGTGCATGTGGGTGACGAACAGCGCGGCAAGCTCGCGCGCCGTCATGCCGACGGCGACCCCGCGCATCAGCACGGCTCGGCCGCAATCGAACAGCAGGTCGGTCTTGCCGATCCGAACCAGCGTCGAAGGGCCGGCGCGGTCGGCGGTGACCATGGGCGACCCGCTGCCGAGGATGGTCACTTGCATGAAAGACCTTCCGGGTAAGGTTGGATCAGCCGTTCGAAAGCCGACGCCATTCGCGCGACGGACGCAATAGCGTGTCCCTGGCCTTGTCGACCTGTTTCGCGAGATAGGTCGTGGCCGCATGATCGGGATGGACCAGTCTTGCGAGGCGTTCGTGCGCGGCGCGGATCGCCGCCTCGTCGGCGTTCGCATCGAGGCCCAGGACGTCGAGCGCTTCGGCTCTCGACATGCCGTTGCCGTCGATCCGGGAGGCGAGCCGGAGATCCTGTTGCGCCGCCCGGTGTACATAAGCTTCGAGGATCGCGGCGGCGCGCTGCACCGTCTCCGGATCGCCCGCCACGTCGGCGGGCCATTCCTTCATGTCGAAGGGGCGCGGCCTCGGCCGGAAGCGATTGAACGCGGCACGCAGCGGCCCCAGGATTGTCCGCCACTTCAGGAAGGTCGGAATGGCCAGCATGGCGGCGCCGACCAGCATCGCCCCCGGCCACTGGCCGTCGGCGATCATCCAGATGACCAGCGGAATGCCGGCGAGGACCAGCAGCAGCAGCATCCACCGCCCCACCCGCATCATCGTTTGCGGGTCGGAATGGATGAACCAGTCGATAAACTTCGCCGCCGTTGCCAGCACGGAGAGGCCGAGCACGACAGCGCTGATGATAACGGCGTAGTCCATCGGTGGAGACTACAAGCGCCGCGAGCGAAAATCAGCCCTCGAAAATCAGCGTCCAGGTGTCTAGACTTCGCGATGTTTGTTAGCGGGAATCGCCTCTAGCATTCGTGGAACCGAGCGATCGAGGAGTGCGGTAAATGGCCGAATCGACCAGAGAGACGCCCAGCCAAACGGCCACCACCGACCTTGGAGCCGCTTCGATCATAGCCTCGGCGACCCAGCCGAATGTGCCGGCGCGAAAAGCCTCGATCGACGAATTCCTCAAACGCAATGCCGAAGTGCTGGAAAAGGACCGCGCCGAGTTCCAGACCTATCTGATCGCCAAGCAGGAAGCCGCCACCGAGAAAGCCAAGGCCGCCGCGGCCACGGCGCCGGCGCGCAAGAGCCGGATGAGCCGGCGTACGATGCTGAACGTAGCCGTCGGCACGGCGGGCGCCGCGGAAGCGGCGGTCCTCGGCTACCACGTGCTGGGCAGCGGTTCATCCTCGGACACCGGCGTCTTCCAGGCGGCCGGGTCGGGTCCGCAGCAGGGACACATCACGCGCGAGATTGTCGACAGCAAGGCCGACGTCAAGGGCCGCAGCCTCGGCAGGTGGATTGCGCTGCTGCCGACCAAGCTGGGGGGGGGCACCTACGCGCTCGATCTCAATTCGAACCGGGTGCTCGCCTCCATCTGGTACTGGAACTACGGCGACTACAATCCGATCAGCCACCATCTCTGCGCGTTCCCGAGCTCCGACCCGTATCATGGCTTCGAATTCGTCAACTCGACGCAGGGCGGCCAGAATTCGCTGATCTACGGCATCCCGACCAACGTTACCGCCGAAACAGCGCCTCCGGGCACCAACATCTCTCGCGTGCGCTTCGACGGCACGCAGATGCAGATGGTCGAGAACGTGTCGGAGACCACCGGCCTGGGGCTCGGCGTCCATGTCACCGTCAATCCCAAGGACGCCCAGTCGTATTTCGTCACGGACGGCCAGAAGGACATCGCCGCCTGCTTCGATCGCACGACGTCGAAGGTGAAGGCGGCGCTCAGGTTCGACTGGAAGCCCAATGTGGCCGATCTGCGCGACGCCTGGATCAAGGGGGGTACGCTCACCATCAAGAAGATCTACCCCGACGCCAAGACCGGCCTCTACGATTATCGCGGCACCAAGGGCAACAAGATCGACTGGGAAATGGTGCCGATGGGCGAGCTGTTCGTCGAGGAAGGTGCCACGGCCGGCGACGCGCCGCTCACGCTCACCGGCGCCGACGGCACGATCTGGCATCCCGAGGGGCGGTGGGCCGCGACCGTCGTCCGCCTCTGTGGCGGCATCTGCATCCTCGACCCCGAGAAGAACTTCGACCCGGCGGCCTTCCTGCAGTTCAACAAGGACTCGCAGGACCAGTATCCGGTCAAGCAGGTCGACAAGGACACCTGGACGGTCACCTTCGACAAGATCCATTCGCCCGGCCACGAGATCGGCTTCTCGCCGGACGGCAAGTTCCTGGTGATGATGAACAATCTGCGGGAGAACAACTGCTCCATCTTCAGTTGCAGCGATCCCGACCCGAAGAAGTGGCGCAAGGTTGCCCACGTCGAGGATCCACTGTGGCGCGGCAAGTATCCGAACCCGTTCCACATGGTGTTCTCGATGGACAGCTCCAAGCTTTACCTCTCCATCCTGCATCCGTCGCCGGCCTACAGCGGCATCATGGTGGTCGACACCAAGACCTGGACGATCCTGAAGGAGATCCAGAGCATAGGGCCCGACCTGCAGACGCCGGCCATTACCTACGACGGCAAGTATGTGCTGACGCCGTTCAGCGGCTTCCAGCGCCAGTCGAGCGGCATTGCCGTCATCGACACCTCGACCGATACGCTTATCGGCATCCTGCCGAGCAACGGCGGGCATCATGATTGCGTGATCATTCCGACCAAGCTGGAGCACATGAAGCACACCCGCTCCTGCACGCTGTGACCGGCTGGCTGCTCACCAGCCTGGCCCTGCAGAACCTCGGACGGCGCAAGGCGCGCAGCTTCCTGTTGATCGCCGCCGTGGCGATCGGCAGCGGCGTGGTCTTCACCGGCGCCACCCTGATGCGCAGCATCGACGACAGCATGGCGGTGGGCTTCACCCGCCTTGGCGCCGACATGATGTTGGTGCCCGATGGTACGCTCACCAACATAACCGCGGCCCTGCTCACCGTCGAGCCCACGGATCTGGTGCTGGATGCCGACGTTCTCGCCCGGGCCCGGCTCGCCAGCGTCGGGCGGTCCGCGCCGCAGAAGATCGTGCGGGTCGAGCATTCAGGCATCGGCAGCCACCACGACCTGGTCGACCTGATCGGCATCGATCCGGCGCGCGATTTCACCGTCCAGCCCTGGCTCAAGGAGAAGCTCAACCGCGCGTTTCGCCCCGGCGACGTGATCCTGGGCGCCGGCCGCGATGCGCCACTGGACTCGCAGCTTCTGATCTTCGGCAAGCCGCACGTCGTCTACGGCAAGCTCGGCCGGACCGGCGTCGGCACCCACGAGCGCGGCGTCTTCATGTCGTTCGAGACCTTCGATGCCCTGGCTGCTGCCATGCCCCTGCACGGCGGCGCCCGGCCGGCGGTGCTGGCGCCCGGCAAGGTCACCGGCTTTCTGGTCGAGCTGGCGCCGGGCGCGACGGCGCTGCAGGCCCGTTTCGCCATTCTGTCGGCGATCAAGGGCGTCAAGGTCGTGACCGGCGACTCCTCGCTGTCCGGCATCCGGCAGGGCCTGGCGGCGCTGCTGCAAGGCATTCTCGCCCTGATGGTGCTGATGTTCGCCAGCATGGCGGTCATGGTCAGCGTTCTCTTCTCCGCGATCGTCACCGAGCGGCGCGGCGAACTCGGCTTGCTGAAGGCGATCGGTGCCCGGCGGGCGCAGATGATCGGCATGATGGTGATCGAGGCGGTGATCGCCACCGGCGTAGGCGGCGCGCTGGGCGTTACGCTGGGCGTGCTGGTGATGCGGCTCTACGAACGGTCGCTGGTCTACTATCTCGAGAACATCGGTGTGCCGTTCGTCTGGCTCGATCTGCCGCGGACGGTCGCCGTCGCCGCTGCGGCGATCGTCCTGGCCGCGGCCATCGGCGCCCTGGGCTCGTTCTATCCGGCGTGGCGGGCTAGCGGGCGCGATGCCTACGACCTCGTGCGTGGCGAGGGCTGAGCTATGCTGGTGTGCCGACAGGCGAGCAAGAGCTATGCGACGGAGCGCGGCGTGGTGAGCGCTGTCACGGCGATCGATCTTGACGTGCCGGCGGGCCGGTTCGCCGCCATCATCGGCCGATCGGGTTCGGGCAAGTCGACCCTGATGGCGATGATCGGCGGCCTGAGCCGCCCGTCGGGTGGAACCGTGGAAGTGGACGGCACCGATGTATGGCGCCTGTCGGAGAATGCCCGGGCGGCCTTCCGCAACGAGAAGATCGGCTACGTCTTCCAGTTTGCGAGCCTGCTGCCGACGCTGCGCCTGATCGACAATGTGGCCCTGCCGGCGATGCTCGGCCGCCGCCGCCCGGTGCCGGAGATCCATACCCGGGCCGCGGGCTTGCTCGAGCGGCTTGGCCTGGGTGCCTATTTCGACGCCTATCCCTCGGAGATCTCCGCCGGCGAGCAGCGGCGGGTGGCGATCGCGCGTGCGCTGATCAACGATCCCGCGCTGCTGCTGGCCGATGAGCCAACCTCCGATCTCGACGAGCAGACCGAGATCGAGATCATGGACGAACTGCTCGCCGTCAATCGCGAAGTGGGCACCACGCTGGTGCTGGTCACGCACAATCTCGCGCTGGCCGACCAGGCCGAGCAGATCGTCCACATCGCCAACGGCGCGATCGTGGCATGAGCATCCTCGCATGAGTGAAGGGCCGGTCGACAAGGACGCGCTGATCCGCGACCTCCGCCGCCAGCTCGCCGCGGCGCAGTCCGAGGCCCGGTTGCTGCAGCGCCGCCTCGGGGCGGGGCGCGAACTGATCGAGGAACTGCGCGCAGCCCCGCGCAAGCCGACGGCGGTACCGCCGCGGGTCGCGGCGACGCTTGGCCGGCGCCTCGGCCTGCTGCGGTCGCCCGCGGTGCTGGGGGTCGTCGTCGCCGTGATGCTGGCCTTTGTCGTCGATGCCGGTGTCGGCCGCTACCAGGCGCATCTCGTCAAGCAGCAGCGCCAGGCGCGGCTTCAGCTCGAGAATGCCGCGATGAGGTCGCTCTATGTCGAGCTCAAGCGGATCGTTCCCGATCCCGACGGAAAGTCGTTTCGTCTGACGCTCTCGATGCAGAACACCAGCCCGGCGGGGCCGCTCTACGTCATGCTGAATCCGGTGGCCGTCTATGTTCAGTCCGGGATGATCTGGCAGCAGGTGCCGTCAAGGCCGGCCGAAGCCGGCGGCGCCGGCGTTATCACGCTCGTCAACGACTATGCCTATGACGTCGTGTTCACGCCCGACGTGGCGAAGTGGGCCGAGCTCATCCCGGGCTACATGCACGTGCGCATCCAGGACGACCTGCTGGTGAGCCAGAAGGCGCAGCCGGGCGACGATGTCGTTGAACGCCGGACGCCGTTCTATGTCTACCTCAAGCCCCATGGCGCCGACGACGCCGACATCAAGGCGCGGTCGAAGATGTCCGGCACGCCGCCGGTTTTCATCCCGATGCCGCCGCACTAGGCAGCGATTGCCGACTCGCTGGCAGGATCGCCGGCGATCCGGCTGTGCCACATCACGCGCGGCTGTGTCATGTCCCACGGCGTCGCCTGGTGCATCAGACACCGGTTGTCCCACAGCACCGCGTCGCCGGCCCTCCAGTCGTGATGATAGAGGCGTGGCGGCTGGCAGGCGAAGTCTACCAGTTCCTGCAGAAGCCGTTCTGAGTCCGCTCTGTCCATG
>SXGQ01507701.1_pt1 | contig 10910 bp, 8 predicted proteins | sample 3178371 | NCBI WGS metagenome assembly SXGQ01 (sample SAMN11356859, study PRJNA531348) | freshwater metagenome | isolation source: freshwater sample F1-20 | place: China: Fuxian Lake, Yuxi | collected 2017-12-25 | reverse complement strand
CGAGAACACCGGGAGGAGCATTCCGATGAAGATGATCCCGATGAACCCGGCAATCAGGAACAGCATGAGCGGTTCGGCAAGGGCGACTGCGGTCTTGAGCTGTCGGTCGAGTTCCGACTCGGTCACGTTGGCGATGCGGACGAGTTCACCATCGAGTCGACCGCTCTCCTCCGCGACGGAGATCATCTCCATGACGGGGCCGTTGAACAGCATGGGGCATCGGGCGAGGCTCTGTCCGAGGCGTCCACCCTGCTGGACCTCGGTGATGGATTGGGTGATGGCGTCGGACAGGATCTGGTTGCCGAGGGAGCGTCGGGCGACGTTCAGGGCCTGGATGAGGGGGACGCCGGCACCGATGAGGGTCCCGAGCATGCGGCAGAACCGGGCCATGGCGAACCGGGCGCTCAGCGGACCCACGACCGGGGCCTTGAGGGTCCAGCCTTCCCAGACGCGACGGCCCTCCGCCGACGTGAGCCAGTTCCGCGTCATGAGCACGCCCCCGACCCCGCCCGCAAGCACCACGAGTCCGTAGGAGCGCAGGATCTGGCTAGCTGCGACGATGACCTGGGTCAGCAGCGGCAGGGAGCCCTGCACGCTGTTGAACATCTTCTGGAACTTCGGGATGAAGAAGACGAGGAGGACCGCCAGCACGACGACCGCCAGTCCGAGGAGGACGCAGGGGTAGATCATGGCGGTAGCCACCTTCGATTTGAGTTCCTTGTCGCGGGATTGGAAGTCGGCGATCTGGGCCAGGACGACGTCGAGGAAGCCGCCCGCCTCGCCGGCCTCGACCATGGCGGTGTAGACCTTCGGGAAGGTGTCGGGCGACCGGGCCATCGCCTGGGCGAGCGACATGCCGTCGACGACCAGTCCATGGATCTCCCGCCATTTGGCGGCGGCGATGGGGGTGGAGGCCTCCTTGCCGAGGATCAGGAGGGCCCGGCTAAGCGGCACGCCGGCGGAGAGGAGGCTGGAGAGGAGGCGGGTGAAGTTCTCGAGGTCGGCCGCGGTGACCCGCTCGGGTCCAAGGGCGAGGCGGAAACCCTTCGATGGCACGGCTGGGGAGGATTTCGAGGCGCCCGCCCCCTTCTCCGTGAGGTTCACCGGACGCAGGCCCAGCAGCTCGATCTGCTTGAGGGCCTCCGGGCGTCCCGCGGCCTCCAGTTCCCCGCGGGTGAGGACGCCGTCGGTCTGCAGGGCTCGATAGTGGAAGGTCGGCATGGCGACGTTCAGGCGGTCGGCGTGCCGGAGGCCTCAGTCCCAACGGCTTCCTCTTCCGTGGCCGTGTTAGGGGTCGAAGCCTGGGGGGAAGTCTCCTTGTTGGTCGTGACGCTCAGGATCTCCTCGACGGTGGTGAGGCCCCGGGCGACGAGGCGCCATCCATCTTCGGCCAGGGTCTGCATGCCGGCGGCCCGGGCAGCGTTGCGGATCTGGTCGGTCGAGGCGCGCTCCAGGGCCAGTGTCCGCATCGTCTCGTCGACATCCATCCACTCGAACAGCGCATGGCGTCCGAAGAACCCGGTTCCACGGCACTCCCGGCATCCAACGGCCCGCCGCAGCGGCGCGTCGGCCCCGATCCCCATCTTCCGTCGGAAGGCTTCTGCATGGGCGGAGGTGTCGGGTTCGGCGCAGTGGGGACAGAGCACCCGGACCAGACGCTGGGCCAGGACGGCTTCCAGGGACGAGGCCACGAGGTAGGGCTCGACCCCCATGTCGACCAGACGCGTCACCGAGCCCGGGGCGTCGTTGGTGTGCAGCGTGGAGAAGACGAGGTGGCCGGTGAGTGACGCCTGCACCGCGATCTGGGCGGTCTCGCGATCCCGGATCTCACCGATCAGAACGACGTCAGGATCGTGACGCAGCACCGAGCGGAGTCCGCGGGCGAAGGTGAGGCCGGATTTCTCCGAGACCTGGATCTGGTTGACGCCCTTGAGCTGGTATTCGACGGGGTCCTCGATGGTGATGATCTTGCGGACGGTGTCGTTGATCTCGTTGAGGGCGGTGTAGAGCGTGGACGTCTTGCCGCTGCCGGTGGGTCCGGTGACGAGGATGATCCCGTGGGGCAGGCCGAGGACCCGTCGGAAGGACGCCAGCTGGCCGGGACCGAGCCCGATCTCGGAAAGCTTCCGGAGGGTTGAATTCTGTCGGAGCAGACGCATCACGACCGCCTCGCCGTGGAGCATCGGGATGATCGAGACGCGGATATCGACCTCGGCGTCCTCGATCCGGACCTTGATGCGGCCGTCCTGGGGGAGGCGTTTCTCGGCGATGTTGAGGTGGCTGAGGATCTTCACCCGCGACACGATGGCGGGCTGGAAGCGCTTGAGGGAGGGGGGGACGGGGATCTCCTGGAGGTCGCCATCGATGCGGTAGCGGATGCGGAACTCATCCTCGAAGGGCTCGAGGTGGATGTCGGACGCCCGGAGATCGATGGCGTCCTTGAGCACCTGGTTGACGAAGCGGATGATGGAAGCTTCGTCTTCCTGGCCCGAATCGAGCTGGTTGTCCTCGGCCATCTCGTCGAGGACCTGGAGGCTCTTGTCCTCGTCGAGCGTGCCGATGGTGTCGGCACCGACGCCGAGGTTCTTCTTCATCTCCCGCAGGATCGCCTCGCGGGGTGCCAGCACCGGCTGCAGGTCGAGGCCCGACAGCGTCCGGAGCGTGTCGAGACCTCGGGTGGAGAAGAGGCGGCAGGTGGCGATCTGGACCTGGGATCCCGAACGCCGCAGCGGCAGGAGTTCCTCCTTGAGAAGGATGCGGGCGGGAAAGAGGGCGAGGACCTGTCGGTCGGCCTCGAGGGAGTCGAGGGCATCGAACGGGACGTCATATTCCCGGGCCAGCCACTGGAGGACCTCGGCCTCGCTGGTGGGTGCAGTGGCGCCGTGCCCGTTGCCGCCATGGTGGTGCCGATGGAAGGCCACGGCATCGGTCATCGACAGCTGCCGATCGGCCACAAGCGGATGGAGTGGCGAATCGATGGGCAGGGGATCGGCGACGGGCATGGGGAGCAGGGGGGCGGTGCAGGGCTGTCGGGAAACGACAACCCAGGGGAGGGTTCCAGCCCTGCCCCTGGGTTCGCGGTGTTCTTCCGGACTATTTGAGAAGGCCTATCAGTACGGCCGTGGCCTCCTGTTTCACGGAGAGGACCTGGCGGAGATCGTCCTGGGCCTTGTCGAGGGCGGCCTCTTTCTGCTTCTGGGAGGCACGATAGGCGGCGAGCTTGGCTTTCACGTCGTCGGCGGAGGCACCGCCATCGAGGGCGCGTTGAAGGGCTTCGCCTTCGGGACTGGGCTGGCCACCCCAGCCACCGCGGCCGCCCTGACCGCCACCGGGCCCGCCTTGTCCGCCAGGGCCACCAGGGCCACCAGGGCCACCAGGGCCACCACCGCGTCCACCTCCGAAGCCACCGAAGCCCCGCATCGTGCCGCGACGGGCCTCGTTGATCTTGTTGATGCGGCCCTCGATGACGCCCCACTCGGCGTCATCCTTGATGCCGAGCTGCTCGCGGTAGCGGGTCATCATCATCTGACGCATCTGCTCGGGATCGAAATTCCCGCGCTGACGTCCGCCGCCACCACCGCCGCGACCCTGACCCTGGCCGGGGTCGGCATTTCCGGACGGGGCGTCCTGGGCAGTGAGGGGTTGGAGGCAGACACCGAGGGTAAGGAGGGCCCCGGTCAACAGGGTGCGGAATGAGGAGGCATTCATGGAGGTCCTAGAGATGTGTATTTCCACTGTGTTTCGAATTCCCCCAGACAGACCTCGTTGGTCTCCGGCTGGTTACACCGAAGTCGATGTGATCCTGGAACGGTCCGGGCTGCTGCGGGTTTCACGAACCGATGTCGCCCCATGCCGGTTCCACCCTCCGGAGGGGACTGATCCCAGAGGTGGATGGATTTGGAGTCCCGGCTCAGGGCGTCTCGTCCGCTTGGTCTGGGTTCCGGAGTCGGAACCAGTAGTTCCAGAGATCGCGCTGCACGCCCAGTGCCGTCGCCTGGCTCATCAGATCCTCCGCGGTCTCTGCGCCGCCCGGAAACCGATCGGAGATGAGGAACACCATGCGCGCGCGGATGTCCTTCCCGAAGATGGGGAGCATGGAATGGTCGGGATGCAGGATCGCAAGGGCACTGCCCGCCTCGGCGGTGGTCAGAAGGACATCTGCGGAAGGCTCCGCGGCCTTGGTGAAGTCCGTCACGCTGTCGATCGGGATGAACCGAACCCGATGGCGGGTCTCTGGACGCGTCAGATGGCTCCGGACCATCATTTCGGTGGCCCGATCGTCAACGGACCGTGCCACGGCGATCCGGATCTCCTTCCTCGATTTCCTGTCCAGTCGTGAGACCCGCTCCCGGATCTCCCGGTCCCGGACCAGCACGGCAAGCGGGACCTCCTCGCAGCCGATCTGGCACCGGAGCGGGGTCGTCACGACAGATCCCTGCTCGATACCGCCGACCACGCAGTCGAGCTGGTTGGATTGCAGCAGGCTCTCCAGGGACGTCAGGTCCCCCGGGAGCAGCTCCAGAGGGGTGTCGAGCATCCGGCTGAGGGACTTGAGGAGGTCGATGTCATGGCCGGTCCACTCCCCATGTCGGTTGAGGAAGATCCACGGTGGGTTGTTGGTGACGATTCCAGCCCGCAGGGGCTGGCCCCGGGGGCGAGCGGTCTCGGCGGAGGATTCCCAAGGAGGCGGTGTCGCCAACACGACCGGCGTGAGTTTCGGGAACAGGGATGGACGGCCCAGAAGAAGGTCCGGGCTGGTTCCGGCACCTTGGAGGAACCCGGTCAGCAGGTGATGGCCGAGCATCCCAGTGCCGAGCCCCAGCCCGATGGAAACAACCACCGTGCCGAGCACCATAGGCACCCGCCAGCGGACGCGGTGCCGTTCGGCCGCGAGCAGCAGGAGAACCCCCGTCGTGGTGCCGACCACCGTCTCGATGCACCCGATCCTCGTGATCCAGTCACCGACCGCGAAGTAGAGGTTCAACATCTCCGAGGGCAGGGCGAGGGCGGCAATGCCTTCGCTGATCGCGGCGCCAGGGGCACCCAGCGATGCGGGAAGCGCGGTGACGAGCAGGGTGAGGGTCTGGTCGATCGAGAGCGGCGTGCCCTTGAACCACGCGGCGAACGGCAGGAACAGCAGGTTCAGGTGTTCCCCGATCGAGAAGATCAGGAGTCCCAGCGAGGCGATGGCTGTGAGGCCATCGATCGTCGGTCTCTCATCCGCATCCCCCTCGCGCGTGGTCACGATGAACTGCTCGAGGTTTCTGCACAGGATCGGCAGCGCCAGGAGGATGTTGCCGGTGGTTACCGAGATGATGACGGGGTCGCGGATGATCCGGACCAGCGCGGGCAGGCCAAATGGGGTGGAGGCGAGGTACAACCCCGGGTACAGGACCAGGCTGTTGACCAGGAACGACACCGCGAACATGACGAGGAGGCCCACCAGCTTCTGGGTGTCGACGGGGTCCTGGGTCCCGATGCCGACCGCGACGATGGACAGGATCCCGATGGGAGTGAGGAGGTCCAGGGCGAGGCAGAAGAACTCGGTGAAGAGTCGCCGCATTGGCAGCACCACGGCCAGGATCTCGTCCCTCCGGTCCATGCGCTGGATCGTCAACCCCAGTGCGGCAGAGAAGACGACGATCGCGGTGAAATTTCCGTTGGCGAGGGCCTCGATGATGTTCTCCGGCAGGAACGCATCGAGCAGCGATGCGGTTTTGGGTGTTTCCAGCAGCCTGGGATCGAACGCGGGCGAGTACGGGAGGTTGGGGAGGATCAGCGGCAGCAGCAGGATCTCGAGGGCTGCGATGACGAGACCGAACCCGAAAAGGAGGCCTCCACCGCGCAGGAGGGCGCGGAGCGCCGGTGTGCCAAGGCTGCCAAAGAGACCGGTCAGCTCGAACACCAGGTAGGGCAGGACTAGCATCACCGTCACCCGGGCGAGGATGTCGCCGAACGGCTTCAGGAACGCGATGCGGGGACCGAAACCGATGCCCAGCACCACACCGAGCACCAAAGCGACGCCGCACTGTGCAGCGAAGCTCCGGGGAACCAGTCGTTTCAGGAGTTCACCCATCGCGTTGGACGCACCGGAGCCACGGAGTGGAGGTGCCCCGTCCCGGATGCGCCCGGCGTCGAGGGTGCGTGCCGGACCACAACCGTCAAACGGGGTCTTGAAAGGTCAGACCTGACTCGGGATCTCGAATCCCTTGCGGCAGGGTTCCGACAACAGGTGGTTGGCAGCCTTGTTGTTGGTGAAGTGCTCCTCGGCGGGATTCATCCGCAGCACGGCCCCCAGCGTCAGCGGGGTTTTCCCGAGATCGATCTCATTCGCCTTCAGGTGGGCGCCCATCCGGTCGAAGGCATCCTCCATCCCCTTGTCATCATGGATCCGCTCCCGGATGGCTGCTGCCGGGATGTGTTCGCCCAGCCGATGACTGATGTTGCCGGTATGGCAGAGGGCGCTGCTCAGGTGGCCCTCGAGGATGTCGGCGTTGAGCTTTCGAGAGTCCCTCGCCCGCACGGCGTCTATGAAGTTGGCGTAGTGATCGGCACTGCCCTGGAACCGCTTCACCTCCTTGCCGTCCTTGTCGTAGGCGATGGCGGAGTCGTAGGACGGGATCACCATCCGGCCGTTCTCGCAGAGGACGACGACCCCGACCTTGGCGCCGTGGAAGTCGTCCATGTTGCCGCCCCAAGCCTTGGGTTGCTGGAACTCCTTGGCCTTGGGCAGCCCGCGGACCTCGAAGATCAATGGAGCACGGTGGTAGGCGTGATAGATGATCTGCGTGTTTGGGGTGTTGCCGTCGTCCACGTACCCGAGCCGCCCGCCCACGCTGACCACCATCGGGCTCAGCGCATGCTCGCCGAGGATCCAGCGGCCGATGTCCATCTGGTGGATGCCCTGGTTGCCGAGGTCGCCGTTGCCGGTGTCGAACACCCAGTGCCAATCGTAGTGGAGCTTCTCCCGCATCAGCGGCTTGTTCGGGGTCGGACCGCACCAGAGATCGTAGTCGATCCCGGCCGGGATCGGGGTTGGTCCGGACACCTTGCCGATGCTCTGGCGGGGCTTATAGCAGAGGCCGTTGACCTGCTGGATCTTCCCCAGTCCGCCCTTCTGGATCCAGGCGACGGCCTCCTGCAGGCCCGGATTTGATCGGCACTGGGTACCGGTTTGGACGATCCGATGATGCTTCCGTGCGGCGGTGACCAGCATCCGTCCCTCATGGACGTTGTGGGAGACGGGTTTCTCGACGTAGACGTCCTTGCCCGCCTGGCAGCTCCAGATGCCGATCAGCGCGTGCCAATGGTTCGGCGTGGCGGTGGAGATGACATCGACCTCCTTGCTCTCAAGCAGCTTCCGGACGTCGGTGTAGCCTGCGACCTTGTTGCCGGTGTCGGCCTGACGCTTCACCTCTGCGTCGAGCACGTTCTTGTCGACGTCACAGAGGGCCACGAGCCGGACGCCCTTGATCTTCTGGAACCCGGCGATGTGGTCCTTGCCCCGGCTGTTGAAGCCGACCACGGCGACCCGGATGTCGCCGTTGGCCCCGAGCACGGATCCGGGGGACGCTCCCCAAACGGAGGAGGAAGACGCCAGGGCGGCACCGGTGCCGGCGAGGGCGGTGGTGCGGAGGAAGTCACGACGACGGAGGTTCATGGTGGGAGGAGGGGAGACGGTGGAGGGGGGGATGGCGATCAGGGTTTTTGGGGAGCGGACCAGTTCTGGAACGCCTCGTCGAGGTGGGCGCCGTGGGTCTCGCCCGCGTGGAAGATGAAGCGATATCGGAAGGTCACCGACTTCCCCGCGGGAATCGTCAGGTTGCCGGTGCCTTTGTCCTTCTTCTCGAAGTCGTGGACACCGAAGGGATTGGCGGCGAACAGCCCGTAGTCCCGGACATGCCACCACGTTGGGAACCTCGGATTCCCGGGGTGGTCGAGGATCGCGACCCCCACCGTCTTGCCGTCCACCGGCCCGCTGTAGTCGACCCAGGCAGCCCGCTTGCCCCAGGTGGCCCCATCCTTTGCGCCCTCGGAATTCTCGATGTGGCCCTGTCCGTCGGCGCCCTTCGGCTGTTTCAGTCGCATGGACTCGGCGATGCGAATAGCCATCGTCCCTTCCTTGGTGTCGCCCAGGACGAGGTCGCCGTGGCTGGCGAAGATCGTGATGGTGAAGTCGATCCACCGCGGGTCGCCCTTGGGGGCGTGGAAGCGCATGGAGCGCTCGTCGGAAGCGATGACCTTTCCGTCCTTGGCGATCCAGCGGTTGCGCGACGTGATCACCCCCGACTCGTTGCCCGAGGCGATCTCGGCGAAGGACTGGTGGACGGTCCTGCCGGCGTCCTTGGATTCCGACCAGAAGTCCACCCCGTTGGCGTCGCCATGCGACCACCAGAGGCCCTTGTGATGGGGATGATCCCGCTCCTCGCCGTCGACCTCCTCCTGCGGCCAGCGACGGGTCATGTGCCGATCGTCGGCGGTCAGGATCGGATAGAGGAAGGGACGTGAGACGTCGCGGAAGTTGTATTGGGTGAAGAGCCGGCCATTGAGTTCGACCCGGACGACCTGGTTGGTCTCGTAGACCCGGACCCGGGGTTGAGGTGCCGCGGTGGCGCAGCCGGCGAGCCCGATTCCAAGAACGGCCCCAGCCGCCAAAGCCTGGAGCGGGTATCGGGCTGCCGTCGGGATCATTCCTGAATATGCCGAGCCGGTTCCGCGAGGGTCAATCGTTAGTCCATGCGGCTTGCCTGTTGAACCCTTGGAAGGCGGCCATGACAGATCCGAATGGTTCACGACACGTCCGGACGGCACGATGCAACCCATGAATGCGTGGTTCCTTCTGATCGCGGCCATCTTGCTCGAGGTCATCGGCACGACCTGTCTCAAGCTCAGCCACGGAATGACCCGTCCGTGGCCGGTGGTGGGTGTGGTGGTCTCCTATCTCTCGGCGTTCGGGCTGCTGTCCCTGTGCCTGAAGACCCTGGAGGTGGGGGTCGCCTATGCGCTGTGGTCGGGTCTGGGCACCGCCGTCATCGCGGTGCTCGGGGTGCTGGTCTTCGGGGAAAGCGTCACCTGGACCAAGGGCCTGGGGCTCGTCCTCATCATCGGCGGCGCCGTCCTCCTGCATGGGTCGCCGGGCACAGTCGGACATTGAGGGTGGGCGACCACGACAAACCGGTTCCCCGACAGCACCGGGTGGCCTAGCTTCGGGGCGTGCGCATCATTGGGGGACAGGCGGCGGGACGGATCGTCCGGGTGCCGGAGGGGCTCGGGGTGCGGCCCATGCCCGACAAGGTCAAGCTGGCCGTCTTCAATTCTCTGGGTGGATTCGTCGACGGGGCGCGGGTCCTGGACCTCTTCTCGGGTACCGGAGCCCTCGGTCACGAATGCCTCAGCCGGGGCGCGCGCCAGCTGGTCAGCGTGGAGCGTTCCGAGAAGCATGCCCGCTTCTACCGTAGAAACCTTGAGCTGACCGGACTCCCGCCGGGGGCGATCGAACTCCGGGTGATGGATGTCTTCACGGCGTTGCCCCAACTCCGGGCTTCCGGGCGTCGGTTCGACCTCGTCATTGCCGACCCGCCCTACGGCGAGAAGAACGTGGGACGCCGATCGGACTCGTTGGCCCAGCGGCTGCTCGATGCCCCGGATCTCCCCGAGCTCCTCGAACCCGCCGGCCTGTTCGTCCTGGGCCACACGAAGCGGGACACCCTGGATCTCACCCCACGGTGGCACGAACGCCGACAGCTCCGGCATGGCGACACCATCATCCGATTCCTGGAACGGGCGGATCTTTCGCGGGCCGGATCCGATCCTGAGCCCTCGGCCACCCTATGAATCGACGCCTGCCCATCGTTCTCTGTCGGGTGTTGGGCCTGGTCATCCTCGGCACCGTCGCGGCACAGGACGCGTCGACTCCCACCCTCGCCAGGCATCCCAAGGCGGTGGCCTCGCCGGTCCTCCACGCCCGGGTCGGACGGGCCGTGGAGCAGACCCTGCTCGAATTCGCCCCCCGGAATCTGTCGAGCGACCAGATCGCCATGACCGTGGTCGACCTCTCGGAGCCGTCCCGTCCCCAGTGGGGCAGCTACCGAGGCGGGATCCCGATCTACCCTGCCAGCGTCGTGAAGCTCTTCTACCTCGTGGCGGCCGAGCAGGCGCTGGAGGAGGGGCGGATCCGCGACACGCCTGAGCTTCAACGGGCGCTCCGCGACATGATCGTCGACAGCGCCAACGAGGCGACCCATCTGGTCGTCGATGTCCTGACCGGCACCACCAGCGGCCCGGAGCTATCGGAACCGGAGCTGAAGGACTGGTTCGACCGACGGAATGCCGTGAACCGATTCTTCGAGGCGCGGGGCTATGTCGGGATCAACGCCAACAAGAAGCCCTGGTGCGAGGGACCCTACGGCCGGGAGAAGCAGGCCATCGAGCGATTCGAGCCGAAGCGGAACACCCTGACCACGGAGGCGACGGCGCGGCTGTTGACCGAGATTGTCACCGGCACGGCGGCGTCGGGTCCCCGGACCCTTCAGATGCTGGACTGGATGAAGCGGGACGTGCACGGACCGGTCCAGGACCCGGAGGACCAGACCCACGGCTTCGTGGGGATCGCGCTGCGGGATTCGGCGTTCCGGGGTTCCCGGCTGTGGTCGAAGGCGGGCTGGACCAGCCAGACCCGGCACGATGCCGCCTACGTCGAGACGGCGGACGGGCGGCGCTGGGTGTTCGTGGTGTTCACCGTGGGCCACGCCCACGAGCGGGACATCCTGCCGGCGTTGGTACGGCCGTTTTTGAAGCCGGTGCATTGAGTCGCCTGCTTGCCGGATCCCGGCATCGCGGCCAGCTTCGGCGCGTGGATGAGTTCCAGGCAGACTACGACGACGCGATGTTCGAGTACTCGACGGGCAACT
>SXGQ01216450.1_pt1 | contig 10910 bp, 10 predicted proteins | sample 3178371 | NCBI WGS metagenome assembly SXGQ01 (sample SAMN11356859, study PRJNA531348) | freshwater metagenome | isolation source: freshwater sample F1-20 | place: China: Fuxian Lake, Yuxi | collected 2017-12-25 | reverse complement strand
GCCGAGGAGCTGCGCGACGTGCGGGGCCAGGTCGACTTCGACGAGGTCTGGTTCACCTACCCCACCGCCCAGGACGTCTCGGTGCCGTCCCTCGACGGCGCGGTGCCGGACAACGACCGCTCGTCCGGGCCGGTGCTGCGGGGCATGGACGCGCACGTCGCCCCCGGCCAGCTCGTCGCCATCGTCGGGCCGTCGGGCGCGGGCAAGACCACCCTCACATCGCTGCTCCCCCGCCTCTACGACGTCGACTCCGGCGCCGTGCGCATCGACGGGCACGACGTCCGCGACGTCACCCAGGAGTCGCTGCGCCGGGCCATCGGGGTGGTCAGCCAGGACCCGCACCTCTTCCACGACACCATCGCCGGGAACCTGCGCTACGCCCGGCCCGACGCCACGCTCGACGACCTGCGGCGGGTGTGCGAGGCCGCCCGCATCCACGACGTCATCGACGCCCTGCCCGAGCGGTACGACACCGTCGTCGGCGACCGGGGCTACCGGATGTCGGGCGGCGAGAAGCAGCGGCTGTCGATCGCCCGCATGCTCCTCAAGGACCCCGCCGTCGTCATCCTCGACGAGGCGACCAGCCACCTCGACTCCGAGAACGAGGCGGCGGTCCAGGACGCGCTCGCCGAGGCGCTCGAGGGCCGGACATCGCTCGTCATCGCCCACCGCCTGTCCACCATCACCACTGCCGACCAGATCCTCGTGGTCGACGGCGGTCGCATCGTGGAGTCGGGTCGCCACGACGAGCTCGTCGACGCAGAGGGCCTGTACGCCGACCTGTACCGCACCCTCGTGCGTGATGGTAAACCCCACGTTGGGTCGGCCAGTAGGGACGGGACCTGAGCAACCCGTCGCTACCTCAGCGATTGCAGCAGCGATGCTGAAGGGAACGACCTCGAGCACGACCGGATGGGCGACCGAGATCAAGGATGGTGCTGGAGATCACCCAGGCGTGCGCTCCGGGTTCTCGGATCAATGGTGGCGGGGGCAACGACGGGTGCCCCGGCCATGCCGTCAAGGCTGCCGACTGGGATGTGACGCCGCACTCGGCGTCAGCGGACGCGACGGAGCCAGGCGAGCGCGTCGTCGATGGACGTCACCGCCGGACCAGTCGCCGGCGGGCGGCTTACCATGATCACCGGCACGCCCAGCTCCCGTGCCGCGACGAGCTTGGCGTCGTCACCTCCCGAGTTCCTCGCAACGACCGCACCCACACCGTGCCGACGCAGGAGCGCGCGCTCGTCACCGACGGAGAAGGGACCGCGACCAACCTCCATCACCGCATCTGACAGCGAGGACAGATCGGCCGGCTCGACGGAGCGGACGACGAGGCGGACGCCCGTGACCCGGCCGAACGGCACGAGGTGCCGGCGGCCGAGCGCCAACAGCGCGCATCCCGGCCGCAACCGTTGGAGGGCATCGGCGGCCGCTGGGAGGTCGTCGACCTCGACCCAGCGATCGCCCTCGGTCGCGGTCCACGCCGCTCGGCTGAGTCGCAGCAACGGGACACCGCACCGACCGGCAGCCTCGGTGACGCCCGCAGACATCTGCGCGGCGAAGGGATGGGTGGCGTCGACGACGGCATCGACGTGCTCGGTGCGCACGAAGCGCACGAGGCCGTCCACGCCCCCGAAGCCACCGGACCGCACCACACCGGCGTAGTCGGCCGGACGGGCGGTGGCACCGGCGAGCGAGACGACCACCGTGATGCCTGGGAGCTGCTCGAGGGCATGGGAGAGCGCTCGGGCCTCAGCCGTGCCGGCGAGGACCAAGACCTTCATCGAGCGGCGAGCGCATCGCGACGCAGGAGGTACGTGTCGAACATCCAGCCGAGCCGGCGCTGGCCCTCGTCGCGTCGCGCTGCGATCTCCTCCCGGACATCGCCGAGCCGACCCGCCACGAGCACCTCGTCAGGCATGCCGACGAACGCGCCCCACCAGATGTGGAGTTCGTCGTCGAGCTCGCGCCAGGCCTGGTGGGCGTCCAGGAGCACCGCAACGGTGTCGACCCCCACGGGTAGGCCAGCGTCGACCAGGCGCCGACCCGTGGTGAGCTGCACCGCCTCACCCAGGCGATTGAGCGGTACCCGGTGGCGGGCCGCGAGCGAGGAGACGCTGCTGATGCCGGGAACGACCTCCACGTCGAAGTCGACCGCGCCCCGGGCGCGCACCTCGTCGAGGATGGCAAGGGTTCCGTCGTACAGGGTGGGGTCGCCCCACAGCAGGAAGGCCCCGGCCTCACCGACGCCGAGGCCCCGGATCAGCTCCTCGTAGGCGTACATGCGCTCGGTCCGCCAAGCCGGGACGCCGGTGCCGTCGCCTGTCCGGTCACGGTCGCGCACCGCGCTCAACCTGCGCTCGACGAAGCGGGGTCGCTCGCTGCGCCCTTCCAGCACCCGCTCGCAGATGGCACGCCGGTGCCGGGTCATGTCGGCAGCGACTCGCCCCGTGTCGACGATGAACACCGCGTCGGCTTGCTCGATGGTCCGGACCGCACCGAGCGTCAGGTGTTCGGGATCGCCAGCCCCGATCCCCACGAGGGCGACGGTGCGCGTGGGTCGTTCCGGGTCGGCCATGCCCTACGTTGTACCCTACGTCCGTGCGCAAGACCTCGGTGTACCTGCCGGATGCCATGAAGCGACGGCTCGCCGCCGTGTCGCAGCGGACCCACCGCTCGGAGGCCGAGTTGATCCGAGAGGCAGTGGAGCACCTCGTCGCCGGCGATGCCAGCTCCACTCCAGTGGATCCGCCTGTCGCCGGTCGCCTCGTCGGTATCGGCGTCGGCCCGGGGGGTGGTGACCTGTTGACCGTCCGTGCGGTGCGAGCGCTGCGTCGTGCGACCACCGTCCTGGCCCCGAGCACCGACCTCTCCGCCGTCGGCCGCGCCGAGGCGATCGTGCGCGAGGCGGCGCCCGACGTGGTCGTCGAACGCATGGCCTTCGCGATGACCCCCGAACCCACCGCCCGCCAAACAGCCCTCGACGCCGCTGCCGAGCGCACCGTCGAGCTGCTCGACACCGGCGAGGAGGTCGCCTTCGTCACCCTCGGCGATCCGAACCTGTACTCCACCTTCTCCTCGATCGCCGACGGCGTGCGCCACCGCCGACCGGAGACCACGATCACCACGGTGCCCGGCGTGATGGCCTTCCAGGACCTCGCGGCCCGCGCCGGGGTGGTGCTCGCAGACGACCAGCAGCGGTTCGTGGTGCTGCCGGCCAACGAGGCCGAGGTGTCCGACGCCGGCGGGCCCCTCGCCGCCCTCCTCGACGACCCCAACTGCACGGTCGTCGTCTACAAGGGCGGTCGACGCATCGAGGCCATCGCCGCACGACTCGAGGAGGCGGATCGGCTGGCCGGTGCGACCTTCGGGGAGCTGCTGGGCATGCCGGGCGAGCGCCTCGCCCAGGTCGCCGAGATCGCCGACCGTCCGGCCAGCTACCTCTCCGCCGTCATCGTCCCGGCCAGCCGGTGATCTCCTTCGTCGGCGCCGGACCCGGCGCCCCGGACCTCATCACCCTTCGCGGCGCGCAGCGCCTTGCGGATGCAGACGTCGTCGTCTGGGCGTCGTCCTTGGTCCCCGAAGCCATCCTCGACCACTGCCGTGCGGATGCCGACCTCCACGACTCGGCTCGGATGACCCTCGAGGACGTGCTCGCCGTGTTCGATGCCGCTGGCGAAGGCGCCGCCGTGGTGCGCCTCCACTCCGGCGACCCGAGCGTCTACGGCGCCATCGCCGAACAGCTCGACTGGTGCCGTTCGACTGGCCGCTCGTTCGAGATCGTCCCCGGGGTGACGTCGGTGGCGGCGGCGGCGGCGGCACTCGAGCGCGAGCTCACGGTCCCGACCCTGTCCCAGTCCGTCGTTCTCACCCGGCTCGGCGGCCGCACCAGCGCGTCCATGCGTCCGGGCGAAGGCGTCGCTGCGTTCGCGCCGGCCGGCGTGTCGATGGCCGTGTTCCTCGCCGGGGCCCGCCCCGAGGAGCTGCAGGACGAGTTGCTCACCGGCTACGCGCCGGAGACGCCGGCGGCCATCCTGCACCGCGTGAGCTGGCCCGACGAGACCGTCGTGCGCACCACTGTCGGTGAGCTCGCCGAGGCCATGCATGAGCTCGGCGAGACCATGACCGTGCTCGTGCTCGTTGGCGACGTGCTCGGCGAGGGCGAAGTCCCCGCCCGCAGCCACCTCTACGCACCCGACTTCGGCACCGCGTACCGGCTGCCGAGCCGCAACGGTTCGACAGCGGGGCGAGCGAGCCGCCGGCGCAGCGGATGACCGCACCCGTCTCGGTGGTCGGGCTGCACGGTGGCGCCTGGTACGGCGCTGCAGCCGAGCGCGCCCTGCGCGATGCCCACCTGCTCGTGGGCGCGGCCCGTCAGCACGCCAACCTCGCTCACGCCGACCTCCCCGGCCGACCGGTCGAGTTGTGGGGCAAGCTCGACGAGCTCGTCGAGCTGTGCGCCGATCGGTCGGCAGCCGGCCAGCGGGTGTGCGTGCTCGCCGCCGGCGACCCCGGCTTCTTCGGCATCGTCCGCATCCTCGCCGCCCGTCTCGGCCCGGACGCGCTCGACGTCCACCCGGCGCCGTCGTCCATCGCGCTCGCCTTCGCGCGGGCTGCCCTGCCGTGGGACGACGCGGTCGTGGCCACCTGCCACGGCCGTCCGGTCGAGGCCGCCGTCCGCGCCGTGCTCGACCACCCGAAGGTGGCGGTGCTGGTCTCACGCGATGACCCGCCCGAGGCGCTCGGGCGCGCGCTCGTGACCGCAGGCTGCGATCTGCGCGAAGTGTGGATCTGCTCCCAGCTCGGCACCGACGACGAGGTGGTGCACCGCACCGACCTGGCCGGGCTCTCCGCTGGCACGTTCGATCCACTGTCCGTCGTGGTGCTCGTTGCCCCGGGCGCGGAGGTGGCCCCGGCCGCCGGCACCGGGTGGGGTCGCGACGAGGCGACGTTCGAGCACCGTGCCGGGCTGATCACCAAGGCCGAGGTGCGGGCCATCGTGCTCGGCAAGCTGGCGCTGCCGGCCAGCGGGGTGCTGTGGGACGTCGGCGCCGGCAGCGGCAGCGTGGCCGCCGAGGCGGCCGGCCTGGCGCCGGCGCTGCGGACCTACGCCATCGAACGAGACGCCGAGGCCTGCGCGCAGATCCGTCGCAACGCCCGCGGAACGGCAGTGCACGTGGTGGAGGGCACCGCGCCCGACGCCTTCGCCGACCTGCCGGACCCCGACCGAGTGTTCCTGGGCGGCGGAGGCACCGACGTCCTCGACGCCGTCCTCGAGCGCGTGCGGCCCGGGGCGAGGGTCGTCGCCACCCACGCCGTCCTCGAGCGTGCCGTCGCTGCCGCCGGCCGCCTCGGCTCGCTGGTGCAGATCCAGCTCAGCCGTGGGGTGCCCATCGGGCCGCAGGAGCAGCTGCGCCTCGCCGCCGAGAACCCCGTCTTCGTCACCTGGGGGACACGATGAACCGCATCCTCACCATCTCGCTCACCGAGGCCGGTCGCCAGCTCGCGACTCGCCTCCCGCACGAGCACCACCACGGGAACCTCGTCGCCACGGTCGGCTCCCGCTGGGCCGAGGTGGAAGGCTTCATCCTCTGCTGCGCCACCGGGGTGGCCGTCCGCGCCATCGCTCCCCTGCTGGCGGACAAGTCCAGCGACCCCGCGGTGGTGTGCGTGGACGAGGCCGGGCGCCACGTCGTGGCCCTCACCGGCGGCCACGCGGGAGGTGCCAACGCCCTCGCTCGCCAGGTCGCCGCGCAGCTCGGCGCCGAGCCGATCGTGACCACGGCCACCGATGCCGTCGGCGCACCGGCCCTCGACCAGCTCCCCGGCTTCACCGCTCACGGCGACATCGCTGGCGTCTCCCGGCGGTGGCTCGACGGTGCGCCACCTGCGATCGAGTCCACCCTCGACTGGCCCCTTCCCTTCGAGCCCGGATCGGGACCGGCGCGGGTCGTGGTGACCGATCGCACCACCGACGTCGGCGACGGCGCGGTCGTCCTGACACCACGGTCCTTGGTCGTGGGCATCGGGGCGTCGAGCGACGCGCCCGTCGGCGCCGCGCGCGAACTGCTCGACCAGGTGCTCGCGGACGTGGGCCTCTCCCCCGACGCCATCGCCGTGGTGGCGACGATCGACCGACGTGCCGGCGATCCCGTCGTCACCTCTCTGGGCCTGCCGATCCGGTCCTTCACCGCCGACGACCTCGCGGGCATCGACGTCCCGAACCCGAGCGAGGTCGTGCGAGAGGAGGTCGGCACCGCCAGCGTGGCCGAGGCCGCCGCCCTGCTCGCCGCCGGCCCGGGCGCCGAGCTCGTCGTCTCCAAGCGCAAGGCGGCCACGGCGACGGTCGCGATCGCCCGAAGGCGCGCACCCGAGGGCTCGGTGGCCGTGGTGGGCCTCGGGCCGGGCGACCCCCGCCACCGCACGCCTGCCGCCGCTGCGGCCGTGCGCCACGCCGATGTGGTGATCGGCTACGACCTCTACGTCGACCAGTGCACCGACCTGCTCGCGCCGCACCAGACCGTCGTGCGCAGCCCGATCGGCGCCGAGGCCGACCGGTGCAGCGAGGCGCTCGCCCGCGCCGCCGCCGGGCAGCGCGTGGCGCTCGTCTGCTCCGGGGACCCCGGCATCTTCGCCATGGCCACCCTCGTGTGCGAGCTGGCGCCGCGCCACGGCTCCGCGTCGGTCGAGGTGGTCCCCGGCATCACGGCCGCCTCTGCCGCGGCCGGGCTTCTCGGCGCACCGCTGGCCCACGACCACGCCCTGCTCAGCCTGTCCGACCTGCTGACGCCGTGGGAGATGATCGAGCGCAGGCTGCGTGCCGTCGCCGAAGGCGACCTCGCCGTGGCGCTGTACAACCCGCGCTCGATGCGGCGGACCTGGCAGCTCGAGCGGGCACGCGAGCTACTCCTTCAGCACCGTCCAGGGACGACCCCGGTCGGCATCGTCACCGACGCCACCCGGCCCGGACAGCGGATCGTGCACACCACGCTCGACGGGCTGGACCCCGACGAGGTGGGCATGCTCTCCATCGTCCTCGTCGGCTCGTCCACCACCACCATCGTCGACGGTCGCCTCGTCACCCCCCGGGGGTACGAGACGTGATCGGGCCCGCCGCCATCCACCCCATCGAGGTCGAGTCGTACCGGATCCTCGCTGACCGCGTCGACCTGTCAATGTGGCCGGACGGGGCCCGTGACGTCGTCGCCCGCATCATCCACTCCACCGCCGACCTGTCCTTCGCCGAGACCACCCGCATCGGGCCCCTGGCCGTTGGCGCCGCCGTCGCCGCACTTGCTGCCGGCGCACCGGTCGTGGTCGATGCCGCCATGGTGGCCGCCGGCACCCCGCGTGTCACGACCACCTGCCTGCTGGACCAGGTACCGGTCGCGCCAGCCGGCTCCACTCGATCGGCGGCCGCGATCGAGCTCGCCGCCCGACGCCACCCCGACGGTGCGGTGTGGGTGGTCGGCAACGCCCCCACGGCCCTCTTCGCCATCCTCGACCTGCACCAGCGCGGCCACCTCGACCCGGCGGCCGTCATCGGCGTGCCCGTCGGTTTCGTCGGAGCCGCCGAGTCCAAGGCCGCGCTCTGGGAAGGCCCCCTGGCCCCCCTCGCCATCACCTGCCTCGGCGAACGGGGCGGCAGCCCCGTTGCCGCCGGGGCGGTCAACGCCCTCTGGCGGCGGAAGGAGCACACATGCTGATCCCCCGGTCCACCACCGGCATCCCCATCGGCCGGCGCCGGACGACCTCGATCCCGGTCGCCGGCGAGTCCCCCACCGAAGGGCTGCTCCTCGTCGCGCACGGCTCGGCCTGCGTGGCGGGCGTGCGGGAGGCGCTCGCCCTCGGTGAGGCCGTCGCCGCCCGGCGACCCGACCTCGACGTCGACGTCGGCTTCCTCGAGCTGGCCCAGCCCCCCGCAGGGCCGGTGCTCGACGCCATGGTCGAGCGGGGCGCCCGACACATCGTCGTGCAACCGATGATGCTCCTGGCCGCCGGGCACGGGAAGAGCGACGTGCCCGCCATCGTGCTCGAGGGGCGTGAGCGCCATCCTCACATCGACCTGGTCTTCGGCTCACCGTTCGGGGTCGTGCCCGAGCTGCTCGCCGTCGCCCAGAAGAACCTCGCCGATGCCGGCGGCGCCGGCATGCCCCTGCTGGTCATCGCTCGCGGCACCTCCGACCCCGACGCCAATGGCGAGGCGGTCCGGGCCGCCCGCCTGCTCGCGGAGTGGTCCGGCGCGACCGACGTCGAGGTCGGCTTCACCGGCGTGACGTGGCCGTCGACGCCCGACGCGCTGGAGCGGATGGTGCGCCTGGGCCACGAGCGCTTCGCCGTCTTCTTCTGGTTCATCGCCAACGGCAAGCTCATCGAGCGTGCCCGCGACCAGATCGCGGACTTCACCGCGACGACGGGCGTGCCCGTGGTCGACGGCGGCTACTTCGGCCCCGACCCCGGCCTCGCCGAGGTGGTGTCGCGCCGGCGAGACGAGGCGCTCGCCGGCCGACCTCGGACGAACTGCGACACGTGCTCGTTCCGGGCGCCGTGGCCCGGCCTCGAGGACCGGGTCGGTCAGGAGCAGGGCCACGGGCACTCCCACCTCGCCGCCGAGCACCGCCACACCCATCACCATTGACCTCCCTCGGGCCGCGCGTCGTCATCGCCGGTGTGGCATCCGGCGTGGGCAAGACCACGGTGGCCGCCGGACTGCTGGCGGCGCTGCGCGCCCGGGGCGTGGACGTCGCCTCAGCCAAGGTCGGGCCCGACTTCATCGACCCCGGCTACCACGCCATCGCGTCGGGGCGGCCACCACGGAACCTCGATCCGTGGCTGTGCGGCTCCGACGTCATCCCGGCGCTCGCCGGCCGCGCCGCCGCCGGTGCGGACCTCCTCGTCGTCGAGGGCGTCATGGGTCTCTTCGACGGCGCCGTCGATGGCACTCCGTCATCCACCGCCGACGTGGCCGCGCTCATCGAGGCCCCGGTGGTGCTCGTCGTCGATGTCGCCTCGGCGAGCAGCTCGGTCGCCGCCGTGGTGCGCGGCTTCCGGGACCACGACCCCCGCATCCGACTGGCCGGCGTCGTCTGCAACCGGGTCGGGTCCGACGTGCACGAGCAGCTCCTGCGAGAGTCGATCGAACCCCTCGGCGTGGAGGTCCTCGGATGCCTGCGCCGCGACGACGCCCTCGTGTGGCGCGATCGGCACCTCGGCCTCGTTCCCGTGGCCGAGGCGCCGGACCACGTCGCCATGTCACTCGCCAGGTTGGGTGCGGCCATCGAGCGCGACCTCGACGTCGCAGGGGTGGTCGCCATCGCCCGCTCGGCCGGGTCGAGGTCCGTCCAGGGTGTGCCCCTGCCGCAGCCGGTCGGTGGCTGCCGGATCGCCGTCGCCGCAGGGCCCGCCTTCACGTTCGCCTACCAGGACAACCTCGACGCCCTCACGGCCACCGGCGCCGAGATCGTGCCCTTCGATCCGCTCCAGGACCCGGCGCTGCCCGACGCCATCGATGGCCTCGTGGTCGGTGGCGGCTTCCCCGAGGTCTTCGGCGCCGAGCTCGCCGGGAACCGGCCGCTGCTGGCCGACGCCCGCACCAGGATCCTCACAGGGCTGCCCACCTGGGCGGAGTGCGGCGGTCTGCTCTGGCTCGCCGAGGAGCTCGACGGACGGCCGATGGTCGGTGCGGTGCGGGCTCGCACGCACCTCGGTGAACGCCTGCACCTCGGCTACCGCCACGCCGAGACGAGGGCCGAGACCGGTCTCGGCCCGCCCGGCACACGCCTGCGCGGCCACGAGTTCCACTACTCCACGTGCGAGCCCGGCGGGGACGCCCTGCGCCTGACCAGCCGCTTCGCTGAGCGAAGCGAGGGCTTCGGCTCACCGACGCTGCTGGCGACGTACCTGCACCACCACGCCGGCGGTGTCCCCGCGATCACCGAGGGCTTCGTGCGCCGCTGCTTCCGGGCTCGCCGTCGCCAGCCGGTGCGCTGAGCAGCGCCCGGGCCCGGTCGACGTCGCCGGCCACCAGCGCATCGAGGGCGTCGTCGAACGGGAGGTCACGGTGCCCCCGGCGGCCAGCGCGGCGGGGACGATCTGCCAGCATCGCCACGAGCTGGCCCACCTCCTCGGGCACGGCGGACGCGATGCGATCCCGCAGCCAGCGAGCGAACGCCGGGCTCGCCCCGCCGGTGGACACGCCCACCATGACGGGCGGCCGCTCGACCGTGGCGGCGAAGGAGACGCCGGCACCGTCGCGACGATCGGCCCGGGTCAGCCAGGTGCCGGCGGCATCGGCGGCAGCCTGGACCGCGTCGTCGACGTCCGGGCGTCCGGTGGCCGCGACCACCAGCCAGGCACCGTCGACGTCACCGGGCAGGAACGCGCGCGCGACCACCTCGACGCCGTCGACGACGGCGGCCGGCGGCACGGGGTCGACCACGCGGACCTGCGCGCCGGCGGCGAGCAGCCGGTCCACCTTCTCCTGGCCGGCAGGGCCGCAGCCGACGACGACCACGAGCCTCCCGGCGACGTCGACGTTAAGGAGCAGCGCCACGCGGGCTCAGAATGCCTGGCGGATGGTTCGGGCCAGCTGCGTCGGGTCGAGGTCGGCCACCGGGAGGCACGGCGCCCCCATGGCCTCGGCGATGCGGGCGCAGAGGCCGAGGCGGGTCCCGCCGGTCTCGCAGTCGAGCACGATGGAGCGCACGCCGGCCCGCCGCACCGAGGCGGCGGCGTGCAGCGTGCGGTCGAGCCCGTCGGCGGCACCGGTGGCCCGCCCGTCCGTCAGCAGCACGAGCAGCGCCTCGTCGTCGCCGGCGCGCTGGGCCACCCGCAGCGCCGCGGCGAGGCCGGCGGCCAAGGGGGTCGCCCCGCCGGTGGCCAGGTCGTGCAGGCGGTGTCGGGCGACCTCG
>SXGQ01650410.1_pt1 | contig 10911 bp, 8 predicted proteins | sample 3178371 | NCBI WGS metagenome assembly SXGQ01 (sample SAMN11356859, study PRJNA531348) | freshwater metagenome | isolation source: freshwater sample F1-20 | place: China: Fuxian Lake, Yuxi | collected 2017-12-25 | reverse complement strand
GCCAGCTACATCCTTAATCCTGCCAGCAGTGGCCTGCCCTACATGGCGGCCTTGTCGGCCAATGCTGTGGCCTTGTACAATGCCAAAAATCTGCTGTCGGCCTCAGATACTATTTTGCACATTGAATATGATCGCCAGGCACAGGGTGGTCAGTCTGACATACACCAACAGTATGAATTCATAGCGCAAGGTCGCGCTGATTCATTCTTGAATGCCAATCTCTACAGGAAAATGCTGGACAGTTTTTCCGGCGCCACCACCACAGGTGCTTCTGTGCCAGACCCCCTGCTGAGCCCTGGCATGCAACACGGTGTGCAGTTCCGGCCTCGACAAAGCATGTTTGTCAATCGCTTCCTGGCCCTGCAAAACTATCTGGGCCGTGCCAACACTGTGTTGGCCCAGTATCCCATCTCAGAAACACGCACGTTCTCTTTGTTGAACAGTGCCGAGCCCATACCAGCATCAAATTCTGGCGCCTGGGATTTTGAAGTAGCCAATCTAGAAGTATTGGCATTCCAAAATCTGGCCGTGGTTCCTTTGGGCTGGAAGTATCTAGTGACCAATGACAGCAGCCAAAGCGGCCGGTGGACCATATATCAAGTGGCCGCCGGCACCCTGCCGGGCGAACGTGTGCTTGACCTGGTACAGGTACAGACCTATGACACCACACTGTATTGGAACTACATTGACTGGTATCTTCCAGGATACAACAGTTCCATACAACCAGTGGCCACAGTGACCAACGTGGCAGATCTACAACAGCTGGACCTGAACACCGCACCGGTGGGCTCCAGCGTCAAGGTCACCAGCAACGGACAAGGCAAATTTGCCATATATCTACGCACCCAAACCGGATGGGATCGCGTGGGACTAGAAGATGGAACCATAGCATTTGATCAAGTGTTGTGGAACTATGCGCTGGGTGGGTTTGGATTTGACGCCCAGGTGTTTGACAGCACGTATTTTGATCAAGAACCCACCACAGAAACACGCAACATCATACGTGCCATCAATGAAGAATTATTTGTGGACGACTTGCTGATCGAACGCAATCAAAGCCTGATTTTGGTGTTCCAGTACATCTACAGCGAATTTACCAGTCCCAACTGGTTGTTCAAGTCCAGCTATATCACCGTAGACCATGTCATACGAGGACTGGAACCATATGAGTTATATCAGCCAGACAACCAGACTTTTGTGTCGGATTATCTCAACGAAGTCAAGCCTTATCATGTGCAGAATCTAGCCTTTAACTTGATCTATGAGGGGCTAGACACTTATGCCGGAGGTCTCACTGACTATGATGTGCCTGCCCGTTGGGACACTGCCCTGGCCATACCACAGTTTGTGAGCCCGGTGCTGACACCTTACACACTCAGTGATTCAGTAAATCAATCGCAGATCAGTGACACTGCCAGTGATGCCCAGATATGGTTGCAACGACCCTGGAGTGATTGGTTCAACCGTTATGGTCTTTCAGTGGAATCGGTCGCGGTAGTGGACACCACAACCACTTACTCGGCAGTGCCTACAATAACCATTGGCACAGAATGGACGGCCAATACCACTCTTGCCTTGAGTGAACAGATCTTTTTTGGAGCCAATCTTTACACTGTGACTGCGGCTGGCACCACTGGTGTCACAGCCCCAAGGTTCACTGTGGGCACGTTGGCCAATGGCACGACTACATTGACTTATTCGGGTGCTCGGGCACAGGCAGTTGCTGTGTTGCGGGCCAATCAGACCATTGCCACGGTCACTGTCACGGTACCAGGCACTGGATACTTGACGACACCCTTAATAGCCATCACGGATGTCAATGACAGCAGCGCCACCTATGGATATCAGCTGGTTCCGGTCATGGGCAACAATCTGGTCAGGAGCATCAAGACCACCATCAAGTATGACCGATATCAGTACAACAGTGACATAGTGGAATGGTCCTATCTCACAGCCAACTATGCCGCAGGCACACAGGTCAGACATCAGAATCTGGTATGGTCTGCTGACACTGCCATAAACAACCCAGCGGTCACTACCACAGCCACAGCCCAGCCTGCGGCGTTCTCGATCACGGTGGCTTCTGTGGCAGGCTTGACACCGGGCATGTTGATCACTGCTAACACACAACTGTTGCCAGGCACAGCCATTGGCACCATCACGGGCACGACGCTACAACTGACCCGGGCCACCCTGGGTGCCTTGAACAACACCCAGGTGAATTTTTACAGGCCTTTTGACGTAGATCAATGGACCCGAGTCGACGCTGACACCCTGAGTGGTGTGGACCGGACCATGGGATTCTATGCGCCCACAGCGAACATGCCCGGACTCAGTTTGCCCTTGTTGATTGACGGCATAGACTACCCAGGCGTCGAGGTAGATGCGCCAGACTTCAATCAAAACACTGGCTTCGATATAGGCAACTATGACATCAATCCCTTTGATAACATCAGCTTTGATGCTGAAGGCCGTCCAACCTATGATCCAGGCATCCTGGATGCCAAGTACAGCAGCGCCTATTTAGATCCATATCTGGGCACTAGAGCCACTGACATCAATGTTGTGGGTGGCGCTTACATAGACACCTATTCGAGCCATGCTCCGGAAGAACTGATTCCTGGCAGCGAGTTTGATACCTTGGATCTGCGTGTGTTCACACGCCCTGGATCAGACTGGCTGGAACAAGGTCATGGCTTCCCCAGCAGCACTGTAAGATATGAGCTGGATGCCACCAGTCTGGATCTTAGTTTTGCGGACCTGCAACCTTACACGGCCTTGGTGTGGGTGAGCAATCTCACACAACAACTGGATCTACATTTGGGCACAGACTACACCGTGGACTATGTGGATCAGACCGTGACCATGATCCTCAATGGCAATGTGCAGGATGGCGATGTGATAGTGCTCACGGCCTACGAACCTGGTGGTGGCAATCAGTTGTACAAGGAGGTATACAATGGTGCTGACATAGGCAACACTGTGACAGTGCCAGTGGCCTACTATCAGATCGATGGTGTCACACCAGAAATACAGGAGTTTGTGATCTTTGTCAATGGCGTGCTGACCACCAACTACACCTATGCGGAGCAGGGTGACCAAGATACCACAGTGACCTTTGGAGTCACCTACACAGCCACTGACAGCATAGCTTTGTACGTGCTGGCACCCACAGTGATCGCAACAAATCTACCACCTATTGACTACAGCTGGAGTCTGCCACAGACACAGATTATCATCAGTGATGGAACTGGACTGACCTTTGACCTTGACAACAGCTTGAGTGGATGCAACCCTGATTGTTTAATAGTGACTGTCAATGGTGTGCGTGCCAGGACATCGGCCGGTATACGTCACACCGCGGACGGCAGCACCGGCTATGACCTGCCAGACCGTCTGGGAGTAAGTCAAGCACTAATCGCTGACAATCAAGTACATGTGTATGTGGAAGATCAGCCCCAAATCCTGGGTGTGGATTTCACGGTGGAACCGGCCTCGGGCTATAGCAATGTGCGCGAAGTGTTGTTTGCTGAGGAACCCGAAATTGGTGCCGAGATTCTTATCTATGTGGACATCAATGTTCAGTGCTTTGTCAATGGCACACAACTGACCTTTGTGGCCGGCAACGGACTTGAACCCGGATTTGGTGATGTCATAGCAGTCACTACCTGGAATGACACACGCCAACAAGGTATATTGAGCCAGTGCTTTGTTGGTCCTGTGACTACCGGCATCACAATCAACGAACCCTACGACAGCGTGGATTATGATGTGGGCAACATCACTGGCGATCCTGGCAGTTATGACTACACTGTTGGTGACACTGTGACCACCAACAGTCTGGACATGGGGGTAATAATTACTAATCCAGATCGTCTGTGGGTCAGCCTAAACGGTGACAGGCTGTTCAACAATCAAGGTTTTGTCATCAGTGGCACCGAAGTCATCCTCACTTCTGGTATAATGGATGCAGCAGATGTGGTCATGATCACGCAGTTTACTAATAGTGTGGTCCCAGAAGCCATGGCCTTCCGCATATTCCAAGACATGCGTGGAGTACAGGCCACCTACAGGATCACCACTGACACCACCACTGAGGCCACTGCCTTGGTGGCCGTGGATAGTGATGTTGTCAGCGTGGTCAACGCTGCGGCCCTGCCGGAACCAGATTTTGACAACAATGTCTGGGGAGTTATTACTATCAATGCCGAACGTATCATGTACAGAACACGCAACACTGTGACCAACACTGTCAGTGGCTTGTTACGCGGTACTGCCGGCACTGCGGCCTCGGCACATGCGGCCAACAGCACGGTGTACAATCTGGGTCGCGGAAATTTACTACCTGAAGAGTATCAAGATTATGTGGTCAGCAACACATTTGAAGGTGACGACACCACTACAGAATTCACTGCCCCACTGATAGATCTTGCCCAGGATGACAGCACCCTGCGTGCGGACACCCTGGAAGTATACGTGGGCGGTACCAAGCAAAGTGAGCATTTTATCGGTAATGGAGTGACCAAGACTTTTGCCTTGAACAGTGTGGTGGCCTTGCCCGACAGTGTGATTACCATAGACAGCGATCTGCAGGACCCGACAACCAACTATACCATCTCTGGCAACACACTGACCTTTGTCACAGCCCCGGCACTGGAGTCTGTGATAGTGGCGGCACGCTACAGCATTGTGGCAATATCGCCGGTGCAGATCATATTTGAAACTGCTCCTGCTTCCGGAGTGGAAATTACACTGTTGGTACGCCGCGGTGTTACCTGGTATGCGCCTGGTGCAGGCACTGCCAGCAATGGTGAACCCTTGCAGATCACCGATACCGCACCAGCAAGGTTTTTGCGTGGCTTATAGCCAAGGTAAATACAGTATGAATTCAAATATAGCACAACCAGCCACCAACTCGGCCACTAGCCGGCCCACAACGGCCAGGCCCAACGAAACCGGGTCCATCAGCGTGCAGGGCTTTGTGAAGATTTTTGATCCTGCTACCCAGCAGATTTTTGTGGAAAAACGAGCATGATAGTGCAACCTACACTGACCAATATTCGAGGATTTTTAAAGATCCATGACCCTGTGACCGGTGAAGTTTTTGTGGACAAAAACAATGCCATACACTATGAAAACATCAGCATCTGCATGGCCAACACGCTGGCCGACAAAAACAAAGGCTACATCTACAAAATGGCCTTTGGCAACGGTGGCAGCGCTGTGGACCCCACTGGTGTGATCACCTACTTGCCACCCAATACCACTGGCCAAAATGCCAGCTTGTACAACGAAACTTACAGCAAGGTCGTGGACAACAACTCGGCTGCCAATCCTGACCCGGTCAACAACTATCTCACTGTGTTGCACACATCTGGACAGGTTTACACTGACATAGTTACCACTTGTTTGTTGGACTATGGCGAACCCGCAGGACAACAGGCCTTTGACAACAGCACCAATTTCAATGGTGAATACGTGTTTGACGAGCTGGGCCTGCAGTGCTGGAATGGATCAGCCGCTAATCTGTTGCTGATCACGCATGTGATTTTCCATCCTGTGCAAAAAAGTCTTAATCGGCAGATACAGATAGATTATACCCTGCGTATACAAACTCTGACCAATCTCAGCGCCACATAAATATCAGCATGACACACTCAGCTAAATACACTCACACGGAGCAATAAATGTCATATACTATAACTTTAACCGATGGTACAGTATTTGCTACCATAGCCGATGGTACTATCAATACCTCCAGCTCAATGACCCTGGTGGGCAAAAACTATGCTGGCTATGGTGAATTCCTGGACACCAACTTTATACATCTACTGGAAAGTGGATCAAATACCACTGCACCGGGTGCGCCTCTGGAAGGGCAGTTATGGTGGGATTCTGGTACAAGCCTGTTAAAAGTTTACAACGGCACCGTCTTTAAAACCATTTCAGCGGCCACAGCATCGGCTTCGGCCCCGACCAGCAATGTCACAGGTGACTTATGGTATGACACGGTAAATCAACAACTAAAGGTCTACACTGGCACCACATTCTTGCTGATAGGTCCACAGTTCAGCGCCGGCGAAGGCACTTCGGGCGCCATTGTTGCCACCATAACCGACAATGTGTCCGTGGATCACGTGGTGGTTGAACTTTATGTCAACGATGCCATAGTGGGCATAATCAGCAAGGATGCAACATTTACTCCGCAGGTGGCGATTTCTGGCTTTACCACTGTGCGTCCGGGCATCACGCTCAGCACCTTGGTAGGTGCACAGGTGCCCTTGTTCCAGGGCACGGCCACCAATTCACAAGCATTAAGCACCCTGACCAGCACACAGTTCATGCGTGCGGACCTTAATACTTCAACCACAGGCACATTAAGTGTACTCAATGACACCGGACTCAGCGTGGGCGCAGACAGCGATCTCCGTGCTAGTGTGACAGGTACAGATGTCACAATTAGAAATCAAACTGCGGGCGGTAATATCAGTTTTGGCGTCAACGTGGCTGGCAATGTCACACCCAGCTTGACCATATTTGGTGCCAACGGGTTTGTCAGTGGCACAAGAATCACAGCCCAGTACGCAGACATGGCCGAACGTTTTGAAGCAGATACTGTGTACGAGGCCGGCACTGTGGTAGAACTGGGCGGCTCAGCAGAAATCACCCTGGTCACCGACGATTTAAGCGAAAAAGTGCTGGGAGTCATAAGTACACGAGCAGCATACTTGATGAACAGTGGAGCAGGCTCAGACGAAACACATCCCCCAGTTGCAATGACTGGACGAGTTCCTGTCAAAGTTGTTGGTCAAGTGCGCCGAGGCGACAGATTGGTAGCAGCCGGAGCCGGACAGGCACGTGCGGCCGAACCAGGTGAAGCAACAGCATTCAACGTGATTGGTCGTGCCTTGCAAGATCGCTACGATACAGCACCAGGCACAGTAGAAGCCATAGTAACCATAAAATAAACAGGAAACAACCATGACATACACAGCAGGCGGATTGATAGAAGCGGCGGACTACAATGGCTTCGCCAATGCCAGTGCCAACAACATCAACGTTGTCTGGAGCACCGGCAGCACAGACAAGGGCTACGGACAGACTGCTCTCACCACAGTCAGCGCCGGCGGAACTGTCACAGCCACGTCATGGGCGGCCTTGGTGGGAAATCTGGCATCGATAGGATCACACACAAACTCAACCCTGACCAGCCGCACAGCACCTGTCACCGGCAACATCATTGCCATATTGGCCAATGTGGCCACCGACATCGACACCGTCACGCTGAACCGGGGCAATGCAGTGGCTTCGGGCACGGAATACGGAGTGTTCTCAGGCACCACGTCAAAGACCACGGCCACTGGCTCGGGTCAATCGGCCTGGACCATAACATTCACACACACAGTGACCTTTGCCAGCGCCGACGCCTTGCGTTATTTCTTCAACGCTGGTGGCATAGTAAGATTAAAATATGGCAAAAGTTCCACAGGCACAGATGTTGACTCTGACTGGAACACCTTGGCTGGCTATGTAGGTACCATAAATCTCACAGGCCGAGTCAACGGTGCTGCTCAGACCATAGCAGCGCAGAGCTACACCGGAACCACCCGCCTCAACGGCACAGGTGGCACACAAACTACTTTAGCCACCACAACGGGTTGGTACAACTTGACCGGTAGTCCCACTACTATTTTCCAGCTAAACGATCCTACTTCGCCTTACACAGGTGAATTTATCCGCACTCAGGCCACGGCCACCAGCTCCACGGTGCTGACCTTGACCACAGTGTGGAGCAGCGATGGTAGTAGTGGCGCTGGTACCAGTGCCGACATTTCAGGCGGCACCGCCACCAGCAGTCCCAGCACCACCATCACGGGCACAGCACCAACAACCCTGGTCACTTACTTGCCACCCAGCACCACTTACCTATCAGCTAGTTGGGGCACGCCCACAATCGCAGCTTCGGTAGCATAATATCAACAGCTTTGCCAAAAGCCCCGCAAGGGGCTTTGTTTTGTTCGCTTTTTCTGTTATAATCTACACATGGATACTGACCAGTTAATCGCCCACAGCCGAGCCAGATTTGAGCACGAAGCCGCAAGGAGAACCTTGCGTGAAAAATATCAAGCCAAACTGACCTTTGCACACGCCGGTGGCATGTGGTCGGCCGGACCAGAATTACTGAGTGTGTTGAATTGTTGTACCATGGACCAAGAAGTTGTCATACAAGATCTATATCATAATCCTGTGCGAGTCAACACCCGAGAACTATGGAACCTGGCCGCAGAACGTTGGCAAGAATGCATGAACGCCTGGTTGACCGAATACGACCAAATAAACAAAAATAGATGACCACTGGAGCCGTGATATTTGCCCGCAACAACGAGCATACGGATTATGTGGCCATGGCTCAGTGGTCGGCCAAGAACATACAAAGACATCTAGGCATACCAACTCACATCATCACAGAAGATACTAGAACTGATAGTGGATCAAGACACTTCACCAATGTAGGAACAGTGACCTGGCACAACACCAATCGAATGGATGCCTACCGAATGAGCCCATGGGATAGGACCTTAGTGCTAGATGCAGACTATGTGGTTGCAAGTGACCAGCTTGGCAGTGTGTTAGATTCGGATGAAGATTTTCTTGCACATCGCTGGGCCTATGATGTCACAGGTTGCAATGATTTTCGCGGCCTCAACTGGTTCGGAGATGTGCGCATGCCCCAGTGGTGGGCCACGGTTATGATATTCCGTCGGAGCCGTCAAGCCGAGTTGATCTTTGAAACCATGGCCATGATACGAGACAACTGGTCACACTACAGGAACATTTATAAAAACAAAACACCTACCTATAGAAATGATCACGCACTCAGTATCGCCTTGTTGATAGTAAATGGACATACCCTGGATCATGCTGGCATTCCCTGGAACTTGGCCAGTGTGACTCCAGAACACGATTTAACGCAACTGGATCCGGATCGTTACAGAGTAGATTTTGTCAATGGTCAGGGACAACCGCGCTGGATAGAACTGCGTCAGGATTTCCATGCCATGGGCAAACGTCAGCTGGGAGACATTGTTGCCAATAACTCATGAACGTGGATTTTTGATTCCGGCCATTGGCGCAGAATATGAACGCTGTGCCCAGCAACTGCGTGATAGCATCCTGCACTTTCATCCTGCGGCCAACGTGACCATAGTGACTGCGGACATGTTGCCACACGGTGATCAGGGCGGCTGGGCCAACGACTGGCAGATGTTTTCTGTGAGCCCGTATCGTGAAACCATCAAACTAGAAGCAGACATGATAGCCACCAGTGCCATAGACCATTGGTGGACCCTGTTTGAACTTCGAGATGTTGTGATCAGTCAAGGTTGCAGGAACTTCTATGACGAACCAGCATATTCCAGATTTTACAGGAAAATATTTGATCAAAATCACTTGCCCGATGTTTACAATGCCATAACCTACTGGCGACTAAGTAAGACTGCACGAGACTTTTTTGATCTGATCCGACACATATTTGAGCACTGGAATGACTACCGAACACTACTCAAATTCTCCGATGACACAGCCAGCACAGACGTGGTCTATGCCATGGCCGCACAGATCATGGGTCCAGAGCAGGTCACATTACCTGAGGCACTAGGGCCCTCTATTGTTCATATGAAACGCCATATCAATGCCATGCACTCACAAAATTGGACACAGGAATTGATTTGGGAAAAAAATCCTGCCAGGATCAACACTGTGGCTCAGTGGGGATTCTTGCACTATCACATCAAGGAATGGCAACCATGAGCACAGATCAAGACAAAATCAAACACAGTCGCCGCATCAGCAAAAAAAGATCGGCCACTCTAAAGCAAGTAAAGATAGCCCAGGCACACGGTATCACGGTCAAAGAATATCACAGATATGCCAAACACCATGCCATGAATTGTGGTCGTCCGCACTGCCTGCTGTGTACCAATCCCAGAAGGACCTGGGGAGAAAAAACCATGCAGGAAAAACGTTTTGAAAAACAACTCACAGCAGATCAGCGCCGAGATCATGATGAATGAAACCACTGCTAACTTCCTAAGGGTCATGTCCGAGTTTGAATGGCCACAACCCCGACCTGTGACCTATAGGTTGTACCACAATGCGGATGGCACACCCAAATTTTACAGCATGGAAGACCTGCCAGGCGAATACATCTTGGTGGATCGCGAAACTTACGTGGCCGATTGCAGACATGTGCGAGTGGTCCAAGGAAAACTGATGTATGTGTCCCCGACCCGCACGGTAAAATTACTGCGACCCAGTGAGGATGGCGGCACTGCTTGTCATCCACAGGATGTGGCAGTAGTTGTCTCTGGTGATCAACCACACACAAAATGGAGCATGGTGCAAAATGAAACACATTGATGTAGCAGACCTAGACTGCATATATCTCACCTATGATGAACCCGAACGTGAGGAGTTCTGGGTTCGAATAAAAAATATGATTCCTTGGGCAGTTCGCGTAGATGGGGTCAAGGGCAGTGATGCCGCACACAAGGCAGCCGCAGAGGCCAGCAACACCGAACGGTTTATCCTGATTGATGGTGACAATATTCCCACAGAACAATTTTTTAATCTCACTCTGGAGTTCGCTGACGAATCATGGGAAAGTGCAGTGTTCCGTTGGCGTGCCAGGAATCACATCAACGGTCTCATGTATGGCAACGGTGGCATAAGTTCCTGGACTAGAACATTTGTCAACCGCATGCGCACACACGAAGCCACCGACGGTTCAGTGGAAACCCAAGTAGAATTTTGTTTTAATCCCTTGTATTGGGCCATGCATGATTGCTACTCAACAACCTATCCCAATGGAAGTGCATTTCATGCCTGGCGGACTGGTTTCAGAGAAGGTGT
>SXGQ01311739.1_pt1 | contig 10911 bp, 9 predicted proteins | sample 3178371 | NCBI WGS metagenome assembly SXGQ01 (sample SAMN11356859, study PRJNA531348) | freshwater metagenome | isolation source: freshwater sample F1-20 | place: China: Fuxian Lake, Yuxi | collected 2017-12-25 | reverse complement strand
GTCCCGAGTTCAAATCTCGGCGTCCCGACCATTTCGATCCCTCAGGGCTCATCGCTGAGCCGCCAAGCTTGTTCCGCAGTGATTACCCCAATCAGCGCTGCGCCACCTGTTCTTCCACCGTCACTTTGTACTGACTGCCGATGTGCTGATCGAGGAAGCGATCGAGTTGCGCGAGCATCTCGATGCGGCTCGGGCTGCGCGAGAGCCAGTGATCTTCAGACTTGAGCTTGAACACCTCATGCGGCGTCTTGGCGCGACGCATGGCAGTTTCCATGTACTCGGTCTGAACGTAGGGCACGACCGTGTCGTCGACGCCGTGCATCATCAACACCGTGGCGGTGACCTTGTCGGCGGCCCGTGCCGGCGAAAACGCCGCCACATCCGGGTCGCCCGTCTTGCCGATGTGCTTGCGCCAGAAGCGCACGGCCGGATCTTCGATGCCGCCGCGATCCTCGACCCAGCGCAGCATCTCGACCAAATCCGAGACGCCCGCGACGCTGACTGAGCAGCGATACAGATCCGGCGTGAAGGCCGCACCGGCGAGTGCCGCATAACCGCCGTAGCTCGCGCCGACGATGCAGACGCGATCCGGATTCACCATGCCGGACTCGACCAAATATTTCACGCCGTCGGTGACGTCGTGCTGCATCAGTTGGCCCCACTGCCGGTATCCCGCGAGTTCATGCTTCTGACCAAAACCGGTCGAGCCGCGAAACTGCGGCTGCAACACGGCGTAACCACGCGAGGCCACGAACTGCGACCACCAGTCGAAGCCGACGCCTGAATCACGCGCGCGCGGGCCACCGTGCGGCAAGACGACGAGCGGCAAATCTTTGGTCGATGCGGTCGCGCCGGCGGGCAGAGTCAGATAAGCGGGGACCTTGTAGCCATCGCGGGCGGGGTAGGTGATGTTGCTCACTTTGCCGAGGGCGACCTTGGCGAGCTGCGGGTATTCCTGACCCACGACTTCCGCGCGATTGGTTGCGAAGTCGATCAGGTAGTAGACGCCCGGGTTGTTACGACTCCCCGCGAAAGCGAGGACCGTCTTGCCATCGCGGGTATATCCGGCGATCTGGATACGGCGACCCGGGAGAGCCGCCTCGAGCGACTTGACGCGCGCCTCGGCGGCCGAATCGAGCCACTGAACCCGCTGCTCCAAGCCACCGACACTGACGCCTAGCAAACGGCGATCGTAGATATCACGTACCACGCCTTCGACGTCGTGTTCCGGATCCTGGTAGAGCGGCTGCGGACCGCCACCCGTGAACGGGATGCTCCACAGGCGCACTCGATCGCCGCCGCGCGCGCCAAGGGCAAGAACGGATTGACCGTCTGCTGCCAGACCGATGGTGTTGAAATCGGGATCCGTGTGCTCGTAGATGATGCGGTAGTCGTCACCGTCCTTGATGCGAATCGTGCGGCGCTGCTCTTTACGGTTGAACTCGGACCGGCCAACGATGCGTCCTTCGGCGTCGATGAGCCAACCGTTGGTGGTTCGACTGCCTTTCTCGATGACGCGCCACTTGCCCGTTAGCGGATTCACACTCAGGACGCTGTTCGAGGCTTCATCCGGCGAAGAACCTGCAGCCGCGTTCTCGAGCAACAGGGCGCTCATCAAGATTTCATCGGGCGAGGCGCCCTTACGCGAGAGGAAACCGCCGCTCGACGGGTAGATGCGGCTATTGGTTTTCGCCTCGAGCAATTGCCGCGACGAGCCGTCGCGCACATCGATCGAGAAGACTGCACCGATTTCGGCTTTTTCCTCAGTATTACCGCGCTGCGTGTAGGTGATCGAGAACTGCGCGATGAGCACGTGATCGCTCACGAAGTTCATGCCACGCAGTTTCAGGCTCTGGTCGAAATCGACCCGTTGGGTGAGCTTTTTAGTACTGCGATCGAGGATGACAATAGAGACCTTCTCACCGGCATACGATGAGGCGATGTAGCGCCCATCGAGTGAGAGCGTCACGTTATCGATAATCGGGGTCGTACCAAACGATTCGACCGGAGGCAGAGCCGCCCGAGCAGCGGTGACCGCGAACAGGCAAAGCAGGGTGACCAACACAGGAGCGGAACGCAGCAGTCGCATGATGCAAGCGCCTCAATGAACGCAATTTGGATGACCCAACTGTAGTGCAGTCAGGGAGTGGCCGCCAGAGGGTGACGAGAGACTGGAAAGGGGGGCTGTCCAGACCCCATCGGCGGCTCCTCGGGGCATAATTCGGAGTTGACATGACTGCCCCAGCCACCCCTCGAACGCTCCTCGACAAACTCTGGACCTCCCACCTCGTTCGCGAGCTTGGCGAGGGTGTCGCGCTGATCGCAATCGATCGGATTTTTCTCCACGAGCGCACCGGCTCGGTGGCGCTCAAGAGTCTGAAGGACACCGGACGCCCCGTGCTCGACCCCTCGCGGGTTTTTTGCACGATGGACCACATCGTCGACACCACGCCAGATCGCGGTGACGCGACACGCATGCCGGGTGGCACGGCCTTCATCGTCGAGACTCGTGAGGCGGCGCAGGCTGCCGGCATACACCTCTTCGACGTGCGCGACCCGCTGCAGGGGATCGTGCATGTGATCTCTCCGGAGCTGGGCATCGTGCTGCCGGGGGCAACGGTCGTCTGTCCTGACAGCCACACCTGTACACAGGGTGCGATGGGTGCGTTCGCATGGGGAATCGGCTCGACCGAGGCCGAGCATGCGTTGGCCACGGGCACGCTACGCGTGAAGCGACCGAAGACGATGCGGGTGCGTTTCGAGGGAGCGCTGCCTGAGGGCGTCACCGCCAAGGACATGACGCTCGCGCTGATTGCAGCGCATGGCTCGGTGGGGGGCAATGGCTATGCCGTCGAGTACGCAGGTCCTGCGGTCGAGGCGCTCGAAATCGAAGCCCGACTGACACTGTGCAACATGGCGACCGAGTTCTCAGCGGTAACGGGCTTCATCGCGCCCGACGCGAAGACGTTCGAGTATCTGCGTGGCCGAGCGCACGCACCTGTTGGTGCCGAATGGGAGCAGGCGGTCGAGTCATGGCAAGCATTGCGCAGCGATGACGGCGCCGTGTTCGACAAAGAAATCGTGATCGACGTGTCGAACTTGTCGCCGATGATCACCTGGGGCACGAGTCCGCAGCATGCGGTGCCGATTCGCGCCTCGGTGCCAGCTCAGGCTGAGAGTGGCACGACGGCCGAGGCCTATTCGCGCGCATTGCAATATATGGATCTAAAGCCGGGCGTCCCGCTCGAGTCGCTCAAGATCGATGCTGCTTTCATCGGGTCCTGTACGAACAGTCGCTTGAGCGACTTAAGACGCGCCGCCCATATTTTGCGTGGTCGGCGCGTAGCCGCCGGTGTGCGCGCGATTTGCGTGCCGGGTTCGATGTCCGTGAAAAAAGCAGCCGAAGCCGAAGGGCTCGACCAAGTGTTTCGTGACGCTGGCTTCGAATGGCGCGAGTCGGGCTGCTCAATGTGCTTTTTCGCCGGCGGCGAAAGTTTCGGCAAGCAGGAGCGAGTCGTGTCATCGACCAATCGTAATTTTGAAAGTCGACAGGGGCCTGAGACGCGTAGTCACCTTGCAAGCCCCGAGACCGTCGCAGCGAGTGCGGTGGTTGGGCACTTGGTGGATTTCCGCCGCTTGACGGGTGAGGTGATCTGAATGGAACCCTTCCGTTTCTTACGCGCCGTGGCGGCGCCGATTCTACGGGCCAACGTCGATACCGATGCGATCATTCCTTCGCGCGAAATGAAGTCGGTGTCGAAGACAGGACTCGCCAATGGCTTGTTTGCCGGCTGGCGCTACACCGAGATCGGCGGTCGCGAGCCGAATCCCGAGTTCGTCCTCAACCAGCCGGCGTACGCGGGCACCAAGATCTTGCTCGGCGGTGAGAATTTCGGTTGCGGTTCGAGTCGTGAGCACGCCGTGTGGGCGCTGCACGAATATGGTATCCGAGTCGTGATCGCGCCCTCGTTCTCGCCGATTTTTCGCGGCAACTGTGTACGCAACGGCATCGTGCCGGTGACACTGCCTGCTGAGTCGGTGGCGCAACTTGCCGAGTTCATTGCACCCGATCCGCAGGCGAATCAAATCGATGTGGATCTCGAGGCGGGCCAAGTGCGCGCGGGCGTCCAGGTTAATTCGTTTGAGTTAGAGAGCGAGGCGCGCGAAATGTTGCTCGAGGGTCTCGATGGCATTGATCTGACGCTGAAGCATCGCGCGGACATCGACGCCTTCGTCGTGCGCGACCGGCTGCAACGCCCCTGGATTTATTCGCTTGTAACTCCGACGAACGTGGAGAAACCGAGAGCATGATTCTGATCAGCGAGGTAGGTCCGCGCGATGGCCTGCAAAGTATTTCGAACATCATGCCGCTCGAGGCGAAGAAGGCTTGGATCGCTGCAGAGGCGGCCGCGGGCGTCACCGAAATTGAAGTCGGTAGTTTCGTGCCTGCAAAGCTTTTACCGCAGTTGGCTGACACTGCAGAGGTCGTGGCTTTTGCCCGCACGATTCCGGGTTTGACCGTCGCGGTGCTCGTGCCCAATTTCAAAGGTGCTGAGGCGGCTATCGCCGCGGGCGCGCACAAGATCACGATTCCTTTATCCACCTCCGAAACGCACAGTCTCAAGAACGTGCGGCGTACTCACGCGCAGATGATCGAAGAGTCGCGCTTGATCGCCGAGCTCATCAAAGCCCAGCCCATCGATCGTCGACCGAAGTTCGAAGGCGGGCTCTCGACGGCGTTCGGGTGCACCCTCGAGGGCGTGGTACCACCCGAGCGGGTGGTCGCGCTGGCGGAAGCCTTGATGAGGGCGGGTTGCGACGAAGTCGGGCTGTCAGACACGACCGGCTACGCAAATCCGACGCAGGTCAAAGATTTGGTCAAACGTGTACGAGCGGCCGTCGGTGAGGATGCACTGTCCGGGCTGCATCTGCACAACACGCGGGGTCTTGGACTCGCCAACGTCATGGCGGGTCTTGAGGTCGGGATCACCACCTTCGATAGTTCCTTAGGGGGGCTTGGCGGTTGTCCGTTTGCGCCCGGTGCCTCGGGCAATATCGTGACCGAAGATCTGGTCTTCATGCTCGAGGCCATGGGTTTACCCACGGGTATCGATTTGCCGAGGTTGCTCGACGTTCGGCGCATTCTCAAAGCAGCACTGCCGAACGATGCGCTGTTTGGTTTCACCCCGGATGCCGGGCTGCCGCTGGGTTTCCAGCCGGCGTCGTCCATGACTGGAGTTCGTCAATGAGTTTGCCTGATCCTGCCGATTTGCCTTTGCACGGCATCAAAGTCGTCGAGTTTACGCACATGGTGATGGGACCGGCGGTCGGTGCCATTCTGGTCGAACTCGGCGCTGAAGTGGTACGGGTCGAGCCCATCGGCGGCGACTCGACGCGTAACTTGTTGGGTTCGGGTGCGGGATATTTCCCGATGTACAACCGCAACAAGAAGAGCATTTGTCTCGACTTGAAGTCAGCCGAAGGTTTGGAGATCGCGCGGCGTCTGTGTGATTTATCCGATGTCGTTGTCGAGAATTTTCGCACCGGTGCGATGGACAAGCTCGGTCTCGGTTATGACGCCCTCGCGGCCCGCAACCCGCGGTTGATTTATTGCTCCGAGAAGGGCTTTTTATCCGGTCCCTATGAGAATCGCACGGCGCTCGATGAGGTCACGCAGATGATGGGCGGGCTCGCGTATATGACCGGCCCACCGGGACGGCCGTTGCGCGCCGGCACCTCCGTCATTGATGTGACCGGCGGGATGTTCGGTGTCATCGGTGTACTCGCGGCGATCGAACAGCGACATAAGACGGGCAAGGGTCAAAAGGTCAGCAGCTCGCTCTTCGAAACCACCGTCTACCTCGTGGGGCAACACATGGCGCAGATGGCAGTGACGGGGCAACCTGCGAAGCCGATGCCAGTTCGTATCTCGGCTTGGGCCATTTACGATGTCTTCGAAACGAAGGATCAGGAGCAGGTGTTCGTCGGTATCGTGAGTGATGGGCTTTGGCAAAAATTCTGTCAGGCATTCGCACTCACCGAACTCGGTGCCGATGAATCCTTAAAGACGAATTCGCAGCGCGTTTTACAGCGCGAGGCGCTGCTGCCCAAGGTGCGCGAGCTGTTCAAGGGCTATAACAAGGCCGAACTCGTGCCGATCCTCGAGAAGACCGGGCTACCGTTCGCGCCCATTGGCAAACCCGAAGAAATGTTCGACGATCCGCATCTGGCGGCCAGTGGTGGTCTTGGCGCGACGACGTTGCCTGATGGGCGCGCGACACGGCTGCCGATCTTGCCGCTCGAGATGGATGGTCGCCGACCTTCGCAGGGCGGTGATCTCGCCAAGCCTGGCGAGCATGCGGTCGAAGTACTGCGTGCCCTGGGTTTTGATGCCGCTGGCATCCAAGATTTGCAGACGCGTCAGGTCGTCGGCAAATCGTTTATTTAAGTCAGTTTTTGGTCGGATAGGCACGGGGGACACCATGGCGCACGATCCGCTCGATCTAACGGGCATCGAAGACGAGTTGCAGGAGGACGAACGCCTCGTTCGCGATTCCGTTGCGCGCTTCGTAGACGCTGAGGTTTTGCCTGACATCGGCCGTCACTTTGCCGACCATTATTTTCCGCGCGAACTCGTGCTGCCTTTGGCGCGACTGGGTCTGCTCGGTTCCTCGCTCGAAGGCTACGGCTGTGCGGGACTCAATGCCGTTTGTTACGGGCTGATCTGTCAGCAACTCGAACGGGGCGACTCGGCACTGCGCAGTTTCGTCTCCGTGCAGTCGTCGTTATGCATGTACCCGATCCATGCTTATGGAAGTGAGGCGCAGCGCGAACGATGGTTACCTTTGATGGCGCGAGGCGAGGCGATCGGCTGCTTCGGTCTGACTGAGTCGCACGGAGGCTCCGATCCGCTCAATATGAACACGACGGCGCGCCAGCGCGGCGGTGATTGGGTGTTGAACGGGTCGAAGATGTGGATCACCAACGCGCCGATCGCCGATGTAGCGGTGGTATGGGCGTTGACAGACGAAGGCGTGCGGGGTTTTCTGGTCGAGCGAGGCATGAAGGGCTTCAGCACCCAAGAAATCGAACGTAAGATGTCGTTGCGCGCGTCGGCGACGGGCGCTCTATTCTTTGATGACGTCGTCTTACCGCAGGCCAACGTCTTGCCAGGCAGCAGTGTGGGCCTCAAGGCGCCGCTGTCCTGTCTCACACAAGCGCGCTTCGGCATCGCTTGGGGCGTGCTCGGGGCCGCCCAAGCTTGCTTGTCCGAGACCCTGCACTACACGCGTGAACGCCTGTTGTTCGGCCGACCGCTTGCCGCCACGCAGGCGGTGCAAATCCGACTCGCTGAAATGGCACGCAAAATTGCTGTGGGCCAATCGCTTGCGCTGCAACTCGCGCACCGAAAAGACCGCGGCATCCTCTCGCCGGTGCAGGTGTCGCTAGCGAAGTGGAATAACTGCCGCGCTGCCATCGATGTGGCGCGAGAGGCCCGGGATCTGCTCGGTGGCGCAGGTATCACCACCGAATATGCGGCTATTCGCCATGCACTCAATCTGGAGAGCGTGATCACCTACGAAGGAACCGAGACCATCCATCAGCTCTCGGTCGGTCGAGAGCTGACGGGACTCAATGCGTTCTAAGAACTAGCCAGTCATCGCGTTTGGTAGGGACATCAGTTGGGCGCCACGGCTGCGACGAGCAATCTTGCTCTGGAATCGCCCCGGCTTGATGACTAACACATCGCAGGTCAGCGCATCGAGAATCGCCTCGGCTGTATTGCCAATCAACAAGCGCTTGAGGCCTGAACGCGATACGGCGCCCATTACGACGAGCGATGCCTTCAGTTGGCGCGCGGCGTGTGGGATCACCTCGCGCGCCGCACCCTCAAGGACAGCGAGTTTGTGCGAGGGCAGCGCGTGCCGTGCAACCTCCGCTGCGAGGGCTTGCTTGGCTCGGCTCAAGCCCTTGATGCCTCGGCCAGCATCGACCACGATGGGCCCCGATGCCCAACCGGTCGCCACCAACGTGGACGGTGGAACGCAGTGCACGATGTGCAATTTGCCTTTGAGCGACTCAGCGACGGAGCCGCTCGCCGCGAGCAGGGCCGCGTCGAGGCGCGCCGGCTTTTCGTGCGCATGGAACGGATCGATCGCGGTCAATACCACCGGTCGATGGTAGGGCTTGGCCACCTTCACGAGCAGCACGGCGCAGGGAGCGTGGCGCAGTAATTCCCAGTCGGTATAGGCCAACATCCAGCCGGCCACATGGCGAGAGGCGTGGCGCTCGGCGACGACGAGATCTGCCTTGATACGCATCGCCCGACGCACGATGGCTTCGGCAGGCGGGTAGTCCCACTCGGCCGCGCAGGTGACTTCGATATCGTGTTTGCGGATCCGCTGGGCGAGTGCCTCGAGGCGTTTTTGCACGACGGCGAGGCGCTCCGCTTCGAAGTCTTTGAGGCTGATGCGTCTTGCCTCGAGCGCATCGACCAGGACCGTGTCAGACAAGGCGTGGAAGAGTTCGAGCGTCGCGCCCTGCAACTTGGCAAGCTGCGCGGCCTTACGGACGGCGGGCATGCTGCGGGCGTCGAGATCCTTGATTGCAACGAGTATCGTTTTGTACGAGGGCATGGTCGACCTCCAGATGGTTCGTTCCAGTTTTCCGACTGCGGGCGCGACCTACATCAGTAGGATTACGTATATGACTCTAACGCTAAACTGCCTAGATCCGTCTGAAATTTTGCAGGATCAAGCCACCCTCGAAGCCTGTTCGGCCGACGTCTACGCACGCGGCCTCACCGCGTATGCACTTGTTCGACCCCGAAGCGCCGCCAGATGTGCTGCGGCGATCGCGGAGCTCACCGCGGCGCGCCACCCCATCGTCGTTCGCGGCGGCGGCATGTCTTACACGGGTGGCTATGTCCCGGTGCGCGAACGAACGGTCATGCTCGATACCTCGGCGCTGGATACGATCGTCGAGATCAATGCGGCGGACATGTACATCACCGTCGAAGTCGGTGTGACATGGAAACGAATCTATGACGTCCTGCGACCGCTCGGTCTGCGGCTGCCGTTCTTCGGTACTTTCTCCGGCGCGCAGGCGACGGTTGGTGGGGGTCTCTCCAACGGCGCGCTATTCTTGGGCACGGCGCGGTACGGCACGGGAGCCGATGCGGTACTTGGGCTCGAGGTGGCGCTGGCGGATGGGTCCATCGTCCGCACCGGGCAGATCGGCTTTGCCGCCGCGCAGAAGCCTTTTTATCGAACCTGCGGTCCGGACATGAGCGGCTTGTTCCTGCACGACGCCGGATCGCTCGGCGTCAAGCTGCGCGCGACGCTACGCTTGATCGAAGCACCCAAAGAAACGGGCCACGCTTCGTTCGTGTTCGACCACATTGAAGCTGCCGCACGTGCGCTGTCGGCCATTGGGCGCAGCGGCGCAGCTGAAGAGGCCTACGTTTTCGATCCCGCGACGACCCGCAAGAATCTCCGCTCGGAAGGGTTGCTCTCGGATGCCAACATGCTCTTGAACGTCGTGCGCAGCGAGAGTGCATGGTGGCGTGGGCTCAAAGAAGGCTGGGGGTTAGTCAAAGCGGGACGGCACTTCTTGCCCGAGCAAGCGTACTCGTTGCACGTAACCTGTGCAGCGCGCAGTCTCGCCGCGCTCGAGGCCGATCTCGAGACCTGTCGTCAGGCCGCTTTGCAGCAGGGTGGGTCCGTGATTCCCCATTCGATCCCTAAAGCGGTTCGAGCGAATCTCTTTCCGCCGCTCGAGGGCGTGGTCGGTGCTGAGGGTGAACGTTGGGCGGCGCTCAATGCCAAAGTCGCACACTCGGATGCCGAGAAAATCATTCGCGCCAGCGCCGAGAAGCTCGCGCCTTATCGAGAGCGGATGCAGACGGAAGGGGTCTGGATGAGCCATCTGCTGATCGCCATCAGTAACCATGCCTTCAGTTTCGAGCCCGTGTTCCACTGGCACGACGAGTGGTTACCGGTACATCAACGCTTTGCGAACGCGAGTCTTCAGCAGAGGTTGGGAGCGCCGCCCGCCAAGCCAGCCGCTCGCGAACTCGTCGCCGAAATGCGCGCGGAGCTGATTACCCTGTTTACAGAATTGGGCGCCGCGTCCAATCAACTCGGTAAAACCTATCCTTACCGATCGGTGCTCCGACCCGAAACCGCGGCGCTCTTTGACAAACTCAAGGCGGCGGTAGACCCGAGGGGCGTGATGAATCCGGGCGCACTCGACTGAGAGTCGAACGCTCGCGTCAAATTTCCGTCGCGAGCATCCGCCCTGACTGGACCCAATGCTGCTCGGCCTGGCGGCCATAAACGTTTGGACCGTCTCGACTGCCCGTGAGCACTTCAAGCACACCCTGAATACGGCGCATGCGCGAGCTCACTAGCGCGCCGTTATGATCGTTCAGGGTGCGACAGCGTTTAGCCAGTTCTGCGCACTCCGCCCAGCGGGGCGGCAGTTCACGCTTTGGATCGCATTCGCGAATCAGCAGTAGCATGCCCGCGTTGTCGGTCGGATAGCCTGACATCCGCAAGAGCTGCGAGCGCTCATCCTGCAAGCGCAGCAGCGCGCCCATGCATTCTTGGCGGGAGGCACAGGCTATTTCGAGGCGTTCGGGTGAGTCGTCCTCGAGTAACAAGGCTTTCTCGTCCGCAAGCAACTGCTCGAGGCGCTGCAGTAGTCGCAGTTCATCCTCGAGCAGTTTGCCGATGGCGACGCGCGCGTCGTTCATGAGCCTTTTTGGATATTGCCCGTTACGCGTCCAAGCAGAAACTCGAAGCGCAAAAGCTGGTCGGCGACCTTCTGACCATCGACTCGATAGCTGCCATCGGCGATCGCTGCACGCAGGCGCTCGACTTTGGCCATATCGACGACATCGGTGGCATT
>SXGQ01251517.1_pt1 | contig 10911 bp, 21 predicted proteins | sample 3178371 | NCBI WGS metagenome assembly SXGQ01 (sample SAMN11356859, study PRJNA531348) | freshwater metagenome | isolation source: freshwater sample F1-20 | place: China: Fuxian Lake, Yuxi | collected 2017-12-25 | reverse complement strand
TGTGAGTAAAGCTGGTGTCTTAAATACACGGCGGCCCTTGATATAGCGTACTAACGCAATCATCAATGGTACAGGGAATGTCTGTCTTGGTGACCGCACCACCAACTCTGGATGTTCCTCGACTATGATAGCTTTTCCTTCCAAGAATAACAATAGTGCTCGCTTCGAAGTCACAACTGTTATGGGCTCATACGTGGCATTTAGGACAACACATTTAGTTGAGTCCAACGCCATAGCCATATTTTATTCCTCTGGTTTTGTATCGTTTAAGAGTTTAGTAATACTTTTATCTTTGTATAATTGTATCGTGTCTCTTGCTTTTGCTGCTGTTTCGTAATCTTCTTCTTTGATTGCTTGTTTCATCGCATCTTGTAAAACATTTTCATAATCTTCTTTTTTTACCACTGCTGTGTGCTTTTGATGCGAATGCATCGGTGTAATTTGAAATAGTTCTACTTTGTCTAAATCTTCACGAATACCCTTTCGTACTTGCTTTACCAAATATTTGTAAACTACAAGTTTGTTTTCATGTAAAAACTTTTGTATTACTGGAAACGGTTTCGATGGTAGATTTAACATTTACTTCCTCTTTTTAGGTGTCTTTTTCTTAACTACCTTTTTTTTCTTTGGTGCTTCGGGTGTATCAGTCTCACCAGTTTCTACACCTTTACAGAACACACGACCATCTGTGTGAACGTATCGTTGCTTAAAGTGCCAACCACGAGGAAACTTTTCACCCTCTGGTTTTGGTGTGTAAAGCTTTGGTGGTTCAATAGACTTTTGTACACAGTATGCACAGGTTACGGCAGCGATATCGTTTGCTACCGTAACCGTGACAATATTGCACTCTTGACAAACAAGTGTTTTGCGTTCCATCACATTTAACTTACCACCAGTAAACTTCGTAACCTTTTTCTTTAACATACATACCTCTTATGTTTCTGGTTGTGTTTCGTTAGTTGTTTCTTCTACTGCACACACTTCGCAATCTTCTGGAACTTCTGTAGTTTGAGTTGATTGCTCATACTGAGTAAGTTGCTTTTGAATTGCTTCCAATTGTCCACGTAAAAATTCTTCGTGGGTTGTTGCTGGTTTTACAACTGGTGCTTGATACTTTTCATAGTTGTTTCCAAGCATTTTTTCAGCTTCACCATCTGTCATATATCTCATAAAACAAGCTATGTATCTACCAGGATGCTTACCGTGTAAATCTTTGGTAACTTCAACAATCCAACTCATTCCGGGAGGAGGTTGCCATCCAAAATAGTAGCCTACTTGTGAAATATACTTCCCTCTATCTTCAGGAGATACACGTTCATCTCCTGCTCTGTCACCTGGGGCGTGTCCAAACTGGACTACCCAATTACGTAACATGGGTCAGTCGAAGCCTTCTGAAGTGATGCCACCGCCGCCATGCATACCCATATGTGTAAGAATTTTATATCCGTTAGAGTCCATAATACCATAGGTTCTCAACTCTGCGGGTAAATGTTCTTCACCTGGTCTTGCGGGAGTGCCTTCACTGACGAATGTACCCTCTGGAACATCTTTATATTCGCCCATAGTGCCTCCTAAGTTTAAGGTTGAACGTAACCAAAAAATTTATAATCTTCTTCAAATAACTTAAATGTAAGTTCTTTGAATTCATCCGATAAAAAGTTAATATGAGACAACTCCTCAGATGAACTATTAAATATACTTACTTTACTTGTATCAAATCCCAACTCGGTTTGTATCCAATAATTAAATTCTTCCAGCTCTTCGTACTTGAACACCTTTACTTGTGAATATCCTACAAAATTTTTTTGTAATCTAAAAAACATCTTTACAAAACTTAAATCTTCTGTTTGGAAAATTTTTTTGTGTTCTACGTTGTTGTCTATATCTCGTAGTACTTTCAAATTAGTTTCAAAAAAGGTATACAGTGTTTTTGTATCAGTAAATGGTATTGTGAACTTGTATTTCCCAGATGTGCCATTTATCAACTGCTGTTTGTATATGTGCTTTATTGAGGATACAAACCTGTCATGCGGATTTCTTACAACTGAAAATGCTGGTAAGTCACCGTATCTATCTCTCTCATAAAAATAGTTACTATGAGTATGTTCATAATTTACGTCTGGAAAAAATATTTTTCCGTATGTTACTGTTGCTGTTCTTGGTACTCGTAACCAAATATATCTTTTACTAGAAACTTTAGAACCGATTACCATTTGCTTTCCACAATCTAAATTGTCTGTTCCACTGCGCTTCCAAAAACATTAATTTGTTTTTTACTACTTGTGGTGAACCCGCTAATTCTACTGCACCACGAAACTTTTTTAATACTTCTTTAAGTCGTAATAAATCTGCCAACTTTCTTGCTTCTTTTATTTCCTTCATTATGATGTCTGCTTCTTCTAACAATAAGTTTGTAGTTTCTACTGACATTGGAGGAAATATTTGATTGAAGATGCGTTGAATAAGTTTGAACACATACATCTCTACCTCCTTCAAATTATTAACACAACCGTCAATTTTAATGGACCTGGAGGGAGTCGAACCCTCGTCCGAGACTGCTTCCTACTAAGCGTTTATGCACATAGTTCCTTGTTTCGTTTCATCCGCCTCTTGACAAGGAACAAACATAAGTCGGACGTAGAGTAGTTGTGTTTGATGTTAGCTACTACCCGTCACTAACACTACACCATATGATAAGTCCGATTACCCTTATATGGGTCAGGTCATCGGTCCTTCGGCTCTACTGCTTACGCAGCGAGGGCGAGAGGTTGGCTGTATGAATTGCCAGTTGAAATTTTTGGTCTGTTTCACCAGTATTACCAAACTGGATACAAAGCTTAGTCATCTACATCCCGTCGAAACCATGACAGGCCCTAACTAACATAAATATCTACACTTAAATATAAAAAGACCGAACTGGTTTGTCAAGTCGGTCTTAATATATAGTATTCTGTAATATTTTTATATTACTGTAGTTATACCGCCCTCGTGATTGGTCCAATCATTGAACGTCTGCTATACCATCCCTTGTCCGTTGCTATATCATTTATTTGTCTGAATGCCCCATCATATTTGTGAGCTAATTTATACATATCAAAATGTTCTACCGCAAAATTACGGACATATGCTCTGTCAATTGCACCGTTTTCTATTTGCTCTAATCCTGCTAAGAAATCACCAAGCGTTCTACATTGGTATCCAGTTTTTCCGTGTTCAACGGTTTCTGTAAAACTACCGTATGACGAACCAAGAACTGGTGTTCCACAGAGTTCTGCTTCTACCGTGACGCCACCAAATGGTTCAACGTATCGTGTTGGCATTACTACTGCCATAGCATTACCTAAAAACTTTGAACGTTCTCGTCCGTGAATAGGTGGAACGTATTCAATATTTGGTGAAGTTAAGTATGGAGTTGGGTCACCCTGACCGCATATCTTGAAATGTAAATCTGGTCGTGCCTTAGCTATTTCTGATATAAAGTGGACACCCTTAATGTTTGCTAATCTACCAAAGTATGCAATATATCCTTCTGGATTTGGATTAAAGTCCCAATCATCAACCTTAAAATAGTTTGGAATGACCCAATGATAGTCGTGCCCACTTCTACCTTCACGACCTATTTCATAATGATACCATGCATTACTTTCAAATATTCTGAAGTCCTGGTATGAATTTGGATATCCAATACCTGTTTCTACTTTTGGATTTGGAAAGTCTTTGATTGCCGTATCGTGGGCAAATCCAAAGGGTAAGCAAATGATATCATGCGTGTCAAGATTTCTACTTAATTGTATTTTTAAACGTGCGTTAAACGTCTGATACAATTCATTACCAGTGTTTGCTAAATCACCAATAAAATCTGTTGGCATTGCATCACGATTGCCATATATTTCATTAAATAATTTAGTTCTAATTCCAGTCCATTCGTCAAACGACATTAAATTGACATCATAGGTTGCTCCACTATGCGCACCTTCTACTCCGTAGTGGATAACGTCATAACCTACAGATTGCATCATAGGGGCAAAACGTTTGACCTTACCAGTAAACGCGCAATGGCTGAACTCGTAAGTAGTTTGAGTATGCGGAATACCTAGTAGATGTAATCGCATAATTACTTAATATTTAAACGTTCTAATTGTTCTTTGAGAGCTGCTTCGTGTCCTTTTGATAAAGTTGCAGCTTCTTGTTTAATTTGCTCTAGTTGTTCAGGGGTCAACGAGCGTAAAAATACTTCATTACCATGAAATTGCGATGCCATAACCTAACTCCTTGTGAATAACCTTACTAATATAAATATCAGGCAATAAAACAAAAACGGAAGAGCGTTAGCCCTTCCGTTTAAGTTTTTTGGATTTAGCGTAGATTACGCAGCGGTCCAAGCCGTGATGGTACGACCCTTAGCCGAAGGACGGGTCGAAGCAACCGTGCCGTCCTGCTCGAACTCACCACTGCCAGCGAGGACAGCGTTGATGAACGAAAGGCGGGTGCGAACCTGCTTCTGATGAACGCCCTCACGGGTGAGGTAAGCGTGTACATCGTCAGCGGTGACGACACCAGACGAACGACGATTGGAGAGTGAACGGAGGTACGAAGTCATCCGACGAGCGGTAGCCTCGAACTCAGTCGTGTTGAAGTAACGGTTCATCGAGAAGTCGTTACGGGTACTACGATTGCGCTTTGCCATAAAAATAACCTCTTTATAAAAAGTTTTGTAAGATACCCGATATTTGTAAGAGCTTCACCGCGATAGTGGGTGGGCTTCGGAACTGTCTTACTCAGTACTCACTAAAGATACACTGTCTTGTTGCTGATGTCAATACCCTTAAAAAGATTGTTGGGTATTAAATATTTTTTAGTTAGTAGAGATAGTTTCAAAATTATCATCTACCAACGAGACATTCATATTGATGGTGGCTGAAAGCATCTTAAGCTTTTCACCGATACCATCTTTACTGATGTCCCCATACCACAACTTACCATACTCCCTAGTGAACACAGATGCATTGTAAAAAACATTCTTGCCTGTGTCCATACGTCCCTGAGGACCAAACATCTTTACTGCTGCGTTTACTGCTGGTTGAATATCTTCTGCTTGCCAGAACATAAATACCTCGTTATTGAGGTTCTTGATTCGTCACCTGTGGTGACACGGACTCCATCTTTTCATTATACTGAATAGTATAACACGCTGTACATAAACAAGGTGAATGTGGTATATCCTTTCTTCTAAAACCATTCAGTCCACATTCTTCACATATCTTTGCCGATTCTCTTTCTATCTTGTATGAGATACAATCTAACACATACTGCTGTGAGTTGTCAAGGGCTGTATTGAAATGAATTTGCAGTAGAGAATGATTTGTGGTAATATCTTTTATTTCAGCAAACGGCAATAAATCAACTATAGCATAAGCTTTATCTATTAGCTTATGCCATCCTGATTTAATCATTTCTTTTGCTTTTTCTTTATTCATATTTTTTTCTTTCTTTTCTTTTTGCTTCTTTTTCTTTTCTTTCTTACAATGCGTGTGCGGGCAGGAGAAAGCCCCTAAAAACTTAGTATGCAGTTTTTAAATTGTATTTGATTGCCCACACGAGCTCATGTGGGATGTGTATTATATGTAGTGAGGTTCAGCCAGAAAACGGCAGCTTCTTCATTTCACGAAAAATATCGTCTGCTGATGCACGACGAATTTCTTCATCGTGTTCCTCTTTTTCTATTTTAATTTTCTGTTGTTTTGGTGGATGCTTTCCACTTAATTTCTTGACCAACCTTTCGATTTCTTTATCAGAAGGTATCATTTATCCTCCCCTTTCCAGGGTTCTTGGGGTTCATCATCACTATCATCTTCATCATCATTCGCATTGTCCTCAAATAAACGACGAAGTTCGTCCATATCCCGTTCGCTAATTTTACGATAGTCGGGATCGTTTTTCATTTTCTCTATTAGTTTTTCAAATGATGGTGCAATATGCTTACCATCTTGTGTCTTAAACACTTGGAAAAATCCTTGCTGAGATTGCTGTTGCTGTTGTTTTTCCATTTCTACGGTTGCGGAGTTTAACGCATCTACAAAGTTCTCTGACGCTTCCATAGTAGCTTGAACCATCTGCTGTGTTTTATTTCCTTCGATATAGATGGTTTTGATAATGGTCAGCGTTTCTGCTAATATAGCGACTGCTTTCACCATCATTATAATTGTTGTAGTCGTTCCAATTACAAACGCACCTGCCAATAAACCTAATATAAAATTACTCACATACACCTCTTAGTTATCCGATACCGAACCCAGTTTGATTACGAAGTGCGATAGGTGTATCGCATGGTTCAAATTCATCTACTACTGAATTATATTTGTACCAAAGTCTGGTTCCACTACCTTCGATGTTAGGACGAACAACATTTAATACAGTTTGTTCTATAACTGCATATTGATAAGTTGCTCCATCTGCCAAATCCTGCATATTGTTTTTTACTGCGTATATTGCATCTTCAAGTTCTGTACATATTAGTGGAGTTCTTCGTATTCCTAATGGTAAGAGATTACGAAGGTCAACCACCGTCACAGTGTATACATTAGAAATCATCTTGTGAAAACTCGCCTGAATCCGATTCGTATTTACGTAGACGAGTTTTTAATACACTGACTTCAAATAACAACTCATTTGTTGTTTCTACCTGACTATAATACTTTTCACGCCACTCGTCAACTTCTTCACGGAGTGATGCGATTTCATCCTTTACCGCATCTAACTCTTCACGAAGCTCCTTACGGAGAACGGCATGTTCGTCAACCACAGTTTTACTCAACCATAGTTTTTCTATCAATTTTAGAACAACACCACCAACAATCGCTGCTACACCTGCGGTTGTGGCTTCTGGTGAAAGTATAGTTGGGTCTGCCATTTATTTCTTCTTCTTAAATAGTTGCAGAACCTTTCGTATAATTAGTCTAAATTGAGTGAATAAGATACCACCAAATATAAGACCAGCAATCACTGCGGCAACTATATCATGCCACATTACGTGTCCGTGCATTAGTGTTCCAACCAATACACCCAACATAAACACAACTGTAATTACTATATTGACTGCTGCTTTGTGTTTCATACTACAACTGATTATTGGTGTATATAACCAATTAAATTAATTCTAGTTCATCCACTATAGCTAAATATCTAACGTGCGTGTCAAACTCCATAGCTGCCCACACACGAGTTTTTCCGTCTGTCTCGTCGGTCTTTGGGTTGGACACCAATAAAACTTTATATCCAGAGTTTTTCATTCGTGCATTAGCACCCTTGATAAACCCAGTTTTTTCGTAATCTATCGCGTCCATAAAAACCTCACTTTAGATTTTCCATCATAAAGTCATTACATACATCTACATTCTTCATCACAATCAAAGTATCACGAGAAGAACGTGCGATACTGAATAGTGACGGACACGCTATACTTTTATACTGCTCTGCGGACTTTATATCGTTGTTCATATTCCACAACGTGAATGCTACAATCCCTACAATCAATGTCCAAAACTTAATGTTTGACCAATTAATCTTCGTCCTCATAGTCTGCATCATCATCTTCGTAACCCTCGTCAAAAAGTTCGACATCATCGGTCATAATCTCTGCTCCGATTAGACCATCTTCTGTGATAAACGAGCTAACGTCCAATGCTTCTTCTACATATGATACTGCGTCCTCTGCATCTTCACCATAAACAATAACGTTTACGGGTACTACAAACTTATCTAACTTCTTCATCTTAACCCTCGGTTAAAATTTTGTCAAGTACTACTATAGTAAATAGTAGTTAAATTCCATTAGGCGTCATTGACCAAACAATATTTTTTACTTGGGTAACGTCATACAATGTATTCCGTACCTCTGATATCATTTGATTTAGTGTATTGCATTCACGCAACTCACCTTCGTACACATAACGGAATACACCAACTTGTTCTAAAATATCTGCTTTATTAATGATGAGGTCGGTAACTCCATTGATGTTGATTGCTTTGATTACACCATCCAAATCTAACCAACGAACCTTACGCTTACGACCTGTGGTCGCACCTACCTCCCCACCAACTTCTTGTATCTTCTGTAATATCGGGTCGTTCTCATCTTGGAACGTTGTCTTAAAACCAGAATAGGTTTCGTACGCCTTCATCGTTCCAATAACCTTCTGTATTTTTTGTGGAGGAATTCCATTCAGAACCGCTGACCCAATTGTGCAGTGCGAACTGGTTACATACGGATAATCACCCCAATCAATATCAATCTGAAATCCTTGTGCACCCTCACACAAGATACGCCAATTATGACGTTCGTTATGTAATAAATCGTAAATATCAACTACGTGAAATAGTGGAGAAGGTTGAATACCCAAATCCTTCATCCGCATACCAGTGCGGTTATACTTATCACGATAGGTTGGACCAATCCCTTGTCTGGTGGTTCCAATCTTATTATCCGAACCATCTTCTTCGATGTGTTTGTCCAATACCAAGTGACAACGTTCATCAACAAAAATAAGTCCATCGGTGTTAAATCCTGCATTATTTAAATCTTTAATTTCTTCTTCTAACTTTTTAAGGTTTACCACACATCCAAATCCAATCACACTTGGAATACCGAATAGTACACCAATAGGAACCAGATGCGTCACAACCTTTTTTCCATCGTGGTAGACTGTATGACCTGCGTTTGACCCACCATTATACCGAAGGATTAAATCATAGTTGTTAGCGAGTGCATGGGCGACTTTACCCTTTCCCGTATCACCCGCCTGTAAATCTACAATTACATCAGCGTATCTAATCATAACCTTTATCCTCGTTTAAATACTATCTAATTTTATTCTTGTTAAATCAAACGTTTCACCAGGGTCTTTTTTTCGACCAAAAGGAAACGCTACTTGTGCATGTGTCAATATTGGTCGTGTCTTACTATCTGGGTATCTGTTGTGTAATTGTTGGACTAACTTACTTAGACTTTCGTATTGTTGGTCGCTATACACCAACCCATTCATACCTTGTAAGCATATCCCGATACTAAAGTCATTCCAAAACTTGATACCATCAAACAACGACACTCCAGCGTGACGAGCGATATACTTTGGATTTACATATTCATATATCTTTCCATCACGTGTTACAAAGTAATGATACGACAATCTACGTCTACGTAATACTCCGTGCGTAGTTCTTGCACTCATATTTGCACCATCGTTGTGTATCACAATATAGTTCTGTGTGCTGTCGCGTATCCCTCTTGGTGGAAGTGGCATCTTACTAATCTTTAGTTGCTGAAACGACATCATCGCAACTAACATAATAAAAGGTTTAAACATACTACCCCTCCTATACAAAAGTAAAACGGGGGTCAACAAAAGTCAACCCCCGTCTTTAACAACTAATAATAAATATTACTTTATATCGTTAAGGGACCAGAATAATAATTTTTCTGTGTATCCAACTGATGAGTGGTCTTTTACATCTCCAGCAATCAACTTAAAGATACCGTGTGGAAGAAGCAATGATAAAACGCGAGCCCAACTAATTTTTCTATCGTATTCTACGGTCACTTTACCATTTTTACTAATATGATGCATAGTGCCGCAATGAAAATATAGAGGAGCAAATGGAACTTTAGTTACGATGTCACCATCATTTACCCAACGATGGTGTGTAATGTGTCCGTTAAATTCATTGATGTAGTCACGGTCACCAACACGTGGACTACCATACGTAAATAAGGTTGGAACTCTCATACTCATATCCAACACACAACGACGAGCCATCAACGTTGCCATTGCGGCACCTAAACTATGTCCTGTAAACCAGATGTCCTTGTTTTTAATTGGACTAATGTGCGACTTGATTGGTTCCCAAACTTTATCTGTGTATGTACGGAACCCACGATGCACTCGACCAATTCCAGTGCGTGACGGAGTTAATGCGATACTAAGGTCAGCCTTAATATCATTCCATTCTTTAACCTCAGTTCCACGACAGATAACTATTACATCGTCTTTACTTTCTACTACATACGCATTACTACCATCATTACCATAATATGTTACATCATCAAACCCAGCTTTAACAAATAACTTTTTTGCATTTTCTGGCTTTTCATATGCTAAGTTACTAAAGCGTGCAAATAATGCACTTTGTTCTGCAAAACTTAAATTCTTAATCATAACTACTCCTATAGAGTTACTCGTGAACCGATAAGTAAAAAATGTAATGGTTTGCCAGTTGACGGAACCATCACACGATGCGCACCAGTTAAACCAAATCTTTTTGTAATCTTGTAATCAACTGAGTTACCAACCATTGCGCTGAGTTGGTCGCTGAAGGTAAACTTGGTCATATCATTATATGATACTGGTGAACCCAAAATAAATATCTGTGGAGATAGTGTGGCACGTTCATTTAACTGAATTGGGTTGTGCATCCAGAATGCGGCAAATGAAGTTGCGTAACTAACCTCAGTTTTCTTTTCCATCTTGTCTGGAATTGCTAAAATAATTACGTTACCACTTACCCCAACAATGCCCCACTTAGGGTCTGGTTTGACCCATGTTACACCCGTCATATTCATCCATGTTCCTTTAAGATACGCTGCGGTATTGGCATACGACATAATATGTTTTAACTTACCCTTTTCAAACTTCATCTTGGAATAGGATGCGTTAATAGCACCTTGGTCAAATGTCAACCAAAGAATACCAGTCACCCCATAACTCTTATCACCTGCCAATGAAGATTGCGAAACACCCGTGGTCAACATAGCAGTTAAACTACCATCTGGATTTTGACCTGTGGTTAAATCGGATGCAACTAATAAAGGATTAACATTTTCACCACCCTTTTTCTTTTCTTCTTTCTTTTCTTCCT
>SXGQ01227559.1_pt1 | contig 10911 bp, 9 predicted proteins | sample 3178371 | NCBI WGS metagenome assembly SXGQ01 (sample SAMN11356859, study PRJNA531348) | freshwater metagenome | isolation source: freshwater sample F1-20 | place: China: Fuxian Lake, Yuxi | collected 2017-12-25 | reverse complement strand
GTGCGGTGATATAAACGCGCGAGCAGCCGTATTCTAAAAACCCCTGCACGATCATCGCGCCGATGCCGCGCGATCCGCCGGTAACAATTGCCACACGATTCTTCAACGAGAAAAGATCTTTCATCGAACCAACTATAGAGATAGTTCTCTTTGCACCTCGTATCGACCTTGCGAGTCTTGGCTTGAATTCGAGTCGGGTTGCAGGGGTAGCGTGGGGTCATGGCAGCACCGCGAATGCACTCAGGAATAACCACCGACGATGCGATGAATTTGGCGATGTCGCCCGGTGCCGTGCCGTTGTATGAAGCGGTGATTGCGTTCATCAAAAATGAAATTGACCCCGTCACCGACGAATATTTCAGGCTCGGCGAAGGACGACCAAACCGTTGGCAATATGGCAAAGGGCAGCTTGAGTTGCTCGAGGCGATCAAGTCGAAAGCAAAAGCCAACGGACTCTGGAACTTTTTCTTGCCGAACTCTGAAACTGGTCAGGGCCTATCGAACCTTGACTATGCATACATTGCCGCCGAACTCGGCAAGAACCCGATTGCTTCTGAATGTCTGAATTGCAGCGCACCAGATACGGGCAACATGGAAGTTCTCGAGCGTGTTGGCACACCCGAGCAAAAGAAAAAGTGGCTCGAACCGTTGTTGAACGGCGAGAGTCGTTCGGCATATGCGATGACCGAGCCCGATGTCGCTTCAAGCGATGCCAAAAATTTAGAGTGTCGCGCGAGTCTCGATGGCGAAGAATGGCTGATCAATGGCGAGAAGTTTTATATCTCTGGTGCCGGTGATCCGCGCTGCAAAATTCTGATCTGCATGTTGATGACCAACCCAGATGGGCCACCGCACGGTCGACACTCGCAGATTCTGGTGCCGATGAATACGCCAGGCGTAGAGATTCTCGGTGCGATGCACGTTTTTGGCGAAGATGATGCACCGCATGGTCACATGCATCTGCGATTCACCGATGTGCGCGTGCCGAAGTCGAATATGTTGTTGGGCGAAGGTCGTGGTTTTGAAATTTCGCAGGTGCGTCTCGGGCCGGGCCGCATTCATCACTGCATGCGTTCGATTGGTGCGGCCGAGCGTGCTCTCGAGTTGATGGTGCGTCGTGGACTCAGTCGTGAAGCATTTGGCAAACCGATTGCACGGTTAGGCAAAAACACCGAGATCATCGGCAAGGCACGAATCGAAATCGAGGCGATGCGACTTATGGTGCTGCGCGCGGCGCGAGCGATGGACACGATGGGCAACGCCGAGGCGCGGGTCTGGGTAAGCGCCGTCAAAGCGATGGTGCCTGAGCGAGTTTGCAAAATTATCGACGAAGCAATGCAGGTTTTTGGTGCGACTGGTATCTCACAATGGACACCGCTGGCGCGAATGTATGCAGGTCAACGCACGCTGCGACTCGCCGACGGTCCCGACGAAGTACATTGGCATGTCGTTGGTCGCGCCGAAATTGCGCGTCACGAAGGCAAAGAACCGTTGCCAAAATACGGCACGCGCGACGGGCTATTTACCGGCCCCTGATATATGTGGTGCAATTGAAGAAAGTTATTTGGTTGGTGCTACTTTTGGCGCAACAGCAAAAAATCTGTTTCACCTTTCACATCTAGGAGATCGTCAATGGATCCAGCGGTAAGCACTTTTGGTCTCGAGCCAATGTCAAGCACAGTTTCTGGGCCGAATGTCGCAGCAACACTTGCACAATATGTTTCGCCGCACGGCACGCGGGCATTCATCATCACCGATGCAGGCGTCAATGCCGCAGGTGTTGTCAAACCAATCACCGATGCACTCACAACTGCAGGCATGAAGTGGCAAGTATTCGACCAAGTATCGCCGAACCCGACAGATATAAACGTCGCGGCCGGGGTGGCTGCGATCAACAAGTTCGGTCTTGACGGCACCGTAGTCGTATTTATAGGTGGCGGTTCGGTAATGGACTGCGGCAAATACATTGCACTTGCCGCGCCCAACGGTGTCGATCATCTGGGTTTGGCTTTTGCACCAGACCTAGACGCCAACGATCGAATTGATTTTTCTACGCTCGCACCAAAAGCGAGTGCATCAAAACCTGGTTTGCCGACGATTGCAATTCCGACAACATCAGGCACTGCATCTGAAACAAACGGTGGCGGTTTGATCACCGATACGACGACCAACCCCGCGAATCACCGCAAACTTACTTTTAGCAATCCGTCAGTTCGTCCGCGCACGATCTTGCTCGACCCAACTTTGACAGTTGGCATGCCGGCCAAGGGCACCGCTGCTTGTGGCATGGATGTTTTGACGCATGCGATCGAGGCATACACATCGGTTCAGTCAAACCCCTATGCAGATGCACTTGCGTTACATGCAATTCGACTCGTTGCAAAATATTTGCCGACCGCGGTCGCGAACGGTGCAGATCTTGAGGCGCGCGCCCAGATGCAACTTGCGTCGCATTTGGCTGGGCGTGCATTTTCGAGCGGACCATTGCTTGGTCTCGTGCACGCGACGGGTCACCCAATTTCGGGCCAGTTACATCAAGCGCACGGTCAAACTTTGGCGACGATGTTGCCGCACGTGATGCGTTTCAATCGCGATGTGGTCGCCGAGCGTTATGCAAACGTCGGTCAGGCTTTGGGCAGTGAAGTCGACCCAGATGCCGCAATTTCGGCGGTTGAAAAACTCTCAAAAACCGTCGGTACTAACAAAAAACTCAGCGAACTCGGCGCGACAAGCGACAACATTGCGGCTCTCACCCAAGACGCATTGCGCGACCTGATTATTTTGAACACCCCGCGTTATCCGACTCGCGGTGAAGTGCACGAGTTATACGCAAAAGCGTTGTAAAAAGTTATTTTTCTAACGAACTAAGAGTCAACGGTTTTAGCGCAAGCCAAGATTGCTTTAATCCTGGGTGCAAGTTGAGTGTTTCGACCTCTTCAATGGCCGACCAAATTGTCGCGGTCGACTCGGGGTTGGCGATGTGCGCCCCTGCATCGCTCATCGCGTGGGCAATCACCGTGTCGTAACTCCATGGGCCGTGGTTGTCTGAGAAAACATGTTTGATCGTGAGGGCTTCGACGTCGATGCCCATTTCTTCGTGCGCTTCTCGTAGTGCTGCCGTCACCGAATCTTCGTGTGAATCTCTCGCACCACCCGGCAGCGCCCATGTGCCACCGCCGTGAGTCCACTCGGCGCGAAGTTGCAACAAAACTTGTGGCTGTGGTGTGTCGCACCGCAAGACAAGCAAACCCGCGGCACCGAATCGACCCCAATGGCGAAAGCCACAGTCGCAGTCGACCCAACCGTCGCCGTCGCGTTGTCCCATTATTTAACAACAGTATTACGAAACAATGTCTAACCCGACAGCAGACTTTGGCACGACGTTGCGCACAGACCAATTGTCACCCGCCAAGATTCGACTCGCCAAAATCAAAGTCAGCATGATCGCACCAGTGCCGATAAATGTTGTCGTGCGACCGAGATGGTCATAGGCGACGCCGGCAAAACTTGCCGCGACGCCACCAGCGAGAGTCTCTAACCCGCCGAGCAAACCTTGCGCACCCGCTTGGCGTTCGAGTGGTGCACTGGTGCCGACGGCAACACCTGCACCGGTGACAAAGAATCCATCGTTGGTTGAGTGAAGAAAGAAAACGACCATCATTAGTGCAGGCGTCGGCATCAAACCGTAGCCAGCCATGAAGATTGCACCAAGAGTCATGCCGAGACCTCCGGCGCGAAATGGTCCGACGCGTTGCACGAGTTTGCCACCGAATGGCCCAAGCACGACAAGCGGCAAGGCAAAAACTGAGACACCTATATTGGCCATCCATTGCGCAGCGTCGAGGTCGTCCATCATCAATACCCAAAGTGAGTCGAACACTCCGATCATGAAGAACAACGAGACACCGATCAAGATGCCAGAAGCGATTGCTCGATTTTTTAGCAAGTCAATCGCGAATCGTTCAGTGGGTTGATGCTCTTTTGCTGTTTCGGGCACGGCGATGCGGCTAATTATTAAAACGAAAATTGAAATTGTGGCGGCAAGAAAAACAAATGGACCTGGAATTCCAAAAAATTCGCCAACGATGACCGCGACGACTGGCCCCGTGGCAAAACCGGCAACTTCAAATGAAAGAATTCGGCCCAGATTGCGACCAAAATTTTCTGGGTCGGCGACGATAATCACCCGACGCAATGCCGGTAGAGCAGTGCCCGCGCCAAAACCCATGATGATGCGCGAGACGAGAAGAACCACGAATGTTTGGCCAAGTGCCATGCCGATGCAGCCGATTACTTCGAGAGTTAATCCTAAAATGATCAATCGTTTAGCCCGACCGCGATCGGCCAGTGGGGCGATGCTGACTTGACCAACGAATGATGTAAAAAACCCAACACCGACTATGAAACCGAGCGCCGATTCGGCGATGCCGAAGTTGTTTCGATAATCGTCGAGCATGGTGAACATCACGCCATAAAGACAAGATGATGAGCCGATTGTGAGCAAAAGCGCTGAGACAATTCGCTGTTTATTCACCTGATAAATCTAGCGTTTCTAAATGAAGTCACAGTTGCGCAAGACTGAACGGTATGAAAAGTAATTCGCCAAAACTGAGTGCATCACAGCCGCTTGATTCGTTGATCGGTGGCAAATGGATTGAACACAATTTAAAAATAGATGTGACGAACCCAGTCGATGGTTCAACGTTGGCGCAAGTTTCGAGCGCATCACCTGAAGATTGTTTGATTGCTGTTGACGCTGCACAAAGCGCGTTTGAATCGTGGAAGGCGACCGCACCACGAGTGCGTGCCGAAATTTTGCGAAAAAGTTTTGAAATTATGATCGCCGAACAAGAATCGTTGGCAAGGTTGATCACCCTCGAGAACGGCAAAGTCTTGAGCGACGCCCGCGCCGAAGTCGCTTATGCGGCCGAGTTCTTTCGATGGTTCAGCGAAGAGGCCGTGCGAATTGACGGCGACTATCGTCGTGCGCCGAGCGGCACGAACTGGTTGATGGTTTCGCGGCAGCCAGTCGGTGTTGCGCTATTGGCAACCCCATGGAACTTTCCGGCGGCGATGGCAACACGTAAAATTGGGCCAGCATTAGCGGCTGGTTGCACGGTCGTGTTGAAGCCTGCAAGCGAGACACCATTAACCGCGCTTGCAATCGCAGAAATAATGCAACGCGCGGGTGTGCCAGACGGGGTAGTCAATGTGGTCGTGCCAAGCCCCTCGGGGCCAGCCGTAAGTGCAATGTTGAAATCAGATCGCGTGCGCAAACTTTCGTTCACCGGTTCAACTCCAATTGGCTCATTGCTGTTGGCGCAAGCCGCTGAAAAAGTCATCAACTGCACCATGGAACTTGGCGGAAATGCACCGTTCATAGTTTTTGATGACGCCGATCTTTCATCGGCGCTCGACGGCGCCATGTTGGCCAAGATGCGAAATGGTGGCGCTGCATGCACGGCGGCGAACAGGTTTTTTGTCCATGAGAAAATTTATGATGCTTTCGCCGATGGTCTAACGGCACGCATGGGTGCTCTCGTCTTAGGTGACGGCCTCGACCCGAAAACAACCGTCGGGCCGCTTGTTTCAAAATCACAGCAACAACAGGTCTCTAAATTGGTCGATGAGGCGAAAAATTTTGGTGCCAATGTGGCTTGTGGCGGCAGTGTGGCAACCGATGGCTCTTTTGGCTACCTTCCGACTGTGCTGACCGAAGTCGCATTTAATGCGCCAATTTTGCGCACCGAAATTTTTGGTCCAGTTGCACCACTCGTGCGATTCAAGGACAGCGACGACGTTTTGGCTCATGCCAATAGCGTTGAACATGGCCTCGTTTCATATGTTTACACGCGCGACTTGGGTCGAGGCATGCGGGTCGCTGAGTCTCTCGAGTCTGGAATGGTCGGTCTAAATCGCGGACTTGTTTCTGACCCTGCTGCACCGTTCGGTGGTGTCAAGCAGTCGGGTCTCGGACGCGAGGGCGCCCATGATGGCTTGCTTGCGTTTCTCGAAACCAAATACGTTGCCGGCAACTGGTAGGCAATCACTGACTGGTGGCTAACCCGCCAAATTCTTGATTGATTTTACGAGTTTTTCGCGATGCGAACGGCCCACCAGATAAGCGGAATCTGAAACGGCAACCGACCATAGGCGATTAGTTGCTGAGCAAAATCTCGGTCACGCCAGTCATATGCCATATACAAGTTGCCTGGGTAAACAGCGATAAATAGCACCACCGCGGCCCACGCTGCACGGCTTTGTGTGTCAGGTTTGAGCAAAAAAATGGCGATTGCGACTTCGGCGATACCACTTATATATGTATACAAACTTGCATCGCCTGGCAGCCACTTCGGAATCAGTGCATTGAACGACTCTGGCACCAAAAAATGAGCGATGCCAGCCAAACCGAGAAACCCGGCGAGCAAGAAAACCGAAATTTTAGAGTTTGGTTTGCTCACCGCTACATGATGCCACGAATTTGTCGCCCTATCTGAGACAATGTTGATAACCAAAAAATTTCTTGGAGAAGACACTTGGGCGAGATCACCGATACGCGAACGAACTGGTTGGACAGTGACCAACTTGAGCTGGTTCGCGGTCAAGTTCCACTCGTATATATAGACGCAGTTCCGGTTCGGGTCAACGAACTCGGCGTCGTCACCCATGTCGGCATGCTTTTGCGCCAAGCCCCCGATGGTTCGATTTCACGCACCGTAGTTTCTGGACGAGTTTTGCTCAATGAACGCATTCGCGAAGCACTATTGCGACACCTCGAAAAAGATTTAGGACCAATGGCGCTGCCAAATATTCCACCTGAACCGGCGCCGTTCACGATCGTTGAGTATTTCACCGACCCGAGCATCAGTGGCTTTCACGATCCGCGTCATCACGCCGTGAGCCTCGCATTTGTCGTGCCAGTTTCTGGAGATTGTCAGCCCTCGCAACAAGCGCTCGATCTCGGTTGGTACACGCCGGCACAGGCAATAAGTTCAGAAATGCGCAGCGAAATGACAGGTGGACATGATCGTCTCGTGCGCCTGGCGCTTGCTTCGGTCGGCGTGTTGCCGTGATGCTCGTAATTTTTAATTCTGCCGAGCGTCAAGCGGCGACACTCAGGGTTGCTCTTATCGGCAAAAAGTTGACGGGTTTGGTGATCGACGAAAGTGTCGCCATCAGCCCAAAACTGGGAAGCGTGGTCGAAGAGGTTCGCGTCTTTGGTCGCGAGATCGAAATCATCTGGGATGACGCGGTGGTGCTCAGGACAAAACTACAATTTCGCGGCGCGTGGCGAATCTTTCGAGTTGGTGACTGGCATAAAAGAAGTCGTGACAATGCAAAAGTCGTGCTTGAAGTAGAAGATCGAATTGCGGCCTGTTTCAAGGTCGTCGAAATAGAAACCCATCACGACTTTGATCCGCGCAGGCACCCTCTATTGGGACGGCATGGCCCCGACTTGACAGATAGCAAAACAGATTTGGAACTATGCGTTGATTTGATGCTCGGCTACCAAGATGCCGATGCGACCATCGCCGAGGTTCTGTTAGATCAGCGAGTGATGCGCGGCATAGGCAATGTTTTTCGCTGCGAGCTGTTGTGGACATGCGAATTACATCCGTGGGCAAAAGTTAGTTCGCTCAATCGAGATGAGTGTCGCGAACTTGTCGCAATCGCAGCCGAGATGTTGCAATCACAACGCGCAACCCGAGATCGTTCGTTGGCTGTTTATGGTCGACACGGCAAGAACTGCGACCGCTGCAACGGTCAAATTCGAGTAACGCATCATGGCGAGGCCAATCGAGTTCTTTATTGGTGTGCAGACTGTCAGACTCGTCATGCTGGCACAAGTTCGAGTCGATATGTAACCGAACACGACACACCACCGGGTGTGCACCCTGCCGAGTTTATTTATCTCTCAGAATTAGAGCGCGCCCGCAAATCAGGCTGAGGCAATTGACGCAATAATTTCGGTGCGGGTCGCGCGCCACGCCGGAAACACGGCGGCAATAACGCCGATGATAAATGCGCCGATCAAAATCGAGATTGTGTTACCAATTGGCAACGTGAACGCACTGAAACCCGAGTCGTTCAGAGAAACAACGATCACGATGCCGGTCAAAATGCCAAGAATTACACCAGTTACGGCACCAAACAGCGAAGTAATAACGCTCTCCCAACGCACCATCGTGCGAACCTGAGAACGGGTCATGCCGACTGCTCGTAACAAACCAATTTCGTGGCGACGCTCAAATACAGAAAGCAACAACGTGATGATGATGCCGACGATTGCAATAATCACCGACAAGAACAGCAGACCGTAGATCAACGCAAGAAACTGGTCGACTTGGGCCGCTTGTGTATCGATATATTCGTCACGACTTTCAAGCGTGCCGATGCCGAGGTCTGAACTAATTGCCGAGATCGCCGTTCGCGCACTTTCTTCGCTGACGCCGCCGGCAGTTTTGATGTAAACGAAGCTGTCGAACAACGGCGTGGTTGATCCGTCAAAGAGTTCACGACTAACTGCGTAGTTGCCATAAGCATCTGTGTATGTGCCGGCAACCTTTAGTTGCATCGAGCGACCATCGACAAGAGTGACCTGCACACTCGAACCAATAGTCAAGTTTTTGCTAAGTGCTTTGTCGGCTTCGACAAGAATTTCATTTTTGGTCAAACCTTCTTGAGCGCCTTCAACCATGTTCAGCGTGTATAGGCCGTCTGAAGTTTGTGGATTGAAAACCAAAACAAACGGAGATTCGTCGCCAACTTTGGCGGCGATGAAGCCTACGCCAGTGGCTTGGCTTACTTCTTTGAGGCTTGCGATTCGATCGGTGACGCTCATTGGTATGCCACCAAAACCTTGATTCTTTACGCTGAGTGCATAATCGCCTCGAAACGAACTGCCGATTGATTCTCGAATCTCGTTTTTCACACTTGCGGCAAGTGCGGTAAACGCTGTTACAAGTGCGACGCCGATCAAAACAGGTGCCGCGGTGCGAGCAGTTCGTTTCGGGTTGCGCGCTGCATTTTGTTGCGACATCGCCCCTGTCACGCCGCGCAACTTTGCCACTGGTTTGCCGAGCACAACTGCAACTGGTTTTGAAAGTGCTGGGCCGATAACCAAAACTCCCGCAAAAACACCGAGCACGCCGACGCCCAAAATAGCGACGCTGGCACCGTTCATTGCGCCGAACAGTGCGATTGCGCCAGCAACAATCAATACGAGACCAATCGCAACTCGACGTGTGAGTTTTTGAACAGAATCAAGTGCTGTTTCGCGCATAGCCGCAAGTGGAGGCACACGACCTGACCGAAGTGCCGGCAAAATTGCCGAAAGAATTGTGATCGTCGTGCCGATTAAGACGGTTCGAGTTATCGCGCCAGTTGCAATCGTCAAACCAGCAGTCGGAATATCGAGCCCAATCGCATTGAGCAACGCACTGAGCGCCCGTGACAGACCGATGCCCGCGACAAAGCCGATGACCGAGCCGATTACGCCGACGATAAACGCCTCGACAAGCAACGAAATCGTAACTTGACGACGACTCGCACCGATCGCGCGAAGCAAAGCGCTTTCGCGTTGGCGTTGGGCTGCAGTAATTGAAAACACATTATAAATTACGAAGCAACCGATGCCTAGTGCGATATAAGAAAATGCCGTCAAGAACGCGGTAAAGAACCCCAACACTTTTTTGATCTGACTCGTAGTTTCTTCGGTAATTTCTGCACCCGTGAGCGTCTCAAGTTTGGCGTCAGCAGGTAATACGGCGTCAATGGCTTGTGTCAATTCTTCGTCGCTGAGTGTGCCGTCGCCTTGAATCAAAAACGCGTCAACAAAACCTGGTTTGAGCAAAAACTCAGACGCTGTTGGTTGGTCAAACAATGCAAAAGTTGCGCCACCAGGCGACGAAATATCTCCGTAGTTGGCGATGCCGACGAGCGAAAATTCGCGCGTGCCCGAAAGTGCGTTGACTCGCACTGAGTCGCCGATCTCGTACTTGCCGTTTTCTGCAGTTGCGCGATCGAGCATCACTTCTTTAGGTCCAACAGGCAAGCGACCCGATTCGACGTTCCATAATCCGGCTGGGCTTGCCGAGGCGATGCCACCAAAGGTTGGTGGCCCTTGATCTTCGCCGAGCGGTTTGCCGTCTTTGGCGATGACTCTGGCGTAACTTTGCATGTCACCAACCGCGGCAGCGACACCTTTTACATTGAGAATTTTGTCGAGCACCGCAACCGGCGATGACGCCCTTACTTCACCGAAACCTGTGTCGACCGAATCGGTTGATCGAACATATGCATCGACATCGCGAAACACGTCTGTAAACAGTCGATCGAAAGTGCTGTTGATTGTGTCTGAAAAAATCGTTGTACCCGACAAAAATGATGTACCGAGAATGATCGCCAACGAAGTCAGTAAGAGCCGACCTTTGCGGGCGACGGTCATTTTTAGAGAAAGTCGAAACATCGCGGTTTCTATTCGCCTAAGTGTTTTAGATAGTCGAGAACCTTTTCGGGGGTCGGGTCTGTCATTTCGCCAGCGATGTGCCCATCGCTGAGAAACACGATTCGATCTGCGTAACTTGCCGAAACCGCGTCGTGGGTGACCATCACGATGGTTTGCTTCAAATCGGTGACTGCGCGACGCATGAACTTGAGAATGTCGCCACCCGATTTCGAGTCGAGGTTGCCTGTCGGCTCATCGGCGAAAATAATCTCGGGTCGAGTTGCGAGCGCTCGGGCAACTGCAACGCGTTGTTGCTGTCCACCCGAAAGTTCGCTCGGTCGGTGGTCGAGTCGGTCTTTGAGCGAGATCGTGTCGATGACCTGTTGAATCCATGCCTCGTCGCCTTTTGATTTGCCAAGAGAGAGTGGCAGGGTGATGTTTTCGTAGGCGTCAAGTGTCGGAAT
>SXGQ01868513.1_pt1 | contig 10912 bp, 6 predicted proteins | sample 3178371 | NCBI WGS metagenome assembly SXGQ01 (sample SAMN11356859, study PRJNA531348) | freshwater metagenome | isolation source: freshwater sample F1-20 | place: China: Fuxian Lake, Yuxi | collected 2017-12-25 | reverse complement strand
GCAACCGTGCCAAAAGAAATCGCCACCCTTGCCGCCACCTTCCAGAAAGATGCGCTGCGGATCGTTGCGCAGGGTGAGCAAAAGCAGCACACCGACATCGAATACCGCGCGCTGTCGGTCGCCGTGCGCGACCGCGAGCATGCTATTTTCAACGCCCTGCGCTTTTACGAGGCGCGCACGGCCATCGTGTTCTGCAAGACCCGCGCGAATGTGAACCACCTTCTGGCCCGGATGGGCAACCGTGGTTTTCAGGTTGTGGCGCTCTCGGGTGAACTGTCGCAGACCGAACGCATGCATGCGCTGCAAGCGCTGCGCGACGGTCGCGCCCGTGTTTGCATCGCGACTGACGTCGCCGCCCGCGGCATTGACCTTCCGGGTCTGGAGCTGGTGATTCACGCTGATCTGCCGACGAACTCTGAAACACTCCTGCACCGTTCGGGCCGCACGGGTCGGGCTGGCAAGAAAGGCGTCTCGGCGCTGATCGTCGCGCCGTCCGAAGTGCGCAAGGCCCAGCGTCTGTTGCAAGGTGCCAAGGTTGTCGCCGAATGGGGCAATGCCCCCAGCGCCGATGAGGTGCAGGCCAAAGACGACATGCGCCTTCTGGACCATTCCGCCCTTGCCGCAGGCGTGGGCGATGAGGCCGATATGGCGCAGCAGATTCTGTCGCGCTTTAACGCTGAGCAGGTTGCCGCTGCCTTTGTCCGCCTATGGCGTGAAGGCCGCTCGGCCCCGGAAGTGCTTTCCGACGCGCTGCCGCCGTCTGAACCGCGCGCCCCGCGGGAACGTGGCGAGTTTGGCCCTTCGGTATGGTTCAAACTGTCGGTCGGCCATACGGGTCGGGCGGAAGCACGTTGGCTCTTGCCCAAGATCTGCGAAGCGGGGGGCATTTCGCGCGACAGCATCGGCGCGATCCGCGTGCAGCAGGACGAAACCTTTGTTCAGATCGCCAATGCCGTTGCGGGCCGTTTTGCCGACAGCGCCGAGCTGGAGTCTGGTCTGACCATGGACAAGCTGGCTGGTGAACCGGACCTGTCGCGCCCCGAACGCGGTGAGCGTCCGGAACGCGCACCCCGTGCCGCTGCGCCGCGTGCCGCCGCCCCGCGCCCTGTGCGGGCTGAAAAGCCGGTCTATACCCCGAAACCCTCGCGCATCGTTGATGAGGACAGCCCCGCTGCACCCCCGCGTGAAGAGGCCCCGCGCAAGCCCTACACCCCGCGTGAGGACAGCGAGCGCAAGCCCTATGCTCCGCGCCCTGCGGGCGAGCGCAAACCTTACGCCCCACGCGAGGATGGCGAGCGCAAGCCTTATGCTCCGTGTCCGGCTGGCGAGCGTAAACCTTACGCGCCGCGCGCGGATGGTGAGCGCAAGCCCTACGCTGCCCGCGAAGACGCCCCGCGCAAACCCTATGCCAAGCGCGAGGATGGCCCGTCCAAACCCTACGCCCCGCGTGAGGATGGCGAGCGCAAGCCGCGTTGGGCGGCTGGCGACAAGCCTGCTCCGAAGTCAGCAGGCTTCAAGTCGCATGGCGGATCGGCAGATCGTCCGGCCCGTGCCGAAGGCTACAAAAGCCACCGCAGCGAAGGCGGCGACCGCCCGCGCAGCGACGCCACCGGCGAAAAGCGCCCCTATGCCCCGCGCAAGGATGGCGCTGATGCGCGGCCCTTCGTGAAAAAGGCAGGCGCGGGTCCAGCCAAAGCGGCAGGCTTCAAAAGCCACGCGGCCGAGGGCAAGAAACCCTTTGCCCGCACTAAACCCGCCGCGCCCAAGACCGATGCGCGCGACACCAGCAAACGCTTCGTGCCGCCGAAGAAAAAGTAAGATCTGTTTGTGAACCCATGTTCCATAAGGCCGCCTTCGGGCGGCCTTATGCTTTGAAACTGGCCAGAATTTCGCTGTGAACCGCCACCGGTGCGGTGAAGATCCCCGCCGTCTTCGCGCCGGGTGAGTTGAACCGCAGCGCCTTCCCGTGCTTGTCGCTTACTGCCGCACCTGCCCGCTCGGCGATCAGGCTTCCGGCGGCAATGTCCCATTCCCAAGCATCGCGTGTCGAGATCATGCCATCGAAACTGCCCTCGGCAATCAGGCACAGGCGATAGGCAATTGACGATCGAATGCTGCGCTTTAGATCGGTTGGCGGCGTATGCCAGTGATCTGGCTCAAGAAACCCTTTTGACATCAAAAGGGTAGCGCCGGACAGCCCTGTCCGGCTTGCGCAGCTGATGGCGGTTCCGTTGCACAGGGCGGGGTCATTCTCGGCTGCGGTGTAAAGCCGGTCCAATGCGGGCAGATAGATCGCCCCAGCCACCACGCGGCCCCGTTCGGCCACCGCGATGGAAATCGCGAAGTGCTTTTCCCCTGCGATGAACGCGCGCGTCCCGTCAATGGGGTCTAGAATGAATACACGTTCACATGCCAGCCGCGCGGCATCGTCAGGCGTTTCCTCTGACAGCCAACCATAGCCCGGCCGCGCCCGCCGCAACCGCTCGGCCAAAAGGTCGTTCACGGCCAGATCCGCCTCAGTCACCGGGCCAAGGCCGGGCTTTTCCCAAACCTGCGGATTGGCTTTCCAGAACCGCATCGCCAGCACACCCGCATCGCGAGCTGCTTCCGCGATCAGCGTAAGATCATTCTCCGGCAAGGGTCAGACCCTCAACCAAGAGGCTGGGTACACGGGTCGACAGATGGGCACGCGCATCGTTTGCTGCAATCATGCTGCGCAGCATTTCGCGCAAATTCCCTGCAATCGTGCATTCATTGACCGGATATTTTACTTGGCCGCCTTCCACCCAAAACCCCGAAGCGCCGCGCGAATAGTCGCCCGTCGTGGGGTTGATGGTAGAGCCGATTAAGGAGGTCACCAACAGGCCTGTACCCATCTGAGCAATCAACGCATCCCGGCTCAAATGCCCCGGCGTGAGATCAATGTTCGAGGTGGCAGGCGACGGTGGCGAAGATGTGCCCCGCGCGGCATTGGCGGTCGACGGCATCCCCAGCTTGCGCCCCGTCGCCAGATCCAGTGTCCAACCCATCAGCACACCATCCTGAACGATCATTCGTTTTTGGGTCGGCAAGCCTTCGCCATCAAACGGGCGCGAGCCCGACATGCGCGGGCGCAGCGGGTCTTCGACAATCGACATGCCCTTCGGCAGCACCTCGGCCCCCAAGGCATCCCGCAGCCAGCTTGCGCCGCGTGCAATCGAGGTGCCATTCACCGCCGACAAAAGATGTCCGATCAGCGAGGCGGCAATGCGTTCGTCAAACAGCACCGGAAAATGCCCTGTTTTCGGCTTCACCGCTCCGGCGCGGGACAGGGCACGTTCGCCCGCCAATATGCCAATCGCCGTCGCATCGGGCAGATCGGCCTGAAACACCCGGCCCTCTCCGGCGTAATCACGCTCCATCCCGGTGCCCTCGCCGGTGAAGGCCACCGCCGAGATTGACCGGCTCGTGCGGCCATAGCTGCCGGAAAAGCCGTTGGTGGCCGCCAGATGCACCCGGCGGGCGGAATATCCGGCACTCGCCTGCACCTGCGTGATGCCGCGCTGCGCCATCGCGCCAGCTTCTGCCGCGCGCGCATCAGCTTCTAAAGCGGAGGCAATGGGTTCCTCATGGGGATCGGTCAGTTCCAGCGCGACCAAATCCCAGCCCTGCGCTATCTGCGACGGATCAGCCAGCCCCGCAGTCGGGTCATCCGGCGCCTCACGCGCCATGGCCACCGCCCGCTCGGCCAGCGCGGCCACGGTCGCATCAGAGATATCTGAGGCAGACACACAGGCCTGCCGACCACCAATCAGCACCCGCAGCCCGATCTCCACCGCCTCGGCCCGCTCGGCCTGTTCCAGCGCGCCAGCCCGGATGTCGATCGAGGTTGAGCGCCCGTCGATCGCCATGGCATCGGCCGCCTCTGCGCCAGCCTTGCGGGCGGCATCCAGCAGCGCATGGGTCAAACGGTCAAGCATATCGGTCATAACAGTCTCCGGTGGTTGGCTCTCTTGGGCCACAAGGGGGGCGGCACTGCAAGCCCCAAAGCAAAGGGCCGCCCGAGGGTCCGGGCAGCCCTTCAAATAAGACCGCTGCTATTGCAGCTGTTGGCCGTTGGCGAAGAAGCCCTTGTCTTTGAATTCCAGAACCGAGGTCAACTCATCCTCACCCGCGCCGGGATTGGCGAACATCGCGATCATCATCCGCGCGCCCATCGCATCGTCCTCGCTCAGCATGCCCATGGACACCAGCGCATCGAGCAGGCCGTTGCCCCCCACCAGCTTTAGCTCCAGCTTGCCGGTCGGGGCGGGCATGCCGCCAAAGGTGGTCAAGTCGGTGTTGTCAAAGGTAAAGGCCCCGGTTCCGGTCAACTCGGCGCCGGCAACCCGGGCAGTCAGGTCATTCACGTTCAGGCTGTGCAATTCGGCATCCGGCGTGGTGCCCTCGGCGCTGGCCATCAGATCTGCTTTCAGAAGGGCTGTCCCGGTGGTGTCGATCACCAGCGTTGCCGGGTCATGCGGCACAGCACCGGTCGGATCCAACATGGCCCAGATTTCTTCGGATATCTGCAGATCGACGATCTTGGTCAGGAACGAAAAATCCTGCGGCACATCGCCTTTGGCAAGCGGCATGGTAAAGTTGAACCCGCTCTCGGCATAGCTGACGTTGACCTCTGGAAAGGGCAGATCCGCGCCGGAAAGCGTCGCGCTCACATTCTTGCCACCGCCCGCAAGCATCATCTTGGCCGCGTCCAGCGCAAACTGGAAGGACCCGCCCTCAGACCCGCCCATCAGCTTGCCCGATGTGGTGGCATCACTCACATCGAAGTCGTAGATCATCGCGCCGTAGGTCATGCCCATATCAAGCGCAAAACCCTTGGCAAAGGCATCGGCAAGGTCAACCTCCTCCATACCGCTCAGGCTGCCCGACATTTGGCCCGCAAGATCTGCGACATTCAACGATCCGACAAAGGGGTTTTCGGGATCGGTGATCTCAAAATTCATCGCGATGGACGCAGCTCCAAAGCTGCCGTCCAGCACCTTGGCATCGGCTGGGCCGCTGAGCTGATAGGTGGAGGTGCCGTCAGACAAGAGCACAGTGATCTTGCCCGCCGCTGCGCCATTCTCGACCGGTTCCATGGCGATTTCCACGCTGGGCATGCTGTAGGCATAGGCCATATCGTCGACGCTTCCGGTGACGGTTCCGGTCAGCCCGGGCATTTTTGCGATGCCTGTGGCCCCGCTTGAGCCCTCACCCTCAAGCGCGGGTGCGGTGAAGCCAAAGGTCATGTCCTCTGACATCTCGACCCCTACCGAACCATCGCCATTGTCGCGCAGCCGGATTTCGGCCACCGCGCTGTCGCTGGTGCCTGCGTCAGTGTCAGAGCTGGTCTTGAAATCGGTTATAACCAGCGTGTCGCCATCGCGCTCTACCGACCCGGTTGTCACGGTGCTGCCCGATGAGGTGTAGAAGTCTTGCCAGTTCTGCCAGACATCTTCCGGCGTCACATCGGCCACCGCTGCGTTCGCGGCCATAAGGGCCAAAGCGGCCGTCGTGCCCGCCAGTCTCCAATGTTTCATTTTGACCCCAGCTTGTCTGAATGCGATTTGCCCCAGCATCCCCGCAGTGCGCCAGCGGGTCAAGGGTTTCACTTCGTCGCGGGGCTGGGGTAACAAGAGTGCTGAATAGGGCGAAAGGTAGGGGTCATGCAGGGCAAAGTGGTGGCGATCACCGGCGCAAGCCGGGGCATCGGGGCGGCGGCGGCGCGGGTCTTTGCGGCGGCTGGTGCCAAGGTGGCGCTCTTGGCGCGCAGTGAGCGCGAGATTGACGCGTTGGCCGCCGAGATTGGCCCGGCGGCGCTGGCTTTGCGCTGCGATGTGGCGGATTGGGCCTCGGTCCAGCAAGCGGTTGCAACGGTGGTCCAAAGGTTTGGGCGGCTGGATGTGCTGGTGAACAATGCGGGCACCATCGACCCTATCGCGCGGCTGGCCGATGTGGATCCGGCCGCTTGGGGCAGGGCAGTGGATGTGAACCTCAAGGGCGTCTTTCACGGCCTTCGCGCCGCGATCCCAGTGATGCGGGCGCAAGGTTCGGGCACGATCATCACTGTCTCGTCTGGGGCTGCGCGGGCTGCGCTTGAGGGTTGGTCGAGCTATTGCGCGGGCAAGGCGGGGGCCTTGATGCTGACCCAAGCTGCGCATCTGGAAGAGGGGCCGCATGGCATTCGTGTGCTGGGACTGTCACCCGGCACGGTGGCGACCGAAATGCAGGTGAAGATTAAGGCCAGCGGCATCAACCCCGTCAGTCAGTTGGACCCTGCCGTGCATATCCCCGCCGATTGGCCCGCCCGCGCGCTTTTGTGGATGTGCGGTCCAGAGGCGGACCCTTGGCTTGGCACCGACGTGATGCTGCGCGACGAGGCGGTTCGCAAAGCGGTGGGGCTGATCTGATGATCGAGGTGACACAAGAGCCGGGCCTTTGGGTGTTGACGTTGAACCGACCCGACAAGGCCAATTCGGTGACCAAAGCCATGCTGACCACGCTGGCCGAAACGGTTGACGCGGCACCGGCGGCGGGTGTCGCGGTGCTGGTGCTGACCGGGGTGGGCCGCGTGTTTTCGGCCGGGGCCGATCTTGACGACGCGCGCGCCGGGCTGGCGGTTGATCCGGTCTGGGAGCGGCTCTCAGCGGCGATTGCCGCCTTTCCCGGGTTCAGCATCGCAGCCCTGAACGGCGCTTTGGCGGGCGGGTCGATGGGCATGGCCCTTGCCTGTGATCTGCGGATTTCGGTTCCGGGGGCCAAGTTCTTTTACCCGGTGATGAAACTGGGCTTTTTGCCGCAACCGTCCGACCCGGCTCGGCTGGTGGCCTTGGTCGGTCCGGCGCGGGCCAAGCTCATCTTGATGGCCGGTGAAAAGATCGAGGCCGAAGAGGCGCTGGCGATGGGCCTGATTGACCGCATCGTTGAGGCGGAGGCCTTGATGCAGACCGCCCGCGGCTTGGCCAGTGACGTGCTGGCCGCCAAGCCCGGTCATGCGGCGGCGATCAAGCGGATGGTTGGCTGATCCTGCGGTCGGGCGGCGGCCTAGGCCGCTGCCCGCGGCCCAAACAGCCACCACTTGCGCCGCGGCTTTTTTACACCATCCCCCGACACCAGCATCAGCATAGACGGGGTGACGACCAGCGTGAGCACTGTGGCGAAGGCCAACCCATAGACGATGGCCGAGGACAGTGAAATCCACCACTGGGTGGACGGCGCGCCATAGGTGGTCTCGTGGTTCAACAGTTCAAGATTCAGGCCAAAGGCGATGGGCAGCACCCCGAAAATCGCCGTCAGCGCCGTCAGGACCACCGGGCGAGCGCGTTCTCGGCAGGTTTCCAGGATCGCGTCGACCTTGCCCATGCCGTGGTGGCGCAGATCGTCATAGGTGGCGATCAGAACGATGTTGTTGTTCACCACCACACCCGCCAGGGCGATCACCCCGATGCCGGTCATCACCACGCCAAAGGGCTGGCCCATGATCATCAGGCCAAGGAACACACCGATGGTCGACATCACCACCGCCGACAGCACCAGGCCAACCGAGATGAACTTGTTGAACTGGGCCAAGAGGACGGCAAAGATCAGGAACAGCGCTGCGACAAAGGCTTTGGCGAGAAACGCCCCAGCCTCTGCCTGTTCTTCATCCTCGCCCGCCATGGTCCAGCGCACGCCTTGGGCCGTCAGCCCGCGCGCGGCGAATTCGGCCTCGACAAGCGCGGTGACCGCATCGCGCACCGGCTGTTCTTGCACCCCGGCGGCAATGCCCGCCTGAATGGTGATGCTGCGCGCCCCATCGATGCGGGTTAGCGTGCCAATGGTGGCGGCAGGTTCGCGGGTGACAAAGTTGGAAATCGGAACCGGGCCATCCGGGGTTTCAATCCGCAGCTGGTCCAGTGAAGCGATGTTGCGCTGGTCGGGCGGCAGCCGCAGCACGATATCCACCGCATCATCGCTGCCCGCTGGGCGATAGTCGGACAGTTTGAGGCCTGAGGTGACCATCTGCACCACCGCACCGACCGCGCCGGGTGAAGCACCAGAGCGCGCCGCTTCGGCCCGGTTGACCCGCAACTGCCAGTCGATGCCGGGCAGGGGCAGGCCGTTTGACACGTCAATCACATCAGGAATCGCGGCAATCTTGCCCGCCAGATCAGCGGCCAGATCGTTCAACCCGGCCGGATCATCTGCCGACAGGCGCAGCTGAATGGCCTTACCCGTGGGTGGACCTGCAGCAGGCACCGACACTTCGATATCCACACCGGGAATGCCAACCATGGCCGCGCGCAGATCGTTGAGGATCTCGTTGGCGTTCTTGCGCTCGCGCCAGTCGACGAATTCGTACTGAATGACGCCAATCGCATCGGCGGGGCCTTCATTGCCTGCCCCACCCCCGGCACCCACGCGGGTGTAAACGGTTTTCACCCCCGGCCAGCCCAAGATCCGCGCCTCGGCCAGTTGCACAAGCTGGTCCTTTTCGTGGATCGACAGATTGCCGCGCGCCTTGACGTAAAGAAGGCCGTATTCCGGTTCGACATTGGGGAAGAACTCCACCCCCTTGCCGACCTTGCCATAGACCACCGGCACGGCAATCAGGCTGCCCACGGCCAGCATCAGCACAATCCAAGGGTGGCGAATGGCCCGGGCCACCAGCGCCATATAGGCCCCGTCCTTCTTGCGCGGCGGTTCCTTGAACGGCCGGGCGATCAGCGCGCCCAAGACCGGCACGAAAACCAGCGCATAAAGCATACTGGCCGACAGCGTCGCGATCAGGGTGATCGGCATATATTTCATGAATTCGCCCACCACACCGGGCCAGAACAGAAGCGGCGAGAAGGCGGCAATCCGGGTCAGGGTTGATGCGGTAACGGGCCCGGCCATTTTGCGGCTGGCCTCGACAAAGGCGGTGCGGCGGTCGTGACCTTCGGCCATGCGCCGCTCGGCATATTCGACCACGATGATGGCATCATCCACCAACATGCCGACGGCAAGGATCAGACTGAACAGCACAACAAGGTTCACCGTCAAACCCGCCATTTGCAGGCCCAAGATACCCATCAGGAAGCTCGCTGGAATGGCCAGCCCGATCAGGATGGAGGAGCGCACGGTCAGCGCATAAAGAATGACGATGAACACCAGAACCACAGCAGTCAGGACCGAGTTTTGCAGGTCTGACAGCAGCTGGCGGATGGTGATCGACTTGTCTTGGCTGAACGACACCTCAACCCCGTCGGGCAGGTCTTTCTGCACCGCCTCGGTCACCGCGCGCACCTCGTCGACGGTTTCGATCAGGTTCGCACCGATGCGCTTTGACACCTCGATCGCCACGGCGGGCTTGCCGTCTAGACGGGTGATGTTGACCGGGTCTTTCAGGGTGGGGCGGATTTCAGCGATGTCCATGGCGCGGACCACGGCGGTATCAGAGGCCACCACCGGCAACCGCGCCACATCTTCCAGCGTTTCAATCAGCGAGGGCACCTTGATGGCGTAGCGGCCTTCGGACCCTTCCATCGCTCCGGCGGCGATCAACTGGTTATTGGCCATGACGCCCGCAATCATCACATCAGGGCGCAGGCCATAAGACGACAGTTTCGACGGATCAACAATCACCTCGACCACATCGTCGCGGGTGCCTTGCAGACGGGCCTCCAGCACGCCGGAAATTTCCTCGACCCGGTCGCGCAGAGTGCGCCCGGCGGCGGTCAGCACCCGTTCGGGCACGTCGCCAGACAGTGTGACGACCAGCACCGGAAACTCCGAGATATTGACCTCGTTTACTGTCGGTTCATCCGCCTCAGAGGGCAAATCGCGGCGCGCATCGTCGACCTTGTTGCGCACATCGGTCAGCGCCTTGTCCAGATTGGCCCCGGCCTGAAACTCCATCAGCACATTGCCGCCGCCTTGATAGGCGGTGCCGGTCATCTTCTTGATGCCCTGAATAGATTTCAGCGCGGTTTCTAGTGGGCGCAGGATCAGCCGTTCGCTGTCCTCTGGCGAGATGCCTTCATAATGAACCGAGACATAGATGATCGGAATCTGGATATCCGGCTCGGCCTCTTTCGGGATGGTCATATAGGCCATGGTGCCCGACAGGATCAGGAACATCAGGACTGACAGAGTCAGCCGGGTGTTGCGAATGGCAAGTTCGACCAGCTTCATGGCTGAAGCGCCTTTTGCGCAGCCTCGGCCTCGGCCCGGGTCAGTTCCTTTACGGCGACCGCGTCGCCATCACGCACAAGATCCTGCCCCGCGACGATCACCCGCGCGCCTTGCGGCACGCCGGTGACGACAAAACCGGCCTCGGTGTCGTCGATCAGGTCCACTGGCAGGAAGGCGGCGATGTCGCCCTCAATCACCACGCGCAGGCCGACTTGCCCCGCCTCGTTCAGCGTTAGGACTGACCGCGGCACGGTCAGCGCGGGCTGGGTGGCGGCGGTTAGGCGCAATTCGGCGGTCATGCCCGAGGGGATGGCGCCATCGGGGTTCGGCAGGTTCACCTCCAGCGCGAAGGTCCGGGTCTTGTCGCTGGCCTTCCGCGCGAGATGCTTCACGGTGCCTTCCAACTCGATCCCCGACACCAGCCGCACCAGAGCCTTGGCCCCAACCGCGACATGGGCTACGTCCCGCTCGGCCACCTCGGCCTTGACGATGATGGGGTCCAGCGCGATCAGCGTGGCGATCGGGGTGCCTTGCTGCACCCATTCGCCCTCTTCCACGTTCACCGCATCCACTGTGCCTGCGAAGGGCGCGACCAGCGACAGGCGGTCAGCGGCGGCTTGAGCCTGCGACAGCGCCCCCTCTGCGGCAGATTTCGCGGCGCGGCGGGCGGTCAATTGGGTTTCGGGCAGGCTGCCCTTGGCGCTCAGCGTCTCGCCCACGGCGAGTTGCTCGGCAG
>SXGQ01897771.1_pt1 | contig 10913 bp, 18 predicted proteins | sample 3178371 | NCBI WGS metagenome assembly SXGQ01 (sample SAMN11356859, study PRJNA531348) | freshwater metagenome | isolation source: freshwater sample F1-20 | place: China: Fuxian Lake, Yuxi | collected 2017-12-25 | reverse complement strand
GTAGCTAACCGCAGACTTAGCTACAACTGGGCAGTCTGTAATGGAAGGAGATATCAACATCACTGGCAGCCGATGTCTGCTGGTAGTGGAGTGCATAAGCTACGATGAAAACTCACGCAGTGGAGGCGTTGCGGCAGGGTTAAATGGTAGATATTGGGTTTGCAAACCGTAGAATCTTTATAGAACTTTCGTTTGCACGACTGAGCTAAAGCGCCGAGCCGCAAATTATAGCGAGACTGCGGTGGGGGATTTCAGGCGAGCTTTACGGGTGTTTTGCCAGTGATTAATGTCGTGAGATACGACAACAGTTGGTCAGCAGGGTTCAAGTTGTCCTTTTGAAGGACATTTGCTTGATCGTCTAGCTACGGGACGGTTTATGGACGCTGTCAATAAAGCGCCCCATTAATTGGAATAATTTTTAGTTATATCTAAACATTGTTTAGATTTTTGTTGACATCACAAGCTTCCTTGATCTAAACTTTGCTTAGATTAACAATTTAAGGAATTTTCATGAAAACAATTGCATATCAAATTGCTGTCTTTGCAACCTTGAGCATTGCTGCTTTAGGTAGTCAAGCACAATCTATAAGTACAACTATCCAAGTTGATGTGGACAAAATTAAGAATGGGACAGGCATGATGGCTTGTGCTTTATTCAATGCCGCTGCTGGTTTTCCAGATGTACAAGCGAAATCTTTTCAATACATATATGTGTCAATAAATTCAGGAATTGCCAGTTGTGAATTCAAGGATGTCGCTGCTGGCACTTATGCTGTGAGTGTTTTCCACGATGAAAATAACAATAAAAAATTAGACAAAAACTTTATCGGTATGCCATTGGAAGGATACGGTGTCTCAAACAATATTCGTCACATGATGTCTGCTCCTGAGTTCAAGGAGTCATCATTTCAAGTGAATGGGGAAGTTGATAAAAATATAAAGATTCGCATGGGATATTGACTTGAAAGCAATCAAACATATTTTTGGTTACGATTGAAGTTCTTCCTCAATCCCTAGGTGGACAACTAATTGGTTTCCAAAAAAACTTCTAAAAAAACTTACCATCATGGCGATCTGCGAAGAGCACTGATGGATGCAAGTATTGAAATTATTGGAATGACTGGTGTTGACTCACTTAATCTCAGAGAAGTAGCCAAGGTTGCGGGAGTTTCCCCAGGAGCCCCGTACCACCACTTTGTAGATAGGCAAGAAATTTTTACGGAGATTGCCAAGGAAGGCTTCAATCTACTTGAAGCGAAGATGCTTCTTGAAAGAGATTCTGGACGCAAAAACTCCATAGTCAAGCTGAATGCCATTGGCAAAGCCTATGTGAATTTTGCTGTCACACACCCTGGTCACTTTAGAACAATGTTCAGGGTAGATACTCATAACTCAGAAGACCCTGAGTTAACCACTTCAGGGAACAAAGCATTTGAAATTCTTAGTCAAGCGATAGCTGAATGTCAAAAGTCAGGTCAAGCACCTAAAGGCGATCCACTGCCATTAGTTCTTCATGCTTGGTCAGCGGTTCATGGCTTGTCAGGGCTTTTGATAGATGGCGGCATCAAAAAAATTCCTTTGCCACAAAGCAAATTGATAGAAATGCTGACAAAACAAATCGGTCAAATGTTCGAAGCATTAGCATTAAAAAACAAATAGTCAAAACAAAACAAATGGAAATGAATTGTTCAGCGTCTAGTTGCGGGACAGTTGATAGATGCGAGTTCAACCGACACCGCAGCAGCAGCCTCAAACAATTCCAAGGGTCACTCACAGTCACCTTGCGATGCCGTTGGGGCAGGGTTTAGGCAGATGAGGGGGTGGATGTGTCGTGAGAAACGACAGTTGAGCAGCGTCCAGCAACGGCTCGGTTGATCAGATGTCGTGTAAAAAGACACTAAGGCGAACGGGGGGGTTAATGATGTCCTTTGAAAGGACATTGTCTAATCTATTTGTTCCTTCCACTGTCATCGCTTCGGATATAGTAAATCTTCCACTGCCAGACAACCTTTTCTTTGGGTTCATTATGAAAAAAGTATTGGTGACTTACCAAGTTAAAGACCCCGACTGGTGGGTTTTGAACAATAAACTGCAACAAGCCACTGCACACTTGGGTTTTCGGTTTGAGTTGTTCAGGAAAAAAAATAGCAATGTGGTTGGATACGTTGTCGAAATACCCAATGAAGACGATTTGACAGAACTATTGCTCAACACAACTGATATTTCCACAAGATTAAATGAGCACGGAGTTATCTTAGAAACAATTGAAATCCTTGAGGCAGTTACAAATGGGGGTACTGACTAAACTCAATAAGCCTTTCAGGGCTTGACCAATGCTGCGGGGATCTTTGAGGCTTTGCAGTCTGTTTCTTAGAAACTGTATGACTCTGCGAGCTACTTGAGGGTCTAGTTTGCCAAACTCCTTCTTGGCAGCTTCATCAATCTCAATTTGCCAAGCCAAGCTCTTTCTCCACCGCACTCAAGGTGTATGTTTTGGTTTTGCCGTTGCGAACTTTGGCAAGTCGCTTTTCTGCAAGATAGAGATCTTCCAGATCAGCCAAATGTTCAAGAATAGCCTCGCGGGCGTAAAAACTCTTGGTGCGCCCAGTGGCTTTGGCTAACTTGTCAAGACGGGACTCGATGTCTTCGGGAAGTCTTAGGGCTAACATGCATGTCTACTAATTTGCTATACAAGTATATTTTGAAAGCTTGGGCAAGGCAAATGAATTTAAGGAACTATCACATCTCACTTGCGACGCCGTGCGGGGTTCGGGTGTTTGACACGGAGCAGGGGAGGGTAGAGGTGTCGTGAGAAACGACAGTTGAACAGCGTCCGGTTACGGCTCGGTTGAACAGATGCGGGCTCATCTCCCCTGTGCATCAAGCGCCTAGGATCACTTGTCGATTAACCCGACAGTTTGTTTAACTGATTGACAGCACTCACGTAAGTCTCAAGGACAGTCTTTGCAGATTTAAAGTTCACCGGATAGCGCGTGTTATCCACAGCATCAAACTTTGCTATCCCTGCGTACATGTTGTGCATGTATTGCATTCCCTGCCATGGCGGGTAAACATTCTGTCCGCCTGGCACGAAAAACTTGGTGATCTGAATTAGCCTCCTAAACGCGCCCAAACCGGCTGGCTTCAGAATCCTGTAGGGCTTGCCAGTAAGTTGAGCCATCGTATGGCAGAGGTCCTCTGCCGAGATTTGATCTGCTGCAATTTTTAAAAAGCGCGGTGTTTGATCGTCTAAAGCAGCATATGCTGTGTAGTGGGCCGTGTCTGCAATTGTTGTCCAATCCATTTTTTGCTTTGGATCCCCCCAACACAAAATCCTGTTTAAGCCAAACAAAATAAATGGAGCCGTGCCAGTCAGCATGTCAGTAAATGCCCCATTTAAAACGGATGTCTTTTTAATTTTTATGCTGTCATACTTTTCATAAAACTCACGGCGCAGGTTGAGGTTACGGTTATCTCCATATGGAATGTTTCGAAAATCAATTGCAAAGTCAGACGGAATAAACTTGCTCACACCTGCTTGGGATGCCGCTTGAATGAGTCGCCCTTGTGCTTCTACGATGGAAGGTTTGAGTCCGGCCAACGTTGAGACAACAACATCAACGTCAGACAAGTTTTCAGACATATTATTTATAGAGTCATAGTCCACCTCACGAACAACATTCGAAGAATGCGATATCGCCAAAGAGTTCGACTTCTTACGAGTTAACACTACAACCTCCACCCCCAGGGCTGTAAGCTCTTGAACAATTAAAGTTCCTAGAGCACCAGCTCCACCTGCGACTGCTACTTTTTTTACACTCATTAGATTTCCTGTAGGGACTTATTGAATTTGTAATGCATTGATCGAATGCAAAGCGCCATTTTGTTCATCTGTCTGAACAAGACATCACTTGCTGAACACATTTGAGGCCTGATTTCTGGTCGAATGCGATGGAGAAAATTCGGTGATCATGGTGTCTCCCATCAACATGTTGAACAACTGATTTATTCATATTGAATAGTTTATTCATCGTCAATCACATTTGAAATCACTTTTTTTGGATATCATTGATCCAATGATGGAACAATCAAACAAACACATTGATCCCAACGATTTACTGATCTTTGCAAGCGTTGCTGATCTGGGAAGTTTTAGCAAGGCTGCATTGAAGCTTGCTGTGCCCAAAGCGACTATTTCCCGTCGTCTTGCTGCTCTGGAAAATCGCTTGGGAGAACGCCTGTTGCTGCGTACTACCCGTCGTCAATCATTGACAGAATTCGGTCAGCACCTACTGGAACATGCGCATCAAGTGGCCGCTGAGCTCGAGGCGGTTTCCGCACTGAGCGAGCGCCGCCGGGCATCGCCCAGTGGCCGCCTACGTGTTTCTATGCCCGGCGACTTTGCCAACCTTCTCTTGATTGATGCATTGGCTGCATTCACTTCAAAGTATCCATCGATAGATTTGGAGTTTGACTTGTCAGCTCGACGTGTCGATATATTGGGCGAAGGCTTTGACATGTCAGTACGCATAGGGACATTGCCTGAAGATGCCAATATGGTGGTGCGGCGCCTAGGTGTTTTTACCTTTGGACTTTATGCGTCCCCAAGCTACCTGGCAGAACATGGCGAACCCATTCATCCCGCTGACTTAGCACACCACCAGTCTATTCGGATGTTAAGGGCCAATGGAGAAGTGGCTGCTTGGTCACTTTCTTTGGAAACGCAGCATTGGTTGAATTCATCACCAGGAAAAGTCAATGCCAATGCCCCTGAATTCATGATCAGAATGGCTCGCGCTGGCGCTGGAATTGCGGCCGTACCCAACGTCTTAGCAGCGGCCGAAGTCAAAAGCGGAACTTTACGTCAAGTGCTCAATAACTGGAACTTTCCCAGCCACACTGTTTGGGCAGTCTTCCCTGAGCGAAGATTAATGCCTTTGAAAACCAGAGTTTTTATCGAAATGTTACAGACTCAGTTGGGCCATTTGTAAGCTGGGCTTTTGCTGACATTTGTGCTCTCCACCCTCAGTGGGTTCATGCTGGGTGGCAATCAAGCTCCAGCAGGTCAAGGACTGCCCATAGTCGGTTGGCATTTCTACAATGATATTCGCCCTGCACATCTCAGCGTCAAGGGCACGCTCGACAATCAATTTGGTTAACTGCTTTAAAAGCCCATTCTCACCAATCAAATCCTCTGGCTTTTTGTAATCAGCCAGCAAACTGTCAATGAGCTCTTTGGGTACTGCTTTCTTTGTGTTTAGGGTCATATCCAATCCTGGAAGTTCGACGGTTTCCCGCCATTAGACCGTTTACACAAAATTCAGTACACCCCCAATTCGATTTCAAAATTTGAATTTGTATGCATTTCACCAACTAAGTTAACATCACAACAAAATATAACATCAATTTGTCATAATTTCTTTTTTGGAAAGAGTGTAATATTTTGACATCTTAGTTGTTAGAGAAATGCTTTGAGAGCCATTAAAAAAGTAAAAAAATTCATCGAAAAATCTCCAAATTCATTTGAAGGTCTCACATTTGCCAAGGTCATACTTGCTTTGGAATCTGAACAGGAGTTTCCAGTGACTGAACTGTACAAACTCAATTCTGATGATTTTGACTTGGCAATAGAGTTGCTGCGAGATTGGCGCATTGATCGTTTCTATATCGGCAAAGCCAAAGCCTTTGATACGGCTACGCACGCTAAAAATATTTCTTGAACTATTCGAGACTGCATGTCTCAGATCTAAAGGTTGAACAGTATCTTTATACCTTTCACCATGTACTCCACAGCTAAAGCCGCAAGTATCAAACCCATGATTCTGCTGATGAGTTGTATTCCGATATCTCCGATCAGTTTTCCTATGTATTGAGCATATGAAAAGCACAACCACGTTATCAAGCCAAGCACTGCTATTGAACTAATAAGAATAGCGGTTTCAAACCAATTAGCACTTCCAGGACTTGCAAGAATAACGGTACTTATTGCTCCTGGCCCCGCCATTAAAGGGACGCCTAATGGAACAATTGCAGCTGCTGGTAGTTGTTCAGATCGTTCACTCAATTTATGAAACTGAGAATCTCCTTCCCCTCTGATCATTTCAACGGCTAGGATTAAAAAGAGTATCCCTCCTGCGACTGAAAAAGCTGCAAGCCGAATTCCAAAGAGATCTAGTATTGCTTGCCCCATCAAGGCGGCCATAACCAGAACAGCAGCAACTGTTATTCCTGCAAAACGCGCCGCTTTTTCTTTTTTGATTTGAGTAAAGCCGTTAGTGACAGACAAAAAAATGCCAACTGAACCAATGGGATCAACAATCACAAAAATACCAACAATCGCCCGAAGCAATTCATCTGTGATATTTAGGTCAATCAATTCAACCATGATGTTGATTGGCGAATTGATACATACACAACTTATTTAGAAATGATCGCAATATGAAGTAGATCAAATTCAATCGACTCAGCTGCTTCACGCAAATAAGGATTGTGAGCTTCGCTTCCAGCTTTTCCAATGTCCAAGTCTGCTTGAAAGCCATCTCTCTCTGGCCAAATACTATCTAGCACTTCGAAGCCAGCTGCTTCAATTGTCACTTTGGCGGTTTCAAGTAGGCGTTCAGAGCGACCTACTTTTGATAGTACCAATACAATTTTATTGCCGATTTTACGATTCTTGGAAAGCCTTCTTGCCAAGGCAAGGGTAGGACGGAGATCATCCATTGATGTGCCTGTTGGAAGGAAAATGACATCACTTTCTTGGCTGATGTCTGTGGTTAACTCATCGGCCAAACCACGAGTGTCCACCACCACTAAATCAAAACCTTCCACAGATTTTCGAAGCTTTTTTAGACTTTTGAAAGCACGTGCTTCTATCTCTGGTTCAATACCATTTCGCAAGCGGGTAGCACTCCATTCGATGCAAGACAGTTGCTCTAGATCAAAATCGCCCAGCAAAACCTTGTATTCTTGTCTGGCAGCTGCCACTGCAAGTACCCTTGCAAGGGTGCTTTTGCCAACCCCACCTTTTTGACCAACAAATGAAGCTATCCTCATATCACTTCCTTTATGAAACTTTGTTCATCAGTTTTAATTTATTGGTTATTTCATAAAGTGTCAAGAATAAGATCCTTTCCAAAACTTGATCCGTTTTACCAATTTGTTGAACCAAAGTCTCGGATCTTCAATAGTTGATTCAAAGTAGGCTTGACTGGTTTTAAGAAATGATTCAATGAAGCTCGTACCGAAGGCGCTCGTTGATTGAATAATCTCAGGTATTTGTAGCGAAACTTGACTATCTGTATTTTCCATTGACTTTGCCTTGAGCCTCATCAATTGAGAGAGTTTTACGACCATACTTTCCTCCCATTTGGCTGGGTGACCTGGTTTATCTAAAGTCCAAATTTTGAGGTTGGCGTATTTTGTTTGAGATTGATTTGCAACATTTATTGGGCAAATTGGACTTTCGGCGTTATGCATCAAAACCACTTTGCCTTTGAAATTTTTCAGTAATGAGTTAAAACGCATTCCAAATACATCGAACTCATAGGGCAAATCAAAGTGTGACCGGCTTTGTACTGCATCGATAGCTCGTGCATCCACTTTTAATTTACTGAGTTGGTTATCTGATTCTTTGATATTTTGGTATAGAGCCATCAATGATGACCAGTGAAGGTATAAGCCAATATCATTGAGGATCACGCTATCTACCCTATGTTGAACGCGATTCACTAAATGCATTGCCAGAATGCCTCCCATACTTGTTCCAATCAGATGGAGTTTGCGACTTGCATCCACTTGCTGCGGCAGAATCAATGACTTAATCAAATCTTCTGTATCAGCAAGATATTTTGAGAATGAGTAGCTCGCAGGTGAGGATAGTGGATCCGAATTTCCTCTGCCACAGTAGTCGATACTTAACCAGCAACAATCATCGAAAGACTCAACCATACTGAACAGATGATGAAAGCTCTCACGCGTCTCTAACAATCCCGGTAAGCATAAAAAAATATGTTTTGCATCAAATTCACCCAAACGTGAATATGAAATTCTGCGATTTAATCCACCATCTTTAATCAGGTGAAAATTCGAATTGACGGACTCAACTGCCATAGAAGTTCTTTTCAAAAGACAATTTTCATTACACGCTTTCTTTGTGGCAGGTGTGTGTCCTTTTTTTAAGTGAAACTCTCGAAATCACAATCTATTTTGCGATCATATTCTTCACTCTGTCAGATCAGTTTTGTTAAATAATTTTAAAAAAAGTTGATTCTGCGGAAAATTTGATGCTTCAATTTTTTTAAGATGTCTGGCGTTCTTGATAAAAGCCATAGGTGTAGTCTGTTTGTAAATTTGAAATAGCCCAATCAATTCTCGGTGAGAGAAACCGCTTAGCTTAGTCAAATGCTCCCACCCTAATTTATTATCACAATTTTCAATAATTTTTTTGCACAACTCATCAATTTTCAGTTGATTGACTGAGTTGTGCAAATTGTCATACTTAATTGTTTTCTTCATTGAAGGTTAAGAGCTTTTTATGCCTCAGACTCTGAGGGCTCAATATCGTCTATATCATTAGCATCCATCATGGCCATTTCAGAATACTGCCTTGCATTCAGTTCATGCTTGTATGCACGAAGGGCATGCAAATCGCAGCTAATTTGATCGTCGTTATCAAAGGCTTCTGCTGCTAATTCGTGCTGCTTTGATGCTTGCATCAAGTGATAAGCCGCCATTCGATGCAGTTCACTTGGGGTTTCAAATTCTTCTTCGTAATCGTCAATTAACTCAGAAAAATTCTCTGTCGATTTGTTTTCCATATCGTGACTCCTTCGGTTAATGTTTGATCAGACTTCTTCAAGCGATTCTGTTGTACTTGCCAAATGTGCTCGCTTCTTTGCAATTAGCAGGTGTGCCCCTTCATCGCCTGCAGTAGCTTGGAAATAGGTGTTTGCAGGAATCGTGAATTCTTCTCCCAGTCCAAACAACTGGCTTTCTTCAAAGAATTCACAAGCTATTTCGCCAGCTACAACCAGTCCAAGAACTCCAAACCTTTGATAAAGCATGCCACTGCATTGATTGGAAAGCATTTCCCTGTAGATGGCTTTTGTAAAACCGCGTTTTCGCAGGGAAGCGTTAAATTGATGAGCTAGGGTTTCAATGGGAGTCACCGAAAAGTCCATGGTCAGTTTCCTACATAGATGCCTCTGTTGTAGACCACTTGTATGAATACTTTATGAACTTAGGCATTTCCTGCAATTGCAAAGAATTTACTTTGATGCGGCGCTGTTCATAGTCAATAATTTGACACAAGTATTTTGAGTTATTTTTTTGTCATGATCAATGACTGGCCGATAAAAGGCGAGGGTGATTGGACTAGAGCCGGGTACAGTGCTTGTTAATTTTCCATTTGTAGATATGACCGAAAAACCAGCTAATGCCATTGTTTGTTTAGAGCAATCGACGATATAGTCTATTTGCTGTGTGCCATCCTTACCCATATCATGCATTTCACGTACGTGAAACAATCCTTTATCCATTGAAATAGCTGCAATTGATAAATGAGTTTTTCCCAGTGAATCATCTGTTGCAAATGCCAAATTAGTTAAGAGAATTCCTGTGGTAAAAATGAATTTTGAGATCATGGTTAGGTCCTTGAAGAGTTGTCATGAGTTACGAGAAACTGACCGTGCAAATCAATGCATCTCAACAGCCTACTTGGCATTAGGGTAAATACTGTGACAGACAGAAAATAATTTTTAAGGTCACTAATTTGAACTAATTGATATGATTAAACTTCTTCTAAATTGCTAAAAATTATTTCAGCCATCGCGCTGTATTCGAAAGCGTGTTGATGGTGGAATTTAGCTTTTTCTTTGTTCTGATGCATATCCGACAGGTTGCCAATTTCATTCGCAACTGCCGCTAATTCATGAAATTTAATGGCTTCACGCAGATGCCAAGCAGCCATGCGGTGGTTTTCGCTGAAACAACTGAAACTCAATACAACTTTGCTATCAGAGCAAAATGGTTCGTGCAAAAGTGTTTGATCCATAAGCGCAATTCTAAAATTTTCTTCCAAAATATCTATAAATGAGGATATTGCGATTTAATGAATGTTTGATGAAAAGATTGGGAGAAGGCTGCGATTCCAAAAAGCTGTCTTTTCCTAGATCACCACTGGAAAACGGATCGGTTGTTTTTGATCGCAATAGTTTCGAAATACATTTTGAAACTGTCTTCAGTCTGGTTCTTAGAAACTGTATGACTCTGCGGGCTACTTGAGGGTCTAGTTTGCCAAGCTCCTTCTTGGCAGCTTCATCAATCTCAATTTGCCAAGCCAAGCTCTTGCTCCACCGCACTTAAGGTGTATGTTTTGGTTTTGCCGTTACGAACTTTGGCAAGTCGCTTTTCTGCGAGGTAAAGATCTTCCAGATCAGCCAAATGCTCAAGAATCGCCTTACGGGCGTAAAAACTCTTGGTGCGCCCAGTTGCCTTGGCCAACTTATCAAGACGGCTTTCGATGTCTTCGGGAAGTCTCAGGGCTAACATGCACGTCTTCTATTTTGCTATACAAGTATATTTTGAATGCTTGGGTAAGGCAAATGAATCTATGGAGTTATCAAAACTCACATTCGACACCGTGCAGGGCAGGGTGTGACGCGGAGGAGGGGTGGTAGGGGTGTCGTAAGAAACGACAGTTGGTCAGCAGATTTCAGGTTGTCCTTTTGAAGGACATTAGCAGTACCTATTTCATTATCATGATGGTTATTTCGATAAAAACCGTTAGGCATTGAGAATCTTCAGATGAACCATTCTGGTGTTGTATTTGCATTATTGGCAGCATTCTTATTTGGTGCCAGTACACCCCTTGCCAAGCTACTGATTGGCGATGTCCCGCCTGTGATGCTGGGCGG
>SXGQ01857700.1_pt1 | contig 10913 bp, 13 predicted proteins | sample 3178371 | NCBI WGS metagenome assembly SXGQ01 (sample SAMN11356859, study PRJNA531348) | freshwater metagenome | isolation source: freshwater sample F1-20 | place: China: Fuxian Lake, Yuxi | collected 2017-12-25 | reverse complement strand
CGTTAATACAACCATCAGCAACAATAAAACCAAGAAAGTAGGCTTTGTCCTCTGTGTCTATTTTCTCAAAGTATTCTTGATTAAAACTACACCATTTTTTCTTTTTTCTTATCTTACCCCCAAACTTTAAAACTATATTTTTAATATGTCTGGTCGATATACCCCATTTGCCAACAATATCTTTTCCCGTTGCCCCATTTAGTCTTTCATTAAAAACTTCCCTTTCTTGGTTTTCTGTTAAATGTCTCAATTTTTTCATCTGTCATTCATTATTTTTTCTATATAAGTATATATAAAAACATTACTCTTTCCTATGGAAAAAAAAGACAAATATTTACAAACCAAAAGAATATATAATTCTACCCTATCAACTTTTCAGATATCAAAAGATCTACACAAAAAGGTTAAAGAACATTGTAAATCAAACAATATCAAGGTCAAAGATTTTTTAGAGGAGATCATATCCAAAAACATCTAAATAAAAAAAACCCAACTCATGAGAGCTGGGTTCGTTAAAAGAAGGAGCTAATGTCTCCTGAAACACAAGGATCTTTAGTCGTTGTGTAGTTCATTTATAGTTTATTAAGGTCCCTAACAATATTTTCAATTATGGATAAATCTAAACCAGTCAAATCTATATCGCAGTCTTGCTTGGGGTCAGTATTATTATCTAATCTACTTTCCAAATTATACTTTCTAACAATTGCTTTAACCTGTTTATTATAATTTTCCTCATGTTTGGTAATAAAGAGTTCACATGTTGGTAAAGTTTTATGAGGTGAGTCAAAAGCTGAAGTTGGATATGGCACTCCATAAGGCGCAGGTTTCAACGAAAAAAATAAACAAAAGACATACTGTCTAGGTTTTGGATGAGCGCCTGGAAAACTTATTGCTGCTAAGTCGCCTTCCTCACTTACATAAACAACGGCTCCTTTTATTAAATCTTTATTTCGGTCACTAGTAAATCTACTAAAATACATATTTGCCTTTTCAAAATCTTTTTTTACATCTTGTTTAGGATTTTGATCATCAATGGTTCCATCAGTTAAAGCTTTTATAAAAGTCTCTTTTGAACTTTCATTAACGCCCGTTTCATCATTATTAGTTTCTATAGAAAATGATTCGAATGTTTTTAAATATTCTAATTTTTTCATTTTAATTGTTTTTTTTTAAACTATATATATCATTTAAAATGTGTGTTTTTTACCTTGTTTAAAATTATATTTTTTGGACCAAATCGTTGGTTGATTTACGTGATTTAGTTCCTGAAAAGCAGACATTATTTCAAGTTCTTCAATGTATATATAATCATGAATTTTTTCAATATACGATAGAATTCTTCTATAAAATCTTGACTTTAAGAAGATATATTAAATTGACCTCTTTAGGTGTGATTCCGAAATTTTCTAGGTCCTTCTTAGGCTTTGATAAAAATATTTGATATTCACATAAAAAAACCCAACTCATAAGAGCTGGGTTCGTTTGGTGGAGGTGCTGGGATTCGAACCCAGGTTTCTACATTTACCTAAATAACCAATCATTCACAAGCTTAGAACTCTTTTCTAAGAGAACCAACTATCGGATTTTATCAAAGAATCCTCCGAAAAAACTTTCGGGACTATTTATAGAGTTGCCCCATTCTCGGAAACGTCTAGGCTACGGCCAATCTGTTTACCTTTAGGATGTTGTTGCGTAGGGCGAATACTAAATCTTCAACGCTTCCTACTTCATTCGTGTTGCCACTTAAAGTTTTCATACAACTTATGAATCGGTGAGTATGATCCGATGCTTGCTTGATTACCCGAATAAATGAGTCAAAAGCCATTCACCCCCGAGTGTTGGTATATATAAAAATGAAAAGATAAGTTTTAATCAAAATTGAAAAAAACCTGAATAAACGGTTCACCCACTCCATCTTCAAGACACATTTCTAAAACTCCATCATATTTTGGAAAAAACCTCATCTCAATCTCATCTAAAAAATCTGTGATTTCGATTAGGTGATCTATACTATGTCTACTGGGATCATCCAAAAAACACTGCATATAAAAGCCCTCATCTTCCCACCATACTGAGTAGTTGCATACAGCAAACTCTGATAAGAAAATTTCAAGATCTGCTAAGAGATCTTCTCTTTCTGCTTCTTCTTTCTGGCCCAGTGCCATTTAACCTAGTCAAATTTGAATTTTATTGTTCCAGTTTCAAATACAATCTTAGGTTTGAATCCTGTATCATCAAAAAGTTTCTTGTAGGTTTCAAGCTCTCTTTTCACCGTTAAGATAGGAGTTTCATCTACTGGAAGCAATAGATAGAAGTTTTCATCATCGGTATAAACCTTTTTTGAGTTGAATAACCTTTGTCTTTTCATCTTCATAATCAGTGGACCATATTTAGCTGAAATAGCTGGATCGAGACCTACTTTTCTTGAGATACGGAGATTATCCCAGTTTACACCAATAGTAGCTCTTGCTAACCTTTCAAGAAATGAAATATTTTGCATTTCACTGTGGGTATGCTCTGAGAAATAACCCACTGATATATTTGTACATTCAGGTATAAGATCCATAAACGAAGCAGAATCTGTGAATACACCAGTATTATCAAGTCTCATCTGCATTCCGTTCGAGTTAAGTTCATCACATAGACTTTGAGCAAAGGCGTTTGAGCAGCAAGTTTGAGAAAGTTGAGAAGTGATTACTGAGAAATAATTTCTTCTATCAAAAGAAATACATTTTTTCATACCTCTAAGATGAGGTATAGTATCAAAATTTTCAGCTACTTTACTAGAACCAATAGCCCCACGCTCCTCACCAATAAAGAAGTAATACACACCGGGTATTCTATTAGCTATCATATAAAGAAGTATAGTTACGCCTGCTTTGTCGTCGGCTCCTAAAATGGATGTTCCATCAGTAACAAAAATCTCGTCATTATTTTCTGTGTAAGAAAGAACTCTAACTGGACCTTTAGTTCTTGATGCTGTATCGGTGTGACAAGTAAACATAGTGTCAGAGCTTCCGATTACTAGATAGTAGTTACCCCATGGGTCTTTTTGAAGACCAGGAACAGGTAAGTATTTCATAACTTCTTCTTCGTGTCCGTGTGGATAGGTCTCGGTTGTAAGAGATAAGAAAGTAGAACGAACATCTTTTGGATCATAAGAGAATGGACGAACTTTTACGGGATCTCCTTTTGCTACATAGTAGTTTTTAGCACCGTATCCGTATCCACCTCCGTAGGTTGTGCCGGTTCCGTAAGTTTTACCGGATTGTTTTGAGGCCCAATTTCCAGTGCTAAACTCACCACCATATATACCATCATAATAATCATAATCATCATCACGTGCTCCTTTAGAAGTAGATGGTTTAGATGTAGTGGTAGATTTACTTACGCTAGGGAGTAGAGGTTTCTTTTGGATCCAACGGTTATAATAGATCAAAAAATTCTGAATAAGAGAATCTATTTGTTTTTTTGTGTATTTTGTAGATATCTCCTCATTTTTAGTCATGAAATATTTAAGAAGAGCACTAACACCAATAACACCACTATTTTCTCCGATAATAGCATCAAAAAAGTCCGGTGAACTAGAGCAGTCTAGTGTTTTAAGGTTTATTTTATTCTCATACTTTTCGTTTTGGTGTAGATCAAATAAAAACTCACATACAACAACAACATCTTCTATAGTTTTCGATGTTTTATCACTTACTTTGAGTTTATCATATGATAAATCCGATAGATCATTGAGCATCAACCACATTTGATCTGCGAAACCGATTAGTGGTCCGGATTCTCCACCTTCCAACATTTCTATTTTCTGTTTTTCTTTTTGCATGGTTTTTTTTATTTTTGATTATTATAGTGTATATATTATTTTTAAAAGTTATAAAAGTCTATTTAATTGAGATAAGCCTTGATAAATATCAATAACGCGTAGTTTTAGAACTGATTGTGTTGAAGGCGAAGTCATAGATTGACCTTCTCTACGAATAAAGGCGGTAATATAAACAACATCACCTCTTTTTACCTCTTTATTGGCTAGATCTGTATTAAGTGCTATTAGATTTTCATCTAGACCTGAAGTGATATCACCGATAGGTTCTACGAAAATATCAACAATAGATTCTATTTCTACGGGCTCTGTAATTTTATCGGTGGTTAGGTCTAGTTCTTTATTTTCTAGGTCTTGAGATAGATTTGTAAATTTCTTCATTAAACAATCGGTTTTTAATATATATATAAAATTTAAAGGAGTAAAATGTCAAAATTAGTAAACTTGAACACAATTAGTGATACAGACCAAATCGATAAGATCTTGGATTCTGATCTTATGATATTTGAAGATGTTCAAGGATCAAAAATATTAGTTGGATGGGATGGTGAAAAATTCACAATAAAGCCAAAATCTTTATCATCAGAACCAATAAATCTAGTAGATTTAGCTATGCAAAATTATTATAACGCAGCTTTTGACTACTTCAACTCACTTGATAAAAGAGTAAAATCATTACTCAATAAAAAATGGTGGTATGTTTTTGAGTATTTCTCTGATAACCAACCTGCTAATATCTCCTACACTAGAACTCCCAAGAATGGATTAGTTCTTACCTCTATTATTAAAGGTCGTGATTATAACTATACTATCGAGGAGCTTGATGAATATTCGAGACTATTTGATGTTGACCCTCTACCTATTATTTTCAAGGGTAGGCTTTCTCAAAAAACAAAAGAAGCTATAAAATATTTCCTGAATACCTCTGAAAATGATCTAGAATATGTATTTGGTGAAAAATCTTTTGCTTTTTTCTTTTACAAAATACTTAATCCAAACACACAGAACTCTTTTTTAATGGAAGATGAGTTTCAAAATAATCTAGAAAAATTGATTATTAGAACACCCGACTCACAAACAACGTTTGCTATCTTAAATCCTCTTTACAAAAAAATATCTGATAACGGATCTACCGAGTTCGTTGAAATCTATACTCTTATTCTAATCAATTTTCTTAGTTTTTGTCAATCTGTAGATCTCAAACGTATTAAGATTGACGCTCAGAATCGTGAAGAGGCCTATATTAGCCTAATCTGTAAGCTTTTCAATGTTTATATGACTGAAGTAAAAAGAGATGTCATGAATTTTGAGTTTACTATACCACACTTTTTCAATAAAGATAAATTTAAAATAAACCGTGAACTCATAGCTGATCTCGCTACTAAAAATATTATCTCACAAGATCCAAAAATAGAATATATCTTTAAGGTTGTACTTGGCTCTTTCAATAGAAAAAAGAAAAAACCGATTGGTGTTTTCAATAACAATACCTTAAATCTTTTTAATAGTTTTGTAGATACTATAGAGGCTCGTGTAGATGAATACCTTAATAAAAAATCAGAGCTAGAACTCACAAAGAAAGGTCTTTTGGATTTCAGTGATTATTTTGATATAAAATACGATACCGATTCTCAAGGTCAAGTTTATCCAGATGTTTACAAAGAGTTTGAAAGGGGTGCTGATGAAAAATCTAAAAAAGATAAATCTGTAAAAGGATTTGATTTTTCAGAAAAAAAACCTTGAACTTTTAGAACATAATATCATACTTATTGAGTATGAATGGTAAAAATACTTCTGATTATATACTTAATTATTATCCCACTTACTTAGATAGATTTTTAGGTAGTAAGATTATAAAATTCCGTGATCAAGATTTAAAACGTGACTTTTTGATACATTTAGTATCATCACTGCTTACAAAGTATTTTTTTACAAAAGAAAACGACTTTAGGTTACACTCATCTATTTTAAGATCTATTTACGGAAAGTGGTATAACTACTATATGGATTATCTCATTGAAACTGGAATTATTATAGTTTATAAAAATCATCAGAAGGGTAGGCGCTCAAGACAATATCAACTATCAAACTCTATAGTTAGTAGTAATATAGTTAGATACCTAAACGGAGATGAAATCTTGCTAAAGAAAAGAAAAAACTGGATAGATTTCAATTTAAGGTCAAACAATTCACCTATATGCTCTTCAATAAGAGAAAGATTAATATCTGATCTATATAGCGTTAAAATACAAGATGAACTAGCTTGCCTTGAACTCTTGTCAAAAGACCATACTTCACCTCTTGAACTTGAAAGAGATAACTACGCGGTTGATTGTATTCGTCAAGAGCAGATATATTTTCATTTTGATGATTATGGTAGATTTCACACACCTTTTACTATACTTCCAAAGCAATTAAGAAACAATTGTCTTACTATTGAGGATGTAGATATATCTGAAGTTGATATACCTAACTCTCAACCTCTTTTCTTACTTAAACTTATACATCTCAATAGTCATATCCAAGTTGAAAAAGCAGAACTCGAACTATTCTCAACTTTGGTAAGAGATGGAAACTTCTATCAACATCTTTCTAAAGTTTTTGGAAATAAAAATATCAAAGAGGTCAAAAAACTTGTTTTCGAGATCTTATTCGGACAAAATAACCCAAACTCTTTATCAAAAATATTTTGTGGTTTTTTTCCAACTATATTCAATTTTCTTAAAACTATCAAAAGAGAACGAGGTGATTATAGATGGGTATCTCATCAGCTACAAAAATTAGAATCGGATTTTATTTTCAACCGGGTTATTAAGAAGATTTACGCAAGAGATCCAAACATTAAACTATTCACCGTTCATGATAGTATTTTTTGTAGAAAGGATCGGTATGATTTTGTATTGAATATTTTTCTTCTGGAAATAAAAAAAGAATTTGATTTCTAAAATCATTTTTTAATATATACCCTCATGTTTGATTCAATCAATAGGCCGGACTTTATTATTTTTTTTGATTATGATCACGCTCAGAAATCCATTATAGAATCTATACTCTATTCAAGAAACTGGTTTATTCGTAATATCTCGAAAGTAGATGATACCCTTATGAGTGAAGCTATTTTTTGTTATACCCTAGATGATGTAAACTTGAAATCTGAAGCTTTGTATCTTTTACAAAAAACAGGTCTTCGCCACTGTGTAGCCTCTATGATGGGGGTAACGTCAATTCTTACCCGGTCAAATGAAACTATAAAAATATCAAGAGTAGTTGACCAGAATGATATCGAGCCGGTAATCTTATATTTTATTATTCAAAATATGCCCTATAGGTTTGTTAGAGAAAAAACTTACCATCTTGTTTCGGTAAGAGAAGATTTACAAACAGGAAGCCAAGTTCAAGTCTTGGATGGACAGGTCTGGGTTGATATGGTGGTGGAAGATTTAGATAAAGAATGGAAAGATCTCTATAGCATTCTATCTAAATACGGCCGGGTTCGTATACAGAGCTAAAAATAGATTAAATCAACCGATTAGAAAGACCAATTTTAGGTCTTGAGGCGTTTATATAGGCTTCTAAGTTTCTATCATCAATCATCTTAAATTGATTGAAAAGTTGAAGATTTTTTTGATAAAGTTCCATATCTGGTTGACCTCTGTGGTGCCAGAAATGAAAAGAGCGATAGGGCATTTGATGGTGGGATAGAAGACGAAAAACTTTAATACTTTGCGCGTCATCTTCAGCTCCCCAACCGATGTATTCTTCCGGCCAACCGGCGATTCTTTCAATAGCAGGTCTTCTAAAAATAGTAATACCACCACAGAAAGGAACTTTTTGATGATCGTTTTCACCTCGACCTGGCCGGTTGATACTTAAGATTTGATTGAAATCTAAATTATTTTCCCACTCTTCTAGATCAACTACTGATCCGTATGGGTTAACTACATCATAAAACTGCGTTTGGTTAAGAGATTCTATGAGTTCATTTGGATTCATAATCACATCAGCATCCCCGAACACAACAACTTGACCAGTAGAGTGCTTAAGACCTACATTATAGGCTAGTGATTTGATGAATGGTCCATCGTTATACATAAAAATATGTTTTCCTGGAAGATTAAGATGGTCGATTTTGGTATTTCTATCTTGTTCTACTACAATAATTTCAACACCTTGAAAACCAGACATCCACTCAAGGACTTTTCTTAGGTTCATGATTCTATCTTGAGAAAATCTAAAAGCTATAATAAATGAGAATGGAGGCACTTTATGTTATTTTTTCTTTTTATAGTTTTTTTTAGACTATAAGTTTTTTTTTCATAGAATGTAGTAGGAAATAAAAAAATATTCCGTATCTTTGCTACTATGAAAATAATAGACACTTTTTTAGAGCTGACCTCTCAAACTTATCCACACGGCCACGAACGAGAACTTGAACCATTTTTACCGAAAGGTATTTGTATTGATGAGTTCGGAAATTACTTTATTGGGGTTGGTAATCCTGACACCAACACGATGTTTACCTGTCACTTGGATACCGCGTCGTATGAAAAAACACGAGTAAACCACGTTATTCGTGATGGCAAAATTTTCACCGATGGTAGGAGTATCTTAGGAGCTGATGATAAATCTGGTATGACCATTCTTCTTTGGATGATTCATAATCAAGTTCAAGGTCTTTATTACTTTTTTCTAGGTGAGGAAAGAGGTTGTATTGGTTCGGGTAAACTTAAAAGAGTATTCAGTGAAAGGTATCCCTTGATTAACAAAGTTGTTTCTTTCGATCGGCGCGGAACTCACTCTGTGATTACTCACCAAGCTTATGGAAGAACCGCCTCAGACGAGTTTGCTAGGGATCTCTCGAGAAAACTCAATGATACTGGCCTTGGTCTTCGGTATGAGCCAGACCCAACCGGTATTTACACCGATTCTAATCAGTTTGCCTCGATAGTTCCAGAATGTACAAATATATCTGTTGGGTATCGTGACGAGCACTCTACTTATGAATCACAAATTATTTCTCACCTTGAAAATTTATGCTACGCTGTTGTTAAGATAGATTGGGAAACTCTGACCGTAGCTCGTGATCCAAAAGTCAGAGATGGTGGATGGGGCCATAGTTATGATTTTTACAGTGGTGGTAGTTATTATGGTGTAGGCAGAAATTATGACGAAAGAGATGAATGGGGTGACGATTACTGGACCCATTCACACGGCTCAGCTTCTACTGGACCAAAAAAATATTACGATGGTCTAGCTATTGATGAAGAGGGTGAATATCTAGATCCAGATGGTGGAATTACTCTTGATGATATTAAGATGGTTCTTGATAAGATGGAAATAGAATACGATAAGATTCACTACGACGGTGAAGAGTGTTTTGTTGAAATCGACGGATCTCTAGAATACTTTGCCGATAGAGAAAATCTGCTTGATTTTATTGATTATTACGATCAACTTCCTAGCCAAGAATAAGACCGGGATTTTTATATTCTCGATTTTGAGAAATCTCTAATAACTGCTCAGTTGATAAACTTTCTGGGTTCCAACCTTTATCTTTACAATATTGATGAATGAATCTCTCTCTTAGTAGGGAGATTTCTTCTTTTTTAAGTCCTGTTTCTGATTTGATTAGTTCGTCTTTCATAGTGGTTTTTTATTTTTTCTGGGGGTGATCCTTTTCATATATATAAAAATATATGATCATCACAAAAGAAATAAAGGTAAAAATAACCGAGCAAAACATCAATCATTTCGAGAATCTTGGGTATGACCCAGCGCTTGGTCAAGAAATATCAATACCTGTTGAACTTTTAACTTCGGGTAGTCATCATAGAATTCGTTGTAAATGTGATTCGTGTGGGATAGAAAAAGATGTTATCTACAAAAATTACATCAAATACGATAACAAGTGGGGAGATTATAAATGTAGAAAATGTTCTGAATCAAAAAGAAAAGAATCTCTCAAAAAATCTTTAGGTGTAGAATATCCTATTCAGAATATAGAGATTAAAAAGCGAATACTTTCTCGCACAGGAGTTAAAGTCACCTCTTAGAACTCAAACTCTGTTCCACCTTCTGGTGGTGTCTCACCACCACCTGGTGGTCCTTGAGCTGGTGGTCCTTGAGCTGGTGGCCCTTGTGCTGGTGGAGTTTCTGCTCCTGGCTCAGCTGGTGGAGCCTCTGCTCCCATTTCGGGAGATCCACCTTCGGGCACTCCACCCATATCAGGAGTAGCTTCTGATGAACCTTCTACTTTTTTGTTCAACCAATATCTTTCATTCTCATTTCTCTCTTCTTGAGATAGTCCATAAATATGCTCCATTAGATAATCAATGTGGAAATAAGTTCTATCATCTTTCATAATACTTAAAAGATTAGTCACAATGGATACTTTTTTGTCCATATTAGATAGCTTTCTCCAGTTCTCAAATACCTGATTTACGTTGAAAACAATATCACATTCGTTTAAGAAAACTTCATCATCTTTAAGTTCGGGGAACTCCATACACATTTGTAGTCTTATCGGCTTTACGATAAGTTCTTTATAAATTTGACGAAGACGGTTGATAAAGTTACCAAAGACAACTTCATCACGTGTCATTGATGAGATCTCTTCAAAAATTGTTCCACCACCACTAGCTTCATCAAATCGTTGAAAAGGTATCTTCGAGGCTGATTGTAAACCTTTCTTGAAATAACCCAGAATAACATCTTCGTTTAGGTTGTGGCCTGTTGGCTGTTTAATCTCCATAGTAGGAGTTCCAGCTTCACTATCAGGAAACCAATATTGTTTGTTGTAGGGTAAATGTTTGGATCCACTAATCTGAATAGTGCCTAGTGTGTCATCCCATTCAACTTCTTCAGAATAATCAGAAATAAGCTGACCGATTTGCTCTTCTGCTCTTTGACGAGGAAGTCCTTTAACTGGAATCGTAAATTGTTGATATAGTGTAGCGTTTATAACGTTAAACATTATTCTAGCCTGTTCAATAACTTTAAGCTGGTTGTAGGGTTTAATAAGACCCTCTAAGTAAGAGATTTCTGTATAATCGTTTTGTGTTTAATAAGATATAAAAACTATTTG
>SXGQ01847443.1_pt1 | contig 10913 bp, 7 predicted proteins | sample 3178371 | NCBI WGS metagenome assembly SXGQ01 (sample SAMN11356859, study PRJNA531348) | freshwater metagenome | isolation source: freshwater sample F1-20 | place: China: Fuxian Lake, Yuxi | collected 2017-12-25 | reverse complement strand
GGTCGACGTGATGCCGTGGATGCTGCGTGCCGCACTCGCCCCGGCCGGCACGGCACACGAGATTCCCGCTTGGATGGTCGACCACGACACGACCGTGGCGCGTCGGGTCGTGCTGCTCGTCGACGGGATGGGCTGGAACCAGTTGCGTGCCCGTGAGCACTTGGCGCCGACCCTTGCGGGTCTCGCAGGTTCGACGATCACGTCGGTGGCCCCGACGACGACAGCAACCGCGCTCACGTCACTGTCAACGGGAACGTGCCCCGGGGAACACGGTGTGGTCGGTTACCGGATGGATATGGGGGCGAGCGTCATGAATACGTTGCGCTGGGGCGATGAACGTGGCGACCTGCGGCGGGTGCACGCACCGGCCGACGTGCAGCCGTGTCAGCCATTCATGGGGGTGCGCGTTCCGGTCGTGTCGAAGGCCGAGCTCGAGGACACCGGCTTCACCGAGGCACACCTCCGCGGCTCGCGTCCGGCGGGGTGGCGCGCCGCATCCAGCATTCCAGTCATCGTCGGCGAACTGCTGGCCCAGGGCGAGCCCCTCGTGTACGCGTACTACGACGGACTCGACAAGGTCGCCCACGAGCGGGGCTTCGGGCCGTACTACGACGCGGAACTTCGTGCGTGCGACAACCTCGTTGCAGACCTCATCGACGCCCTGCCGGTGGGCACCGCGCTGTACGTCACCGCCGACCACGGTCAGGTACAAGTCGGCGACAACATCGTGAAGCTGCCAGCCGATTTGATGCGTCTCGTTCGCAGGCAATCAGGAGAGGGCCGTTTCCGTTGGCTCCACGCGCGCGAAGGTGCAGACCGCGAACTCCTCGCCGCGGCGACCGACCTGTTCGGCGACGTCGCATGGGTGGTGTCACGCGATCAGGTGGTCGACGAGGGCTGGTTCGGCCCCGTCGTGCGGGCGCCCGCCCTGCGGCGTCTCGGTGATGTGGCACTGGTCCCGTTCACCGATGTTTCCTTCGACGACCCGGCCGACGGTGGCCATTTCGTCCTGCAATGCCGTCACGGCAGCATGACGGCGGCCGAGGTCGAGGTACCCCTGCTGGTGCACGTGACGTGACGTCAACCTAAAGTGTCCACCACAATGAGCGAAACTCCCGAAGTTCTCATACCTGGTGGCAGTCCACCCGAAACCGAAACGATCACCGCGCCCGCAAAGGTGATGCGCATCGGGTCGATGGTGAAGCAACTGCTCGACGAAGCACATGCGACGACGCTCGACGAACCGAGTCGTGAACGACTGGCGGAGATCTACGAACGATCGATCGTCGAACTGTCCGAGGCGTTGTCGCCTGATCTACGCGAAGAACTGCGCATTCTCGCTTTGCCGTTTCACGAGGGGACGGTTCCGTCCGAAGCAGAACTGCGGGTTGCAAAGGCGCAACTTGTCGGATGGCTCGAGGGTCTCTTTCATGGCATTCAGGCGACACTGTTCGCACAACAAATCGCGGCGCGTCAGCAACTCGAACAGATGCGTCAGCTTCCCGGCGGGACGCCCCAAGGCCCGCCCGTTGAGCCGAACGGTCTGTATCTCTGAAATATCCCTGAGATCCCGTTTCAGCGGTGCGTTTCGCACCTGCAGGGCGACACCCATTTGGTAATTTCAGGTCCCTGACCCGTCATGACCAGTTCCTTCACGCACCTCCACGTCCACACCGAGTTTTCGATGCTCGACGGTGCGTCACGCCTCGACGAACTGGTCGCCGCGGCGGTTGCCGACGGCCAACCCGCGCTCGGAATCACCGACCACGGCAACATGTACGGGGTCCTCGACTTCTACCGCGAATGCAAGGCGCAGGGAATCAAGCCCGTCATCGGTACCGAGGCCTACATGGCGCACGAGTCGCGTCACGAACGTCCCACGCGCCGTGGCCGAATCGACGACACGGGCGGTGACACCGATGCCGGCAGCAAGCTCTACTACCACCTCACGCTGTTGGCCGAGAACGACATCGGCTACCGAAATCTCATTCAACTCTCCAGCCTCGCTTACCTCGAGGGTTACTACTACAAGCCCCGGCTCGACTGGGACCTGCTCGCGCGCTACAGCGAGGGTCTCATCTGCACCACGGGCTGCCTCGGCGGCCACGTTCTGCAGGCGTTGTTGCGCGGCGACGAGAAGGGCGCGATCGAACGCGCGTCGCGGCTCCAGGACATCTTCGGCAAAGAGAATCTTTTCGTCGAAATTCAGGACCACGGCATCCCTGCACAGATCGAAACCAACCCGAAGCTGTTCGAGATCGCAAAGAAAATCGGTGCGCCGCTGATTGCGACCAACGACTCGCACTACACGCACCGCGACGACCACACCGCTCACGACGCGCTCTTGTGCGTGCAGACCGGCTCGATGCTGTCGGACCCGAACAGATTCCGTTTCGAGGGCGAAGAGCACTATTTGAAGTCGGCCGCGGAAATGCGCTACCTCTTCCGTGAAGTGCCACAGGCCTGCGACAGCACGCTGTGGGTGGCCGAGCGCGCGAACGTCAACATCGAATTCGACCAGGTGCATCTGCCCGAGTTCCCCGTGCCCGTCGGTTTTGCCAGCGACGTCGAGTACCTGAAACATCTCACCACCGCGGGTGCGCGCGATCGCTGGGGGGACAAGATTCCGAAGGAAGCGGTCGAGCGACTCTCGTACGAGTTGAAGGTCATCGCCGACATGGGGTTCGCCTCCTACTTCCTCATCGTCTGGGACCTCATCCGCCACGCCCGTGAGAGCGGCATCCGCGTGGGTCCAGGGCGTGGCTCGGCCGCCGGTTGCGCCGTTGCGTATTGCCTGCGCATCACCGACCTCGACCCCATTCGGTACGACCTGCTATTCGAACGCTTCCTCAATCCCAGTCGCGTGTCGATGCCTGACATCGACATGGACTTCGACTCGCGCTACCGCGATGAAATGATCCGCTACGCAGCGGAAAAGTACGGCCGCGACCACGTCGAGCAGATCATCACTTTCGGCACCATCAAGGCTCGCAACGCGGTGCGTGACGCTGCGCGTGTGCTCGGCTACCCGTACAGCATGGGCGACAAAATTGCCAAGGCAATGCCGCCCCTCGTGATGGGCCGTGACACCCCGCTCAAGCACTGCTTCGAAGAAGTGCCGAAGCACCGCGACGGATATCGCGCCGCAGTCGACCTGCGCGCGATGGTCGATGCCGACCCCGACGTGAAGCGCATCGTCGAGGTGGCGATGGGGCTCGAGGGCCTGAAGCGCTCCGACGGCATCCACGCCGCGGCCGTGGTGATCACGCGTGACACACTCACCGAGTACCTCCCGATTCAACGCAAACCCGAGCCCGGCCAAGACCCCGAAAGTTCGCCGGTCGTCACCCAGTACGAAATGCACGGCGTTGAGGCGCTTGGTCTCCTGAAGATGGACTTCCTCGGTCTGCGCAACCTCGATGTCATCACCGACACCATCAAGATGGTGCGCGGATCGATCGACCCGGACTTCGACATCGACACGATTCCTCTCGACGACCCGGTGACGTACGACCTGCTGTCGCGCGGCGAAACAATCGGTGTGTTCCAGCTCGAAAGCCCGCCGATGCGCGCGCTCTTACGTTCCCTTGCCCCCAGCAGCTTCGAACATGTCGCTGCCGCTGTCGCGCTGTATCGCCCCGGTCCGATGGGTGCGAACATGCACAACGATTATGCCGACTACAAGAACTCACGCAAACAACCGCAGTTCTTCCACCCCGATGCCCGTGACTTGTTGTCCGACACCTACGGGCTCATGGTGTACCAGGAGAGCATGATGCGCGTGGCGCAAAAGTTCGCCGGTTACTCGCTGGCCGAGGCCGACAACCTGCGCAAAGCCTGCGGCAAGAAGATTCCCGAGTTGATGGCGAACGAACGAGATCGGTTCGAGTCGGGGTGCGAGGGTGCGGGCTACGGACCGAACCTCGGTCGCCAGCTCTTCGACGTGATCGAAAAGTTTGCCGACTACGCGTTCAACAAGAGCCACGCCTATGGCTACGGCCTCATCGCGTATCAAACCGCGTACCTGAAGGCGAACTTTCCCGTGCAGTACGCCGCGTGCCTGTTGTCGAGCGTCAAGGGCAACTTCGACAAGAGCGCGGTCTACCTCGCCGATGCGCGCAGCGGTGGCATTCGCGTGTACACACCCGACATCAATCTCTCCCGTTCCGATTTTGCGGGGCTTCCGCCGGGGCCCGACGGTGAGACACCTCGCGCCGTGACCTTCGGCCTGTCCGCCATCCGTAACGTGGGCGAGGGCCTCGTCGACCAACTGCTCACCGAGCGCGATGCTGGCGGTCCCTACGCATCGTTCCACGACTTTGCCGAGCGCGTGCCCGAGCAAGTGCTGAACAAGCGCACCATCGAGTCCCTTATCAAAGCCGGTTGCTTCGACTCGCTCGGTCACTCTCGGCGCGGCCTTCTCATGGTCTTCGAGCAGCTCATCGACACAACGGTCGACCGCCGTCGCGAGCGCGACAGGGGGATCATGAGCCTCTTTGGTGACGAGATGGGAGGTGATGCCGGGTTCAACGATCGCATCGAGATCCCCACGCTCGAATTCGTGAAGGCAGACCAGCTGCGAAACGAGAAGGAAATGCTCGGCCTCTACATTTCCGATCACCCGTTGATGGGCGCCGAGTATGCGCTACGTCGACGAACCGACAGCACGATCGCCGACGCGCGCGAGCGCGACGACGGTACGTTTCTGGTGCTTGGCGGTGTCATCACCAACTTTGCCCGGAAGTACACGAAGCGGGGCGATCAGATGGCCGTGTTCGTGCTCGAGGATCTCGAGTCGAGCATCGAAGTCACCGTCTTTCCAAAAACACTCACGGAATACGGCCACATTCTCGCCGACGATGTCATCGTCGCCGCGCGCGGTCGCGTCGACCGCCGCGACGACTCGCGTGTCGGTTTCATGGCGCAGAAACTCGAGGTCATCGAGAACCTTGCGATGACGGGTCCGCGGACCGTTCGGATGAAACTCTCCGCGTCGGCAGTAGATGAAGACATGATCGATCGCCTGAAGGCAATCCTCATCGAGTTCCCCGGCGATGCGCCCGTCATTCTCGACATGGGTCCCGGCAAGGTCCTGCAGCTGGCCGATTCCTTCAGCGTCAACATCGACAAGGCCATCGGTGACCTTCGGGTGGCCTTTGGCGACGCCGTGGTCGTGGGCTAGGGCACCGTTCTCGACGGGGGGTAGGGGGTCGGCGTTTTCGCTGGCAGAATATGGAGTCATGGCACTAGAGGTCGAGACCCGCGACTCGTCTGCGCTCACCGACGCTGATCTCGATGAGATGGCGTCAATGGGGGGCAACTTCGACATCGGCCTGCTGTCCAAGGCTAAAGAAGACTGGGTGCTCAACACCACGGCGCGTGTCGATTCCAAGTTGCAGGGTTTTAGTTTCTCGACGCTCGAGCGCATCGGCGGTACCCCGTGCGTGCTGCTCGGCCTCATGAGCGTGAAGCGCACCACGAAGCGTGACGCGGTCTTGAAGGGCCTGATGACCGAGGCCTACCACCGTGCGCTCATGGCATTCCCCGACGAAGACGTCGTGGTTGGATCGCGCTTCGCGTCGTTCGATGGCCTCGAGGCATTCAAGTCGCTCACAGAGATCATTCCGCGTCCCGGGCACCGTGCGGTCGGTGAAGAGCGGGCGTGGGGCCGCCGCCTGGCAAAGCGCTTCGGGGTGGACGCCAACTATGACGAGCAGTCCTTCATCGTCAAGGCCGCGGGTCAGTCCGGCTATCTCGACCACGAGTCGTCCAAGCCGGAGAAGACGAACGCAGCGATCACAGAGATGTTCTCCAGGGTTCCCGCCGCCAAGGGTGGCGTGCTCATCGTCCACGGCTGGACGATGACCGAGAGCCTTGCCAAGCTCGGCAAGCGCGCCTAGTCGGCGCCCAGCAGGCCGCATGGAACTGCGTCGCGCCATCGAAACGCGGCGCATGACGCGTGACTTCGCTGAAACCGAGATCGCGGACGATCTCGTCGCCGACCTCGTCGACCTTGCGTCCCGCGCTCCGAGCGCCGGCAAGACCCAAGGCTGGTCCTTGCTCGTTCTCCGCGGCGATGCGCGTCTGCAGTTCTGGGATTTGTCGCTTCCCGCCGACAAGCGCCGGGATTTTACGTGGCCGGGTCTGTTGCGCGCGCCGGTCATCGCATTGTCGTTTGCCGACCCCGATGCCTACGTTGCGCGTTATTCGGAACCTGACAAGGCGCACACGGGTCTCGGCTCCGGTGTCGACAAGTGGGGTGCCCCGTACTGGACGATCGACGCGTCGATGGCGACGATGTCGTTGTTGCTCGCCGCGCACGACGCGGGTCTCGGCGCGTTGTTCTTCGCGGTGTTCAGCGGCGCCGATGCGATTCGTCGGAACTTCGGCGTTCCCGATCCGCTGCAACTACTCGGAGCGGTCGCCTTGGGCCACCCGGCCTCCGCATCCCACGCTGTGCGACGCGGGGTGAGTGCTGCGCGACCACGCCAGTCCGCCAAGGACATCATCCATCCGAACCGGTGGTGAAAATATCGGCTGTGCGGTTCCTCAGGCGTCTGCGTTGAGTTGTGCGACGAGGGTCGTCGGGTCGCCCGCCGGAGTCATGCACACCTGGCCCCGACAGAGATAGGCATTGCCCTCGGAGCGACCGTGCCAGAGTGCCGACCCGTCACCGACGCCCCAGGCAAGGACAAGCGCCGGTCGCCATGCACGACGCACCACCGCTGCGAATTCGCCGAGGACGCCGGGTATGACCAATTCACTCGTGCCGACGAGTCGTGTGTGCAGCGCAGCAAGGGCGTTGCCGGCCGCGCTCGATGCGCGCCGCATCACGGGATCAAGCAGTTGCAGGATCCGATCGGCATGGTTGGCGAACCGTGCCTCTCCGGTGAGGCCGGTGAGGCGCAACAGGGCCATCGCGGCGATCGAATTGGCCGAGGGTGTGGCGTTGTCGAGCAGATCTTTTTGACGCACGACCAAGCGTTCCGCGTCATTCGCGGTGGTGAAGAGTCCGCCGAGTTCGGGGTCCCAGTGGTTGTCGAGCAACTGGTCGGCCGTCTCGACGGCAAGCGCCGTCCAACGACTCTGGCCCGACGCTTCACCTAGCCGCGTGAAGGCGTCGACGAGGGCGGCGAGGTCGGCTGCCAGAGCGGCGTGACGGGCTCGCGGGGCGCCATCTTCGTGCCAGCTGCGGTGCCACCGACCGTCGGGCCGGCGCAGTTCTCTCACGAGGAATTCGCCGTTGCGCAGTGCGGCAGCCAGCCATTCGTCATCGCCGAACAAGAGGGCCGCCTCGGCAAGTGCCGACAGCATGAGTCCGTTCCACTCGGTGAGCACCTTGTTGTCGAGGAGGGGTCGTGGTCGCGACTTGCGCGCTTCGAAGAGCGTGAACATCGCGGCCTCGACATCGGCCGGTGGGACGTAGTCGTTGCGGGTGGTGTGGCGCGTGAAGATGTTACGACCCTCGAAGTTGCCGCTTTCGGTGATGCCGAACCACTGCGTGACGATGTCGGCGTCGCGCGACGGGAGAACGTCCCTGATCTCGCGCGGCGTCCAGGTGTAGAACCAACCCTCGTGGTGGTGACCATCAAGGTCGGCAGAGTCCGCATCCTCGGCCGAATAGAAGCCGCCGTCCGGATGGGTGAGATCACGCAGCACGTATTCGATGGTCGAGCGCGCGGTGCGCTCGAAGCGAGCTTCTCCGGTGGTGACGGCGGCGTGTGCGTAGACGCGCACCAACAGGGCCTGGTCGTAGAGCATCTTCTCGAAGTGGGGCACGAGCCACTCGCGGTCCACCGAGTAGCGCGCGAAGCCACCACCCAGATGGTCGTGCATGCCGCCGGCCGCCATCGCGTCGAGAGTGTCGATTGCGATGTCGCGTGCAGATGAATTGCCGCTGGTCGCCCAACTGCGTAGCAACAGGTCGACGTTCATCGTCGAGGGAAATTTCGGTGCCGCACCGAAGCCGCCCCACTCGCGGTCGAAGTTCGCCGCGAGGCTGCTCACTGCGTGGTCCAGCAGATCGGCGCCCGGCACTGTCGCGGCGGGCGCGCTGATCTCGCTGCGCGAAAGCGCATCCATCAGTGCATTCACGTTCGTGTCGACATCGTCGCGCCGGTTCTCCCACACGTCGGTGACCGCGGTCATCAGCTGGAGAAACGACGGCTTCGGGAAGTACGTGCCACCGTAGAATGGCTTGCCCTCGGGGGTCATGAAGACGGTCATTGGCCAACCACCGCGACCTGTGAGCGCCTGCACCGCCTCCATGTAGACCGCGTCGACATCGGGGCGTTCCTCTCGATCGACCTTCACGTTCACGAACCGATGGTTCATCTCGTCGGCAACCCCCACGTCCTCGAAGCATTCGTGGGCCATGACGTGGCACCAATGGCATGCCGAGTACCCAACGGAGAGCAGGATTGGCACGCCACGCCGGTGCGCTGCAGCGAACGCCTCTTCACCCCAGGGGTACCAGTCGACGGGGTTGTCGCGGTGCTGGCGAAGGTATGGAGAGACTTCGTTCGCGAGGCGGTTCATCGCGGGTCATGCACCCGTCGCGTGATAGCCGCCGTCGACGTGGATCATCTCGCCCGTCGTCGAGGGGAAGAAGTCCGACATGAGCGCGACACAGGTCTTTGCCACCGCACTGCCATCGTTCACGTCCCATCCGAGTGGGGAGCGGGCATCCCAGACGTCCTCGAATTTGGCGAAGCCGGGGATCGACTTCGCGGCCATCGTGCGGATGGGCCCGGCAGCAACAAGGTTGCAACGGATGTTTTTCGGGCCGAGTTCACGGGCCAGATAGCGGTTGGTCGACTCGAAAGCGGATTTCGCAACACCCATCCAGTTGTAGGCCGGCCACGCGACGGTGTTGTCGAAGTCGAGACCCACGATCGTTCCGCCATTCGGCATCAGTGGCACGAAAGCGTCGGCAAGGGTCTTGAGCGAGTACGCGGAGATTTGGATCGCGACCGAAACGTCGTCCCACGTTGCTGCCATGAGGTCGTCACCAAGGCAAGCGGCCGGAGCGAACCCGATTGCATGGAGTACACCGTCGACGGTTCCAAAATGCTGTTGCACCTCGTTGCGCACCGAAACAACATGGTCGGTGTTGGTGACGTCGAAGTCGAACACGGGCGCGGGCTGTGGAAGCTTCCGCGCGGTTCGCCGCGTCAGCGAGAGTCCGCGACCCGCCCCCGTGAGGACCACGCTCGCCCCTTCCTTTTGGGCGAGTGTGGCAACCCCAAATGCCAGCGATGCGTCGGTGAGAACGCCCGTGATCACGATGTGCTTGCCCTCCAGAATGCCCATGAGCCCGACGGTAGTGCAGACCCACTGTGGGCGTCGGGGTGCGCTTGACCGGGTGCGTCTGTGCAATGCTCAATCCGTGAGCAGGGAAACGATGACGATTGGGGTGCTCGGCGGAACCGGTCCCGCGGGAACGGCGGTCGCGGCGCGGCTCGCGTCGGTCGGCTACCGGGTGATCATCGGCTCGCGCTCGGCGGATCGCGCCGAAGAAAAGGCTCGCGAGATCCGCGAGGCATGGCCTGGGCTGCCGCTCGATCTGCGTGGCGGGTCGAACCACGACGCGGCGGCATGCGAGGTCATCGTGCTCGCCACGCCCTGGGACTCCGCGGCAACCACGGCGAAGGAACACGAGAACGATTTGGCGGGCAAAGTCGTCGTCAGCATGGCAAACGCCCTCGTCCGGGTGGGCAACGAGTTCCAGCCACTCGTGCCGCCGCGGGGCAGTGTGGCCGCGCACGTTCAGGTTGCCGTGCCGCGTTGTCGTGTCGTCGCAGCGTTGCACCACCTGCCGGCGAAGGAACTCGGCCACCTCGGCGACCCGATCGACAGTGACGTTCTCATTTGCTCCGACGACAAGTCTGCGCTCGTCACGGTCAGTGAAATTGTGGAGAAGATTCCAGGTTGTCGGCCCCTCGATGCGGGTGAATTGTCGAATGCGACCGCGATCGAGGCATTCACTGCGGTTCTCCTGCAGTTGAACGTGCGCTACAAGACGCGGGTTGCTCCGCGACTGAATGGAATCAAGGGAGACCCACGCAAGTGATGCGTCTGTATGACACGGCCCGTCAGGCGGTCGTGCCTTTCGAGCCCGACCCAACGGTGCTCATGTACACCTGCGGCATCACGCCTTACGACGCCACGCATCTCGGTCATGCCGCGACCTTTCTCGCCTACGACGTCCTGCAACGTCGACTCATCGACCTTGGTCACGAAGTGAAATGCGTCCGAAATGTGACCGATGTCGACGACCCGCTCTTTGCCAAGGCGCGTGAACTCGGCGTCCACTATCTCGACCTTGCGGCAGGGGAAGAGGCGCGTTTTGAAGCCGACATGGCGGCTCTCGAGATGCTTCCGATGTACAGCACGCCGCGGGCGTCGTCAGCAATTGCCGACATTCGGGGTTTCATCGGCATGGTGCTCGACCGGGGTTATGCGTACCAGGCGGGTGGCAACGTGTACTTCGACGTCGCGAAGTTCCCCGCCTTCGGGTCGGTGTCGCACTACTCGCACGACGAGATGGTGACCTTCGCCCGTGAACGTGGGGGCAACGTCGACGACCCCAACAAGCGTCATCCGCTCGACTTCGTGCTGTGGCAGACGAGCTCGGGCGACGAGCCCTCATGGGACACCATGTGGGGCCCCGGCCGCCCCGGATGGCACATCGAATGCTCGGCCCTCGCGCTCCGAGAACTGGGTTCCACGATCGACCTGCACGGCGGCGGCTCGGACCTGATCTTTCCGCACCACGAATGCGAGCGAGCCCAATCCGAGGCCGCAACGGGCCTGCCGTTCGTGCGCCACTGGATGCACGTTGCCATGGTTTTCATGGACGGCTCCAAGATGTCGAAGAGCCGCGGAAACCTCGTTTTCGTCGACGCCCTGCG
>SXGQ01073479.1_pt1 | contig 10913 bp, 8 predicted proteins | sample 3178371 | NCBI WGS metagenome assembly SXGQ01 (sample SAMN11356859, study PRJNA531348) | freshwater metagenome | isolation source: freshwater sample F1-20 | place: China: Fuxian Lake, Yuxi | collected 2017-12-25 | reverse complement strand
CTGCGGCGCACGCGGATCCGGTTCGAGAGCCGTACCGGCCCGATTCCGTGGTTCGTGCGGGTGAAAAACCCGCTCGCCGCCTTCGCTTTTCACGCCGACGCTCCCATCACCCTCCCCGCCGGGGGCGATCTCCTGCTCGACCACCGGCTCGAATTTCTCCGCGCATGAGCCTGCCCCGCCGCTCCTTCCTCCGCCACGCCGCCCTCGGGGCGGCCGGGCTCGGCCTCGCGCGGGAAGCGGTCGCGGCGCTCCCGGAGTTTGCCGCCGACCGGCCCGAGCCCTTCTGGGAGGCGGTGCGCGCGCTCTACCCGCTCGAGCCCGGCTTCACCTACTTCAACACGGGCGGGCTCGGCTCGACCCCGACCCCGGTGCTGGAGCGCGTCGCGGAGGTCACCCGCCGCCTGCAGGCCAAGGCCGAGCACGGCCACGCGCAGTTCACCGCCGCGCGGGCGGACGTGGCGCGTTTCCTCGGCGCGGACCCGGCCGAGGTCGCGTTCGTCCGCAACGCCACCGAGGCCAACGCGATCGTGGCGGGCGGGCTGCGCTTCGCGCCGGGGGACGAGGTCATCTTCGAGACGCACGCTCATCCCGGCGGCTCTTTCCCTTGGCTGCAGGCCGCGCGCGTCCGCGGCGTCGTGGTGCGCACCTTCGAGCCGGATCCGCTTTCCGCGGCGGGCAACCTCCAGCGCCTGGCCGCGCTGGTCGGCCCGCGCACCCGCGTCGTGCAGGTCTCCCACATCACGGCCCCGACCGGGATCATGCTACCCGCCCGCGCCGTGGCCGACCTCTGCCGGGCGCGCGGGATCTGGTTCCACCTCGACGCGGCGCAGTCCGCCGGGATGGTACCGGTTGATTTCACCGCGCTGGGTTGCGACTCCCTCGCGGTGAGCGGCCACAAGTGGATCGGCGGCCCACTCGAGACCGGCGTGCTCTGCGTGCGTCGCGCGCGGCAGGAGGAGCTGGAGCCGCCGCTGGTGGGCGCGCACTCCGGGGACCTCGATCCCGCGACGGGCCGCTTCGCGCTGAGCGCGGGCGCGCTGCGCTACGAGTACGGCACGCGTAACGTCGCCGCGGCGCTCGGGTTGGCGGAGGCGATGCGCCTGCAGGAGCGGATTGGCCGCGACCGGATCGCGGCGCGCGGGCGCCAGCTCGCCGCCCGCGCGCACGCCGGCCTCGCGGCCCTTCCGGGCGTCGAGATCCTTTCCCCCGCGGGCGGCGAACTCGCGGCGGCGATGGTGACGTTCCGCACGGCGCGCATCCCCCACGACCGCCTCTTCGGCCTGCTCCTGCGCGAGAAGGCGATCCGCACGCGGCCGGTGACCGAGGAGCAGTTCAACGCGCTGCGCGTCTCCACCCACCTGTGCAACTCCCCGGCCCAGATCGACGCGCTGGTCGCGGCGGTAGGCGAGTTCCTGCGCCGGGAGGCCTGAAGCCGATGCCCGCGTCAGTCCACTTCGATCACCATCTCGATCTCGACCACCGCGCCAGCGGGGAGCGAGGCCACCCCGAGGGCCGCGCGGGCGTGCTTACCGCGTTCGCCGAACACGGCGACGAGGAGGTCCGAGCAGCCGTTCATCACCTGGGGCTGCGCGGTGAAGGTGTCCACGGCGTTGACGAAGCCGCCGACGCGGACGACGCGCTTCACGCGGCCGAGCTCGCCGATCTCCTGCTTGAGCGTGGCGAGGAGCGCGAGTGCGGTGGCCTGCGCGGCCGCGTTGGCCTGCTCGGGCGTGGCGTTCTGGCCGACCTTGCCGGTGATGACCTTACCGGCGGCGTCGCGCGGGATGTGGCCCGCGAGGAAGACGAGGTTGCCCGCGCGGACGGCGGGCACGTAGTTCGCGATCGGGGCGCTGACCGGCGGGAGCTTCAGCCCGCGCGCGGCGAGGCGGGTCTCGGGGGTCTCGGCGCCGGCCGCCCCGGCGGGAATGGCGGCGGCGAGGGCGAGCGTGAACAGGAAGCAGGGGAGGGGACGCATTCCCGGAGGCTGGCGCGATGAACCGGCGCGGACGACATTTTTTTGCCGGCGCGCTCGCGCTCGTGGCCGCCCTAGTGCCCCGGGCGGCGGAGGCGCCCCGGCACGACCTGCACCTGCTTGTCAACCTCAGCGGCCCGGGCTCTGGCATCATCGGGCGGGCGGGCCAGGCCCGCAGCGGCCTCTACCGGTCGGCGGACCGGGCGACCTTCGAGCACGTCGGGCCGCACCACATCCGGATGTTCCACCTCACCCACGACCCGCGGGACGCGCGGGTCGTGTACGTTGCCGCGCTCGAAGGCCTGCTCCGTTCCCCAGACCGGGGCCTCACCTGGCGGATCACCACCAGCTGGGATATGACCGAGGGCAAGGCGGTGGCCTTCGACCCGGCCGAACCGGCGCACCTGTACCTCGCGCTGCCGGACGGCATCGCCTTCTCGCCCGACGGGGGCGGCACTTGGGAACGGCGCCAGACGGGCATCACCCGCGCCTACACCAACGCGCTCGTGGTGGACCGCAGCCGCGCCGGCCGCGTCCTCGCCGGGTGCGAGCTCGGCATCCATCTCTCCGAGGACGCCGCGCGCACCTGGCGCCGCGTCCGCCCCACCGCGAAGGTCACCTACGATCTGCGCCAGTCGCCCCACGACCCCCGCGCCTTTGTCGCCGCGACTTCCGCCGACGGCCCGCTGGCGTCCGCTGACGGCGGGGAAACCTGGCGCGAGCTCCCGGGCATCGGCCGGGAGCGGACGTTGCACAATATCGTCTATGACCCGGTCGGGCCCGGGCGGCTGGTCCTGTGCGGCTGGGGCGTGGGCGTGCAGGTTTCCGAGGACGGCGGCGCGACGTGGGCGGACCGTTCCGCCGGCCTGCCGCGGCGCGAGGTATGGAGCGTGGCGGTCGATCCTGATTTCCCGAATCGGCTCTACGCAGCGCCCTTCCAAGAGGACGTATACGCATCGGACGACCTGGGCCGCACCTGGCGGCCGCTGTCCTTCGGCAAGGCGACGGTGTTCGCCTTGGGTTTCTTGCCCCGTCCCGCTCCATGAAGCGCGCGCTCTCTGGCCTTGTTCTGCTCGTGCTGCTGACCGGGTGGCCCAGCGGCGTGGCGGCCCAGCCCGCGCACACCGGGCCGATGCCGTCCGTTCGGTTTGAGCCCGACGCCCGCCTCCGGCGCGAGGCCTACCTCGCGCGGCGCGACGAGGCGGTGCGTTGGCGGGCCGCGCAAACCCCGCTGGCCACCGCGGGGCTCGCCGACCTTGCGGCCCGCTTGGCCCTGCGGCAGGACGCGGCAGGTGTCTCCACCCGGTTGATCGAGGTGCTGCGTGCCCCGTCGGGGGATATGTTCTGGATGTTTCCCGTCACCTGCATCGCCTACCTTGGGCGCGAGCAGCTGACGCCCGAGGCCCAGACAGCGCTGCGCGAGGCATGGCGCACCTATCACCCACTGCGGGGCGACACCGAGAATCATTGGGTGATGTATTACTCTTCGATGCTGCTGATGGCCCAGCTCTGGCCCGGCGAGCCGGGGGAACGCTGGTTCAACGGTAAGAGCTCGGCTGAGATTGCCCACGAGGCGCGCGCGTGGCTCCTGCACTGGATGGACCTCACCACCACGATCGGCCAAGGTGAGTACGACTGCACCCATTACATCGGTGAGTATCTGATCCCGATGCTTTATCTGAGCGCGTGGGCACAAGAGCCTGAGATGCGCCAGCGCGCGCGAATGATGATGGATTATATCCTCGCCGATTTTGCGGTCGATTCCCTGCAAGGAATCTACGTCGGGGCCCACGCCCGCAGCGATGACAAGTCCGTGCTCGAGCGCTGGAACTCCCTTTCGTCCTTCTTTGCGTGGCTCTGCTTTGGCAACACCGCGCCACCCGTCGGCTTCGGCTGGGGGATGTTCTTCGCGCTAGTCGCCGAGCACTATGAGGTCCCAGAGGTTATCCACCGGATCGCCAGCGACCGCGCGGGGCCCTACCTCCACCGCGAGCGCAAGCGTACCCGCCACCGCTGGCGCAACAGCGACGTCCGTAACGCGCCGGTCTACAAGACTACTTGGGTGGGGCCCGACTACGCCATCGGCTCCGACCAGGGCGGGCTCCTCCAGCCCATCCAGCAGCATTCGTGGGGCCTAACGTGGGCCGCGCCGGACCCCCGCGGCGTGCACAACACAATTTTCGCCAACCAGCCCTTCTATGGCGCCGAGGAGCTGATGATGTACTTCACCGAGATGCCGGACTGGATGCCCGCGTCGGTGACCTTCCAGGGCAAACCCACCTACACCAGCGAGGCGAAGCTCCTCGGTGGCTCCCCCTTCGAGCAGATCTTCCAGCAGGACGACACCGTGATCGCGCTGCACCGGATCGCCTCGGACGCTCCGTTCGTCCAGGTGAATGGCTTTTTCTCGAAGGACCTCGTCCGCACCGAAGAGGACCCGTCTGGCTGGATCTTCGCCCAAGGCGGGCGCGCCTACGTGGCCTTCCGGCCGCTTGCGCCGTACGAGTGGGTGCCCCTGGAGGGTGGAGGCCGGCGCCTGCGCTCCCCGCACGCGCGCAACGGCGTCATTCTGCAGCCGGCGTCCGTCGCCGACTTCCCTTCGTGGGAGGCCTTCAAGGTGGCCGTCCGGGCGCTGCCGCTGGAGGTGCGCCTTGAGCCGGGGCCGCGAGTTGCGTTCACCACGCTCCGCGGTCGGCGCGTCGAGTGCGCGTACGGCGAGGTGCCACGCGTCGACGGGCGGGTGGTGGATCACGCCGCGGAGTGGAAATTGTTCGCGGGTCCGTACCTCAACGCGGAGGTCGGTAGCCGCCGGCTCGAGCTCACCCATGGGCGGTTGAGCCGGGTCCTCGACTTCAACGCGCTCACCATCACCGATGCGGTCCGTCCCTAAAGCCGCCTGGCGCGCCGCCTTGGCGTTGGTCTCGGGTGCCCTGGCCTGCGCGGCGGCGACACCGGCGAGCGAGCCTACGCCGGCTGCCGCCGCCCACGCTTTCTTGGCGCGCTTGGCCGACGAGGTCGGGCCGCGCCTCACCGGCAGCGCGGGCAACGCCGCCGCGCTGGATCGCCTCGAGGCTGAGCTACGCGGGCTGGGCCTCGCGCCTGAGCGCCAGCCGTTCACTGCCCCGGGGTGGATCCGCGGCGACGACCAAGTGGAGGTGATGGCCCCCTTCAACCGCCGCCTGCGAGTGGCGGCCCTTGGTTTCTCCCAGGCCCACCCGGCATTCACGAGCGAACTGGTGGATATTGGGCTCGGCCGGCCCGGTGACTACCCGGCGGGCGAACTTCGAGGGCGCGTGGGGCTGCTGGCTTCCGGTTCGCCGCTACCGGCCGCGGATTACGTCGGAGCCGCGGTGGCCCGCGGGCTGGCGGCGATTTTGTTCATTAACCGCGAGGGTGGAGGTCAGTTGCTCGCGCGCACCGGCTCGCCCGCGGGCCAGCCCCTGCCGCTGCCGGTCTACTCGATCGCGCAGGAGGAGGGCCGCTGGCTAGGTCGCCTCGTGGCGCGCGGCGTCCCGGTGCGCCTGCGAGTCGAGACGCATTCCCGCTGCGTCCCGGTCGCCACCGCCAACCTCCGCGTGATGCTCCCCGGCCGCGTGCCGTCGCGGGTGATCGTGGGCGCACACTTAGACAGCTGGGACCTCGGTCAGGGCGCCTTGGACAACGGCATCGGAGTGGCGCAGCTCCTCGCCCTAGCCCGCGCCTTGGCCGGTTCGGGGAGTCACCATGCGATAGAGCTGATCTGGTTCAACGGCGAGGAGCAGGGCCTGCAGGGCTCCCGCCACGCCGCCGCCCTGCTTGGCGCCACCCCGGTGGCGGCGATGCTCAACCTAGACATGATCGGGGTGCCCGTCGCGGTGAATGCTCTCGGCGACGACACGCTGGTGCCGTTCCTCGAGCGCTGGAACGCCGCGCGCCATCCGGAGCAGCGCCTGCCCAAGGGGGTCGAGAACACCAACTGGATCGGCAGCGACCACACGCCCTACCAGCTTGCCGGCGTGCGCGCGCTCACCTTCAACGCGCCCCTGCCACGCGAGGCGGCCCGCCATTACCATGACTTCGCCGACACCATCGACAAAGTAACGCCGCAGCTGCTCGAGGAGTCGGTGGCGGTGATTTTGGACCTCGTGCGCGCCCTAGCCAACGAGCCCGGCCTCGACCCGGCGCGGCGAACGGCGGCGGAGACCGACGCTCTCTTCACTCGCTTCGGCCTCGACGCGCGTCTCCGGGCCTTCGGGCTGAAGCGAGCGCTTTGACTCCGGCGGGATTTCCGTCAGGTTTGCCGCGCCTTTCGCTCTTTATGCGTCCCCGCCTCCTCCTCCTGCTGGCCACCCTGCTCCTGCCGATGACCTCCCCGCTCCCCGCCGCCGCACCGCAGTTTGAGTCCCTCGTCGTCGGGGGCGGCTGCTTCTGGTGCACCGAGGCCGCCTATGAGCTGCTGCCCGGGGTCAAGAACGTCGTCAGTGGCTACGCTGGCGGGCACGTCCCGAACCCCACCTACGAGCAGATCTCCACCAAGAAGACCGGCCACGCGGAGGTCATCCGCATCGACTACGACCCGGCTGTGGTCTCCCTTGAGCGGCTACTGGACTATTTTTGGCAGGTACACAATCCGACGCAGGTCGGCGGACAGGGGAACGACATCGGCCCGCAGTACCGCTCCGTCATCCTCCACGCGAATGCCGCGCAGAAGGAGGCGGCGGAGCGTTCCCGCGCCCGCGCGGCCGCCACGCTCCGCGATCCCATCACCACGGAGATCGCGCCGCTGGAGCGCTTCTGGGAGGCGGAGGCCTACCACCAAGACTACTTCCGCCGGAATCCCAACGCGGGCTACTGCGCCTACGTGATCGCGCCGAAGGTGAAGAAGCTCACGGAGCAGCTGACCAAGGAGAAGCAGCCCTGAGCGGGCCCGCCGCCAGCGTCCCGCGGGTCACGGTGCTGCTGCCGGCCCGGGACGCGGCCGCCACTCTCGGCCGCGCCGTCGCCAGCCTCCGCGCCCAGACGTTCCCGGACTGGGAACTGCTGGTGGTCGACGACGGTTCCGCCGACGGCACGTCGGAACTCCTCGCGGCCATCGCTCGCGTTGAGCCACGCCTGCGGGTGCTCCGGCGGCCTCGCGAGGGCCTGGTGCCCGCGCTCAACGCGGGTCTGGCCGCGGCCCGCGGAGAACTGATCGCCCGGATGGACGCGGACGACGAGGCGCTGCCGGACCGCCTCGCGGAGCAGGTGGCTTGGCTCGACGGGCCCGCCCGTCGCTCCTGCGGCGTCGTGAGCTGTCTGGTGGAGCACGCGGGAGATCTGGCGGCGCAGGCGGGCTACGCGCGGCACGTGGCCTGGCTCAACAGCCTGCGGACCCCGGAGGCGATCGCGCTCCGCCGGTTCGTCGACGCCCCCGTCGCCCACCCGAGCGTGGTGTTCCGGCGCGAACTCGTGGCACGGCACGGCGGTTACCGCGCGGGCGATTTCCCGGAGGATCACGAGCTCTGGCTGCGTTGGATGGACGCTGGGGTGAGCTTCGGCAAGGTGCCCCGGGTGCTCCTGCGATGGCATGACCCGCCGAACCGGCTCTCCCGGCGGGATGCCCGCTACGCGCCCGAGGCGTTCTTCCGCTTGAAGGCCGAATGGATTGCCCGCTGGCTCCGGGCCCGGCCCGCCCTGGCGGCCCGTCCGCTCCTTGTTTGGGGCGCGGGTCGGCCGACGCGGCTCCGCGCGGCGGCGCTCGCCGCACACGGATTGCGCGTTGTGGCGTATGTTGACGTCGACCCCGCCAAGATCACGCCGGCGCTGGGCGGCTCCGGGCTGCCGGTGCTGGCGCCAACGGCCCTGCCGCCTCCGGGGGAGGCGTTCGTTCTCGCCTACGTCTCGACGCCGGGCGCGCGGGATCTGATCGCCGCGGATCTCACCGCCCGCGGCTGGACCGAGGGGCGCGATTTCCTGCTGTGCGCCTAGGCGGCCGCGCGCGGCTCAGCGCAGCTCGCGGAGCAGGAAGGCGTAGGCCAGCGCCTGCATCCGTGCGAGCTGGCGGTTGTCTGCGGCCCCGCCGTGGCCGCCCTCGATGTTTTCGTAGTAGAGCACGGGGTGCCCCTGCTCGAGCATCCGCGCGGCCATCTTCCGGGCGTGTCCCGGGTGGACGCGGTCGTCGCGCGTCGAGGTCGTGAGCAGCAGGCGCGGGTAGGTCACCCCGGGGCGCACGTTGTGGTAAGGCGAATACCGGGCGATGTACGCCCATTCGTCGGCCTTGTCCGGGTCGCCGTACTCGGCCATCCATGACGCGCCGGCGAGCAGGCGGTGGTAGCGCCGCATATCGAGCAGCGGCACCTGGCAGACGACAGCGCGGAACAGGTCGGGGCGCTGCACCATTACGGCGCCGACGAGCAGCCCGCCGTTGCTGCCGCCCTGAATGCCGAGGTGGCGCGGCGAGGTGACCTTGCGCCGCACGAGGTCCTCCGCGACCGCGATGAAGTCATCGTAGGCGCGCTGCCGCCGATCCTTCAGGGCCGCCTGATGCCAGCCGGGGCCGAATTCGCCGCCGCCCCGCAGGTTGGCGAGGACGAACACGCCGCCCTGCTCGAGCCAGGCCGCTCCCATCCCCGCGCGGTGGTTCGGGGTCTGGGAGATCTGGAATCCCCCGTAACCGTAGAGCAGCGTCGGGTTGCGCCCGTCCGCGGCGAGGTCCTTCCGCGCCACCTGGAAGTAGGGGATGCGCGTGCCGTCGGCGGAGACCGCCTCGTGCTGCGTGAACTGCAGTGGCGCGGCGGCAAAGAACGCGGGCAGTTGCCGGAGCAGTTCGGGCGCGCCCCTGCCGATCTCCCCGCGGAACAGGCTGGGTGGGGTCAGGAAATCGTCGGCCTGCAGCCAGAAGGCGTCCGAGGCGTCGTCCTCGCCGCTGGCCGTCGCGTTGCCGAATTCGACGCCCGGCAGCGGCGCGCGGTCCCAGCCGCCGCCCGGGCGCGGTGTCGCCACGAGGATCCGGCTCCGCACGTTGGCGAGCGTGTTGATCAGGATGTGCCCGCGGGTGATGCTGTAGCCGGCAAGCGCCTCACGCGGGCCGGGGGCGAAGAGAATCGCGAAGTCCCGCTCGCCGGCGAGGAAACGCTCCCACGGCATCGTCAGCAGCGCCCCTGCCGGGAAGGTACGGCCACCAACGGTCCAGTCCTTGCGCAGGGTAACGAGCAGGTGCTCGCGCCAGGTGCCGAGGCGGACGTCCGCCGGCAGGTTGAGGCGCTCGAATTTCCCGTCCCGCCCCAGAAAATGCTCCGCGGTGAAGAAGGTGGTGCCGCGGCGCGCGAACTCGCGCCGGAAGCCAGGCTCGACCGTGGTGTAGACCGAGGCGCTCACGTCGGTGCTCCGCCCCTCGAAGACCAGCGTCGCCGCCGTCAGCGGCGTGCCGCGGCGCCAGAGCTTCGCCTGCCGCGCGTAGCCCGAGTCCGTGAGACTGCCCGGCCCGAAGTCCGTCCCGACGTAGAGGTGGTCGCGGTCCCGCCAAGCGACCTGAGTCTTGGCCTCGGGCAGCTTGAAGCCGTCCGCGACGAACGCCTTCGCCCTTGGGTCGAACTCGCGCACGACGACCGCGTCGGCGCCACCGCGCGAGAGGCTGATTAGGCAGCGGTCCAGTTCCGGCTCGAGCCAGCTGGAGCCCTTCCACACCCAGTTCTCGCCTTCGGCCCGGGCGAGGGCGTCGAGGTCGAGCACGGTCTCCCACGCGGGCTCCGCCTTGCGGTACTCTGCGAGGGTCGTCCGTCGCCAGAGGCCGCGCGGATGGGCGGCGTCCTGCCAGAGATTGTAGTAGTGATCCCCGCGGCGGGCGACGTAGGGAATGCGCGCACGGGAATCGAGGATCCCGAGCAGGCGATCGCGCAGCGGGGCGAATTCCGGCGCCGCCTCCAGTTCGCCCAGCGACTGAGCGTTGCGCTCCCGCACCCAACTGAGCGCGCGCTCCCCCTGAACCTCTTCCAGCCAGAGGTGGGAATCATCGGGCGGCGTGGGGGTGGCGGCGGGGAGGAGCGGGAGCACGAGGAACGGGAGGGTGCGGGCGAGGGGGCGAGCGATTCGGAGCATCGGCGGAGCGTGTGCGCGTGGCGGCGAAAGCCAAGCGCGGGACGCAGGGTTAGTCCCGCCGCGGAAAAAATCTCGCGCGCGTGGTGCGCCGGGCCAGCCTCGGCCTCGCCGCCCCGACCCTTTTTACCCGCATGAATCCGATCGACCGCCGCACCGCCCTGAAGCTCAGCTTAGCCGGAGCTGGCTCTCTGGCCCTTCGCCCCGCCGCGCTCTCCGCCGCCGCCGTGGATGCCGTCGCGGCACCGTTCGGCGCGGAGTTCCCCAACCTAGACTCCCTCGCTACCGGCGAATGGTGGCAACGGACCCCCGCCGCGCCCGGCAAGGCCAAGGGCAAGGGCCAAGGCCAGCCGCCACCCCCGCCGATGGACGTCCCGCGCGATCAGGTCGTCGCCTTCGCCCTCTACACCGTGCAACGCGGGGTGATGAAGCTCACCGCCCAACTTTACCCCCTGAAGCCCGGCGAGGAGCGCGTTGCCCGGCTCGAGGTGCAGCGTGCTGGCGCGTGGGTTGAGCTCGCCCGCGCTGAGGTACTCTACCCGGGTTGGGACGCGCACTTCCGCGCGGAAAAGTGGGATTCCACCCGCGACGTTCCTTACCGCGTGCGCCACGGCGCGGAGGCTCGCTTCGAGGGCCTCATCCGCCGTGACCCGGTCGAAAAGGACGAGATCGTCGTCGCCAATATGTCCTGTAACTCGAGCCGCACGACCGGACAGCGGCCCGAGATCATCGATACCCTGCGGGCGCAAAATCCCGACCTGCTCTTCTTCGCCGGGGACCAGACCTACCGGCACACCGAGCACACCGCTGGCTGGATTGAGTTCGGCCTGCAGTTCCGCGACGTGATGCGCGACCGCCCGACCATCACCATCCCCGACGACCACGACGT
>SXGQ01439813.1_pt1 | contig 10915 bp, 12 predicted proteins | sample 3178371 | NCBI WGS metagenome assembly SXGQ01 (sample SAMN11356859, study PRJNA531348) | freshwater metagenome | isolation source: freshwater sample F1-20 | place: China: Fuxian Lake, Yuxi | collected 2017-12-25 | reverse complement strand
GGCGGAGTCAACATCTACCCGCAGGAGTCGGAGAACATTCTCATCAACCACCCGAAGGTGGCAGACGTTGCCGTCTTCGGCGTGCCGAACGACGAGTTCGGCGAGGAAGTGAAAGCCGTCGTGCAGCCCGTGGCGATGCCGGCACACGAGGACGAGGCAAAGGCCCTCGAGCGCGAACTCATCGCCTACTGCCGCTCGCAGCTTGCCGACCTGAAATGTCCGCGCTCGGTCGACTTCCGCCCGGATCTTCCGCGCCATCCGACCGGAAAGCTCTACAAGCGCCTCCTCAAGGACGAGTACTGGAAGGCGGCGGGTCGCTCGATCTGAGCCGACTCGCGACAATGCGACTGCGTCGCCATCCGTTTTTCGACTGGACGGGCATCCACGCCTTCGCCCACCGCGGCGGAGCGAGCGACGCTGCCGAAAACACGCTGTCCGCGTTCCAACACGCCGTCGACCTCGGCTACACGTACATGGAAACCGATGTGCACGCCACGGCCGACGGTGTCCTCCTCGCATTCCATGACGACGACCTGCGACGCACGTGCGGCATCGAAGGCCGCATTTCCGAGATGACCTACGACGACGTGCGCTCTGCACGGGTCGACGGACGCGAACCGATACCCACGTTCGACGAACTGGTCACGACGTGGCCGGACCTGCGCTGGAACATCGACTGCAAGGCGGACAATGCACTGCCCCGCCTCGTGGACGCGCTACGCAGGCACGACATCCTCGACCGCGTGTGTCTGGGTTCGTTCAGTGATCGGCGCCTACGCACATTGCGCGCCGAACTCGGACCCGGTGTCGCCACCTCTCTCGGACCGAAGGGCGTCGCCCGCCTGCGCCTCGCGGTCTCACTCGGTCGCGCGATTCGATTCCCCGACGGCGTGTACGCGGTTCAGATTCCGCCGAAACAAGGGCCGATTCCGTTGCACTCGGAGCGATTCATCGAGATCGCACACGAATCGGGCCTCCACGTCCACTACTGGACGATCGACGAGCCCGCTCAGATGTTGGAACTGATCGACCGCGGCGCCGACGGGATCATGACCGACAAACCGGCGACACTGCGCGAGGTCTTGGTCTCGCGCGGACGCTGGTAGACGTTGCTCAGGCGTCTTTCGCCGCACCTGCGCGCTTGACGATCGGCTCCTTGTCGCTCCAAGGAAAGTTGATCCAGAGATCGGTGCGCTTCCAGACGTAGTCGCAACGCACAACAGAGTGGGACTTTTCGTACAGTGCTGCGACCCGCGACTCGGCGACGCGCCCTTCGCAGAATTCCTGAACGAGCTTCAGAGTGTGCCCCGTATCGGCCACATCGTCGACGATCAAAATCTTCGCGTCACGGACGTCGACGAAATCGGGAACCGGTGGCAGGATCATCGGCATGTCGAGACGCTCGTCGACATCGGTGTAGAACTCGACGTTCATCGTGTAGGTGTTCTTCACCGACAGGGCGTAGCCGAGGGCTCCCGCAAGAAAAAGGCCGCCGCGGGCGATGGCAAGAATCATGTCGGGGTCGTAACCGGATTTTGCAATGTCCAGCGCGATGTCCCGCGAGGCCTCTCCGAAACCGTCCCACGTCAATATCTCGCGCTGATCAGACACGCCATCTCCCTCGTTTCGAACAGAACCTAGTCGTTCACGCTTCGTACGGACAATGCCGGCATCCGCTCGAACAGCAGCGGCCCCGGGATGCGAGAAAAGTCGCGGTCATCACACTCCGTTTCGTCAACGGGTCGATGTACACGGGGTCGCCCTTGTCGACGGCCCCACGATGTTCGGTGAGAATTCTTTCAACCAGTGCCGCATCGCGAGGCAGGCGCGAAGGCAGTGGGTGGTCCACGTGATCGGGTCGCAAGGGCGCATAGCGTTCGATCACGGCGATCAACCTACTGAACGACACCCGGTGTCTAGCATCGCAGCGATGAACGTCGCCGAGACTTCAGTGCTGCGTGCGCCCGAGGGTGACCGTCTCCTTCGCCACACCTTCGGAGCGTTCCGATTCGGCGCAATCGACCCGACGGTGCACCTCGACGGTGCCCTCCTCGTCATGACTTCGATGACACCCGTCGGGCCCGCTTGGACGGACGCCTCGACCACGGGCGTCACCCACGGGGGCGAAGGGCGAGCGATCATTTGCCGTCGCCACCCCGACCCCTGTGGCCTGCGCGACACCTTCAGCGGCCTCGACGCCAGGCACCCGATCGTCGCCCGCTTGCAACGCGACTTCGGCGACCTGCGCATCGGTTCGTCCGGGGACGTCTACAAGGCCGCACTCACGGCGACTCTCGGCCAGCGCATCACCGCGGCCGACGCAGTGAACCAGTGGGCTCGACTCTGCCGTGCCCTTCCCAACCCCGTCGAGACGCCCGTGGGCACCCTTCTCGCACCCCCCGACCCGGCACGCCTAGCCGACATGGCGCCGTACCAACTCCACACTCTCGGCATAGAAGAAGCCCGAGCGCGCACCCTCATCTCAATCGCACGGGTCTTTCGTCGCCCCGGCCATCACCACGACGATCCACCCGCGGCGCTGCGACGTCTCGTCGTCGACGTCCCACGATTTGGCCCGTGGACCCGTGCACTCGTTCAGGCCCAAGCCCTGGGCGATCCCGACGCGGTCGCAGTCGGCGACTTCCATCTGAAGAACGTCGTGGCGCACGCGCTCACCGGTCGCCCCCGGGGCTCCGACGACGAAATGCTCGCGGCCCTTTCCCCGTACGCGGGCAACAGGGGTCGTGTGTTGTCATGGCTCGCCCTCGGCGGCATCTCCGCGCCGAAGTTCGGCCCGCGTCGCCGCAACATCGACTTTCGCAGGTTCTGAAGGGTTCAGCGCGCCGTGGCGCGCATTTGTTCGCGTACCGACCAGAAGCCCGGCCAACTCTTCGACACGACCGACGGGTCGTCGATCGATACACCCGCGATACGTCCCGCGAGAACGGAAAAGCCCATCGCGAGACGGTGATCATGGTGCGTCTCGAGGTGGGCGCCGTGGATCGCAGATGGTTGCACGATCAGACCATCGTCGGTCTCCACCACTGATGCACCCGTTTTCGATAGTTCGCGAGCCAGGTCACCGAGGCGATCGCTTTCCTTGGCGCGTATGAATCCGACGCCGCGGATACGTGACCCCTCCGCCGCAAAGAGGGCCACGACCGCCACCGTCGGGACGAGGTCCGACACGTCGACCATGTCGATGTCGATCCCGCGCAGCGGTCGCTCGAGGTCACGGTGCACCGAGATCGACGTCAGTCCCCGCTCCACGCGACAGCCCATCTCTTCGAGAATGTCGGCGAACGCAACGTCTCCCTGCAACGAATCTGCCGTCAGGTTGGGGATGGTCACCGACCCTCCGCACACCGCCACGAGGGCCATCGGGTACGACGCGGAGGACGCGTCGGGCTCGACTTCGTAGTGACGCGGCACGTAACGCCCTTCGGGCACCGTGACTATGCGACCCTTTGCGGTGTCGTTGATCGATGCATCGATGCCGAAATCGCGCATCACTTCCACGGTCATCTCGAGATACGAATCCGACACCCGCTCCCCCGCAACGACGAGACGCAGCCCACCCCGTAGGTACGGAGCCACCAACAAGAGCGCCGTCGCAAATTGACTCGACACACCACCGGGAATTTCGATCTCCCCGCCACGAATGGCGCCCGCCGAGACCTCGACCGGAAGATGACCCCGAGCGTCGCTCGGGTTGACGTGAGCACCCAAGGCCTCGAGGGCGTCGTGCAGGTCGGCCATCGGACGGCCGCGCAGCGCCGCGGCGCCATCGATGATCGCACCGCCCGCGCGCAACGCGCACACAGCCGTGAGGAACCGCGACGTCGTTCCGGCCAGCCCGGCGTCGACCCGTGCAAAACGCGTGGACTCGATGTCGAGAGCCGACCCGAACCGTAAAACGCCGTCGCCCGCTTCGGAGATGTCAACACCGAGTGCGCGCAGACCGAACACCATCGCCACCGAGTCATCGCCGTCGGGAACGTTGGCGACCGTGGTCCCTTCGCCCGCGAATGCCGCGCACACGAGGGCACGGTTGGCGATGCTCTTCGACCCCGGCACCACGACGGTGCAGTCGACTGGTGACTCGAACACCTCGATCACGGACCTCACGCCCTTCACCGCCCCGGTTTGAAACCACGGGCAATGAGACCCCCGCGCAACAACTCGACTTGACCCGCTTCGACGAGCACCACGGCCACGCCGCGGTCGCCCTCTGCCGAGTGCACGACTTCAAAGTTCGCGAGGTTCACATTCAACTCTGCAGCCAGAGTGAAGATCTCGGCCGCCGAACCCGGGCGGTCGGGAATCGGTATCCGCACTTCAACGGCATCCTCCAGCGACCGAACGCGTGCGGGCAGATTGCTGCGCGCCGCACGGGCGCGCAGCAACAGTCTTTCGAGACCAACCGAGTCCTCGGCGTCGACGGTGCCCCGCAGGTCGATGAGACCTGCGATGAAGTCGTCGAGTGTTGCGACGATTGCCTCGCGGTTCGCTCGGCAGATGTCGAGCCAGATCCCCGGCTTGCTCGATGCGATACGGGTCATGTCACGGAAACCACCCGCCGCCATGCGCAGAAGTGAGGCGTGCTCCTCGGACCTGCGATCAGCAAGTGTCATCAAAGTTGCTGCCGTGAGGTGCGGAACGTGACTGACGACGGCAATCAGCCTGTCGTGGTCGTCGGCCGACAGTGCGAGAACGTTTGCACCCAACTGATTCACCACTCCGGCCACAAGTGCGAATACCGAGTCCAGAGTGTTCGAGCTCGGCGTGAGAATCCACGTTGCGCCCTCGAAGAGGGTGGGGTCGGCGCCGTCGAGTCCATCGAGCTCAGAGCCAGCCATGGGGTGTCCACCGATGAATCGCGGATTCGCGATGTGCGACACCAACGGGCCTTTCACGCTTCCGACATCGGTCACGACACCCTTCGTCGCCGCGAGCGTGGCAGCCACTTCTCCACGCAGCTGCAGTACGGGCACCGCGACAAAAGTGATCTCTGCTTCAGGGTTCAACCACGAGGCGGAAATGATGCCCCGATTGATTGCCAGCTCGGACCGACCTGGATGCGGATCGGTTCCGTGGACACGCCATCCCGACTCAACCAGTCGCGCGGCGATCGATCCGCCGATCAATCCCAGCCCAACGACGTTGGCGATGCGTTCGAACGCGTCCGTAGTCATCACCCCGTGACGCTACCGACGGGCATCGCCCGCCATCGCTTGAATTAGCGCCCTTCGTTCGGCCAGCGACAATTCTCGCCACGCGCCGGGCTTCAACCGCGTGTCGGTGATCGGACCGATCCGTGTTCGAACCAGGCGCTCGACGTCGTGGCCGATGACCTCAAACATACGCCGGACCTGTCGGTTGCGACCCTCATGAATCGTGATCGACACGGTCGAATCGCTGCGTTGGCCGACCTTGGCCGGCGCTGTCGGGCCGTCTTCCAATTCGACCCCATCACGCAATCGCCGCAATTGACCATCGGTCAGACGGGGGTTGCCGCGCAGCAATACCACGTACTCTTTCTCTACGCCCTTGCTCGGATGTGTGAGGAAATGCGTGAGTTCGCCGTCATTGGTGAGGAGCAACAAACCCTCGGTGTCGCCGTCGAGGCGCCCCACAGGAAACACGCGCGGCTCCAGAGGGACGATGTCCACCACGGTCGGCCGGCCCTGCGGATCGCTCGCCGTGGAGATCACTCCACGCGGCTTGTTCAACAGGTAGTAGACGAAGTCGGGGCGCGCACCGATGGGCACACCGTCGACGGCAATCGTGTCGATGAGAATGTCGACGCGGCGGCCGAGTTCTGCGACATCGCCGTTCACGGTGACCCGCCCATCGGCGATCAGGTCTTCACAGGTGCGACGACTTCCCCAGCCCAACGCGGCAAGCACCTTTTGCAGGCGTTCACCCTCGGATGCGGAGGGGTCGTTCGAGTCAGTCGTCGAAGGTTGGCGCATCGCCACCGGCTCCGCCCGCCTCGGCCTCAATCGGAGTGATCCGCAACGTTGCCTCGAGAGCCTCGACGATCTCTGCGTCCGGCACGAACTCGGCGAGCGGCGGCAATTCGTCGACGGAGTTGATTCCCAACTTCTCGAGGAACAGCGGTGTCGTTCCCCACAGAACCGCCTGACCCGGACCGTCGTCGCGGCCGCGCTGTTCGATGTAGCCACGACCCTGCAACGTACGCAGGACGGCATCGGGGTCGACACCGCGAATCGACGCGATCTGCAGACGGGAGATGGGCTGTTTGTAGGCGATGATTGCGAGCGTCTCGAGGGCAGCGGCAGAAAGGCGCGCACGTTGACCGTCGAGCACGAATCGCTCGACGTACGGTGACACATCGGGGTGACTCTGGAACCGGTAGCCACCCGCCACCTTCACGAGCTCGAAGCCGCGGCCTTGCTCCGCGTAACTCGCCTTCAATTCGGCAATGATCGCTTCGACACCCGCGACGGGTGTTTCGAGCAGTTGGGCGAGCAACTCGACGGGGACCGGCTCGATTGCCACCATCAGCACGCCTTCGATCACGCGTACGGCGTCGTGAGCCTGACCCGTCGACATCGTCAGCCCTCGTAGTCGTCGATCGCGAATGTGGCGCCAGCGGAAGCCTTCTCGTAGCCGATCCAGCGCACCTGAATATCTCCGAAACGATCGCCCTGTTCGAGGTCGACCAGACCCTGCTTGTACAGCTCGAGGAGTGCAAGGAAACGCACGACAACCTCGAGTCTCTCGATCTGGGACTCCGTCAACTTGCGGAACGTGATCGACCGAAAACCGGGCAACGTCGACACCAGTTCGCTGACCGCGTCGGCCACGCTCGCCCTGATCGGCGCCACGTGATACAGGTCGATGCGTGGTTCGGGTTTGGGGGTGATGGCACGCACGAGCGCACGCACCAACTTCTCCGGCGTGACGCCCTCCATGAGGTCGGGCATCAGGTCCGCGAAGCGCTCATCGGGACCCGACACCCGCGGAAAAGCCCGATCGGCGAGGTCGGCGAGCTGTTGCAGCACCCGCGACACGTCCTTGAACGTCTTGCACTCGAGCAGCCGCGCAAGCAACAGGTCGCGCTCTTCCCAGAGGGCGAGCTCCTCGTCGAGATCGACGTCTTCCCTGCCCGGCAACAGGCGCCGCGCCTTTAGTTCGACGAGGGTTGCGGCGATGAGCAGGAACTCGGTCGCGATCTCGAGGTCGAGTTCCTGCATGTGCTCGATCTCTGCGAGGTACGCGTCGACGATGTGCGCAAGCGACACCTCGTGGATGTCCACCTGTTCGCGGAGAATCAGGTGCAACAACAGGTCGAAGGGGCCCTCGAAAACCGGCGTGGAAACTGCGTACGGCACCGAGTCGAACTTACTCGCCCCGACCCCGAACCGACGAGTACCATCCGCCCGTGGCCCGCGTTCTTTCGTGCATCCAACCCACCGGTGCCGTGCATCTCGGCAACTACCTCGGGGCCCTGCGGGAATGGGAAAAGGGCCAGCACGCGAACGATGTCTTCCACGGCATCGTCGACCTCCATGCGCTCACGATCACCGACACGCCGGGCGTGCTCGGCGCCAACTCCCTCGATCTCTCGGCGATGCTCTTCGCCGTCGGCCTCGACCCCGATGTCGCCACCATCTTCGTGCAGAGCCACGTGGTCGAGCACTCGGTTCTCGGATGGATCATGGAATGCACGGTCTCGTATGGCGAGTTGTCGCGAATGACGCAGTTCAAGGACAAGTCGGCGAAACGCGAGGCCGATTTCGTCTCGGCCGGACTCTTCACCTATCCCGCCCTGCAGGCGGCCGACATCCTTCTCTACGACGCCAACGAAGTGCCGGTCGGCGCCGACCAACACCAGCACATCGAAATCACGCGCGACATCGCCATTCGCTTCAATCACCGTTTCGGCGACACGTTCGTGATCCCGAAAGCCGTGACGCCCGCGGAGGGTGCACGCGTGATGGACCTTCAAGAGCCGACGAACAAGATGTCCAAGTCAGCGACCACCGACGCCGGATGCGTCTACCTGCTCGACGACCCCGCATCCATCATGAAGAAATTCAAGAGGGCCGTCACCGACTCCGACAGTGAGGTCCTCTACGACCGTGAGAAGAAACCCGGGGTCTCGAACCTGCTCGACATCCTGTCCGCAGCCACCGGCACAAAGCCCGCCGATCTGGCCGAGCGTTACACGCAATACGGACAGTTGAAAAACGACACGGGCGAAGCCGTCGTCGAACTCGTGCGACCGATCCAGACCCGCTACGCGGAATTGATGGCCGATCGTGCCGAATTGCAGCGTCTCTTGCGGAAAGGCGCCGACAAGGCGCGCGCGGTCGCGTCGGAGACCCTCGACAGGGCCAAGAACGCGATCGGTTTCCTTCCCTACTGACGTCTCACGCGTCGTCGACAGCGCGCAAAGCATCGGCAGTTGCGTCGAACACCGTTCCGGCGACCAGCTCGATGGTGCGCGGGTGCGATCCGACTTCTTGCAACATCTCCGCCCCGATGCGCTCATGGTCGCGGTACCGACGCATGGCCGGCGTCAACGCGACAATCGTTGCAACACTGCGGGCGACTCGACCCATCGAAACCTGCGACTTGCCGATGTCGTGCATCAGTGCACCCGCGACTTCCTCGCGCACAGCCCCCGGACACGCACCGGCGAAACGTTTGGTCACAGCGACCGCATGGCGCCGGTCACGTGGGTCCATGCGCATCCATAGTGCGAGTTCGTCGGGAGCGAGCACCGCAGAGGCAAAGGCCGCATCCGATTCCTCGGTCGTCACGGGCTCACCCATTTCACGAAAGCGCGCAACAAGATGAACGAATCGCGACCGCGTCATGCAGGCTTCCTCGTACGCCGCGCCCGCGGATGTGCCTCGGCATACACCTGCCACAAACGCTCCTGCGAGACGCGGGTGTACACCTGTGTCGTCGTGATCGACGCGTGGCCCAACATCTCCTGCACGATGCGCAAATCGGCACCGTGGTCGAGAAGATGGGTTGCACAGGTGTGACGCAGAGCATGCGGTGACACCTCGCGATCGATACCGGCACGGAGTCCCGCGTCGCGAACCACCTGGAATGCGACTTGCCGACTGAGTCGCGTTCCACGTCCGCCGAGGAAGACCGCATAGGAGTCGTCCTTCTTGCGCCAGCGCACGGGTTCCATCGCGGAGCGTCCCGACGACAACCACGTTTCGAGCGCCTGATGGGCAACCGATCCGAAGGGCACGACCCGCTCTTTGGACCCCTTGCCGAAAAGCCGCACGAGCGAAGCCTCCATGTCAAGGTCGGCGAGGTTCAAGCCGCACACCTCCGACACACGCGCTCCCGTCGCATAGAGAAACTCGAGCAACGCACGATCACGCACGTCGCGCGGCTCGTTGCCCGACACCGACGCGATGAGACTCGTCACTTCGTCTTCCGATAACGGCTTGGGAATCCCGGCAGGTTTCGATACTCCCTCGGCGAGTCCAGCCGGGTCGTCACGCCTGAAACCCTCCTCCACCATGAACCGGTGAAGCATCCGAATCGACGAGAACTGTCGGGCCATCGACGACTTTGCCGCCCCGGCCGTGGCTCGCTCCGCGAGGAACCTCTCGATGTCGGAAACGGACGCCTCTGCGGGGTCGGTGCCCTGTGACTGCAACCATGCGTCGTACTGAACGAGATCACGACGGTACGCATCGATCGTGTTGTTTGCCCGACCACGTTCGACCACCAACCAATCGAGAAACTCATGGATCTCAGGGGATGCCTCGACGGACGATTCCATTCAACGCAATTCTGCTACCCACTGCAAGCCGACGATCGTCTTGGAGTCGGTAATGTGACCACTGCGGGCTTCTTCGAGCGCGGCGGAAAGGCTGAGCCGCCGAAGCTCCATGTGGTCTTCTTCCGGGCCGTGTCTCTCGACGGCAACGTCCGAGAGTCCGCAACAGGCGAAAATCTCGACGGTCGAATTGGTGATTCCCGGCGCCGAGGCCATCGTCCCGAGGTATCTCCAGTGTTGGGCAACCAAGCCCGCTTCTTCGGCCAGCTCACGTCGCGCCGTCGACTCTGCAGGCTCGCCGTCGATGTCGCGCATGCCCGCAGGTATCTCCCACATCACTTCACCAAATGACGCTCGGTACTGGCTGACCAGCACAGTGTTCACTGCCGCTGAATCGCGGCCGCGCAGATCCGCAAACGACGGAACATCGAGCACCACGACACCGACAGCGCCCGGAGAATCGACGTAAGTGCGCACGAACTCCTCACCCGTTGGCGACTCCAGATGGTCCTCGATCAGCGACCACACCGACCACTCGTGAACTGCGCGCCGACGACGGGAGCGGAACATCGACCCGCCCAACTCAGGCGTTGGACGAGCGCCGTCCGGCGGCCGCGCGATTGGCGAGCGACGCGCCGACGAGACCCACGAACAGCGGATGAGCCCGGTCGGGGCGGCTCTTGAACTCGGGATGAGCCTGCGTCCCGACCCAGTACGGATGATCAACGGCTTCGATGAACTCCACTAGTCGACGGTCGGGCGACGTTCCACTGCACAAAAAGCCGCTGTCCTCGAACCGGGTGCGGTAAGCCGAATTGAACTCGTAGCGATGACGGTGGCGTTCGCTCACGACGGGTTCGCCGTACGCGCCGGCCACTTTCGAACCCGGCATCAACACCGCATAATAAGCGCCAAGACGCATCGTTCCGCCCTTGTCGCTCACGTCGCGCTGGTCATGCATCAAGTCGATGACGGGATGCGTCGTGGCAGGATCGAACTCCGTCGAGTTCGCGCTCGACAAGCCAAGAACGTTGCGCGCGTACTCGATCGTCATCACCTGCATGCCGAGACACAAGCCGAGACAGGGCACCTTGTTCACCCGCGCAAACTCGGCCGCCGCGATCTTGCCTT
>SXGQ01850326.1_pt1 | contig 10916 bp, 9 predicted proteins | sample 3178371 | NCBI WGS metagenome assembly SXGQ01 (sample SAMN11356859, study PRJNA531348) | freshwater metagenome | isolation source: freshwater sample F1-20 | place: China: Fuxian Lake, Yuxi | collected 2017-12-25 | reverse complement strand
TTCACTATCACCCATAATAGTAGTACGAGAAGCAAAATGTCCTTTACAATTAAATGATAAAGTAGTTCCAACATTTGTAATTTCAATAGTTTTTGCTGATAAAAGAGTCATATCTCTACAAATCTTTTGAAAATCTAATGAAGGCATAGTAATTCTAGTAGAAAATTCAGTATCAGGTAATTGAAGATCAGGTTCATCACGATCTAAAAGATTTAATTTATATTTATGTATTTGTTTCTTTTCAGGATTTTCCATAATAATTCCCAGAGAATTAGGATCTTCTTTGTCAATATAAAATGTTAGAGTATCATCATTTGTAGCAGTTCTTACAATTCTATATAAATGATCAGTATTTACACCAATAACAAATTTTGCTGTAGGATGATTATATTCAAATTTTTCAAATTTATAAGCATGTAATCTTAAATGAACTAAAACTGTACGCGTATTATCCATAGCTACCATTCTTATACCATCTTTATCAAACAAAAGAGACATTTCAACTAAGATAGATCTTAAAGCTTCAACTAATGTACGAACAGCACCCGTTTGAACAGTTTTAGCTTCAACTGATAATGATGGCATATTTATTATAAATCTTAATTTTTTACGTTTAAATAAGTTCAATGATTTATTTATTAGATGTCTTTTAATTATAAATGTCTCTTGAACTTGTTATTGGACCAATGTTTTCAGGAAAATCTACAAAACTCATAAGAAAAATACAATTAGCAAAATCAATTAATAAAAAAGTTTTAGTTATTAAACCTCTGATTGAAACAAGATATGGTGAAAATAAATTATCTTCACATTCACTTCAATATGAATTATGCCAAAGTTCATCAACTTTAGAAACTTTTTCCAATGATATTTTAAATTATGATGTTATTGTTATTGATGAAGGACAATTCTTTCCAGATTTAAAACAATATGTTCTTTTATGGGTAGATAAATTTGGAAAAGATGTTATTGTTGGTGGATTAGATGGTGATTCTGAAAAACAACCTTTTGGACAAATACTTCAATTAATTCCTTATTCTGATAAATGTAAGAAATTATCAGCATTATGTAAAGATTGCAATGATGGTACATTAGCAATATTTACAAGAAGAAATATTAAATATGATCATCAAATTAAAGTTGGTGGAATAGAATCTTATTCTGCTGTATGTAGAAAACATTATAATCATAAAATTTAAAATAATGATTCCCAAAATCCTCCTCCTTTTTTAGCAGGAGGTTCTTCTTTTTTAGTAGGAGGTTCTTCTTCATCATCAGAACCTTTATAACAATTTTTCATAGTCGTGCATTTTTTCTTTGATACAATACGTCCTCTTTCATTTTTCATTAAATCATCTTTTCCTAATCCACCCATAGTTTTTTCAGCTGAACCATTCCATACTTGTCTACGTGAACCTCTTTTCAATGTTTTTTTATTATTGTGTCTATTATTCATATTATTTATTATAAATGTAAAAATAACATGGCAAATAAACTCGAAGCAATTTTATTATTAACAACTTCAAGAGAAATAGATAATGGTCAATTCGCAAAATTCTTATGTCAATTTGAAGGTATGTCAAAAACAAGCTTGTCTTTCGTTATTAATGTAAATAATTATACACATACCACCGATATTGAAAGTTTAATTAATCAATATACATCTATATTCAAATACGTCGAAGTTAATTATTTGAATATACCAAAAGAACACGATTTATATATTGTTGGCGGGCAAATTGATAAAAAGATTCTCCCAGAACTAGGAACATGTTCGGGACCAAATATACTATTCTTAGAATCAATTAGATATTGTTCAAAATTTGACACAATTTTATTATTAGAAACTGATTGTATATTAAAAAAAGAGTGTTTTTGTAAAGCTGAAAAATTTATTAATAATTATGGTGATTTTTTAATCTGTGGTGCAAGATATGACGGAACGTACTTTAAAAATTTTATAGATAGACCGGCTTTACTTCATCATATTAATGGTGTTGCATTTTATAAAACTTGTTCTCCTGAATTTCAAGGTTTAATTAATAAAGTAGAACTATTTATTATTGAGCAAGTTAGAACTAAAATACAATTTTTTCCTTATGATGTGGCAATAAGTACATATTTTTATGAAAGTGATCGTTTATTAGATCATAATAATAAAGTTATGTTTAGAAAAATTAATACTACTACATTAATTATTAATTTATCTCCAAGAACTGATAGCTATTTAACACTAGAGTATGTGAATGGCCATTATCCAAATCATATTATATTACATAAGAAATTTTAAACATATAGATATGCATAATCCGACAAGGTTTTAATTTGTATCGAAGGGTCAATGTACATCCTATTGGTTACCTCAGACACTTTTAAATTAAAACTAATGTGTTCATCATTTTTATAACTATTATTTGTTTGTATAACTGCCTTATGATAAATTGCTAGTCCACCGAATGCAGATTTTACCTCAATTAGATCGGAATCGGCGGGAATATGTATTTGTAATTTCATTTTCATTTCCTTTTTAATTGATGGATCCTTTTCTTTATGAAATTCTAGCGTGTCTTCTGTTATAAGATTGTCGATGTCATAATACTTGTATAGCTGATTAGCAAAAAGCACGTCCCAATTAGGGATTCTCTCGGGTTTAAAACATGAAAATAAGTTTGCCGTAATTTCGGTATGCAATGTTAAACTATCAATTACTAGCATATAGTCAAATAAAATTATATTATCGGTAAAAAAAGTTAAATATTCATTTCTGCATAATGTGATATTTTTTGAATTGGAATTAAAAACAACTGAATGTTTAAATACAGAAATTTTTTCTACTTCTGATTGCGAACAATTGAATATAGAAAAAACTATAAACGAAGTTTTAAAGTATCCTCTAATTTTAACTAACGCGTCTAACATCTTATCGGTGAAACCATCTAATACTACACATATACATACTCTAGTATCATATTCATATTGTAAATTATTTAGAATCTTTGATGAGTCCTTTTTTATTATACGAGAAGAGTTATCTTCTAAAACAACATTGTTTTTTAGAAGAGCGCGTGTTATTTTTATTCCTGAAAATCGTTTCATTTAATAATGGACGTCAAAAATTGTTCCGAATATTATACGCAATTTTGTAAAAAATGGAGGAATAATGACAAAGTATCTTCAGTATTACTAAACAATCGATTGGATTTGAATAGGGAACCGTTCAATTACTATGTAGTTCTATATACCATTTTATATGATAATACTACAATTGATGATATTAAAGTAATAAAACAAAATTTAGATAATGAATATATCAATGAAGTTTGTATTATTAGAAATAATCCGTCAAATGTAGAATTTGAAATTACTCATGCAAAATTAAAATTAGTTAATTTTTTTAAATGGCAGGGAATTGTTCTTACAGATATTACCACTTTATTTAGTCCTAATCACCTGAATATTATTTGTTTCAACAACATATTTTTTGCTAAAGATTCATTATACTATCTAAAATTTATTAATAGAGGAGATTTATGTCTTCTATCTTCTACCAAATTAAAGTCAGATTATATCAATAACTATTCACATTTAGATAGTTTTGCAAACGATGAAGATATTAATAAAAAACATGCGTATGAATTTGACGCGTTGATTAAAGTTGGAAATATTGAATTGGACTATGATTATTTTATAAATTGCGGTGGGTTTTTAAATTTAGCTCTTTACAAGATGACAGAAAAGTTACAATATAATATTGTTAATTTTACATCTTATATTCGTAGTTTTTATATAAATAAAAATCCAGAATTCAATTATGAGATAAATAATTATTATAAGCTACCGGAATTCAATATATTTTTTGTATTACCTTTTGTAGATTATAATATTGAAGAAGAAACTTTGATTTTTAATTTGGATGATAGACATATTGATTATAAAGAGCTAGAAGACATTGAAAAAGTTGTATTTGGAAAGAAAGATAGATTGCTGCCATTGGAAGATAGATATGAAATAGAACGCGTGAAAGAAAAAATTATTGCTTATTTTTCTATAAAAAATAAAAAATTATATGATTCTGAATTGCATAAAATAAAATTAGATTTGAATTCTAAATTTGAAGAAATGAAACAAGAAACACTACAATCAATTCAAGTATTGAAATCTGAAGAAAGAAGTCGTTTAGAACTTGAATTAGATGAATATAGAACATCCAGATATACTTTGATAACTGAAGAGTTACTAGAATATGAAAATAAAAAAAGAAGCGAGCATGAAAAAATAATAGAAGAATTGCTTAAAATTAAAACTGGAGGTCTTGATGCTATGTGTGAAAGTAGAAAACAAGAAATGTTTAAAAAAATAGATTTGAATGTTGAAGAGTATTATCATAAAAATATGGGAGAAATTATTAGAAAATTACACGAAGAAGAAGATTCACTAAGAGATACAAAATTTGCGAATATTAAAAAATTAAAAGATGAGGTAAATGATGAAGTAAATGAATATATGGTATCTGAAAAATCAAGAATTGACAGCGAACTAACAGAATTTAGAAATAAAAATGAAAGTATTATAGAAAATGAAATTAAGAATCAGATTATTACAAAGTACGATAATTTATTATTAGAAAAATTAAAATATGCCGAAGAATATGCTACCGAAAAGAAAGAAGCTTTATTACAAGAAATAACATTAGAAACTAAAATTTTCAGAGAAAGAAGTAGAGTTCAAGTTTTAAATGAACAAAAACAAAAACGTGAAGAATTCATAAAATGGCTAAAAAAGTATGAAGAAGACCAGAGAGAAATTATCATCTCTAAACTACAGGCATTTAAAACAAAATTGAAGGAAGAAGAAGAACAAAAATGCAAAGATTACTTAACTAAATATAAGAATGATCAACTTTTATTAATTCATTCTGAATTTGTAAGATATCAAGCCGAATTATTTGATACAGCAAATAGAAATTACGAATTAAAAAAGAATGAAATATCAGAAAACTTGGAAGTATATAGACAAGAACAACTAACAATAATTAAGAAAAGATTACTAGAACAAGAAGAACTGCTAATAGAGAAATTAACGAATGACCGAGAAGTAGGTATTTTAGTGAATGTTGAAAAATACAAGGAAAACTTACTACAAGAATTTAATAATAATTTAAGACAAAAAGAAGCTGATTTACAATCTTATCAAACATCAGAAAAATTGAAGATAGATATTGAAACAGTAAGGTTAAGAAGCAGTATCGTAGAAGAAACAAATGAATTTAGAAGAATAGAAATGCAAAAACAATCAGAAGAATTAGAAGCATTTCATGAAGAGCGCAGAGAGTACATAAACTTAATAAATGATCAGCTAAAAGAAAAATTAATGTTAGAACGAAACGAACAGCATAAAATAGCGAAAGAAGAGTTATCTAAAGAATTGGAAAGACAACAACAAGTTATTAAAGATGAATTAATAGCAAAAATGGAGAATGATATTGAATTAGAAAGAAAAAACAAAGAATCAAAAGTCATCGAGGAGCTTGAAAAAGAAATTCTTATTTTAAGAGAAGCTCATGAACATAAGAAACGGGAAATTAATACTGAATTTGAAGAATTCAAACTAAATCTAAATTCAACAATTAAAAAATTAAAACATCAATACGATCAAAAGTTTACAGAAGATAATATAGTATTAGAGAGACAACGAATTGAGTATCACGAAAGAAAAATGAACGAACTTGCAGAAGATTGGAAACTAAAAAAGAAAGAAATTGATGAATCGGCCGACCACTATAAACATGTAAAAACCGAAGAAATTGAAATAAAATTAAAACAAAAAGAAGCTGAATTTATACAAGGACAATTAATAGATAGAGAAATTAAAATTTTAAATGAACTCGAAAAAATACGCTGTTATAAAACGAAAGAATTAGAAATAGAATTAGAAGACAAACGAAAAAATTTAGAAAATAATTTTAATAAGTTTAAATCACAAATAGAATCAGATATCGTAGAAGAAAAGATGAAATCAATATCAATTACGAATGAATATAAAAAAGCCGAATTACAAAAACAAACTTTAGAATTGGAAACTCTTTATAATCAACACAGAGATAAACTTCTTGAGACACATTCCGAACTTAAACAAAAATTGCACGAAGAAAGGATTAAAGAATATGAAAAGGAGAAGGACGCTTCACTTCGACAATTAGAAGTAGAACAGACAAGCAAGCTGAAAGCGTTAGAAAGAGAACATAATAATTTATTGTTTAAGTTAGAAGACGAACTTCGTAATAAAAAACTAGAACATCAAGAATTAATTATGAGAGAAGTTGCCACACTTAGAGAAAAGCAAGAAGAAGGAAAACGTACCTTAGAAAATGAATTGGATGCGTTTAAAAGACAGAAAAGAAATGAATTATCCAATCTAAAACAAGAATTTGAACAAAGAACAAAGGAAGAAACTGATTTATTGGTTAGACAAAGACAAGATTTTCATCAAACAGAATTAAGAAGAATAACAAATGATATGAATAGAAAACTCGCCGATGAAATGGAAATAAAGAAAAGATCCTTGTTGGAAGAAGTCAAAAGAGAAATTGATGTACAAAAGAAAAAGGAGGTAGAAGCAATAAAAGATGAAATGAGAATTCTAAAGGATATTTTCAAATCCAAGATAGAATCAGAAATATCCTCAGTTAAAGAGAAAGAATTAGATAAAATAGCAAATGAAATTAGTATCATACGTAAAGAACAACACGAAAAATTAGATTTAGAAATTAAACGAAATAAAGAATTAGCAGATGAAGAAATACGTAAGAGATTTACTTCTGTAGAAGATAGTTTTTCTAAAATGTTCGGTTAAGTATTATATAAATAATTATATATGTGTAAGAAATCATTCGTTGATAATTTTAATTCGTCAAATGACTTATTGAAATTATTGATTTGGTCATCATTCATTTTATGATTTAAAAAACTAGATAACAATTCAAGTTCAGGTTTTAAATTATCAAATAATATATCATAGTTTATAATAATAAAATTCGAAGGTAAAATAGATGTTTTTATAGAATTTTTATATTCTAAATATTTTAGTTTATTTTCTTTCAATTCTTCTAATGAATTAGATTCTACTAATCCAAGTTGTTGTATTATATCTGATCTATATAGTAAAATTATACCATCGAAGTTATTTAACCTTTCAATATTTTTCATTATTTCTTCATTATACGAATGTATTTTGATTGAACAATTATTGATTGAACAATCACAAACTTCTAATCCTAATTCATTAAATAAGCAATTTAATAATATTTTTCCCGTGTCTTTGTAAGATACTAGTGCGAATTTATTCTCTCTATTTAAAATATCATTACTCTTATTAATAATCTCATTACTAATCCCACCCCATGACCATTCTTTATTGATTGTACTATTTATATATTTTGTTGTATCTTCATTAATGACTAAATTATATTCAGTTCTTCCATATAAATGAACGAAATTACCAAATAAATTAAATTCACTACATGTTTTCAAATTATATTTTATTATTATATCCCATAATTCATCACAATTATGTAAAGAACATAAATGATTTTTTAATGCAATTGAAGTTTCTTTTTGTAAAACAAAACCTGTTAAAGCCATCGCATCATATTTTGATTGTTTATTAAGTAAAAATTCGGTAGATTCTCTCCAACATATTCCACTACCCGCTTTTTCCCAATCTCTATAAAACCAATTAAATTTTTCATTCGTCTTGAATGATTCCGGACTTATACTTTTTGTTAACATTTCATCTGAATCTAAAACTAATACTTGTTCAGCATCTGAATATTTATACCACGATAACTTGACAAATTGTTGCCATAAATAACCTAATCCATGTTCTACATATGTGGGTGCTTTTGAAGGTAAATTAACATAATATACTTTAACTGGAAGGATATTATTTGTTATATTTGAAGGTATAATATGACCAGTATTATCAGATACAATAACAATATCTCTGAACCCTCTAGCGTATTTCTTTATACTTTTCAAACAATATTCTAACCATATAAAATCTTTATGATATGTCTTAATAAAAATATCCGTTATAGACATTATTTAATAAATTGTTTTAAATTATTTCTTAATATTTTAACTCAAAAAAATCAATTAGAATCTTATTTAATTCTAACTTATTAACATTTCTACTAATATTATTCGAAGCATCAACCCATAAGATTCCAGGAGTTAAGAAATTATTATCATGCTCCACTTTCGTAATAAACTTGAAATTATTAATAATTATATCAATATTAAAAATAGGCGCTTCATTTCTATCCAAGAAATTTGTATTGTAACATTTATTTACAAAATTTTTTGTAATTCTAAATGCCGTGCTTTTTGAAATAAATTCAATAAAAAGTACAAGCATCAACACATTAGAAGGATGATTGTGTGTATGAAATAACTGTATTGTTTGAAAATATGTTTGAATAAATTTTTTTGTTTTATGGTATGAATATCTAGATAACCTGTTTTCTAAAAATTCTTTAGATGAATCTGTAAAAGTTTTAAAATCCTCTATATTACATTTGAAAAGATGAAAGTTACTATAAGCAAAACATCTTAATTCTAAAGGAGGGATTCTAAATATTCTTGTTTCTTTATTTATATTAAATGTATTAAATATACTATTATGTTTGCATTCTTCTGATGTATTAAAACCTGGAAAATTTTTAATATTCTCACATATTATCATATCCGTCTTTTCAAAAATTTTATTTAATATTTCAATATCTGGGAATGTAGAATGTTCTATATAAGGAACAATATATATCATATATACATTGTAATTAAATCCTTCTAGACAATTAAAATAATAAGCAAATGAACTTAATCTACATGAACTTATAATAACTACGTTTCTATCTGCATTCTTGTCATAAATTAAAAAATTTCCTGATTTATTTATTGTTTCAATTTCTACTATTCTTATACATTCGGTAGACATATTATTATTATAACATCAGAATAAAGTAAAATAAGTTATTTTTAAACAGCATTGTTTAATAAAATAATAATGTTCAATTATATAAGTTTTCATAATTATCGTGATTATTATATGAAGAGTCAAAAAGTATCGAGTATATTTGCTTCTAAAGAAGAATCTCCATTAATTCTTGTTCTAATAATATGTCATAAATCAACAAATATTCAAGTTTATTGCAAATTAAAAAAACAATGGCAGAGATATATGAATTTAGATAAAAGAGTTAAAGTTTTTTTTATGATTCGCGATAATGATATAACGTCTGATTATATTATATTTAAGAATCATATAGTTATAAAAGGGGAAGAATCATATACACCGGGAATTTACGAAAAAACAATTTTTTCTATGAAAATTTTATTAAATTTACCAGAATTTTCTCGAATTGAATATGTTATTCGTACAAATATATCAGCATTTTGGATTTGGGATCGTCTTCTTAAATTTGTAGAAGATAAACCAACAGAAAATTATTGCGCGAGTGGTCTTATTATGGATAAATTTGACATATTATCCCCACATGGTTCAAACATGATTTTTAGTAAAGATGTCGCGCTAAAATTTTCAAATGAATATGATTTGAATGAAAAAAACATATATCCAGATGACATTGTTTTAGGATATTTATGTAAAAAGTATAATATTAAAATTCAAAAATATGACTGGTGTGTTACTTCTCATATTATTAATAATTATGAATATGTTGATTTTATAAAACAAATTCCAGATAATATATTTACAATAAGAAATAATCTATTAGATCCCAAGTTACGAGATATTTATGAAGGGCTAAAGTATAAAATTTTAACTGATCACTATTATTTCTCTAATTTATTTGATTAAGATGGTCTAACAATATATATTATATTATCTAAGAATTGTATATTAACTCCCGTTTTTTGTAAACTTTCATAAAATTTACAATCTCCGCCATATCCTTCTGCCCAATCTCCTTGTAAATTTAAATTATAAGGAATAATTCCACATGGCGTTCCAATATTACCAGTCCATAAAGAATTATCCCATAAACGTGGGATAGGTTCTCCACCATAATTTAATGTCATTCTAGAAATATATAATATAGATTTATCAATGCATAAATTTCTCAATTGTTCAAATGCATTTGGCAAATAAATATCATCATCATCTGCATGCATAACAAAATCTCTCTTTTCTAATAATGAAGAATATTTATTTCGAATAGCATGTCCCCAATAACCTAATGCGATAGGTTCAAAATATTGTTTGATTTCGCATTTAAATCGAGTTAAATTAAATTCAGGTATTTTATCATGTCCATCAAAAACAAGAGTTAAGCAATCTTGTTCTTGAAGTTGTGGTGATAAAGAATCTAACATTCTCTGTAGAGTTATTCTGCCTACAGTTGCAATTAATACTTGTAACGACACCATTTTATTTATAGTATAAAATCTTTTTTATTAGTTTTTTAGCGTTACTTTTTACCTAATTAAAATATCTAAAAAATTATTATTATATATTTAGGTCTCTAGTTGGAGTACGCTAGACCACCCATACCACTCATTACACGGAGCACGTTGTAGTTTAGAGCGTATACGCGTACTTGGGCAGTGTTGGAGCCGAGTACCGTGTTTAGAGATACCGTTAGTTGTAGAGTGGCTTTGTCAATACGAGAAAAGTTGCATGAGCCAGAAGGTTGGTGTTCTTCAGGACGTAGAGCGAAGGAGTATACGTTAATACCCGTAGACGGCGTACGGGTGTGGTGTTGGTAGGGTTGTACCGTACCGAAGTAAGAACCTTCACGTTCCGTGAAACGATCTTGGCCGTTGAGTTGTAGTTTGCATACTTCTACGGGGTTCTTGCCTTCGCAACGTACACCTGAAGCAAGAATTACTTTGGCGAGT
>SXGQ01781149.1_pt1 | contig 10916 bp, 5 predicted proteins | sample 3178371 | NCBI WGS metagenome assembly SXGQ01 (sample SAMN11356859, study PRJNA531348) | freshwater metagenome | isolation source: freshwater sample F1-20 | place: China: Fuxian Lake, Yuxi | collected 2017-12-25 | reverse complement strand
GGTGAAGATTGCCCGCGAATATGAGGACTACGGTCTGCCGCTGCTGGATCTGGTGAACGAAGGGAACATTGGTCTGATGCGGGCGGTGGAACGATTCGACCCTACCAAGGGTGCAAAGCTCTCCACCTACGCAGCCTGGTGGATCAAACAATCCATCAAACGGGCCCTCTCAAACCAGGTGAAGGCCATCCGATTGCCGATTCATCTGGTCCAGCAGATTGCCCAGCTCCGCCGAGCGGAATCCGCCTTCGAGGCGAAGCATGGCCGTCCGGCTCGGGAATCCGAGCTGGCGGTGGTGCTAGGGGTGGGTGAGGACGACATCCTGCACTGGAGGGAAAGTGCGACGGTCGGCACCACCTCGCTCGAGGCCCCCCTGGGGACGGATCCCGATGCCGGCCGCGTGGCGGACTTGGTCCCGGACGAGAATGCCCAGATGCCGTGGAGCGGCGTGAGCCAGGAGACCAACGCGGAGCTCATCCGTCAGTTGGTCGGCACGCTGAACGCCCGGGAGCAGAGGATCCTTCAGGAGCGGTTTGCACTGAACGGGGGGGAGCCCCGGACCCTCGAGGAGATCGGTGTTGATTTCGGCCTGACCCGGGAGCGCATCCGTCAGCTCGAGGCGGTGGCCCTGAAGAAGCTCCGGGACCGGATCGAGAGTCGGGAACGGATGGCCAACATCTGAGCGGTCCTCGGTTGGTTCGAGTGGGGCGGGACATGTGTCCCGCCCTTTTTGTTTGCCGTGTTTTGGCTGGCGGGATTTGCCCTGTGGAGGCATCCTGAGTCTCGAATGATCCTCTCGAAGTGGCTTGCCTTCGCCGCTGCGGTTGTGCTGGGGCTGATTGGCTCGGGTTGCGGTGGGCTTCAGGGAAGCCACAGCGTCTCGCCGGCCACCTTCTTCATGCCGGGGTTGAGTGGGCAGCCAGCCTCGACTTCGCCCGTTGCTGCCGCTTCGGAACCCATTCACCCTTGATTCCTCCATGCGTTTTCCGTTCGCGCTGACCGCCAAGATCGCCAAGCACATCGTCGGGCATCGCCTGCGTGGCACCCCGAAATTCGCGATGGTCCTGCAGTTGGAGCCACTCCATACCTGCAACCTCACCTGCACCGGCTGTGGCCGCATCCGCGAGTATTCCACCAGCCTCAAGGACATCGTCCCGCTCGAGCAGTGCCTCGCCGCCGCCGCGGAATGCGATGCCCCGATGGTGTCGGTCTGCGGTGGTGAGCCCCTGATCTACCCCAAGATCGAGGAACTGGTCGCGGGTCTCCGGGCCCAGGGGCGCATCATCTACATCTGCACGAATGGCGTGTTCATGCGGAAGAAGATGCGGGACTACATGGCCGCCCACTTTGGTCCCGCCCTCGAGCCCAAGCTGGTCCAACTGGTCCAGGCCGGACTTGTCACGGGAAAGGAGGCCGAGTCGATCCGCAACGCCGACGATGCTGCCCGGCGCAAGGTCACCATCCAGCCCAGCAAATGGCACTACTGGAACGTCCACGTCGATGGTCTCGAGTACACCCACGACCTCATTGTCGAGCGTGAGGGTGTGTTCAAGGAATGCGTCGCCGCGATCAAGATGGCCAAGATCCTTGGCTATCAGGTCGCCACGAACACCACGGTCTACCGCGAGACCAATCCCGCCGAGCTGGAGGAGATGTTTCGGTTCCTGAGCTCCCTCGGATGCGACGGACACACCATCTCGCCGGGCTACGACTACGACGCCGCCAAGAAGGACATGGTCAAGCGTCTGGGTCGGGACCCCAAGGAGTTCTTCCTTACCCGCGACCTGACCCGCCAGAAGTTCAAGGACATCGAGCGTTGGGGAGAGCTGTTCACCATCTTTGGAACCCCGGTCTACCAGGAATTCCTTGCGGGCAAGCGCGAGCTGACCTGCACCGCCTGGGCGATCCCCACCTTCAACGTCCGCGGATGGAAGGCCCCCTGCTACCTGATGACCGACGGGCACTACCCCTCCTACAAGGAGATGCTCGAGAAGGTCGACTGGGAGAAGTATGGCGTCGTGGAGGGCGTCGCCCGGGATCCGCGGTGCGAAAACTGCATGGTCCACTGCGGCTATGACCCCAGCGGTGCCCTGAGCAACAAGCCCCGGGATACCTGGATCAACTTCAAGTACAACTTCCTCCCCCGTCCGGCAGCCTTCCCCGCCTCGCCCGAGCTAGAGTCGCGGGCCCACAACGGCGTCACCATCGGCAAGGGCCACCTCGCCGAGGCCAAGGCCGCCGTCAGCAAGGAGATGGCCGGTGCCAAGTCGGTCTACCAACGCAACGGCCACCACGATCACGCAGGGACCGATGCCGGATCCGACACCACCCAGCGGGACGAGCTGCTCGGCAAGATCCGGGAGGCCGGGAAGATCGAGCTGAAGAACGATTAGGCGTCGTCTGGGTTGTCACACCGGATGGTCCTGAGGCCTACACCCGGGAACTGGACGGGTTCTCCGTCGCATTCACAGGGTTGAAGGATCTCTGGAAGTCCCCGTGACTGGGGGGCTACTCCTCGGTCGGGTCAGGCCGCGGGGTGAATCGCGTCCCGCGGGACAGGTCTCCACTGGCTTTCCGCGAGATCCCCAAGCTCCAGGGCCCCGATGCGGGACCGATGCAGTCGGAGCACTGGACATCCCTGGCTGGCGAACATCCGCTTCACCTGGTGATAGCGGCCCTCTGTCAGCTCGATCCGTGCATTCCGGGGTCCCACGATCTCGAGTCGTGCCGGCAGGCACGGTTTGGTCTCGCCCTCCAGCACGAGCGTTCCGGAGGCGAACAGCGCTTCGATGCCCTTCAGGAGGTCCGCGTCCACCGTCACCTCGTAGAGCTTGGGGACATGGTGACGCGGGGACGTCCACTCGTGGATCAGGTCGCCCTGGTCGGTCAGCAGGAGCAGTCCCGTGGCGTCCTTGTCGAGTCGCCCTACCGGGCTCACGACGGGGTTTCGAGCCTGCCACCGCGGCGGGAGGATCTCGAAGATCGTCGGGCGATCCTTGGGATCATGGCTGCAGGTGTATCCGGCCGGTTTGTGGAAGGCCACGAGCAGGCCGTCCGGGAACTCGACGGGTTGGCCATCCACCAGGACCTCACTCCCGAGGACCCGTTCGGATGGATCGTCGAGGATCTCTTCGCCCCGCAGGACGCGTCCCCTCCTGAGCCAAGCCCGGGCCTCGCTCCGGCTGCAGTAGCCAAAGCGGGACAACAGCTGGTCGACTCGCAGCCGCTGGGGTTTCGAGCTCATGTTGGATCGGGGTATCCGCCCCCCGTCGACTTCAGAGCGTCAGCCGTCCGAGCAGGTAGGCGAGCAGTCCCGTTGCCGGCAGGGTGAGCACCCAGGCCCAGAGGATGCGCTCGACCACGGCGAGGTTCAGCGACCGGAAGCGTCGGGCACATCCGACGCCCATGATGCTGGTGGTGATGGCATGGGTGGTCGATACGGTCATCCCAAGCTGGCCAGTGACCGCGAGCAGGGTGGCAGCGGTGGTCTCCGCCGCAAATCCATGGACCGGCTGCAGCTTCACCATCTTGTGCCCCATGGTCTTGATGATCCGCCAACCTCCGGCAGCGGTTCCGGCACCCATCGTCAGGGCGCAGACGACCTTGATCCAGGAGGGGACGTCCGGGGTGAGCCCCTTGACCTTCTTGGCGGCTGCAGCGAGGCCAGGTTTGCCTGCCTTCTGGGCCTTCTCGGACTCCGACTTTAGGGACTTCATCCAGTCGGTGGGCTTGGCGGCGACCATGGGACCGAGGATCGGCAGCCGGGGAGCCCAGCGGGCCTTCTCCCGACGGACAGCCTCGTCGTGGGACTCCTTGGCCCGCTTCGACTCCTCGTCGGCCGACTGGGTGTCTCCAGCGGCGAGATAGGCCTGGTGTGCCAGGGCGTGGAAGGCTTCCTTGAACTCACCGGTGGACAGCTTCTGGGCTTCGCCGGACAGGATCCGGGCACTGTCCGCTGGGGAAACCGTCCCCTTCTCGAGGGCCACGATCTGCTGCTCGGAGGTCTTCGACTTGTCCATCCGCAGGAACCCGAGGCCGGCGGGCAGGGTATCCAGGGTCCCGGCGGTCGTGGCCGTGACGAGGGCCAGCGTGATGATGCCCATGGTTTTCTGGGCATCGGCCAGTCCGTGGGCGAATCCCATGTAGCCCGCACTGGCCAGCTGGAGCTTGCCGAACGTCGCATTCACCCAGGCCGGCCGGGCCCGCATCAGCAGCAGGTACAGGAGTGACATCAGGACCAGGCCGGCGACGAATCCGATCAGGGGTGATGTGAACATCGGGACGATCACCTTGTGAAGGACCCCCTCGTGCTTTGTGACGCCCTTGTCGTCGACCTTGGTCACCGACCACAGGATGGCGCCCCAGTTGCCCTTGGCCGAGGCAAGGGTCGCCCCGCAGAGACCACCGACAAGCGCATGGGTCGAGCTGCTGGGGAGGCCCAGCCACCACGTCAGCAGGTTCCAGACAATCCCGCCCAGCAGCGCGCACACGATGGTCTGGTTGGTCACGAACTGGGAGTCGACCAGTCCAGAGGAGACCGTCTTGGCCACCGCGTGGCCCACCATGGCCCCCACCAGGTTGGTGGTGGCGGCCAGGACAATGGCTTGCCGGGGCGTGAGGACCTTCGTCGACACGACCGTGGCGATGGAGTTGGCCGTGTCGTGGAACCCGTTGATGTACTCGAACACCAGGGCCACGACGATGACCGTGAGGAGCAGCGTCATGGCTCAGGAGTTCTTCAGGACCACGTGGAAGATCACGTTGCCGACGTCGCGGCATCGGTCGATCACCTTCTCGAGGAGATCGTAGAGATCCTTGAGAGCGATGACCGTGACGGGGTCCTGCTTCCCGGAGTACAGGGCGCGGAGCAGGTCCAGCATCAGCTTGTCGGCCTCACCCTCGAGGTATTGGAGCCGCTCGTTCTGCTCCTTCATCGCCTCGATGCCGGGAGAGGTTCGTAGGGCGCGGGTCATCTTGAGGACCGTCTCCGTCGCCTGCTCCAGCAGCTGCATCTGGCGGGAGAAGTCCTCGGCATGGAACCGACCTGGGTTCAGGAGGAGGCGCTCGCAGAACTTCTCCAGGGTCTTGGGGATCTTGTAGAGCGCGATCGCCAATGCTTCGATGTCTTCCCGTTCGAGCGGGGTCACAAAGGATTGCGTCAACGCCTCGCGGATCTGTTCGGTAATCCGCTTGTCCTTCTTCCGGAGAAGGGCGAACTCATCCAGGGGCGACTGGCCCTTGGCCGGATTGATCAGCGTCGATTTGATCAGGTCGACACTCTCCCGGGCTTCCAAGGCAGATTGCTCAAGGAGGTCGAACAACAATTCGCTCCGACCGAAGAAACGTTGCAACGAGAACATGTAGGTGAGGCTATGGATGAGGGTTTCGAGCCGCTCGAAAAAAGTTGTTCAACTTCTTCACAACGAGGTTCGGTTGTTACGAAAGCGTGTCGATAATGCGACAAATCCTCGTCATCTCGGATATCCATTATGCCTCGGACGGGGAGACGGCGCGGTTTGGACATGAGGCACGGGTGATTGAAAACCCGGTGCTGAGAAGAGCGAGCCAGTTGTTCCGCCACTGGATCTGGTTGCGGGAGCCGCATGGGCACAATCATCGACTCCGACGGTTGATCGAGGCGAATCCGGCGCCGGACCGCGTCGTGGCCAACGGGGACTTCTCCCTCGACAGCGGGTTCATCGGGGTGAGCGACCCTGAGGCCTACGAGAGCGCCCGTCTGGCACTCGACCAACTCCGGGCCGCCTACGGATCCCGGTTGCACACGAACCTTGGGGACCATGAACTCGGCAAGAAAAGCCTGTTTGGCGGGGCCGGTGGGGTGCGCCTGAAGAGCTGGGAACGGGCTGTCGGAGGCCTCGGTATCCCGGGTTTCTGGCGTGAGGAGGTGGGCCGGTTTGTGCTGGTGGGAGCAGCCTCGACCCCCATCGCGCTCCCGGTGTTCCTGCCGGAGATGCTTCCCTCGGAAACCGAGGTGTGGCGTCGGATAGCCGATGGGCTGCGGGCGCAGGTCCGGGAGACCTTCGGCGGTCTGGAGACCGAACAGAGGGTGGTCCTCTTCGTTCATGATCCCTCGGCGCTGCCGTTCCTGGCGGAACTGCCGGAGGTGCGGGCCCAGATGGATCGGATCGCCTGCACCGTGGTGGGGCACCTGCACACCCCGGCCGTATTCCGACTTGGATCCCGCCTCGCCGGGATGCCAGCCATCCCCTTCCTGGGCAACACGGTACGCAGATACTCGACCGCTCTCCGACGCGCCCGCATCTGGAAGGAGTTCCGCACGGTGCTGTGTCCCTCTCCGAGCGGGATCCAGCTCCTCAAGGATGGGGGATGGCTGGACCTGAGACTGTCGGAGGACGGCCCCGGCTCGGTCGAGGTGATCCACCGGCATCTTCCATGGAAGATCTGAACGCTGGTGGAACGCCCATCCATGGGCGGAACCGGCGCACGGGGCGCCCTGCAATCGCAGAGCCCGGCTTTCCTGATTTGTAACATGAAGGCCACCGGAACGTCGTGGCCAAGGGGGCACGGTCGGTCAGCCGGGGATGGTCCCCAGCCTCAAATCGCATCATGGACACAATCAATCGATGGAAACGGCTCGCCGCCGGGGTCGTCGGCATCGCGGCTGCCCTCGCCGCCGTGCCGGACACCCGTGCCGAGATCGTCAACGTGCCCGCAGGGAACCTCCAAGGAGAGCACCTCTGGGTCAGCACCAATACCTACGTCCTTCAGGGCTTCGTCTACGCTGTGGATGGTGCCGTGCTACGGATCGAGCCTGGCACTGTCGTCAAGGGCGTGCCTGGAACCACAAGTGCCAACTTCGGCAACCTCTTCATCTGCCAGGGGGCCAAGCTCTTCGCCGAGGGCACCGCGCAGAAGCCCATCATCTTCACCGCGGAAGAGGATGACCTGGCTGATCCCAAGGACCTCGGACCTGACGACACCCAGCTCTGGGGTGGTGTGATCCTGTTCGGCAAGGCCCGGATCAACGCGGCGGTCAACGCCGCCGGCGATGCGGCCTCGCCCAAGTATGACATCTATGAGGGACTCCCTGACGTCCAGGCGTCGAATGGCCAGTTCGTGAACCGGTTCGGCGGCGGGGATGACGACGACTCCTCGGGTGTCATGCGGTATGTGTCGATCCGGCACGGCGGCAAGCTGCTGGAGTCTAACAAGGAGGTGAACGGCCTGTCGGTGTGCGGTGTGGGTCGTGGCACCAAGCTGGAGTTCATCGAGGTGTTCGCGAACTCCGACGACGGGTTCGAGTTCTTCGGCGGCTCCGTGAACACCCGCTATCTGGTGAGCGCGTTCAACCAGGACGAGCAGTTCGACGCGGACCAGGGCTATAACGGCAAGAACCAGTTCTGGTTCGGCATCCAAGCTGCAGCCAGCGTGGAGAAGGGGATGGAGATCAATGGCGAGCCCCAGGACCGGATCACCGGTGCGGGCGTGCCGGTGTCGAACTGGGAGGTGTACAACGCGACGACGATCGGTGCCGGGGCCCGCACGGGCACGGGCTCGGGCAACAACGCGTTCACGCTCCGAGCGAACACCCAGGTGGGGATCTACAACGGCATCTTCACCGAATTCAACGGTCTGCCGGTCACCGGCAGCAACTTCACCACGGGCGCCAAGCCGACGGTGCAGAACAACCTCTGGTGGAACTTCACGGTGCCGACCTTCGGTCCGGCCGCCGCGTTCGATGGCTCCCAGGGCAACGTGACGAACGTCAATCCGAACCTCCGGGGCATCTCCCGGGTGGCGGATGGCGGTCTTGACCCGCGTCCCGCCGCCGGCAGCCTGGCCCTCCGTGGGGCCGTGACCCCTCCGGACAACGGCTTCTACACCAAGACGTCCTTCGTCGGTGCGTTCGACCATCAGAACCTCTGGCTGCGTCACTGGACGATGCTCGACAAGGGCGGATTCCTGCCGGCACAGACCAATATCGTCGACGTGCCTGCCGGATACCTCACCGGTGAGCACGTCTGGTCCAGCACCAACATCTACGTCCTCCAGGGCTTCGTGTACCTCGTCGAGGGTGCCGTGCTCCGGATCGAACCCGGAACGGTCATCAAGGGCGTCGCGGGCACGACCAGCGCGAACTTCGGCAACCTGTTCGTGTGCCGGGGCGCCAAGATCTTCGCCGAGGGTACCGCGCAGAACCCGATCATCTTCACGGCGGAGGAGGATGACGTGACCGATCCGACCGATCTCGGTCCAGACGACACTCAGCTCTGGGGCGGCCTGATCGTGTTTGGCAACGCACGCATCAACGCTGCGGTCAACGCCGCCGGCGATGCAGCCTCGCCCAAGTATGACATCTACGAGGGACTCCCCGACGTCCAGGCCTCGAACAGCCAGTTCGTGAACCGGTTCGGCGGCGGGAATGACGACGACTCCTCCGGCGTGATCCGGTACGTCTCCATCCGGCACGGCGGCAAGCTGCTGGAGTCGAACAAGGAGGTGAACGGTCTGTCGCTGTGCGGTGTGGGTCGCGGGACCCAGGTCGAATTCGTTGAGGTCTATGCGAACTCCGACGACGGGTTCGAGTTCTTCGGTGGTTCCGTGAACACCCGGTTCCTCGTAAGCGCGTTCAACCAGGACGAGCAGTTCGACGCGGACCAGGGCTACAACGGCAGGAACCAGTTCTGGTTCGGCATCCAGCCTGTGGGCAGCGTGGAGAAGGGGATGGAGATCAACGGCGAGCCCCAGGACCGGATCACCGGTGCGGGCGTGCCGGTGTCGAACTGGGAGGTGTACAACGCGACGACGGTCGGTGCCGGGGCCCGCACGGGCACGGGCTCGGGCAACAACGCGTTCACGCTCCGTGCGAACACGCAGGTGGGGATCTACAATGGCATCTTCACTGACTTCAACGGCCTGCCGGTCACCGGCAGCAACTTCACCACGGGTGCCAAGCCGACGCTCCAGGACAACATCTGGTGGAACTTCACGGTGCCGACCTTCAGGCCCGATGCAGCGTTCGAGGCAGCCCAGGGCAATCTGACGAATGTGAATCCCGAGATCCGCGGCATCTCCAGGACCGCCAACTGGGGTCTGGACCCTCGTCCGGCCGCTGGCAGCCTGGCCAATGCAAGCCAACGCGTTGCACCGGCCAATGGATTCTATGCTGACGCCAGGTACTACGGTGCCTTCACCAGCGGTGGCAACTGGGTCGTGGATTGGACCGCGATCGGCAACTCCGGGGTCATGAGCCCGTCCGGTGCCTACAATCCGGTGGCCATCCCCCGGGAGCCCGAGGCCCCGTTGAAGTCCGCCCTCGTCAAGCCCACTGAGGCCCTCCCGGTGACCCTGCCCAGCGGTTCGGTGACCTTCGGGGCGCCGGGAGCGATGACCATCGCCGGCCCCGGCCTCGTGGCCTGGGCGGCGGCGTCGAACGTCGACCAGCCGGGTGACGTTCAGGAGTTCGCCTATGAGGAGATCACGGGCGACTTCGACATCAGCACCAAGGTGACCAGCGTGACCAGCGGTCCGGTGACGGATCCGGTCGACGCCTGGGCTTCCGGCGGTCTGCAGGCGCGTGCCTCCCTCGACGCCCTCAGCCCCTCGTTCCTGGTCAACGTGGGTAATCCCAAGGGTGTCAACGAGGTCCGATCCACCGGTCGTGCCATCGCAGCCCAGAACTACACCAGGTTCGGTCGCACCTATCCGGGTGTCGACAAGACCCTGCCGAGCCAGTGGATTCGTCTCCGCCGCGTCGGCAACTGGTTCGCCGCCTATGTCGGCACCGATGGCAGCAGCTGGGCCCTCGTCGGCCAGCGCTGGCAGGAGTGGCCCGACAAGCTCCTGGTGGGCGCCTACGCGTTCTCCGCGAGCTACAACTCGGCGGATCAGACCGGGGGTCAGAACCTCGCGACGGTTGAGTTCTCGAACTACGGCAAGACCGTCCTGAACGACAACGTCGCCCCGGCACTGGTATCGGCCGCGACCATGGGCAAGAAGGTCGTGGGCGTGAAGTTCTCCGAGCCGGTCGCGTCCTCGGGCGCGCTGGTCGCGGCGAACTATACGATCAGCCAAGGCACCGTGACCGCAGTCCAGGGCGGCATCGGCGGCGACTCCGTGTACCTCACCGTCAGCGGACTCACCGCCGACACGTTCGATGTCACGGTCAACAACGTGACCGACACGGCTGGCAACGCGCTGCCGGCAGGATCGAAGGTGACCGGCCGGTCCTCGGCCTGGAAGTCGGCCGACATCGGCCTCATCCAGAGTGGCAACCCGGAGGTGCGCACGGCGGGCGATGATCCGTATCGGATCGGCCAGGCCGTCGCGGTGGCCTCCGGCTCAACCGAGACCGAGATCGAGATCATCGGTGGGGGTTCCAATGCCTGGAACCCGGGCGACTATGTCCACTACGTCAGCGGTATCCCCCTCGTGGGCGACTTCGAGGTCACCGTGGAGGTCAGCCGCAACGATCGTCCGGCCAACACCGCCGCATGGGCCAACTCTGGACTGATGCTCCGCGAGTCGGAATACGTCCCGGGTCAGCAGTACACCCAGGACGGCACCAAGGTGGCGATGGTGACGAACACCACGTACATCGAGGGATCCGACCCGAACCGCGCCGGCATCCCGCTGTGGCGTGAGGAGCCGGGCGCTGGCTACGGCAACGGCAACCCGGGCTTTGCCTGGACCACGCCGATCGGTGGCATCAAGGGCTACTATCTCGACCAGCGGGCGATCGACGCCGCGGGCACCCCGGATCCGGAGAGCTCGCCGTTGTCCTCCCGGTGGCTGCGTATCAAGCGCGCCGGCAACGACTTCACGTTCTTCGTCTCGTACGACGGATGGGAGTGGGCGTTGCTCGACGGGCCCAAGACGCTGCCGCTCAGCAGCCAGCTGCTCTTCGGGTTCTCCACGATGAGCGACACCGGATC